>Ga0308174_10000045_pt1 | contig 58536 bp, 73 predicted proteins | sample PhyPR2_FD_203894 | JGI IMG/M metagenome (GOLD analysis project Ga0308174, IMG submission 203894) | Soil microbial communities from UC Gill Tract Community Farm, Albany, California, United States - DLSLS.P.R2 | ecosystem: Environmental > Terrestrial > Soil > Agricultural land | place: USA... | reverse complement strand
CCTGGCGATGCCCCGCCGCCGATAGGCCGGCTCCGTATACATGTTGTGGACCCAGACCCGCCGCGTCGAAGGATCGAGCGTGCTCGGAATCCACGGCACTACATGCAACATGCCGCACGCCACCGGACGTTCGTCCTCCGCGATCCACACCAGGCAACTTCCGTCGGCGAATCCCTCGCGTAGGAATGCCGTCGCCGCTTCTTCCATGCGATCCAGCGCAGCCTCGCCGGGCGACCCCATGTCGCTCAGCATGCCTCGGCGAAAGCGGAGAACGTGCGGCAGATCGTCGAACGTCGCCCGGCGGATTCCGATCAGCCCCACAGTTCGCGCTTCCCCATCTTGCGGACCATGCCTCCGAAAATCCGCTCCGTGTACAACCCGAACGGCCGGTCCGTGGTCAGGTAAGTCCATGTGGCGCCGCGCTGCGAGGGGTCGATGCCGTTGGCTTCGGCATGCTCCAGACGCTCGGCAATGGTTGGGTCCAGGCTATCTTCCAGTTCGCGATACAGCCCGTCCACGCGCGTCAGGTACTCGTGCAGCGGATCGCGGCCGCCCCACGAATACCAGTGCACGCCCGACCGCAATTCCGCCACCGCGGCCAGATGATCGCTCCACAAGTCGTCGATGGTGGTCAACGATACCAGCCGTTCGAGCCGCGGCATGTCCGACGTCAGGATCGACTGGCGCCGTGCTTGCAGCCGCTGCCGCTGTCCTTCGATGATCGCCTCGTATTTGACGAGGAACTCGCGGATGTCCAGATTCTGCCCTTCCACCAGCCGCTGCACGCCCTCAGCGTCGAATTCGTATTTGGGATTGTTGATGCCGTGCCTCACCAGCAGATCGTCCTGGAAAGAGATGTAGAAGCGCGAGCGGCCCGGGTCGCCCTGCCGTCCCGCCCGGCCGCGCAGTTGATTGTCGATGCGCCGGCTCTCGTGCTTGTTCGTGCCGATTACGTAGAGGCCACCCAACTCCGCGACGCCGGGACCCAACTGGATGTCGACCCCGCGGCCGGCCATGTTGGTCGAGATCGTCACCGCGCCGCGTTGTCCCGCCAGTGCGATGATCCCCGCCTCGGCCTCTTCATTGCGGGCGTTGAGCACGGAATGCGGCACATCGGCCAGCAGTGCGCTGATGCGTTCCGACTCCTCCACGCTGGCCGTGCCGACCAGGATCGGCTGCCCGGTCGCATGCACCGCGCGGATCTCTTCGACGACCACCTGCTCTTTCTCGGGCTTGTTCTCGTAAATCTCGTCGGCATCGTCGATGCGGATCACCGGCCTGTGCGTCGGAATCACGTCCACCTCGAGCTCGTACATGGTGCGGAATTCCAGTTCCTGCGTGTGCGCCGTGCCGGTCATCCCGCAGACTTTTGGATACAGCGCCACCAGATTCTGCAGCGTCATGGTGCCCAGGATGCGGCCCTCGCGGCGGAACGGCACGCCTTCTTTCGCCTCGATTGCCGTGTGCAGTCCGGCTGGCCAGCGGCGGTCCTGCGCGATCCTGCCCTTGAACTGATCGACGGACTCGATGACGCCGTTCTTTACCACGTAATCGACATCGCACTTCAAAAGATAGTGCGCATGAATCGCGTTGTGGACGGCCGTGTAAATGGCCAGGTTTTCGTCCGTGAACAGGTTGCCGCAGCCGAGCATCGTTTCGACCACGCGCACGCCTTCATCGGTGAGTGCGATGTTGCGGCTGAATTCGTCGAAGGTGTAATCCAGCCCACGCAGGAAGCGGCGCGCCAGCGGATCCACACGCCGCGCGACGATTTCCTCGTCGAGTTCGCCGCCCGCCAGAATCAGCGGAATGCGCGCTTCGTCGATCAGCAGCGAATCGACCTCGTCGATTACCGCGGCATGGAACTCGCGGTGAACCTGGTCGCCTGGTTCCAGCGCGATCTGGTCGCGCATAAAATCGAAACCCAGCTCGTTGCCCGTGGCGTATGTGATGTCACATGCATAGGCGCGGCGCCGCTCGGCCGGCGTCATCTTCTGCTGGATGCAGCCCACCGATAATCCGAGCAGTTCGTAAATGCCGCCCATCCAGGCAGCGTCACGGCGAGCCAGGTAATCGTTCACCGTCATCACATGGACGCCCTTGCCACCGCGCGCGTGCCACGCCACTGCCGGAGTACACGCCAGCGTCTTGCCTTCACCCGTCTGCATTTCGGCGATGCGTCCGCGCGCCAGCGAGAGCGCGCCCTGCAACTGGACGTCGAACATGTCGAGCTTCAGCACGCGGCGGGCAGCGTCGGCCACCGCGGCGATGCATTCAAGCAGGTCTCCGGTGGATTGGAAGCGCTGCCGCAGTTGCTCGTCGGACGCGGTGCGAAACTCGGCGCGGCAGCGATTGATGGACGCGATCTGGTCCGACATCGACGGCGCAAATAGCGACGGCAGCTTCATGAGTCTTTCTCCGCGGCACAGTAATCGAACAACAACCTGCACTCGGCGCGCTGCACTTCGGACGCCCGGCGCGCCGAATCCGATCCGGGAAGCTCGCGGGCCTGCGCGCAGATCCGGATGAACTCGTATGGGTCCCACGCTTCGCCGTTGCCGATCCCAGCCGCTTGCGCCGCCCGAGCGAGCGCCGGAAAAATCGGATGGCGGCCGACTTGCCGGAACCAGTACGCCGCGTTGGAATCGTCGGGCTCCTCGCGATGCACCAGCCCGTGCCAGTAGCTGCCCTCGGCGGTCTCGATGTTCTGCGCGATTTCGTGAGCCTCCGCCCATCCGCCGAATCGCAGGAACAGCCCGGCGAGCGCCGCTTCGGGAGCGCGGGAGTTGGGGAACAGTGCGCGCGCGTCAGTCTCCCGCAGCACTTTCAGCGCATCCGCCGGACGCCCCTCGTACTCGTTGGGATCGAAACTCATGTTGCCCCTATCTAAATGTATAGAAGTTCAACGCGAACTTCTATTAGCAGGGCGTAAGCTGAAGTTGTGGCCACAGCTCTAGTGCTCTCCGCGGGCGCCATGTTTGCCGCCTGGGAGGTGGGCGTCTGGAAAGTTCTGCGCACACGCATGCAGTTCGATATGATCCTGGGCGCGTCGGCGGGCGCCTGGAATGGTTGGGCAATCGCCGGCGGCGCCTCCCCGGAGGAATTGCAGGAAGAGTGGATGCATCCGCGGATGGCCGAGGTGATGCGGCCCAGCCTGCATCGCCACGGCTTTCTCCATCCGCAGAATTTGTACGCTCAGGCGCGCCGGCTGTTCGATCGGTTCCAGCCCAAGGTCCCCTTCGGACTCACCATGGTCGAACTGCCGCTCATGAAGCCGCGATTGGTGCGCGGACCCGATGTCACCTGGCAGCACCTCGCCGCCACCGCGTCCATCCCGCTGGCATTTCCGCCCGTCAAGATCGACGGCCATAGCTACGTCGACGGCGGCTTTCCGGGCAGCGCGCTCCCGTTGTGGGCCGCCGAAGAGATGGGCGCCGACTGCGCGTTCGCAGTCCTCTGCCTGACCACGTGGCCGTTTCGCGTTTTGCGCCACGTGGTTCCCTCCCACCCGCCGGGCAAGTCGCTCAAGGTAATTCGCTTTGAACCCAGCGAGCCCCTGGGCTCGATGTCCGACGCCATCTTCTGGAAATCGCCCAACGTGGAACGCTGGATCGCGCTCGGCGAGCGGGACGCGAATCGAACCCTTCTTTCGATTACAATGTAGGGTTATCCCACCCCGACTTAGTAACTCGCTAACATAGGAACCCCGGATTAGTCCCTGCCTTAGTACCTTTTTCGAAATTAGATGAGTGCGAAAAGCCCGTTTTGCGAGCCGTTGCTGCGTAGAATGGAAGGCGGGCCGGCACAGTGTTATCAGCACCGTGACGGCCCTTACCAAAAACTGCTGAATCGGAGCAATCAATGGCTGTCCCTCATCCTAACGCCGCGGCTATCGAATGGCTGCAAATCGAAAAGGCAAGATTGAAACAGGGCCTGGTCGCACAGAACACGGTCCTCGGCTATGGGTACGACATGCGCATGTATGCGGCCTGGTGCGAACGCTACCACCGTTCGGCGCTGCCAACCACCGCGGAGACTCTTTCCCTTTACCTCACCGACCTGCTGAGCCACGGCAAGAAAATCACCACGGCCCGCCGGCGCCAATGCGCGGTCCTGCATGCCCACCGCTCGCACGGCCTGGAGGCGCCCGACGTCACCGAAGTCCGGGCGTTGCTGCGCGGCGCTCAACGGCTGCGCGCCGAGAAGCCGCGGCAGATGCGCCCTATTACGGTGTGCGAGCTGCGGAAGATGTCCGGCTGTTTGCTGCGCATCGGCTCGATCGCGGCGATGCGCAACCGCGCGTTGCTCGTGATTGGTTTCGCCAGTACCTTGCGCCGTTCGAACCTCGCGCTGCTCAACCTCTCCGACGTCGAATTCTGCCGGCAGGGATTGGTGATTCACGTCGAAAGAGAAAAACAGGATCAGGAAGGCCGCGGCCGCTTCATCGGAATTGCCCGCGGCCGTTACCCGAACACCGACCCGGTGCGCGTCCTGAAGGCCTGGCTGCGCGTGCGCGGCACCAATCCCGGTCCCCTGTTCCCCCGCGTGACCAAATTTCGCCGGGGCGAACGGCTGGACGGAGAGTGCATTTGCAGAATCGTGAAAAAGTGTCTCGCCGGCATCGGCATCGATCCGCGCCAATCGGGAGCGCATTCGCTGCGCGCCGGCGCCATCACCGCCATGGGCGAAGCCAACGTGAGCGCGCTCAGAATCTCCGCCTACACCGCGCAGACTCCGGAGATCGTGAGGCGCTACTTCCGCCGTGCTGACATCTGGCGGAATAACGCCAGCGTCTCTCTCGGGTTGTGAGGGCTGTTTCATTTCACTCCGACTAAAGAGCGCCGAGGTACCGGCCGCCGTAGTCTGGGCGTTTTTGGGGACGCCACCAGCGGCCGGCCTCGAAGTGCTAGCGTACCAGATTCGCGCCGAAAAACAACCGAATTCTGAGGCGCATACTGGTTCGCTGGGCTTCCCATGTTCCGTTCATTCTTTCACTCGATGGATCATTACCAGTTCATTTAATCACCGATCCCATCTTCCAAAAAGAGAATCTTTGGACCGGTTTCACTTTTGGGGCGAAGGGTTAGCGAAGAGGCTGGACCCTATAGCCCATCCAAATCGCGCCGCCTCACGCGCGTGTGGCCGCTGGTGTTCGCCGGCAGTTCTCCGTTCTGGATCAACGCGCGGATGTGCCGCTCCGGACGGCCAGCGTAAGCCGCGGCTTCGCGTACGGTCAGATAGACACGATGGTGGAGCGGCACTTCCGGCTTTCGCTTCTCAGAAGTTTCTAACAGCTTCTGAGAACCAGACGAGCTAACCAGGTTGCGGAGTAACTCTAACATCGCGGCGTTGGCCCGCCCGTCGATCCGCATGTCATTAGTCCCGTTCTCAGACTTCTGAGACATTACCCTCCAGACGAGGACGATCAGGCCGGCGAAGATGATCAGGTAGCAGATCCGGTCCGGCCACGTCAGCCTTCGTTCGCCGACGCGCTTCAGTTCGATCATGGACATCACGCCACCGCCTGTTCCGCCGCCGGCACGGTATAGATGCAGCGAGCTTCGCGGGTGTCCCAGACTCGCGTTTCAAGGCCCGTAGCGCGGGCTCTCGCTTCGGCCTGGTCAATCGCCTTGTCCTGGCTGGCGATCGCGTCCACCGGCCGCGGCTGGCCAGTGGACGGAATCAGGTGGATGGAATACCGGAGGCGCTTCATGCGCGGCCCTCCGCAAGTTTGAGCGCCGCCAGCATCGCCTCGTCGATCTCCGGATTAGCCATGCAGGCCATCAGGAATGCCGGCGTGAGATTCATGCGCTTGAGCACCAGGTACATCGGCTCCAGGGCTGCGGGGTTCAGTTCGAGAGCTGTCATTCGGATACCTTGCCCCCGAAATTTTTCTCGCACTGACGCCAGTGGCCACAGTACTTGCGGCTGCACATGTAGTTCTGTCTATTGGGGAGGAACACGCCGGCGCGGATGCTCTGCTGCACCAGCGGATACATAGCCTGCGTTTCCGCCTTGTCCGCCTCATTGGCCTTGAATTCCAGGTGAACGAGCTTTGGCGTCTTGAGTTTGACCAGGGTGTCGACGCAGGCGTCGCCGCTCGCGTATGGGGTGAGTTGGGTGTAGGTCGAAACCTGGAAACGGTAATTCGCGGAAACGTCGGTCGGGGTGCGCTTGGCCGTCTTCAGATCGCGCACCCGGCCGTTGACTTCCAGGAGATCGATGTATCCGCGGACCATGACGCCCGCGATCCGGCCGGCGACGGGCAGCTCGACCGCGGCCGGCTCGATCGACGGGCAGGCTTCGTCCAGGTATTTCAGCGTGAGGGCCAGGCCTTCGTCGCGCAATTCCTTCGGGTTCTCATCGTCGCGGAATTCCGCCGGCAGCGAAGGGCGACTGCTGCGGTTCGGCGCGGTGCCGGCGACGAGCTGCTCCCAGGCCTCCAGATAAATGGCCTGGACGCCGGCGGTCGGCAGGTCCCGTTTGGTTTCGATCTTCTGCCGGAAGTTCTCGCCGATCGCCGCGTGAACGGCGTTGCCCATCACCAGGGCGCCGGTGGGCGGATCCGGAAGCTTCAGGACGCGGCCGAAGTAATACTTGGCGCCGCAGTTGGTGTAGGTGGTGGCGGCGCTGGGAGACAAAACGTCTCCCGGCGCATCCATAACCACGAAGGAACGGGCGGCGCTCATTTCGCACCGCCGCGCTGCCAGATGCCGATTGCGCCGTCGCGCATCGACTGAATCATGATGGTCGAGACCATGTCCTGCTTGGCCTGGTCGGTCCACTGCTCGCCGGCGGACTTCAGCCCGTCGGTGACGAAAGCGAGCACTTCGCGGAAGGCGATGTCGGCCGGGATCTTCACCGGCGGGGCCGGGATGCCCGCGGCGGCGTACGGCTTGGCATTCGCGCCATTCCCGTTGGCGTGGCCGTTGCCATTGCCGTTGCCGTTCGAATGGCCGTTGCTGCTACCATTGTTTTGCGTAAGAGGCTGTGCTAACTGCTGTACGGCCATAGCCGGGGCGGGTGCGGCAACACTCGCTTCGGCTTTTTTGCGCTCGATTTCGGCGGCGAGCGAGGCGCGGAGCTGCTTCTCCAGGTCGGTGTCGGGGATGCGGGTGGCGACCGACGCGGGAGACGGCGGCGGTACCGGCGGAAGTTGATCCTGCCCTGGCAGCCAGACGTCCATGATGGTGGTTTTCTTGGCGCCGTTCTTCTTTTCGCGTTTGCAAATCGAAAACGGCATGTTGCGGCGGATGCCAAGGCTCGTAATCAGATCGGCGGTCGGGAGTTGGACGGAGAGCGTCCGGCCATCCACCAGCGTGTAAAACATCTTGTCGCCGAACCGGGTTTCAGTCTTCTTTCCGAAGTCGTAGGCGAGCGCAACGACCTGCGGGATGTTGGTTTCGAAGGTGACGAATTCGCTGGGCATCACGCCACCTCCGGCAACTTGACGAGGGCGGCCTTGACAGCCTCACCGGACGCCGCCCCCCCCACCTCAACGACGGTCTTGACAGCTTCGGCGAATGCCCAAATCTCTTCGGGAGTGAGTGCCGTTTTGAGGAGGAAGTTGAGCCGTTCGCGCCGGACTTCGTCCACGGCGGGGTTAGCGGCTTCCGCGGCGATAGCGCGAAGCGCTTCCGAATGGCAATCGTCGCAGCCCATGAAATTAAACTCGGGAACGAGTGTGACGCGGTCCGCACTGCGTCCGCACTTCTCGCACTTAAGCGCTAGTTTGCTGGCAGGCATCACGCCACCTCCGGCAACTTAACGAATTCGGCGTACGCCGCGGCCTCTTCGGGAGTGCAGCCCGTTTCGAGCAGGAAGCTGAGCCTCTCGCGCCGGACCTCGTCCAGGGCGGGCTTGGCGACTTCCGCGGCGATGACGCGCATCGCTTCCTCAACGCACTCGTCGCAGCCCATGTAGTTGAATTCGGGCACGTGCGTGAGGCGGGCCGCTTTCTCCCCGCAGTTCCCGCACTCGTTGCTGCTCATGAATTCCGGAATGTCCGGCGATCCGTCTTCGTTCCGATCTAATCTGCTGTAGCGTTTCATTTTTCCGTCCTGATTTAGAGCCTCTCGGGCTATTTGATCTGAATTCATTATGCCATTCTTACATAAGCATGTCAACAAGAAAAACTGCGAAAAATGTGGGGTTCATTAGGATGCTTTCGTAAGGACTATACTGGTGAGGAAATGTCCAGGAAAGAAGACGGCGACGCGATTGCCGCTGCGCTGGTGAAGAAACGCTGGGACAAGACGCCCGAAAAAGATCGAGCGGAACATGCCCGCAAAATGGCCGAAGCTCGTTGGGCTGGGCACGTCGCGAAGCGGCCCGCGTCGAGTCGCAAGCCCGCGAAGAAGAAGAAGGCAACGTAGATGAAAACTGCAGCCCTTGGGCTCTTAATGTTAGCGGCTGTTGCGCCGTGCCAAGACTACACGCCCATCAAGCCCGACGTGAAGGGCTGGGGGAAAATCGAATGGGGCATGACAGTAGCGGAAGCGAAGGCGGCCCTCGGCGATCAGGCGACAGATTCGACCCAGATTCCAGGGGTTAATTTTGCGTTCATTGAAAAGCTTGTCATCAAAGAGTTTCTCATTGGGGACGTACATTGCAGGGTTTCCATTGAGAGCAAGAAGGGCTCGAACGTAATCGGCGGGGTGACAATCAGCACGGGCGTCAGTCATGACATTTCATCGAGAGAAAATGCGTTTGATTCGTTTCGAAAATTGCTGATCGAAAAGTACGGCCAACCGAAAAATGAGGACCGTTCGGCCGAGGGCGGGAGTATCAGAACCAATGCATTGTGGACGTTCCCTTCGACGTCGATAACGCTTCGCCGATCTGAGAGTCGATATAGCAACGGCTATGTAAGCATCGAGTACAGGGCGGCAGACAAGGACGCGCTGAAGGTTGTGTGAATGAGCTGGATTGAAGACGAAGCAGCCCGCCAGGCTCTGTTCCAAGCGAAGCTCACCGAAGTATGGGAGGCGCTGAAGGAAGCCCTCGCTCGCGACATTGCCGACTACAAAACGCACTTCGGATTATTCGCCTCCGAGACGAAAGACCGCGGCGATAATGGATTCTGGATCATGCTCCAGGAAAACACCGATCGCGTAGCCGGCCGCCGGGACATCCACGTTTCGATCGACTTCGAAAAACTGCTGCTGACTTCCGCTGTTACGCAAACGCGCAAGAGCATGGAATTCAAAATTCTGCCGGATGAAAGCGGATTCCCGGTATTCGAACGCGGCGGAAAGCGGTTCACCCCGGAGCAGGTCGCGCGCGAGATCTTGCAGCCCAATCTTTCGAAAATAGGGCATACTCCATGAGCGACTCTGACAGACAGCGCATCCTGGGGGAAGCGCTGGAGGCGTACTCCGAATCCAAGAAGTCGCTCTCCCTCCTTCGAAATGAATTCCAGCAACTCGGCAAGATGCTCCAGGAAATCGGGCAATCGTTGCAAGATCCCGCTTCGATAAAGAGGGCGCTGCACTTGATCTCCAATAATCCGATGAAGCGGATCGACGCCCAGCAGCTCCGCCAGGCGCTCGTGGAATTCGAAGAAACGGAAGCCAGGCTCCTGGCCAGTTTGAAAAACCTACAGTCTATGGGCATCGCGATCGAGTAGGCAGATGAGAGAGAACCCCAAGGACGCGCTGAAGGTTGTATAAATGAGCGAAGACTTTGATTGGGTAAAAGCACGCGCCGCCTGCTCAATCGCGGTTGTCTTCAAAGAACTGCAGATGGGCGTGAAGGCGGATGTTGAAATCGCCAACGCTCTGCCCGGAAGAGAGGGCCAGTTCAAAGTCGCCGATGGTGGAGATAGCGATCATTTCGCCGTTGTAAGAGATCAGCCGCGGGGAAATACGGATTCAGTGGAATTCGTTCGCAGCGGCGGGCGAATTACAGCGGCTCATTCCCGCACCAAAGCAAAGGTCGAAGCTACGCTAACCCTGAATGACGACGGGGAGTGCCGGCTTAAAGTGAACGGCAAGGAAGTCGGGCAGTGGCAGTTTCGCCGGAAGGCCCTGGAGGACCTATTCTTCGATTCGCCTCCATCAGACACCGCAGGCGGGCCTCGGTGAGCAGCGATCGAGTACAGGGCGGCAGACAAGGACGCGCTGAGGGTTGTGTGAATGAGTATTGAAGAAAACTTGCTGCTGGACTTCACGGAACTCCGCTGGTTAGTGATCTCCTGCCCGGACTGCCGGACGGAAGTTGCGATCGACGCCAGCGAGACGAAAACCGCAGTGCCCTCTCAGTGTCCGAGTTGCCACAAGACTTACGACATTTCACTTCGACAGGATCTGGACACCTACCGGCACCTCTACGCCTCCGCAAAGTGGAGAGTACGGATCCGGCAGTTGAAAACCACAGAAGGCGCCGGGAAGCCGCTGAAGGGAGAATAAATGGGCGAAGAGTGGCTGAAGAGACGCCTACAGGAGCGCTACACCGCAGAAGAGCGGCGGCGAATTATCGACGAAGGCATGGATGTGCTCTGGCAGAATCTTTGCGCGGCGATTGGGCGCAACCTGAAAGCATATCAAGCCGCCACTCCAGGCGAGATTGTAGAATGGAGCGGCCCGCAACCGGAGAGGATCTGGGCCAAAGTGGGCAGTCGCGATAGAAGCGCGAATGTTATGACGACACTGCTCAGAAAGCTGGAAGTGACGTTCGACCGCGAAAAAACCGTTGTGAAGTTCAGTCGCTCGGACGGTGGTGGTGTGGTCGGGACAATCGGCATCGGCGTCAACGATCAAAACCAGCCGAGCTTCCTGGATGAGAAAGGGGAGCCGATAGCGACGGAACAAGCCGCGGAAACCATCCTCGATGCTTTCCTTTTTGATGTGAAAAAATCATGATGCCGATGTGGCGGTGAAATAGACCTGTGCCTCCGAAGAAGAAATCCCGCCGGAACAGCGGTACCGGAAAAGCGGCGCGCTCGGAAGCCGCCAAAAAGGCCGCAGCGACGCGCCTGAAAAAGCGGCTACTCAAGGAACGCGCCATCGCCGGCTGGCTAGAATTTCGCGACGCAGCTTCCGGTTTCGTTACGAACTACAATTCGACGGCGGAAGGACTGCGCTTTCCCGCTGCTATTTCCCTTGCTGAAACCGCATTAACAGTGATCCGCGCCACGCGGAAGCTTCAACACACTACCCTTGGCGTGAAAATGGCTGTCACCTATAGGGCAGAGGTGGCGCAGCTTCACGCTGCACTTCAGGTAAAAGAATTCTCGATTGAATCCTTTCACAAAGAATGGGCGGCTGGCAAAGACGAGAAAGATGTCAGCCTGCTCAGTTGCGACGCCTATCGATTTGGTCTCGAATCAGATCCGGCTTCTGGGCCACTGCTGTTCAGCCACGAAGGGATAAAGCGATCGGCGGGCGAGTGTGCGGTGTTCCTATTTTCAAGAGCGCTGGGAGAAATCAAGTGATCTCGACAATCGGACTGATGATCGGCGCGTACTTCCTGTTTCGCTGCATCGAGACATTTTGCGCCAACGGAAACCGGTTTTCGGGAGAACCGGGGCGCGTGATCGCCATCGTCACCGCGCTACTTTGTCTTTTGGCTACGGTGTTTTTCATGGTTGATCTGATTCTTTCCCCGTCGCCGACGACTTCAGCGATTCCAGGGATCACACCGTAGGGCAAACAAAATGGACTGGATCACAGCCAGGCGGAAATGCTCCATCGAACATGCCTGGAATACCCTGTGCGAGCGCATCCGGACCGACCTCGAAATTTGGAGGGCGCCCCTCGACAACACGGCCCCGACCATCGAATTCTCAGCGGATGCCAGTATCGGCGTCATCACTAAGAACTCCCGGCGGGCCAGTATATCGAAAGTTACGCTGCGTCGCCAAAGCCACCAGATATCCGTGGAATGGTCGACGGGCCGCGAGAACGCCCTGGCCTTGATTCCCTCGGCCACGGAAGCCGGTGAATGCAGGTTGAGGGCCGGAAACATCGAACTGGAATTCTGGCAGGCGTCGCGCAGAATACTTGAGAAATTTCTTTTCGCCGACGAGTAGCATCGCTGGCCGCACCCTGGCGATCGCGGCTCTAATGGGCTCAGCTCCGATACCCGAAGACCGGAGATTCCGTTCTTCCGTGAAGGATCTGCTCTAAGGCTGTAATGAACGCGGAAGTGTCCCCATAGTAGTTCGGATATGCCGATCGTAAGATATCGATCGACTCGACCGACAGCAGCGCAACCTGCACGTTATTTCGCCCGACGCTCTCCTTTTCTGCGTTCAGGTATTCTTCCTGCACATTCATTTTCTTGGTTCCAGGAAAAGACCGGACATCGAGGAACCACCGGTAGTCTGATTCCCTTAATGTCACAAGGAACAATCGCGCCGGCTCAGAGCTGTGATCATCGCGAATCGCGGTTATATCGGACCATCGCCGCATCAGGTTGCAAACCTTCAGGTCTTCGGATAAAGACTTCAATTCCCGTATCAGTTGCGTTTTTCTTACGGGCGTTCCGGGCACAATAGGACTTCGTTCGCTGAGTGCGATGGCGCTCCCCATGAGCGCGAAAAACCTGATCCACTTTTCATCGCCGGCGCCGCCCTTCAAGTCCTCGCTTCGATACGTCGATGCCATTTCTACGGCCGTCGCCCACGCATGCTGCAGCGCGGACCGAACCTGTATTTCAATCCTCATGCCGTCATAGGTTTTATTGGCGGGACTATCGGATCGGTACCGCCAAACAAAGTGGACGCTACGATAACCGCTGGCTTTGGGTTGAGCAATGTAATCGTACTTCTTGATATCAGCGAAGAGTCCGCTCTCCACATCGCGCGAGGGCTTCAGCAAAGACTGGAGTTCATCCATGTTTCGAAGGATCGCCCTGCACCCGCCGATATCCTGCATCTGCGAGAGCTTCATGTTTGGCTGCTTTGACAACTTCGCCGTGATTGACGGCAAGCGCTTCAGCCGTTCTCCGATAATGACGGTGTCGCTCACTTCGCTAGCTGCCTTGCGCAACGACCTGACTGCAACTTCGAGTGGATGTCCATGCGCCGACCGCCAATTGTTCATGAGATTTTGGGCGGCATTCATTTCGGCTCCGCTGACATCAGATCTGACGAGGATCTGTCCTGCTTTGTCGATCCGGCCGGGCGCAAACTCAGATAGTATACGTTCCATTGCTTCCGTCCACCAGGGCCGTTTCGGCCCGAATTGGATGGCAGCGTCGCTGGACAACACGAATGCGTTCATGACAAACTTCTAAACGACACTCGGTCACCACACGTTCAAGAAGGTGCTGATAACACCTTGCTGCGCTGACCACCAAAAACATACGGGGCCGATTACGTCGGCCCTTTTCTTTTTTTAGAGAATACCATCTCTACCGTCTGCATTAGGATATTTGCGCAAGGATAAACTGTTGGGCGATGTCGAAGAAACCAGGCGGAGATGAGGCCGCATCTGCACTCGCTCAAAAGCGCTGGGCGAAAACATCCCTGAAAGAGCGAAGGGAACACGCGCGGATGATGAACGAAGCGCGCTGGGGCGGCCGCCGGAAGACTGCGAAGAAAAAAGCGGCGAAATGATATCTGAGGCGCAGCCCGTCTTACCCGCTAAAGTTCGGGCCATTCTGATCGATTTGTATTCCCGCCGCTGTCAGTATTGCGGGCTTGGAGCACGAGGCCAGCTTTCTGCAAGTCGAGCACATTCACCCGAGATCAAAAGGCGGGGCCGATAGCCTCGAAAACTATACGTTGGCCTGTCGCCGCTGCAATGCGGCGAAGCGGACATTGTTGCTTCCAGAGCCGGGAATATCTCTGCTTAAAGCGAAAGCGATTGAGATGTCGGCCCGAGTTGCGAAGCGGCTAGCTTCGCTCAAGCCCTTGAAGACGAGTGCGATTTCTGCCCCCAGGCCCACCATGCAGGAAGCCGCGCGGAAAGAGCCTGCGTGGCGACTGAGGCTCGACGACGGCCACTGGGATTGGAACCGTAAAGGCCGATGGGAAGAGCCAGGATATGGTGAATGGGGCTTCGATATGCCAGTCCATCCGGAAGCCGTTCGCTTCTACATCTGGCTTCACAATCACGAACGAATGATGGCATTTCTTGATACTGATCAGGCCGCTCTCCGGGCCGCCCGCGGTCCTCTCTGTCCATGCGACTTGCGAGAACGTCGATTCAGGATAAACGTCGGATCAGCACGCATTTGTTCCACTGATCTGGAATGGCTTTTGCGTATATATCTTCGTTGCAGTCATACACCCGAGGGCAGCACGCACCGCCTTCAGGCAGGATTGGTTTCTTGTAACCGTAACGATTCCGAGTTTTTCTGCGGAGAAGGCTATCTTCTACCGGAGTCCTTTGTGCGGCACATCAGCCTGTTGTCCGGCGTGCCGTACCGAAGGGGAAGGGACCAAGGAGAAGGAAATTGAAGCTATGAAGCGATCAGAATCTACAGACAAAAGCGTTCTCGTTTCGCTCCGACTTCGAAAGCGGACGTACGACCTGGTGAAAAGTGTCGCGCTGAAGCGCTGCGAAGACGGTGAGCGCTTCTCGGTTTCAGCTGTAATCGGCGACTATATTGAAAAGCACCGGGTCGAACTTGAACGCGAAGCCCACACAGGCAGGGGCATAATTGCAGATTCGAAATACGGCCTCCTACCGCCTCCGACGCTCCCTGAAATAATCAAGGCCTGCGCTGATGCTCAGGCCCGTACCGACCCCGAGAAGATATTGTCGCCTTCTGCCACCGAAGCGACATTCGGCTTTCGTATGCCCAGCGAATCGGGGAAGAGGGGGAAAAACTCTCACGCTGTCGCCCTTGGAAAGATAGGCGGCGCTGCGCGCATGGCGAATCTATCAAATCTTTCAGAAGAGGAACGTCTCGCGTTCCATTCCGCTGGTGGCAAGGCAGGCGGCAAGGCTCGATCAGCAAAACTCTCGGCTGACCAGAGAAAGGCGATTGCACGTAAGGCGGGATTGGCCAGTGCCGAGGCGCGCCGCAACAGTCAGAGGCGCTCGTCTTCGCTGGCCCAACCCTAGCCCCGCGAACCGCAGTCCCCCACGTTGCACGAAAAGAAGAAAGAACGAATTCTTGCTCTTCATGCTTCTTTCCTCATCCCCATGCAATAAGGAGCGGGACAAGGGCAGTTGGGTGAATGCAGCCCAACACCCGGACGGCCTTCTCTCTTGAGCGCCTCCGGGTATTGCAGGACGTAAATCACCAACTCGGAACGGGATACCCCGGCAAGCCTACAGATCCTGGCGATGTGGAAGTTGACGGTGCTGACCGAGATCTCGAGGGCGTGCGCCATCTGCTTGGTGTTTGCCCCCAGGGAGAACAGCTCCAAGATCGACCGATCACGTCGGGAGAATCTATTCTTTGTCGACACGCTCCGCGGGCCCCAACCTAGTACTAAGTGTACCGGGAAGTCCGCAAAATTCCCATAATTCCGGTGGGTTCTGCCGAAACTCCACCAATTTACAGATTGTTTTCAACTCGTTATTTATCGCACACTTAATTCGTGGAAAGCGAAGAGCGAAGCCGGCTGATGGATGAATTCGGCAGGCTCTATTCGGAAGGCCAGGCTTGGGCTCCGAAAGAAAAACGGCTGGACGCGCTCAAGGACATTATTCGCAGCTGGTACCCGGATTTGCCGGCGGATCAGGCGCTGACCATCCCGGCCCCCCACTTCGATATTCAGCTCAGCGAAAAGCCGATCGAGAAGAAATGGAAATCGATGGCCGCGGTATGTAAGGCCGTCGGCGGACTGAAACACTTCCTGACGGTCTGCGAAGTGACGTTCAAGGCTCTGTCGGAAAAAATCGGCAATTCCGCTGCGGAAGCGCTTCAGATTGAGGCCCGCACCGGAAAACGAAAAGTGAAAGCCGTGGCGCGACTCGCGCCCGTGATCGAGCTGCCGAAGGCAGCGTAAGACCTCACACGCGCCGGCCGGATACTGCACATATGTACAGTATCTGATCCCACGCGCGCGACCGCCGGGCCGGTCCGAAAACATAGTCCGCCTTGTGACTGTATGAGCACCTCCGCGCCTCAAAAAATTCCGGTTTGCAACACCGAAGGCCGAATCATCGAACGTGTAGCCATCGGCTCGCCCCGGGCGATCCATCTCCTGAAAGCGCCGAACGCGACGATCGTCCGCAAGCGCCATCGCGGCGAACCGGTTCGCATTCTGCTGATTTCTCAGGGCGACGAATCGCGCCTCAAAGACAAGTTCGGTGACCCGCGGGCATACTCGCACCGCCACGAGACCGAGACCAACCCGGAGAATGTCTGGACGCTGAAACGCATCCCGACGGAGACCGCCGATATCTTCGGCGCCGTGGTGAACCAGTTGGCAGCGTAGGGCAGTCCTGCAGGACAGCGCATGAAAGACCGCAGCAAGTGCCGGAACAACCGGTGCTTTTGCGGCGTCTGCCCCAAGTGCATCAAGAGCAATTCTTACGGCCGGAAAGACACCGGCTGCTCCTGCCGCCAACCGAACTGCGATTGCGCCAGGTGGGAACGGATCTGGAAAGAACGGATCGAAGACCGGAGCTACTACGCCCGGCCTTCGGTTCCGGTTATTCTGCAGTCGACGCTACGCTCTACGACGTAGCCGGTGTATTGGCCGCCACTGCAGCGGCTAACTCGTCGTCATTCGATTTCAGCTGATCCTGCAGAGCCTGGAGCTTCACCGGATCGGTACCGGCGGCTGCCAGTTGCGCTGCAAATCCCTGAATCAGTGTCAGCGCCGACTTCTCGACGCTGGTATTCCGTTCGACTTCCGCGGTCAATGCCGTGAGATCTGCCATCTGCTTGTTCTCCAGTGCTAAAAGTGCATCTAGCTTCGTTTCGATGCGAGCTTGAGTTGCACGAATTTCATCCAGGCGGCTCAGAACGCATTGGTTGCAAACTTTGTGAGCGCCCATTACGCACTCAGGGTAGCACCCGAATTGAAAATGGCCATGAAAATTGATTGGAAGATTGACCTCGGCCACATCTTGACCTTCGCGGTCCTGGTGTTGGGCTTCGCGGTCCAATATGGCTCTCTTTCTACGCGCCTGAGTGCGGTAGAAGTGCAAGCGGCCAAAGCCACGGAGACGAACAGGTCGCTCGATGCCACGCTGATGCGCCTCGAAAACGCCATCGTCCGCCTGCAGACCCAGATGGACGAACGGGAAAAACGCTGGATACCCGTTTCCGCCGGCCGGTAGAGCTTTTATGAAATCCTTCTTCGCCCGCATCTTTTCGATGCACCCGTTCGCGTTGGCCGCGTCCGTCTGTTTGATCGCGCTGACTATACCCTCCTATCGATTGCTCGACGCGGAGCGTGCCAACGTGGGCGCGGTGCCGAAAGCGATCGCGCAGCAGGGAGACGAGACACGCAAGTTCGTGGGCGACTGGCTGACCACTCATCTGATGCCGCCGGTCAACCGGATGGTGGATACGGTAGACGGCGTGCCGGCGATGGCGCGGAATCTGATCGCCACGCGGTTCGATGCCGGCCTCGGTGAAATCGCAGCCTGGCGGAAGGACCTGGCGCCGCGGGTGGACCGGACGTTGACGCTCGCCGAAGGCCTGCACCAAAGCGCGAAGCCGGCGCTGGATAATCTGGCCGACACGGAACGCAAGTTTGGCTTGCTGGCCGACAAATACGCAGCCGTGCCCGATCGCCTGGGCGCGGAACTGCGGCCGTCCTGGATGGCCCTACAACCGGAGATCACCTGCAAGCAGGCGGATGGCACGGGTTACGGCGGCTGCTGGCATTCGCGTGTGACCGGACTGTTGGGTGAGGCGCTGAAGGTCGGCGGCGTGTTCACCGAGAAGTTCCCAGAACTCGCAGACAATTTCGTGAGGATCGAAGGCGACTTCCACGGCATTCTGAGTGACGGGCACCAATGGACTGCCAAATACGTCGTTCCCCATCCGATGAAGAAGCGCGACTACTTCAAAGCGATCGGCAAAGGTGCGCTCGGGGTGGGGATCGCCGGACTGCACGGCGGAGTCTTCTAATGGCGGCTGAATGTCCTGGCCCGACGATGATCTGCTGGCCATCCTGATTGAAAGAGCCACCAGCGAAACGAACAGCGATCTGACCATCATCTTTACCGTGCTCGCGGATCTGGTCCCGGAATACGACTCCTGCAGTAAAGAGCGAACCCGCATTCGCTCGGCGCTGCGCGCGGCCAATCGCATCGGCCAGCGGTCCGAAAAACTTCGATCCAAAATCGTATGAAACCTATTGGCCTGAACACCATTACGCAGGGCAACTGCCTGGACCTCTTGCCGCGCGTGGCGTCCGGGTCTGTGGACATGGTGCTGTGCGACCTGCCCTATGGGACCACGGCCAACAAGTGGGACGTCATTATCCCGTTCGATGCGCTGTGGGCAGAATACAAGCGGATTCTGAAACCGAACGGCGTGGTTGTCCTGACGGCACAGAGCCCTTTCGATAAGGCCCTCGGCGCAAGCAATTTGCCCTGGCTGAAATACGAATGGATCTGGGAAAAGGCGCAAGGAACTGGCTTCCTGAACGCGAACAAGGCCCCGCTCAAATCACATGAGAATGTCCTGGTGTTCTATCGAAACCAGCCCACGTATAACCCGCAATTCGAACCCGGCAAGCCCTATATTTCCGGTGGGGGGGGCTCAGTAGCAACTACCGTTTTTTCGAGAGAGTGCGCCGCGTGAACAACGGCTTTCGATATCCCAAGACCGTGTTGCGATTCCAGAGTGACAAGGAAAAGTTTCACCCGACCCAGAAGCCCGTCGCTCTTTGGGAATACCTCATCAGAACCTACACGAACGAAGACGACACCGTATTGGACAACTGCGCAGGCAGCGGCACAACGGCTGTAGCGTGCCGGAACACCGGCCGGAATTTCATCTGCTTCGACTTGGACCGCAAGTACTGTGAGATTGCCCGCGCCCGGCTGCGCAAACCGGAACTGATGGCCGCGTAACCCATCATGCCCTACAACCTGGTCCAATCGGTTCGCGACACTCTCGCGGTCAACTGGAACTCGCTGCCGGCACCGATGCAGTATGCCGCCGGCATGGCCCTTGGCGGAGCAACGGAAGCGCTCTACGAATTACTGCTTACGCCCCATATGGACTGGCACCAGCTTCCCGGCCGGATGATCCACGCCGCACTGCTCGCTCTTCTCGTCCACCGGCTGCCGACGCCGGGCAGTAAGAATTAACCGGCCGCAAGAATTTAACCCTCCCATGAAAACTTCACCGGCCGGCTCCGCCCTGGTGCGCCACTTCGAAGGCTGCAAGCTCGTGGCCTACCAGGATAGCGGCGGCACCTGGACAATCGGCTGGGGACACACCGGCCCCGATGTGACGCCCGGGCTCCGGATCACCCAGGAGCGCGCGGATCAATTACTCGCCCGGGACCTGGCTATCTTCGAAGCGGCCGTCACCTACGCGATCAGAGTTTTCCTGAAGCAGTGCCAGTTCGACGCAATGGTGGCGTTCGCATTCAACGTGCGAGGCTGGCGGGGATCCACGCTGATCAAGAAACTGAATGCCGGAGATTTCGCCGGCGCCGCGGCCGAGTTTCCGAAGTGGTGCCACGCCGGCGGCGAGGTCCTCGACGGCCTGGTCCTGAGACGCGCTGCGGAACAGCGATTGTTCAACGGGCTGCCGTGGGAAGCAGTATAAGAGTCCATGACCAAACTCAAAGCGGCCATCTACGCCCGGGTTTCGACGAAGATCCAGGACTATGAAATGCAGCTCACCGAGTTGCGCTCGTATGCCGCGCGCGCCGGGTGGGAAATCGTGGAATACGTGGAAAAGGCTTCCAGCGTCAAAAAGCGGCCGGCATTTGATCGCCTGATCGCAGATGCGAAGCTTCGGAAGTTTGAGGCGGTCCTGGTCTGGAAGCTGGATCGTTTCGCGCGATCCATCTCCAAACTGGTCGAACACGTGACACTTTTCGATTCCCTCAGCATCCGTTTCGTGTGCGTGACCCAGGGAATCGATACGCACCTGCAGAACGCCGGCGGCCGGATGTTCATGCAGATCCTGGGAGTCTTCGCCGAGTTCGAGCGGAACCTGATCGTCGAGCGGGTAACGGCCGGAGTGGCGGAAGCCAAAAAGCGCGGGGTTCACTGCGGGCGGAAGCCGCGGATTTTCCGCCGGGACGAGGCGGTCCGGCTGAGAAAGAGCGGGATGAGCTTCCGGAAAATCGCCAAGCAAATGGGCCTCCCCACCCAAACCGTGGTCGACGGAATCAAGCTGTACGGAAAGCCTCCCTACGACACCCCCCATCTGGATGCCTAAACACTAGGGTTACGCTCGCCAAAACGCAGTACGGCAGCCAATTGTTTGGCGTACGATTTTCCCCGAAATCCGCCGAAAACAAAGATCTTAGGCGCATTTCATGCACCGCGGCGCGACCACGAAAGTAGACACCCTACGCGCGCGCGAAGAATTCTATGCAATTCGGTCCAAAGCTCAACGCCTTCCTGGCAGCGATCCGCGTCATGCCCAACGTCACCCGCGCGGCGGCAGCCGCCGGCATGGACAAATCGCACCACTACGCCAAGCTGCAGTCGAGCGAGGAGTACAGGGAAGCCTTCGAAGTCGCGTTCCAGATGGGCTGCGATGCCCTCTCGGACGTGGCGGTCGAACGCGCCCAGCTCGGCTGGGACGAACCCATCGTATATAAGGGTGGGCTGGCCTTCCCGGAAAAGTGGGATCCGGAACTCGAGCGGATGGTCCCGGATTATGAGAAACAGCCTCTCTGCGTCCGCAAGATCGACAATAACCTGCTGCAGTTTGTCCTGAAGAGCCGGCACCCGGCATACCGGGAAGAGCGCGGGAAACCCGAAGCTGCCGACTCCGCCGCGCCGCCGCTGATTATCCAGACCTACCCCGAAGAGCAACCGAAGGAGCCCACCAACCCGCCTTCTGCGAGTTCGTAGGGCCTTCTCAAAGTTCTCAGAGGTTACCCCAATGCCTGAATCGTTGAAGTCCTGGCCGGACGGCTTGTCCTGTTGCGCGGACGAAAAAGAGAGTCTGCGCGCTGAGATACGCCGGCTGCGCTCCGCCCTGGAGTTGATTGCCGCCGACAGCTTGCGCCTGCCGCTGATGGTGTATGCGCGGGACGTCCTGGAGGGAAAAGATCCATGCGAAACCTATTGAGTATCGACGGCGGCGGCGTGCGTGGCGCGCTCACTGCCTGTTTCCTGGTGGAGCTGGAGCGGCAACTCGGCAAGCCGACGCGCGATGTCTTCCAGTTCGTGGCCGGCACGTCGACGGGCGCGCTGATCGCGGCCGCGGTCGCCGTGGGCCTTCCCGCTGAGACCATCCTGCAGATTTACCTCGAGGACGCGGCCAAGATCTTCACGCCGGGCCCCGCCCTGGCTCTGCCGGTCCGGCTGGCGCAGGGATACGCCTATCAATCCCAGCGCGTGCACGATGTGCTGGCAAAACGCTTTGGCCAGGCTGCGGATGCACGGCTGAACAATCTGCCGATCCGGATCCTGCTGACCGCCATGGGCGTCAACGGCCACCCCTGGTACTTCGTGCGCGACTGCGACCGAAACTCCCAGGTGACCGGCGGCCTCTCGCTGATCGATTGCGCAGTGGCAAGCGCCGCGGCGCCGACATACCTGTCGCCGTGGTACGTTTCGCCGCTGGCCGGCCAGCTGGTCGGTTGGTGCTTCGACGGCGGCGTCGGGACTACCGGCAACCCGGTTTATCGCGCGTGCGTGGAAGCGTTTTGCTATGACGATTTCACGCCGGAGACTACGCGGGTGATTTCACTCGGCACGGGCTACTACCCGGCCGACGGCGCCGTGAACCCGCCGGCCGGGATCCTCGCCACGCTCGGATGGACGATCGGAACGCTGCTGGATTCGCCCATCGATGAGCAGACCCAGATCGTAAGGCGGCACTGGCCGGGGATTCTGTCCCGTTTCAACTGGCGGCTGCCGCAGTCGATCGACATGTCCGACGCCGCCGCGATCCCGAACCTGGTGGCCATGGGCAAGCACCTGGCCGCGGGCATGGACTGGCGCTCAATTCTCGGTTAACTCACGCTAGAAAGGCACAACTACCCATGCGATTCGTTCTCTCTCTTTTTGCTTTCTCTCTCTGCGCGATCGCGCAGACCGCGGCACCCGATCCCTCGATTATTCCCAGCATTGCGCTGCCGGCCGGGATTGTGGCCACCGTCAACTACGACCAGCTCGGATCTCCGCGAATCACCGGCGGCTTCGGCGCCATTTACCCGATCGTCGGATCGGTGGGCGTGTACGGCGTGTCCGGAGCGGAGTTCTACCCGCGTCTCGCCACGGACCCGGCCAGCGGCAAATCGTTCTACGCGCTGCAGGTGACCGTGCAGCAGGAAGTCCACAAGAGCATCTGGGCCTCCGGACGCGCCACGTTTTTGCTGGGCGTCGGCGCGGGCCCGGCGATCACGTCGACGCCGCCGCAGTCAGGCGCGACAAACTCTCCGCTGAGCGGCCTGCAGATAGCCGTCTCGACCGACGTGGTGAGCACTGCGGTCGTTCGGCTGTCGAAGACCCTCAGCGCGGTGTTTTCGGTCAAAGGGCTCTACATCAACGGCGCCGGCTGGAATCTCGTGCCGCGGATCGGCATCAAGTTCGATCTGAGCAAGGCGAAGTAAGCTCGTGCTGCCAGAGCGGCAGCATATTGGCAAAACGGTCCCTATTTTATAGGCAGTAAAATGCCGTCCCCTCTGCCGGCACCCGCGCATGATCCAACTGTCCAGGCCGCAAAGCCGGGTGTTCCTTTGCCCGGCGCGTTTTCGCGCGCTAGTGGCAGGCCGGCGCTTCGGTAAGACCTTTCTTTCGGTCAGTGAACTGTGCCGCGCCGTGTGGGGTAAGCCGCGCACCCTCGCCTGGTACCTGGCTCCGACCTATCGCCAGGCGAAACAGATTGCCTGGGCAGAATTGAAGCTCACGGTGGCGCCCTACGTCATCGATAAGCCGAACGAGACGGACCTGTCGGTGCAGATCATTGGCGGTGGGACCATCGCGCTGCGCGGCGCCGCCAACTACGACGCATTGCGCGGGCCCGGGCTGAATTTCGCGGTGCTCGACGAATACGCCGACATGGACCCGCGGGTGTGGACAGAGATCATCCGGCCGATGCTGTCCGATCGCCAGGGTAACGCCCTATTTATTGGCACGCCCAAGGGGATGAATCACTTCCACGACCTGTATCAGTCGGCGAAGGTGACGCCGGGCTGGGCTTCCTTCCAGTACCGAACGATCGACGGCGGCCGCGTTTCGCAGGCGGAGCTGGACGCCGCGCGGAACGACATGGACCAGAAGACGTTCGACCAGGAATACTGCGGCAGCTTCGAGAACTTCGCGGGCCGCGCTTACTTCTCCTTCCAGCGGTCGGATTCGGCGGACCGCATCGGCAACCTGCAGCCCTGCAATTACAATCCCCGCCTGCAGCTCTGCTGGTCGCTCGATTTCAACGTGAACCCGATGTCGAGCGTGATTTGCCAGATCGAGGATACGACCTCCCGGGAAATGGCCATGATGGGCAAGCGGTCCAGCGTGCTGCACGTGCTCGATGAGATCGTCCTGCCCAACAGCAACACCCAGGAGGCCTGCGAGGAGTTCGCGCGTCGCGTGGGGCACTGGATCGCGCGGCAAGGGCAGGTACCGCTGAAACTTTACGGTGACGCCGCCGGCGGCGCCCGCTCGACGGCCGGCAAAAGCGACTACCAGATCATCAAGGAATTCTTCCGCCGGACACCGGAGTTTCAGGTCACCTACCACGTGCCGCTGGCCAACCCGGCGGTGCGCGATCGCGTGAACGCGATGAATTCGAAGCTCTGTAACGCCGCCGGCGTGGTCGGCATGGTGGTGGATCCGAAGTGCAAGCGGCTGACCAAGGATCTGGAGCAGGTTGCCTGGAAGGCCGACGGCAACGGCAACATGACCGGGGAAATCGACAAGAGCAACCCCGAACTGACGCACATCTCTGACGCTCTGGGTTACCTGGTGGAAGCCGAGTACGGCCTGCGCCAGGCCGGAGGGCCGCGGTAGGGTTATGCAGGGATCCGACAACACGCCCGAGCTGCGCGCCCGCTTGCGGCGCACTTCGCGGTTCGACTACAAGGCCGCGCTGGTGCACGACTTCCGCAACCGCCTGACCGAACTCTGTTTCGCGACGGGGACGGGCGACAATGCGCTGATCGATTTCCACCTGACAGAGCTGATCGACATGTACCGTGATGCGCTGGGCCCCAAGTGCCCGAGGAGAGCCGCATGATTCTCGACGCGAACGGGCGGCCGCTCAAGCGCGCGATCGGCTTCCTCACCGGATTCGTTCCTGCGCGAAAACCCGCGCCGCCGGCGGACACGCTGTATGTGGTCGGGTTCGATGCTCCGGCAGTGGTGGAGGAAAGGGAAGAGGATTAGTCGGAAGCGCGCCCCCCGCCATTGCGACCTGCCCGGCGGACCGTCAGGTTATCAGATTGGCTGCGCGCTCCCTTTCGTTGCGGGTTTTTCGGGGCTACTTCTTGGCGGATTTCTTCGCCGGACTCTTCTTGGAAGCTTTTGCGGTTGGCTTTTTGGCCATTTTCTGATTCTCCTTTCTTGCAGAGTAGCGCATGATGGAAGAAACGTTGAGGAAATAAATCGATGACTGTGCAGATAGCAATACTCACCTTCGCCACCGGCGCGCAGCAATTTCCTGCGCCTGCCAGCGGCCCGGGCCTCGTGAACAAGATCTACGCTCAGCCGCTCCGGAGCAACACGCACCCCTGCGTCGTCGGCCTCTCGACGGTGGCCAACGATGGCACCGGTACCGGCGTCGTCAAGGAGCTCGCCACGCCGCCGGCCGCGACAATCCCGCTCGATGAGTTCAGCCTGGAGGATCAGGGCGGGGACAATCGCCTGGAGCCCGTGCAGTTTTTCGCGCAGGGCACCGCCGGCGAGAAGCTCAAAGTCACTTACGTGATGGTCTAAATTCAGTCCGCGCCTAAATCCATGAACTTCCCCTCTTTCGTCTCGGTCAAGCAGATCGCAGCCACAGCCTCGGACTACGACCAGCAAGCGGATGCGTGGACCACGGCATCCGACCTGAACCAGGGCGGCGCCGTGCTGCGGGATGCTGTGATCAAGCGCAACAAGTATCTGTTGCAGAAACCGAAGGAACCCGCGGAAGTGTTCCGCACGCGCCAGCAGCGCTTCAGCTACACCAACCTGATGGGCAACATCACGGGATGGTATGTCTCCGCCCTCTTCAAGCTGGCTCCGCAGCTCGTCAAGAAGAAGGCCGGCGCCACGGGCGACGCCGCGCTCGCGATCCCTGCGGATGCCAGTGAATTCTGCACCGCGTTTGAAAAGGATGCGGACCGCGGCGGCACCACCTACGTCGATTTCTGGCGCAAGGTGCATGAAGGCCTGCTGCTCAACAAAAAGGCGTTCGTCCTGATCGACCTCCCGACGCCCGACGACGATGCGCCGGAGCCCGTCTCGCTCGCCGAACAGCAGAAAGCCGGCCAGCTGGATCCCTTCCTGGTTCTCTACGCCGCCAACCAGATCATCAACTGGGAGACGGACCGGTACGGCAACCTCGAATGGTGCATCATCGCGGTATCGACCGAAGAGCGCGAAGCCTTCCAGACGCCGGTAATCATGGACTACTGGTATTACTTCGACCGGACCCAGGTCGCGTGCTACCGCGCCGCCCACAAGGACAAATGGTCGGAAGAGGATAAAGCGGAGCTCGTCGCCGGCTACCCGCGCCGGCATGCGATGACGGCGCTGAACCGCATTCCCGTTCGCAAGGTCGAGATTCCCGACGGCCTGTGGCTGGCGAATCGCGTGTTCCTGCCGCTTTTGAACCACCTGAACCTCGACAACGCCTACGACTTCGCCCTGTTCCAAAGCGCGCTCGCGCAGCTCGTCATCACCGGCAACTTCGACGACTCCGTGACGTTGAGCGAAGTCTCCTACCTCAAACTCAACACCGGCGACACGGCCTCGTATCTGGAACCCGAGGGCAACGCCTACGAAGCGATCGACAAGCGCCTGGCGGACCTCGAAGAACGCATTTACAAGGCCTGCTACCTGATGGACCAGGCGCGCACGAACAAGGCCACGCCGGCCGCGCAGTCGGGACTATCCAAGCAGCAGGACAAGACGCCCAGCAGAGATGCGCTTTCCGGCTTGGGTGACGTCATACGGCCCGCGATGCAGCTCGTCTATGAGGACGTGCTGGCGATCCGCGGCTTCACGGATATCGCGCCTGATGTGCGCGGCTTCGATTTCCAGGACAAGGCCTCGGTCGAAGAAATGGACTTTATCGAGAAGTCCACGGTGATTGACGTCCAGTCGGACACCTACCGCCGCGAGCGCGACAAGAAGCTGGTTCGCATCGTCCTGCCCGACATGAACCCCGAAACGCTGCAAACCATCGACGAAGAAATTACGACCAATCCCACGCCCGAAGGCGCCGCCGCGCTGCTCGCCGAAACGCAGCAGGCGGACCAGCTCGCCAAATTCTCGCAGTCATTTAAGGGTGCGGACCAGATCAGCGCATAAGGCCGCCGCTCATCCTTCGTGCCGGCGGCCCCTGTTAGGCCCATTCGATTCGGAGCAGTTTTCAAAATAGCACTTCCCCGTTCGCAGTAACCCAACCCCACTTTCAATTCAAACTGGCCGCGCAGTTCTCGCGGACACGGCGCCGGAATGCGCCATTAGGAGAAAAAATACATGTTACGTTTTACCCGTGGATCCCTTTTAGACGCTGCCGATGACGGCCAAGGCGGAGGCGGAAGCACAGCGGCGTTTGATCCCGCCGCCTTTCGAACCTCCCTCTTGGGGGATGTGACGAAACTCTTTACAAACTTCGCCACCACCCTCAAGACCGATATTGCGAAGCTCACGCCCGCCGCCTCGACGGCCACCGGGAACGAGACGCAGGACTCCACCACCGACGCCACTGCTACCAGCGGCGCCAAACCCGCTGATCCAGCAGTCGCCGCGCAGTTGCGGGCTCTGGAACGCCGAAACAAGGAACTGGACGACCAGTTCAAGGCCATGAAGACCGAGTCGGACGCGACGAAAGCCGCCGCCGAACGGAAAGAGCAGGAAGCTTTAGTTCGTACAAAGCTTTCCAAGTTCAAGTTTGCGGACGATGCAGCAGCCGAGGATGCCTTTGAGATTTTCGGGTCGAAGATCAAGCGGACCGAGGACGGCGCTTTCGTCGGACACGACGGAACGCCGATCGACCAGTATCTCGACGAGGGACTGCGCGCCAAGCCGTATCTGCTCGCACCCAAGGACGTCGCCGGCGCCGGTGCCCGCCAGGGCAAACAGCAGGGCGGCAGCGCTGCCGTCAGCCTGGAGAGCATCAAGCCCGGTATGTCGGCCGCCGACGTAGCCGCGGCCGCGGCCCAGATCAGCGCCGTCCTGCAGCAAGGGCAGCGTTAAGTAGTCCAACCCGGGAGGCCTCGATCTGAGGCCTCCACAACCTGCAACCTGGAGCATTATCGAAGATGTCAGACATTACTTCGGCCAATGTGGCCAATGCGATTGTGAAACTCGTGGCCGCACAGGCGATGCCTGCCCTGCTGCCGAACCTGGTCATGGGCAACCTGGTCAACAGGGATTTCGAAGCCCAGCTCGGCAATACCGGCGACGTAATCAACGTCGCGATCCCGGGCAACCTGGTGGCGAACGACATCTCCGAGGGCGGCAGCGTGCAGACGCAGAATCCGTCGCTCGGCAATGCGCAAATCGTGCTCAACACGCACGCCGAAGCGACCTTCCAGGTTCCGGACGTGACGAAGATGCTGGCCTTCCCGGCTTTGCTGGGCGCCTATATGCAGCCGGCCATCAACGCGGTCGTCACCAAGGTTGAGCAGGACCTCCTCAATCTGTGGCCCCTGTTCACGGCCAACGCCGCGCTGGGCGCGAACAGCGCGATGGACGAGGCTCGCATCGACTCGGCGGAAAAGGTGTTGTTCGACAACTACATTCCGCAGAACGAGCCGAAGTTCCTGGTAATCGCCAGCAGCTCCGCGTCGGCCATGCGGCAGATCGGCCGCTTTAGCGAATTCCAGACTACCGGCGAGAAAGACACCATGCTCACCGCCTATCTGCCCGGCGGCAGCGCGGGGCTGTTCGGCAAAGTGAAAGACTTCTACGTCTTCCGCAGCCAGCTCGTGCCGCTGTCGACCACGTACAAAAACCTGGCCTTCCACCGCAATGCCATCGGCCTTGTGATTCGCCGGCTGCCGCAGCCCCTGCCTGGGACCGGGGCGATCGCCGAATACGGCGAGGTCGGCAACTTCGGCTTCCGCGTGGTGATGAGCTATCAGCCGGGCACCCTGGCCCAGCAATTCACCGTCGACATCCTTTACGGGTGCGGACCGCTGAGAAACAACCACGCCGTGGTCGTAGCTTCGAGCTAAGACGCCGCTTATGGACCTCAATCGCTATTGGGCCGACGTCCGCGCCGTCATGGACGAGCTGCCGCGGCAGCGAATCTACTACCTCGTGTCGGTCGAGAACTCCGACAAGGGGACGGTCGGCGGCCGCGTGATGGATCTGGCCGACCCCAAGCAGGTCGCCAAGATGATCGTCGGCAAGACGCACACGCTGGCGTCGGAAGAACAAATTGCGCAGTTCCTGAGGGAGCAGGACGAGGCGGCGCTCGCGCTCGCCAAGATCGAGATGGGCAAAAAAGGCCAGCTCGCCATGCCCCAGGAGTTGCAGGATCTCGTGAAATTGGCCGCCCGCGGGGCCTTATCCGAGCAGCAGCAGTCTAACCCGCCGGCGCCGCCGGCAACCCCCAAGAAGGAGAAATAGTTCATGACCGACATCACCACCGGCGAACAGACCGTCGCCGCGGCCGGCGCCGTCACGGGGTCGCTCGACACCTCGGCCGTCGCCAGCTTCAAGAGCATCAAGCTCACCGTTCGCGGACTGGCGGCTGGGAAGAAGGCCCTGTTCGCGATCGAGGACACGGCCAACGCCACCCCGTTTTCGGATGCCCGCCAGGTTGCGGTCGCGCACTTTCAGGGATCGCAGCCGACCGAAGGCGTCGCCAAAGAATGGGCGACGTATGACATTCCGTTGACCCGGATCAACGTCGCCAATGCGGCGCTCCGGCTCAACTGCCTGGCGATCGACAGCACGCCCGGGACCGTCAAAGCACACGCCTGGCTGGAATAGGGTTTTCACTCCTAGGTGAACTTTTCACGGCGCGGGCCTCCAGCAATGGGGGCTCGCGCCGCCTTTTCTGTTTCTGGAGATGTTTATGGGCAAAACGATCGTGGAAGCGCTGGTTTTCCTCCTGAGACGGGAGGCGCAGCGCGCTACATTTTCGGATGACGCTGTGAAGGCGATGAATCTGGCCGACAGGCTGGAAGGGCATTTGGCAGAGGAGGCAAGTGCCGGCGCCTCCGAGAAGAAGGCCAAGGAGGGTTGAACCTCTGATGCCGTGGCACGTCCTCACCGCAATCGCTTCTTTTGCTGCCGGGTTCGGAGCCGGCGCGGTTTTCGTCGCATGGCGCCACTGCACGCGGGATAGCCGGCGGATTCATTTGGACTGATGCTGTTCACCGACTCAGATATCGTCACGGCCGCGGATCTCACGCAGATCGATAGCGAAGTCGCGCCGGTGGCGGCGAGCTGCAAGCCGTCGATTCTGCTCGATGGCCCTGGCTCGATGTGCGAACAGGGATGGCGCCAATGCGCGCAGCGAATCATCGCGGCGCAGCAAATGTACACCAACACCCTTTCTGCAATCGGAGTCAGCGGCGGCCACCAGTCGGCGGTGAATTACATCGGCGGCCCGGCGAGGAACCAGGCGCGGACCAGGCTCAACCAGGTGGTGGCCACCGAGTCCCAATATGCGAGCGCCGCTTCGCCAGTGCAGCTCTGGCTCGCTTACACCACCCTTTCCCTGCTGTACCGCAACGCCAGCGCGCGCATGGGCAAGGACCGCCTGCAGGACAAGTACGACCGCTACACGAAGGACGCGGATTTCCATTGGCGGCAGCTGCGGCAAAACGGGCTACCCTTCGTCGCCCAGCCCCTCGAGGCGCCGGCGTCCAAGCACGGCATCAACGCCGGCACGTTTACCGCAGACAATCTTTCGGCTGTCGCCGGCGGCGGCACCGCGCAAGTCTTCCAGGTGGCCATCACGTATTACGATGCCTCCCGGTATGTGTCGGAGCTGAACACGCAGAACGCGGAGTCTGGCCCGTCGCCGACTATTCCGTTCACCCAGGCGGACGGCCAGGTCCTGCAGGTATCGATCGCGAGTCTGAATCCGTCCACCGGGACCATGGACCAGGTCGGCCTTTCACAAGTACCCTGGACGCCTCTCACCGCCACGCACTGGGTTCTGTGGGCGGGGCCGGCCGGCGGACCGCTCTACTGGCAGGCGGCGAACCCGATCGCGATGAAGACGTTCACGCTGTCCGGCGACCCCGCGTTTACCGGCTCGACTCTCGGCCAGGGGCAGTGGCCGGACCTGAACCTCACGTTCCAGAACCTGGTGGGGAGAGGCTGACCCATGCGAACGATTACCGATCACGTGGTGGAAGGCGACACGGCCCCTCAACTGTCGATCACGGTCCTGGATGAACCGTCGCACGGCGGCGCCTGCCACTCCTACCGGATTGAGTGGAAGAACGAAAAGAGCACGTCCGTCTCCGCATTTGAGAGCCTGACAATCCATTTCCAGGAAGGCCCGATCAAGGAATTCGGCGCCAATGGCATCACCCAGGAGGTGCTGCTGGCTATCCTCATGGACCGATTGAGGGGATTCCAGGAAGGTCCTTTCGCGTGCTACGACAACGAAGAGGCGCTGGCCTTTATCGGCACGGCGCTCCTGCTCCTGCAGCGGCGGACTCAGGCGCGGATCGCGCGCGGGGTCGAGGGGACGAACAGGCTGTAGCATGCCTCCGACCCAATCCATGCCGCGCTATCGATGCCACAAGGAAGTGGCGGCGCTGAAGATCGCGCGTGTGTCGCCCGTGCTCTTAACGGGCGCGCCCAATCCGGTGCGCTATATGATCATGCCGGCGGACGAACGATATTCCGCGTTTACTGTCGAGCCTTCTTTCTTCCACAAGCACAACCCGCAGGCCGGCGGCTATTACGTCGTCTACGAAAACGGCTATGAGTCCTTCTCGCCTGCGAAGCCTTTCGAATCCGGCTACGAGTTGATCGATCGCGCCGAGGAGGCAACACTTCCGTGAAACAGGGCGGAACATTCAGCCATGGAAAGGAGAGCGCGGAGAGTAGCAGAGAGCACTCGATCCGGCGCGGCCCAACGGAGCCTGTCGCATCCGGCAGATGCGGCGGAGCGGGCCGCGCTCCGGACGGGATATCAGCGAAGGTGAATCGATCATGACGAGCAGACGCGGCTTTTTCAACGGACTTGCTGACTGCGTAAAGCGGGCGACCTTAGTCTCTGCCGTTGCGCCTACCGCTTTCGGAGACCTCGGGAACCGCGAACTCGCGATACCTGATCTCCCGCCCGTCCAGCACTTGGGGGAATTCAACGCCGACTATGTGCTGCGGGAAACAGCGGAAGAGTGCGCAGTGGCGATTCGAAAGTTGACCGGCGATGTGTTCCTCCGGTCGCTCGATTCGCTGGCTGTCAGGGGCGACATCATTCTGTCGCCGCCCTCAAACAGGATCGTCCTGGATCAGCACCCGGAGGCCTCCGTCATCGTGCGAGATGCCCAGCTACTGATGAATCCCGGGCCTCGTCGGATTTATTTTCAGCCGGCGTGCACGGGTCTCGCCGAGCAAATCCGAAAGTCAGCGAAGCGCGGTCGAATCGTAACCGCCAAATCCCCAGTCCCCCTGCCGTTCACTGGAGCGCTCGGAACGACTCACAGCGACGGCTATCTGGCTGTCCGGGTTGTTTTCACCTACGACTTTTCGAGGTTAATGCAATTCGCAACCGTGGACGTGCTTTACGGCGTGCACGAATTCGAAATAGGAGCAACACGATGAGTTGGAGCGTAAACGCGAGCGGTACCGTAGCAGAAGCAAGAGGGCAATTGAGCGAACAGTTCAAGGCTCCGTTGGCAGAGAAGCCTGCGGGCCTGTCAGACGAAGGCGAACGTGAAACCGTTCGGATGACTCAAGAAACGATCGATCAATGCCTCTCAACCTTCGGGCCGGAGAAGAAAGTCGTGGTGAGCGCCTATGGCCACATGGGATTTAGCGACTGGTCTACCAAAGAAGGAGCCTACCAGGAAGTCACGGTTTCAATTAAACCTCTCCCGTAGGTAAGCGTATGGCGGACCTGAAGGACATCATCGCGCGGCACAACAAGTACCAGGACTCCATGGTCTATACCTTCGAGTCCCACTTGCGCGAGATCACCATGCGCGCGCAAGGCCGCGTGATTGCCCGCCTGCAGGCCCAGCTTTCGATTACCGACGGCGTCATTGACTCGAGCGCCGCCAACATGCGCCTTCTGCGCAACGCCGGCAAGATGTTCATGCAGGAAATGGACCGGGCCGGGTACCAGCGCCTGGTCGACGCCTTCGTCGGGGAGTTCCGCGGCACGCTGCCGTTCCTGCAGGAAACCGTGGAACTGCTCGGCAGCCAGGTGGATGAGAAGTGGCGCGATCTGGGCTTCACCCCTCGTGATTTCTCGCTGCTGGGCGGAGTCGGCGCCAATACCGTCACCGCTCTCGAGGGCGCGATCGAGGCGACGGCCGGCGCGGCAGTCAGCCGCGGATTGTTCGGCGTCGCCGGCCTGCGCTTCGCCACACTCGTCGAAACTCTGTCCACGCGATTTGAGATGTCGATCGGCAAGGCGACGTCGGTCGGCAATACCGCGATGAGCGTCTGGTATGCCACTGCCAGCGATCGCGCGTTCCAGATCATCGCCAAGGATCTGCCGCAACAGACGCTGCGCTATGGCTACAGCGGGCCGCAGGACAAGCTGGAGCGGCCGTTCTGCCGGCATCTGACCGAGGCAGGGAAGGCCTACACGCGGGAGCAGATCGGGCAGATGGATAACGGCCAGATTCCCAACGTGTTCATCAGCCGCGGCGGGTTTGGCTGTCGGCATCAGTGGATCCTCGACACCCACGAGCTGATGCTCCAGGAGGCCGCGTGATCGGGGTCTTTCCAGGGCTCGGCGCTAATAAAGCGGAACACGCCGTGCGGGTCGCGGTCTCCGGCCTCATCGATCACCTGCACGACGTTGGGCATGTAGTTCGTCGGGCAAGTGTGCTCATCGTAGTAATACCGCTGGTGCTCTTCGGAGTCGCCGGGGATAAAGGCCAACCCTTCGACGAGCAGGGTCACCGGACCCTCGGACTTCAGCGTTATGAGCCGCTTTTCCTGACGTTTAGAAGTGACCTCAGTGTCGATTTCATCCGGGGAGATAACCTGCAGCGTGAACAGGACGCCGCATTCATCGCAATACCAGCTGGTCTTCGTGCCCAATGGCAAGTGGCTGACGCCGTATTCTCCCTTACCGCAGCCGGGGCAGCAGATGTACCGGTCGGGCTTTGTGAAAGGTTTCTGAATCATGGTGTTCCCTTACACGGGCATCACAAGGCTGATGCCCATCGCATCCTCTTCGGGAAGCTGAGCTGTTTCGAAGGAAAAGCCGAGCAGGTCCATGATGGTGATGTAGTCGTCCCCGTCATCCCACCAGCCCTGAAAGATGTATTCGTCGAGGGCAATGTGGAGGTCAGCCCGCGTTTCGGGATCCGGCCACACACTTCGTGGATTGTCGGCCGCATACCGTTTCAGCAAGCCGTCGAGGCATTGATGTACGCAGGTTCTCATCGCCTTCCGTCCTCAGTGCGCATTCTTTGCTCCTATGATCTTTCTCAGCACGCCATCGCTTACCGCCCTACGCCCACGGCGCAAGTCCGACAGGTATTGAGGGCTCATTCCCCACAATTTGGCCAAATCCTTCGCGCTGTTTGCGCACGCCGCGGTGTTCAGCGCCTCGACGAAGGCGTCTTCCAGGACGGTGCCGGCGTTCCGATAATCCAGCAGACTTTTCGCGATCTGGCGTACTTCTTTCGAGAGCGGCGTTGGCATCGTGATATCCACGATTATACGCAGATCTGCGGATTCGAACAGGAGGCCGCGTGAGACTCGTTCACCTCGAAGTGCCGGAGGCCATCATCGCCTATGCGGACAGGCCGGTGCGTTCACCATTAGCGTATCGGCTCGGCTTGGCGCTGGACACTTCCTTCATAAGCAGCCTTCGTTTTGCGCTTTCAAAGTGGCTGGACCGAGCCGCCGACGTTTTCCGTCCTACTGCATCCATGAGCGATATCCGAGTGGGAATGTCTCGCGAAATGGAGCGGAAGGTGCGGACCGCGATTCTCGCAGCATGGAATTCAACGAGCTATGCGACTGCTGAGGCCGCAACTCGCCGCATGTATGTCCCCATTGACAACGAGACCGCTGAGGCCGAGCATCGGGCCGCGCAACACCGGGAATGGCTAAGACGATGGCGGGGGGAATACTGAAATGCCTGACTTCGCCACCTTCACGCACTCGAGCGGCCTCGCCCCTTCGACCGTGATTCACGGCGTTGTCGAGGCCCTCACGACGCCAACGGTCGGCGATCTGCTCTATGTCGGGCAGGGCTATCGCTCGCGGATTCGCGAGCGCACGTTTGCCGGCGTCGACGTCAACGGCGCGCCGTTCGCACCCTACTCCACCAAAGGGCCGTTCTACCTGTATGTGAACAAGGGCGCGACTGGAGACCGCGCAGCGCGCGCGATCGCATCAAAGAATCGCTACGCGAAAACCGGCAAGATCGGGATTCGGACCGCAACCGGGATCAAGTACGAGTCCTATGCCGCGGCACAGGCGGCGCACGGCACCAACGGCGTAACGCTCTACGGCATGGAGCAGCACCCGCACATGCTCGACGCCATGATGGTCAAAGCGGGCGGCTCGGAAGTAGGCGGCGCGGGGCTTCCCAGCTTCGGGAGTGAATTCGAAGCCTTCGAAGGCAACACGCCATGCTCAACCCTGACCATCGGCTTCTACGGCGATGAGGAAGGCCGGGCCCGGGGAAACAACGAAGGGGCTGGCAACCTTCCGAAACGGGAATTCTTTGCGCTGAACGGGTCGGATATCGCCTGGGGCGAGAAGTCGCTGGGCGAGCGCATGGAGATTCGCGGGAGGGCACGCGGATGAACACTTCGAAGATCTCCGGAGTCGTGCCGGCCGCGTTGTGGGCGCAGCTCTCGAACGAGACCAGCGGCGTCAATCCTCGCCTGGTCGCGCTCGCCGATTCGCAGGCCTACAAGTTCGATGCCTTCGAAATCGACTGGTCGGATACCAGCACGAATTTCATCTTCGGCCGCATCGACCCGGGATCACTGCAGGAATCTAGCGTCTTCACCTTTCCCATGGTCACGATCGACATCGGTGAGCTCGCCGACCGCGGCACCGACCCGCGGCGCATCAAGACGGCGACGTTTTCGGGACTGGTGATCGGCCTGGTCGAGGTGCACCACACCTGGGAATCGGGAGGCGTGCTGGCGGATTTCGGGGCGAAAGTAAATGCGACCGGCGACGCAGTTCTGAATTGCCTGAACGATCACGAGGTTCAGCAATGGCCCGGCAATTTGCTTTGGAACGGCCGCGCCCGGATGGTACCCGGCCCGCTAAAGATGGGCGGCCAAGGTTGGATACGAACCACACAGTTTTTGTGCCCGTTTGAATTAGCAGTCTGAGAGTTCTGAGAAGGAGCCTTATGAAGTACGTCCTAGTGAGCGGCAGTTTTCATGTGGTCGACACACCCCATCAGGGAGAAGTGCTCGGCCAGGAATTCGAAATGACCGATGACCTGGCCAAGTCGGCGATCCTGTCCGGCGCATCGCTGCTGCCGAAAGACATGTTCGACGCGCAGGGCTTCAATGCGAACGAGCTGGCCAGCTTTCCGAATGCGCGCCTGCAGGCGGCGGCGCCGGACACGTTCAAACGCAAGTTCGAGGGCGCGGTAAAGGCCGTGGCCGATTATCGAGCGAAACTCGCCGCGCCGCCGGCGGCGGAACCCATTCCCGCTCCCGGCAAGGCCGGGAAAAGTGAGGTGAAAGCCTAATGTCCCAATTCACCAGTCCCTTCGTCGAACGATTGGTTCTCGCGCCGCAAGCCGCCGGCGCCTTCAACCTGGTGCCGAACACCGCCGGCGTCTGGACCAACACGGGAGCCAAGCTGCTGCGCGCCCCGGGCGGCTGCAAGATCAAGGCCGATCCGACGCTGATCCCGAACCCCGTGAAAACCGGGACGAGGAGCATGCAGCCGGGCATTTCGGGGCGGAAAAGCAATAACACCTGGTCGCTGCCGAATGTCCCGATCATTCCGTCGGGCACCGGCGGCACGCCTCCCGACATGGACCTCCTGTTCCAGTCGATCTTCGGCCAGTCGCCGACCGGATCCGCCTACACGATGCTCGATACGGCGATCGTCACGTTCATCCTGGCGCGCTTCCAGCACCTGCAGACGACGCTATCGCAGCAGTTTGCGATTGGGTGTCTGGTGACGGACTGGACCATCACCATCAACGGCGACATTTTCGCGATCTCCGCCAACGGCGAGTGCTACTGGGTGCTCGACAGCGAGAACTTCGCCAATGAGGACGCGGCCGCGAAAGGCGGGCTCACGGCGTTTCCGCTCGAACTGGTCAGCCCGACAGTCGTCGGCACGCTGCAGCAGGGCTTCCTGGGCACAGCGACGTTCGACGGCAACGGCGTCGATTCGACCACGTTCCCGCTGCTCTCCGCCACCATCAAAGGGAAGACCGGGAACGCCTACAGCAAAGACGTTTTCGGGACCAGCTATTCGGCGCTTCCCTCCGGCGGCCGCCGCGAGATCTCGACAGCCTTCACCTTCCAGGATTGCGACTCCGCATTCTTGAACAACCTGAAGGTGAAAGCCAAGGCGAAAACCCCGCTCAACGTCACGTATGCGGTCGGAACCACCACCGGCAACACCACGACCATCCCGCTCAAGGGCGTCCAGCTGGCGGTACCGGAGTATAGCGACGAGGCCGCGCGCGTCGTGACGGCGTTCAGCGATTCGATGGGCAGCGCATCGACGATTTCGGCGGTCGACGAAATCGGACTCACGTTCAGCTAATCATCAAGCACGTACCGCCGTCGCCTGATCGCAGCGCGGCCATTCGGAAGCTCCGTGAAGCCCGGATGGATTGCAACAGCGCCATTACACATGGCGGGAAGTACTGAGGTAACGATGCCTACATCGATGGAACCAGCTCCTCTCGTATCGCTGCCGAAGCCGGCGCGCCGGATACACAACCGCAAGAAAGCCAAGCGCGATCCACGACGGAGATAACGGCCATGTCCTTCTCACCCACGGTTGCCCATCCTTCCAGCGCCGTCCCCGGCGTCACATTCACCGTCCACCGCATCGGTTTCGGCCGAAGAACGGATATCGACTTCGAAACCTTAAAGCTCCGGCAGCGCCTGCGCGAACTCGAAGCCGATCATCCGCCCCGTAGCGACCGGGAAAAGGAGCTGGCGGAGCAGCTCGCCATTGCCAACAAGAAAGCGCTGGCAGTGCCGGCCGAGGACTTTGCAAAGGTCATGCAGGCCGACGTGGACCCCCTGGCCAAAGAACTGGAAGCGGTCGTGCCGGCCGAGACGAAAAAACGGCGCGCCGTCCTCAACGAAGAATACGTGATGGTCGAGAACCAGATCCAGGCGGCGTGGATCCGCAGGAATCTGATCGCGATCGAGCACCGCGTCGAAGGCGGTAAAGGCGAACTCGACGGCATGGCGGCCGACGAGCTGCTCGACCACGGTCCGCCGGCATTGGCGATCGAGATTTATGAGGCGCTGACTTCGGACGGCAAGTTGAAAGACGGCGAATCAAAAAACTCGCCACCGCCTACCACTTCTGGAGAACGGGCGGATGGACAAAGCCGGAATACAACTGCGGAAAGTGCCGAGGCCCTGCGGGCGGCTGGCACGTAGACCGGAACTGTTTCAAACATTTTCCGCGGGCCGTAGATCCGCGCCGGCGGAAGTGGTGGTTTCCGGCTTATGAGGCCATGCGGTGGACGCATACGGAGGGGCGCCGCACGGGGAAGGAACCTTTCTCATGGAGGGTGCTGGAGGTTCAAGAGAGTGAATGCCCCGTCTCGGCAATCACTCAAACATCGTTCGATCTGGTGCAAATCGTGGATCTCTTGCAGGGAACAAATAAATCGGTGGGCGCTGCGCTGGGAGCAGGCGAGATGCCGGGGTGCTTGCTTGATGCTGTGCGGATAGTCCAGCGCGAAAGCCAGGCTTATGAAGTGGCGAGGGAGGAGGCGAACCAGTAATGGCTTACGAGATGAAGGTGGACGCCAGCGTCGCTGGCCAACAGCAGCTCGCCCAACTGACCGCAGCCACAGAGAAGCAAGAGGACCGAACCAAGCGCGTCGCACTGGCCATCCAGGGCTACATCCAGTCGAATTCGAAGCTCTCCGAGACGCAGGCGAAACTCGCACTCGATGAGGTGAAGCTCGAGCAGCTCCGCGAAAAGCACCGCATGCAGCTCGAGAAGCTTGCCGCGGCGGCGCAAAAACGGGCCGAGACGGAAGAGCAGGCGAATGCGAGGATCGGCGCCTCCGTTAAGAATTTCATCACCAATCCGCTGGGCGCGGCCGGAGATGCGGCCGAGAAGTTCGTTGTCAGCTACGGCAAGGTGGGGATTGCGGCCGGCGGCGTGGGCCTCGGGCTTGCGGTTGTCAGCGGCTGGCTGATCAAGAACGCGAGCGACACCGCCAAGTATGCCCAGGAAACCGCCAACCTGGCATCGCGCACCGGCCTCACCACCACCGAGACGCAGCTCTACACTCGAGCGTCGGAAGTTGCCGGCGTCAACGCAGGCACGCTCACGACGGCGATGCGCACCCTCTCCCGCGGGATGAGCGAAAACTCCGACGAGGGAAAGAAGCAAAAGAAGGTCCTCGAGGAGCTGGGGCTGGGTGCCGAAGCAGCGTTCAAGCCCATGGGCGAGCTACTTCCGGAATTATTCCAGAAGCTATCTGCGGTCGGGAATGCCATGGAGCGGGACCGCATGACGATCACCCTCTTTGGGCGAAGCGGCCTGGAGATGGAGCCTCTCTTCGCGCAGTTCAAGCAGCTCGAAGCGCGCGTGTCCGCGACAGGGGTCATCATGGATGCCCAAGGCATCCAGAAGGCGGCCAAATATCGGGAGCAGCTAGTCCTCCTCGGATTGCAATGGGATGCCCTGAAACTTTCACTTGGGCAGGGAGCTATTGGCGTCATTCGCTTCGTCACCGGTGGTGGCGATATCAATCTGAAAGATACGAGCGACGCTTACAGCATCGGCCGGATGGTGAGGAATGCCATCGTCGAAGGCATTGTCCCGGGCGCGGGTGGCCTGTCTGATTTCATAGCGAAGCGCAACCAGGGGGAGGACTTCGACGCCGCATATGCGGCAGGAGTAGCGAAAGAGACCAAGCCGCCGACCGGCCCGAGCGCAGAATCGCTGCTCCGGAGCGCGAACGCCCAGAAATTGCGCGAATACAATCTTGCGCACGAGGATGTCAAAACCCGTCTTGACAACGAGCTGAAGCGCCTCACATCCGACCGCGAGGATGCCGAACAACGATTCACATCCGCAGCCCCAGGCAGTCCTAAACAAGTCACAGCCCGCGCCGGCCTGGAGAAAATCGACCAGCAAATCGCGGCAACGAAAGAGCAAATCAAGGCGGCACAGGAGCTGAAAGGCGCGATCGAGCGCGAAATCGAGCTTCGCAAGCGGTCAGAGAAGGCCTTCGATGACGCCTTCTATCGCGGTGAGGATTCCGCCCAAAGGCGGTACGACCGCTCCAGAACCGACATCGCCGCGGACCGCGCAGACGAGTTGAGAAAGCCCGGGGCCAACGCGGCCAGGATCAATGCGGACTTCGACCTCCAGCAACGCGCGGCCTTCGTCACCTACGTCGCTGATGCGGCGAAAGAACGACAAGCGTCCCAGACCAAGCTCGACAAGATGGATTTCCGCGGGCAGCTCGTCGCAGGCAAGGACGAAGACAGGGGCTGGGACGAGGTTTACAAAACCGCCGACAAGCTGGCCGACGCTCTCCTGAAATCGGTGCTCAAGGCCGCAAACGAAGCTCGAGAAGGCGCCCTGAAGGTGGAAGAGGATTCGTTGCGGAATCTTCGCAACACCGGACAAAGGCGGCTTAGCCAAATCGGAATCCGGAACCAACTGGCAGGCGGCAGCGAAGGGCAGGAGGTTTCGGATACCTACAATCTCAGAATTTCGCTGGTGAACCAGGAATACGCGCAGCGGCTGAAGATTGCGGCGCTGCTGAAAACCACAGGCGAGCAAGAGTCCGCCCGTAAAATCGCCCTGGCCGACAAGGACCAGCAGATTTTCGATGCCAGGATGGCGCAGGAGAACGCGCTGCTTGAAATAGCGCTCCGGCAAAAGCAGGAGTTCCAATCTCTCGCCGTCGGATTCGTCGACGCGGCGCGCTCCGGAGGCGGCGCCGGCATTCAGAAATTCCTGATCGGCCAGCTCAACAAGATCGAAGACACGATCGTCGGTAACGCCGCGGGGCTGGCATGGCCCACTATTCAAAAGGCGATGGGTGGCATGCACGCCCAGGCCGGCACCACGATGGGCAAGCTCCTCGAGGGGACGCCATTCGGTCCGGATCCGTTGAAGACGGCCGGCATGACGCTCACCCAAGCCGGCACCGATCTGATTCAGGCCGCGGCGGACTTGCGAGCTGCTGCTACCTCACCCTCTGGCGGCGGTGGAAGCGCCGGCGGCGGATGGAATGGAGCCGCCTCCAGGATCTCCGGCATGTGGACCGGCGCCGGCGCCGGCGCCGGCGGCGGTATCGATGAATTCACCCCCGATGAGTTGAAGCAGGCGTTTGGCGAGACCGGCCCGAATCAAACGGGCTCACCAATCCCCGGTGACAACTCGACACCCAATACGGGCTTCTCTACGCAGGGCTACAGCGCTCCCGGCAAAGGTGGATTGACGGTCGGCAAGGGCATTGGATACGGCGTGGCGGCAGCCGGAGCGGCATATGGAGCCTATGAAGGCTTTAAGGCCGGCGGAGCGCAAGGCGCGCTACAGGGGACCGGCTCAATTCTCGGCGCCGCGTCTCTCATCCCAGGTCCCCAGCAGCCCTTCATCATGGCGGCCGCCATGGCCACTACTCTCATTTCTTCGATTCTCGGAGATCCCAAACAACGGCGGGAAAACGAGATCCAGAACGAGCTGAAATACAACCAGTACATGGCACCGGTGGCGATCAACGCCAGCATGACCACCGGCGGCACGTACGCCGACTTCGACCGCTTCGGCGCGCCGCGGGGCTCGAACCTTTCGCCATTCCCGACCGTCGAGCAGGGATTTTTCGACTACCGGCACAACATCACAGTCCCTGGCCGGACCGACAGCGCGTTTGGTGGGCCTGGCGGAACTCCGATCACGGTAAACGTGCAAACGCTTGACTCACGATCCTTCAACGAGAATTCCCACCTGGTGGCGGACGCTGTGCAGCATGCAATCCAGACCGGGCGGGGGACAGGCCTGCAGGAGACCTTGAGGCATTTATGAAAGCGCGCGTCTGGAAGACCCGGTTTGGCTGGTGCGCGGAGGCCAATCTTTTCTACCTTCATCCAATTTCTCGCTGCCGTTATTGGTTCAATTCTTGGCGAGAGGCTATTTCCTGGGCACTCAATCCGAGGATCAAATAAATGGCTGGAACTCTCCCCACAGTCCGCGGCGGCATGCAGGCATTGTGCCCGGTAACGCGGCGCGTCGAATTCCTGACCGACATAGCGATCGCGAACAATTTCACCGAGCAGCGCTCCAAGGGCCGGCCTCCGCTCACCAGATTCGTCCTGCCCTATACGCGGGTCAGCGCCACCGAGACCGCCGCGTTCAAAGCGTTCATGGAGTCCCAGAAGGGAAGCTTCGACAGCACCTGGTCCTTCACTCTCGGAACCACCACCTTCACCGGCCTGACCTCCGAAGACGACACCTTCACCGCGCGCGAAGACGCGGCCACGCCCACGCTCTATTCCTTCACGCTGCGCGCACGGCAGACGAAGAACGCTGGGCAGACCGCCGGCTCACCCGGCGCGCTTTTCCCGACACTCGCGAGCGGCGCGAGCGCGCAGCTCCCTTACACGCAAGTTCGCCGTTTTGCGGTCCTCCTGAACGACAATCCGACGGGCATGCGGTATGCCTATACCTGGATCGCCGCGGGCCTGACAGGATACCCGGGGCGATCGCTGCGCGGGTGGGAGCTGCAGTATCCGATCGTGTCCGATGCCGACCTGGCCACCCGGGAAGGCCACTTTCGCGACAACTGGGGCAAGTGGGGGACCTGGACATTCGTGGATCCCGACGCCTCGGCCCTTCTGACTGCCGGCATTTCGTCAGGCGCCACCTCCATCCCCGTTTCTTCCGTGCTGGATTTTCCGGCCACGCCGTTTCTGATGCAGATCGATGCGGAGTGGCTGAACGTGACGGCCGCCGGGAGCAGCCCGCTGACAGCGACCCGCGGCGCCTCGAGCACGACGGCCGCGGCGCACCTGGCGGGGGCTCCGGTTCGGGTGGTCTACCCGAAGTGCCGGTATGACGACGACGCGCTCGAAATCGTGAACAACGGCCCTGACCAGAACAGCTTCACGCTGCGCATCGTGGAGACGAATTGAGGGAAACCGTGGCTAAATCACCACAGGCTGCAAGGGCGGAGGACGCCGCGTAATGGCGCTGCCCGGCCCCCTCATTGACAACAAAGAGGGCAACTATGCGCCAATGCTGCTGGCAACTTTCCAGTTCGCCGACGGCTCTTATCTTCGCGCCAGCACCCATCCGCTGAACGCCGGAGAAGGTGGAAACCAGTACGCCGGCAACGATTATCTTGCGCGCATCGATGCGCAGGATATCCAACAGGTCCAGGCGCGCAGCGAGCAGGGCATCGACCGGATCAGCGACGTCACGCTGAATCTCTACAATGCCGATCAGTTCCTCCTGCTCAATTACGAACTGGCGAACGGCAAGGGCTTCAAGGGAGCCATCCTGCAGCTCGCCCTGGTGCTGCGAGACATCGATCCGGCAACCGGCGATTACGTCTTCAGCGACGATTCGCCGGCGCCATTCAAATTCACCGGGATTTGCGATGCTCCCGGAAAAGCGCCCGCCGGCGCCCAGTTCCTTTCGATCCGGGCCACCACTTCCCACAATCTCGCGCTGGTCGACCTGCCCATTGAGCGCGTGCAGCAGAGATGCGTCAATCTGTTCCCGCGAAACGCCTTTGAGCGGTTGGCCGGCGCGACAGACATGTCCTCCTGGCAGTGGGGCTGCGGCTACAACCCGGACCAGGCCGGCACGGATCCCGAAATTGGCGGAGATTGTCGACGGGGCAACACCACCACCGCGAACGCGACCGACCCGCAGCGCAACGTGATTGCGGACGGCGCCGGCATCTACATCGCCTGCAATTACACCAAGGCCGATTGCGTGGCCCGCGGCATGTATTCGCAGGATTCGAGCGATAGGGCCACCGGGCGATTCAAAGGGATCCAATGGTCGCCGGACAATCGCGAAGTCCAGGCCACCAATTACGTGAAGGGCAAGGTCACCGTCTTTCGCGCGCGTAATGAAGCCATCTACAACCGGCCATATCCCCTGGTTGACGGCGCGCAGTGGATCAAGAACCCGATCATCGCCAACGTCTTGGGTGACGGCAACGCGACCAGGATGGAAGTGGTTCTCTGCTCCGGCGATATCGGCCATGACGGCGTCGACGTCGTTGTGGTGAACGGGATTCTCATTCCGCCGAATGCGCAAGTAGGCACTGACCCGCTGGAGCGGTGGAACTTCCTCGACAGCTTGACGGATGCCACGGCCTCCGTTTCAACTCATACCGGAGGCCGCAACGGAATTGCTACAGCCGATCTGGGCTACAACTCTTTGGGTGACCCTTACGGCGGCCTGGCAACCATCGAGATCGTAGTGTATTCGGACTTGGCTGCGTCGAACTCCATTCCCAGCGTCCAGGTCCGTCTGAAGCAAGGGACCTTTCTGGTCACCTATACGGGGTCCGGACCATACACCAGGGTTCTCGCGCGAACCACCAATTACGCATGGACGCTCTACGACAAACTGATCTGGGCCAACTACAGCTTCCAGGAACTGGATACGGCCTCCTTCGTCGCCGAAGCGGCATATTGCGATGCGCCGGTCTCCTATATCGATCTGAACGGGAACGCGCAGACTCACGCGCGCTTCATTTGCCAGCAGGCGATCGAGGAGCAGGGCAAGGCTAACGAGATCATCCAGGCCATGCTGCGCGGGTGCAACGGGCAGCTCATTCCGAATTCTGATACCGGCCTGCTGCAGTTTTTCATCCGGAAAACGCTGGCGGACCAGCAACCCGCGCCCGTCCCGGGCTCCAACTACGACACGCCCGTCCTCTCCGTGCACGCGGATAACACTGTGGCGGACGGCGTCGGCGACAATGGGTCTGCTTATGTCGCCTACCTGATCGACGACGCCGTCATCCTGCAGGACGGCAAGGGCCAGCCGCAAATGGAAGGGCCGTATGCCCTGGCAAACGCGCAATCGCCCAACTCCATCAGCTTCGGCTTCCAGGATGCCGATAACGGCTTTCAGGACGATTCCATCTCGGTGGTGGATCCAGACGACGTCGCCCGGGCGGCCGGCTACCAGCTGGGCGGCGCCCAGATCCCCGCCGGCTATACCGTCCGCGGAGTCTCCTCTTTCGACCAGGGGATCCGGACGTGCAACGTCATCCTGGCCGAGAACTTCCGCGGCAATCCGTGGCTCGACACCCGCGGCACTTACTTCTGGCAGCCGACTACGACGCACCGGCTGGCGCACTTGCGCGTCGGGCACATCTGCCTGTTGCGCTTCCAATCGCAGGCCCTGGCGCCCTCCGTTCCGCTCCAGTCGCCGCCGGGAACGGGCATCACCGGCATTCTGGTGCGCGTAGAGGCGATCAAACCGGCTTCCAACTACCAGCGCATGACGGTCACGCTGCGCTGGCATGATGACCGCTGGTACACCGACATTTACGGCCAGAGGGGCACACCCGGCTACAGCGATCCGCGCCAACCGCTGCCCACGCGGCCGCCGCTGCCCTGGAGACCCTATGCGGAGCAGCCGATCGCCGGCGATTCGATGTATGACCCTTCGGAATGGAATTTCGGGGTTTCCCAGGTCTACGGCCTGGCAGGCGACGGATCCCCGCTCGCGGTCCTGCCGATCATCGGCAACCCGACGGTGAACACACTGACCACGGGACCAGCGCGCGTGCAGCCGCCGCTCATGAACACCGAGGCCAACACCGCCAACACGGGCGGCACGATCAAGGGCGGCCAGCGCATCCTCATGGCGATTTCAGTGCAGGACGTCAACGGCAAATGGTCGGCACTCTCGAGCTTCACTTCCGTGACCATCCCCGCTGGCACCGACACGAACACCGCGGTTACGCCGACGATCAGTTGGGGGACGGGAACGGCCGCATGGGTTCTGTTCGCCGGCATTGGGCACAACAGCCTCTCGGCGCAAGCTTCAGGCACTGCCACTCCCAGCACCATCACCATTACCGCCCTAAACATTGCAACCTACGGCCCGCCAGACGCGCTCTCGGCCGGTCTGGTGATCGAAGTCAAGGAAGAGATCCACGGCGGACCTTGGGGGGATAGCTGTTTTGGAACTCCGACGTCGAACGGAGACGGGACTGGCTTCATCCACTTCATCGGCCACACCGTCACGGACCATCAGTTCCAGGAGATCGACTCTACTCACGGCTATGACTTGAGTGTCCTGGCTCTGCCCTACGGGAACACCGGGACGGTCCCGATCGCCGACTATCACGTGATCGACAATGTTGCCGGCGTCTACCATGTGCGGCCGGATCCGACCGTCGCCGGCATCCAGGATGGCACCGTCTTCAAGATCAATTACTGCCCGACGGTCATCACCGACACTACGATCGGAGACCCGAACACCGTCAACGGATACCTGCCCGACGGATTCGGCACGGCGGGGAACGAGTTGGTGGGCGGCCGCGTGCGGCTCACCCGCGGCACGGGGAAAGGCCAGGAGCGAAATATCGTTGGCAATACCAACGACACCATCACCATCGACCAGGCCTGGCACACTACACCCGACAACACCACCCGGTACGTGATCGAATACTCCGCCTGGCAGGACCAGCCGACCGCCACCATCTCGAATTCGATGATGCTGGCCACGCCGCCGCCCCAGGTGGCCACCGTCAACATTCTCAATTACGCCAAGCAGGTCATTCTCGTGAGGGCACTGACGGCCGACCAGACCGGCAAAACGTCCCTCAAACGCTGGTCTCCGTATCGCGAAATCTACATCTGGGGCGCACAGGGAACACGGATCATCACAGCTTCGCAGACGATGATTTACACCGATTCCCTGATCGTCGCCGACTGCACTTCAAACGACATCGTTTACACGATGCTGCCGTTCAGCCAGCTGCCCAACATGGTCATGACGTGGGACCGCGCCGACACGTCGGCGCACACATTCACCGTGCAGGTAGACCCGAGCACGACTGACACGTTCGGCAGCGAATCCGGGCCGATCAGCAGTTTTACCGTTGATCCCAACCAGCCGAGGACTTATCGCATCAATGGGTAAAGCAACACTCATCGGCGGAAGTGGAGCTAGTGCCGGCGCTCTGAAGACGCTCACGCTCGACGTAAAGGACAGCACCGTCGGCAACGATACAGGCGATGCGGTGACGGTCGAGCGGGCCGGGACGTGTTCAAAGATCACGGGCAACCTGCGACTGCCGATTACGGCGGATCTTACCGTGAGATTCCGGCTGGTGTTGCACGATGGGACCGGGCTTTGGACACTCGCCACCTGCACGATTCCGCATACCCGGGCAGTGCGCGACGTCATGACGTTTACAACGTTCTCTGGCACCACTTCACTCCCGGCGGACGCTTCATTTTTATGTGACGTGCTGGCCTCTGATGGGCAGAAAGATGGCGCGGGAATCGCCACGTTCAAGGTGTACTACTGATGGGCAGCGGACTCGCTTACAGTTCGGGATCGGCGGCGACGCCGGCGGTGTATCTCGCGTCGACCACTCCGGCGAATCCGGCTGCGTTCGTTACCTACCTCGACACGTTTTTGCAAGGCGCGGGTTGGGTTCGGATCGCCACCATCTCCGGCGGCTATCGTTACACCGGGAGCAGCGAGCAGAGCCTGCTGGTTGATTTGAGCGTCTGGGTGACTTCGGATCTCGCGTATCCCAACTGCATCGGCGTGCAATTCCAGCAGAACGTGGCCAACGGAATCGGGTTCGGCCCGGTCTATCACATCGAGGTTGGGGCGACGTTCATTTTCTGGGCGAACCGCTGCACTTTTGCGATCGGCGTGGCAAACACCGGGCAGAACTCTGGCAACCCCCGCGAAGTGATCGGCGGGACGCTGTTCACCCTCAACAGCAAGACCCCGGTGACGGAGTGCTGGTTCTGCTCTGGAAGCGATAGTGGTGGGGGGCTGGGTGTTCTTAACGTGCGGAGCCTCCGCAATTCCTGGTATCCGCAGCGTTTCGCTGTGGCGGTGAACGGGGCCTGCACCACGGTCGATCCACTGACCAATTCCGTCGAACAGTCACTCTATCTCGGGATCATCAGGGGATCGTATCCAGCCGACCTGGCGCAGTTTCCGAGCGGGATGATTCACCTCGACGGCACTCCGCTGGTTACGCCGCCGTTTGTCATCTGGCAGAGCACGATCATCGGAATTATTTACGACGCCGCGCTCATGAGCATGAGGACGCTGGCCGAAGACGAGACCATTATCCAGACCGAGGATACGGATTCGGAGGTGAACACGCGCTGGCACTCTTACACGCAAGCGTCGTTCAACGATGAAGGCGTTTTTACCTTGTTGCTTTTGGATTATGCATCCCCGATTGCGGTCCGGACGAAAGGGAATTGGGCGTACTGATGGCCTACCACTTATTTAACGAGCCATTCATGGAAGGGATTCCCTACACCGAAGTCGAACTTGCATCGGCGGGAGGAAGAAAGCCCGTCATCGGCTTGATCCCGCCGAAGCTCAACCTGCTCACGCTCGGGTATGAAAACTCCATCATCCAGATGGACGGAATCGCGGATCTCCTGCTGGCCGCGGGCTGGACAGAGAATTCACTGGAGGAGACTAGCAGCTCCTGGTTCGGGTTTCGCTCGCAGACGGACATCCCGATCTACACCCCGTCGACCAGCATCATTCCGCCCGTTCCAGCTACGGCCAGTTGCGCGCGGCCGACGCAGTACTACGCGCAGGTCGGAACGACGATTGCGGCTTTCTACAATCCGGAAACCGAGATTCCGAACCCGCTATGCACTCAGATCCCGAGCGTCCCTTTCTATATGGACGACAGCCCCGTGACGCTGCAATGGGCGCCGATGGGGACGGACCTGCTGACGTCCGCGGAGAACCTGGCGACTGCGCTGACTGCAGGCGGTGAATTCACGGTGACCGTGCCGGGTAACTATATCGACGACCCACGTACGGGACGCGCATACCAGTTCAACGCCGTTCCTAATCCTGCTTTTTATCGCGGAGACGCATTCCCCATTTTCGTTGCGAGCGGGGAGCTCGGCTTCACGAGCGGCGGCCATCGAGTATTTCAGAGCCCTACGCTCCCTGGGGGCGGGTTCATGAAGGTGCGCCTGGTGGGGCTCGGGAATCAATACGGAGCCCACTCCGGAACTCCCGCGCAAATCTGGTTTCAGTTTTCGAGCGCCCCCCCCGACCGCTGGTTCAAACAGGGATTCAACTCTGCCTACCTTGGGACGCACCTCAATGCCGATCTGGTCCCGGTTACCGGACTGATCCCGGTGCAATACACCTGTGTGGTCGGGACCTGCTATTTCGTCTTGTATTGCGTCTCCGGCCAGTGGAGCCCGGACCATCCGGGACTGAATTCCATGTATGCGGGAATTCTCGCGGCCGGCAATCACGACGACGGAACCAACTGCATCGTGATCGGCTCGCGCGAAGAGGATGACACAGACCCGGACCAGTTGCTTCGCCGCCTCGACTACAGCATGTCGATCGGCTCGGGTTACAGCTTCCAGGAGACTTTCACCACTAATGGATCGCGCGGTCCAAATCCGAGCGACGTTTCGCGCATCATCCAGATTCCATTTACGGCCTCGCGCGGGGGAGTAAGCCTGACGGACATGACGGGAGAACCGCGCATCACGTGCGCCTATGTGCTCGCTCCGCCAGACCCGAACGGTAGCACGGTGGCGAAAATCGCAGGGCGCATGTATGACATGGCGATCGCGTCGGGGACTACGGATATGGGCACAACCAGCACCACCTCAGAGAAGTCCATCCGGGCGCAATACGACGGACGAAGGTGGACCAAGATTACCGAAGGACCGTTCGCGAGCCAGCCGTTCGCGCTGAACGGAGCGATGTGGATTGCTGCGGCGCTGCCTGCATTCGATGACGCAGTGACCGCCTAAATTGTCAGGAGAAAAACCAGATGGCCGGATTCAAAACTACCTACTACTCGAACCTGATTCTCAACACTGAGTACAGCGGGGGGGTTGTTGCTACGTGGTATTTCGCTTTGTTCACGGTGCTTCCCGGAGTGGATGGGCTGGGCGGCACAGAGGTAACCATCGGCAGCAACGGATATGCACGCCTTGCGGTCACGGCGAACACGACGAATTTCCCGGCCATCGTCTCGGCGCTGATGTCGAACGGGACCGTGTTCAACTTCGGAACTCCCACCGGCCCTGGTTGGGGCATGATTGTGGGCGTTGGGCAGTATGACGCAAGCTCCGGAGGGAACCTGTACCGCGTCTACGCGGAGGGCCCGCCGATAGTGGCGGCTGCCGGAATCCCGTTTGCATATCCCATCGGAACCTTCACTACATCGGAGAGCTAAATGGCCACCTCAACTCAGAACCTCGTGTGCGACAGCAGCACCGTATCCAATTTCATTCAATGGGCGAGCCCGTTTAGCGCCTTTCTGGCGGGCTTATCGGGCGCGCCCTGGAAGCAAAGCAACGACACCGGGCAGGTGGTGTGGACGGCAACCGTTCTCACGCTGACTCAGGTTGCTGTAAGCGGGGGCAACGCAGTGTATAGCTATTCCGGCTATACAGGGCCGGCGCCGCGCGTTGGAATGTCCGTGACCTTCTCTGGCTTTTCGAACGGCGGCAATAATGTCACGGCCACCCTGACGGCGGTTTCGGGCGGCTCGAGTGGAACCGTTACAGTCGGCACTTCCACTCAGGTCAATGAGACGCACGCGGGCAGCGGGACCACGACGGCCATAACCTCTGTTCCTGGCTCCGGAGCATTTGTTTATGAGATCTGGCAGCCCAACGACTCTCTGGCAAACTTCTACCTCAAGCTGGAATACGGGAACGTTTCCGGGTCGAGCAACGACCCGACGTTCCGCCTCTCTGTATCCGAGGGAACTGACGGCGCGGGGACGCTGAACGGCGGAACGGGAACGCTCGGCCCGATAGTCGCGGCGTCCGCGACCTACACCGTTCCCAGTTCATCCGCTCAATACGAATGCGATTTTTCGGCGGCCAGCGGGCGCATGGCTGCGATGTTCTGGCGCACCGGCATTAACGTATGCCAGCAATTCTTTGCCATTGAGCGCTCCGTCGATTCGACCGGCGCGTATACGGGCTCGCATGTGACTATCTTCACTTGCGGGAACCACAACAACAGCAACCACGCGATCCAGGCGTCGTTTTTGTTCGGAGTCGGTCCGGCGCCCGCCAGCTACAACGATCAGGGAAACGGATACGGCGCATGGATCAGCCGCGCCTGTATCGTCCAGGGCACCTCGGCGTTCAACGGCTCGATCCCGTTCGACACCTGCTCGCCGTGCGTGGGCTTCTTCGATTATCAGCTCACGGTCGTCGGCTCCGCATACCAAGGCGACATCGTGGAAGGCGTGACGTTTACGGCAGTGATCTACGGCAGTACGCGTACCTACTTGCCGAGCAAGGCCGGAAGGTTCATATTCGCCGCGCCAGGAGACGGCTTCGCGAACTCTTCGATACCGACCACGGGCGGAGCGCTCTGCATGAGGTTCGACTAAATGTCCACACCGAAGGCAACCGCGTCAGAAGCCTCGAATCCCGCTGTCCAGCCAGTTGGGTTCGGTTCTGTGTTGGGAGGGCGGCACCAGATTGTGAAGCCGTCTCCGAACAACCGTGCGGTCCTGCCGTATCAGTATGAGGATCTGGAGGCCGCGCACCTGTCCTACCCATACGATGTGCGGCTCCAGTGGATGCCTTTTTCAACGGGCTACCGTATCGTGACCGGAAGCCTGCCGCCGGGGCTATCGCTGGACTCTTCGACCGGGCGTATTTCCGGCACGCCGACGACGGTTGGAACATACCAATTCACGATTTCCGCCGGTTCACCGAATCCGCCGAGCAGCTTGCGGTACTTCCAGATCCTCGCCTTGGTGATCTTCTCGGCGGTCTGCGCCGGGACGTCGAACAGCGTTTGTCACGCTCACACGGCGACCTATGGCTCCGCGAAATGCGAAGGCTCCAGCAGCAGCCTCGCGAGTACGGGAATCCAAGCAGTGTTCAGCGCCCGCTGCGACGGAGTGTCTGCGTCCTATGCATTGCATTGCACGGCCCGCTGCGACGGCAAGTCCGAAAGCCGCGCCACTGCTGCCGTTGCCGCAACTCTGGGATCGGCGCGCTGCGACGGCAAGAGTTCCTCGGTGGCGCTCATGCCGATGGGTAATACCGTGGGCGGCCCGGGCGGCCGGCCGACGACAAGCATAATTTCTGGAAATCTTGCGAAATGAACAATGGAGCAACAAAATGAAGCTGTTAAACCCTTTCCGGCTGGCCATCCTCGCACTGGCCGGCGGCATCTCGACGCTCTACGGGCAAACCACGATCACGGGCACTATCTCTGTCCCGACGTATAACGATCCGGTCTCCGGCACCTGCACCATTACCGCGTTCGGTTTTGAGGCTGCCACCCATGTGCAGGTCTGGGGCGTGCCCGTCCAGGTCAACTTTACCGCCGGCGCGTTGCGCGTCACCCTGCAGCCGACCGACACGGCGACGCCGGCCGGGCAGTATTACACCGTGCGCTGCTCGGTGCCGCTGCAGGTCATTAATGGCCACCGGATTGGGCCGTGGAACGATCCCAAGCCGCGGTATTGGCTGGTGCCGTCCTCGCCCAGCACGCTCGGGATCGGGGATGTGCAGATTACGGGCACTCCGCCGGCGCCTTCTCTCTTGTTCCTGATTTCCCAGCTCAACGTATCGACCGTCGCTAACGGCGATTACTGCATCCAGGTGGCTAGCGGGATCGCCTCGCTGGGATCGGGATGCACCGGCGGAAGTTCGGGCGGCGATGGGACCTGGGGCGGCGGAGCGGGCAGTGGTACGACGTGGGGAGGCAATTAAATGCGAAGACTTTTAGCAATTTTGATTCTGCTGGCCGGGAGCCTCTGGGCGCAATGCCCGGCGACGGACTCCCGCGTCTGGCAAGGCACGTACACGAGCGGCACAACCTACGCTCTCAACGACACGCTATATTACGCCGGATCGGCATACACCAGCCTCCAGGCGTCCAATACCGGCCACCAGCCGGATATTTCGGTGACCTGGTGGGTGCTGGTCTACAGCTCTCCGGTGAACATCCAGCCGACCGACTGCCGGGTGGGCAGCCACATTGCGCTGGACTACAACCTAGCCTGGCTGCGGGCGAATTCCACGGGCGGGGCGGTCTCGACTGTCTTCGGCCGCGCGGGAACGGTAGCGGCGCAGACCGGAGATTACACTGCGGCGCAGGTGACGAATGCCGTCGACTCGACAGGGAGCTATAGCAATCCCTCCTGGATCACGGCGCTGGCCTGGTCGAAGATCACGGGGGTGCCGACCTTCCTGACACCGGCAAACAATTTATCCGACTTGGCGAATGCCGCCACGGCGCGGGCTAACCTCGGAGTGTTTGCCAACCCGATGACGTCCGCTGGGGATCTCATTATAGGTGGGGCCTCTGGGGTTCCCCAACGCCTGGCCAATCCGGGGAATGGTACTTTCTGCCCGAGCTGGAGCACTGGCGTACTGACTTTTGTGACCTGCCCGGGAGCCGGCGGCGGTATCTCCTCAATCGGCCTGACGGTGCCCTCGTGGCTATCGGTTACCGGAAGCCCGCTCACCGTCAATGGCACCATCGCGGTGACGGCCGCGGCGGCGCAGACCTCCCACCAGGTAATCGGCACTTGCGGGACGGCTACAACGTTTGGGCCGTGTGCGCTGCTCGCCACTGACATGCCGGCGATCCCGGAGAGCGGCGTGACAGGGCTGGTGGCGGACCTGGCGGGGAAGCAGCCTACAATCACCGGGGGCACACAGGATCAGGTGATCACGGGGACATTCGGACTCCTCGGTTTGGCGGATTGCACGAGCACCGGCGGCATATGGCGATACAGCACGACGACGCACGCTTCCTCCTGCCACACCATCGTCGTCACCGATCTCCCCACGGGAACGACGAGCAGCACGGTCGCGATAGGCAACGACACGAGGTTCCCCGCGAGCGTCACCGGGCTGAGGAAAGGAGCGGGGGCGGGCAGCGCGGACACGGCGGCGACGGCGGCCGACATCCCCGATCTGAGCGGGACGTACATGGCGATTGCATCGTACGCCACATCCGGTTCCGGCGCGCCAAGCGGCGCGTGTTCAAATGCCGGCGCGTTCTATCGCGACACTTCAACCACTCCTGTCAATGTCTATATTTGTTCCGGAAGCGCTTGGGCGGGACCGTTCACTCTCTACGACGGCACCAAGAGCGGATCGGTGACACTCTCCGGGATCACTTCCGGAGTCGTGGCCCTAGCGGCGGCCGACGTCGCTGGAACGGCGATCGCCTACGTCCTGCCAGCTACGAATGGCACCGCAAACCAGGCCCTCATCGACACCGGATCCACAACGTGCCCCACGCTGGCCGCTGGGGCTCCGACCACCTGCCACCAATTGAGCTGGACCTCAATGTTCGCGCCGCTGGCTTCCCCTACACTCACCGGAACGGTCACAATGCCAGCGCCGACGTTCAACACGATCACTGGATCTACTCAGTGCTTGCACGTCAGTACGCTGGGGGTCGTTAGCGGCACTGGATCGGACTGCGGCAGCGGCGGCAGTGGAGCCAATGCACTGGGCACTTACTGGACGGCGAGCAGCACGAACGCACCGGCCAACGCGGTCAACCTTGGGGCTCTGAGCACGGGCCTGGTGAAGATCACGGTATCCGGAGCCGTTGCTACGCCTTCAACGGCCACCTCAGCAGACCTGCCAGTTCCAGCGATCACCCGCACTTCCTGCTTTGATTTCGGAACGGATAACGCATCTTCCGATCTGGTGGATGCGGATATTGGGCCTCAAGGTCGCATATTTATGGTGCCGGTTGCCGGTACAGTCATCGAAGTAACGGTGTCAGCAAACGCTGGGACTCCATCGGTGATTCTACAAAAGAACCACACCGGAACAGCAACGGATTTGGTTAGCGCCCAGCTTGCCACGGCAGCATCTGGTGCTGTGGCATGCGCCGCTACAGGTTCTGCATGTCTGGACGGAACAGCAAAGAGTGGGACAGTCACCATAGTTACTGCGGCGAGCGCAAACGTGCTGGCGGCCGGCGATTGGATTCAAACCAAGACGGGAAGCGGATTCGCCTCGACCGGCGCGAAGCGCTTGAGTGCCTGCGTAACGTACACGGTGAACTAACGTGCGGAAACTAATCCTGCTTTTAGTAATCCTTGCCGCGGGCGTAGCTCTTCGCTGGCCCGCCAGCGCGTTCGTCGCCTCGTGGGCGCACGATGGAACCGGCTGTTCTGCCGGCGTAACCGGAACAGCTGCGACTGGAACCTGCAATCTGACGGTCGGGCACGTGGGGAACTTGCTGGTAGCCGGGTGCGACGCGGCGTCCCTGTCGAACACCTGCACGATCAAGGACTCGGCGAACACCGGGTCAACGCCCTGGACGTTGATCGCGAACTGCTCGATGGGGCGCGCCATAGCCGAGATCTACTCCACGGTGTCCGTCGCGTCCGGAGCTACGACGGTAACGGCGACGTGGAGCGCCGGGTCCACTGGGAGCTTGTTCGCGGACAGCTACCAGTGGAACCTGGGATCTCCTGCGATTCCTGCCCCGACCAACGCCAACTCGGGAACGCCATTCTGCAGCGCGACCGCTACGTCAGGAAACATAACGGGAGCGCAAGTGAACGCGCTGCCTTGGGGCTATGGCGACGTATCCACGACGCTCTCCGCTGGCTCCGGATACACGCAGGCGGCTACGCAGGTGACCAACGGGGTCACTCGAACTCTGGCAGAGTACAACGCCGCGACGAACGCTGGCGGAACGATAGCCATCTCGTTCACGGCTGGAGGCACTGCGCACGGAATGATGGGCGTGGCCTTTAGCCCAACCTCCGGCGTCACTTCACGAGTTCCGCGGAGGGTCATTGCGCTCGATCGTCCAATGAGTTGGAGGCTCAGTGAATAGCGCGCTTCGCAGTGTCACTCGGAGGGCCTTTCAGGGGCTGGCGAGCGCGGGGCTCATGGGCTTGCTGGCGAATAGGTCGCAGGCTTTCAGCGATCCGGATTACACCATCTGCGTCATTCCAGACCCGCAGTACCTGACCGTGTCGGTTGGCTGCACAGCGTTATACAACCAGATGGCCAACCGGATTGCTTCGGATCAGGCTGCCTGGAATACGAAATGCGTGATTGGGGTGGGCGATTGCCAGAACAACGGCACCGTAGCATCTAACGGCGAAGGTACGGTATTCGCCAATGCAGTGGCCATTCTGAACACTGCCGGCATTCCGTATATCAGCCCTCCCGGAAACCATGATTACGACGGGGGCAGGGGTGGCGCGTCCAGCCGATCCAACCTCTGCTTTGCTTTCCTCGCAGGCAACATCATGGGAGCCAACACGCGGGCCGCGTGGTTCGGTGCGGGGCGGTCGATCGGCGCGGGCGACATGGCGTACTGGGTGGGAAGTTATGACACCACGGGAGCCAATACGGCCATCAGCCTGCTAATAGGCAGCCGGAAGCTGCTGATCATCTCCCTGGAATTCTACCCCGGCAGCGGGCCGTTGAACTGGGCCAAAGGCTTGCACGATTCGTATGTCGGCATGGGCTATGAGGTCCACGTCACCACCCACGGTTACAGCACCACCAGCACGTCGTTCTCGTTCGCCACGCGCGTCGGCGGCTTTGGGCCGACGCTGTACTCGATGGCGGCAGCTCCCTACGCCAACAGCGGCCTCGAAATGTGGCGCGGATACTTTCCCTCGGACGCTGTCGATCCCTCTGATCCCACGTGGGCGGGACTTCAGAAGTGGAGCAACCTGCTCGGCTTGTACTGCGGGCACTGGATCGACGGCGGGCAGTCGGGGAACACGTACTGGAGGCTGTCGCAACAGGCAAGCACGTCCTCGCGCGCGCAGACCGTCCAGCAGCTGTTCGTCAACATGCAGGAACGGGACAACCCCGGCTCCTCTCTCAACCCGCCGCCCGGCACGTACTGCACAGGAGGCACGCCCGACGGAGCCAGCGACGTCGCCCACCTCTTCTATCTGAAATTCAGGCCTTCGTTGAACACGGTCGAAGGGTATATGTTCAGCTCCAACAGCGGAAAGTACGCGACTGGGAGCGGCGGAACTACCTGGCCGTTTTGCACCTCCTCCACGCCCGTCAATCTGTTTGGCTCCGTGGCCTGGGCGGGAATAAACAGCCCGGTACTTCCAGTGTTTGGCGGGGCAGCGCACAGGCAAGGAAAATAATATGCGTCTTGTAAGGCTTTTTCTGGCGGCGGGCTCCATACTTTCGATGTGGGGACAGACCAACCCGCGTAGCGTTATCCTCAGCCATCCTCGCCTGCTCATTAACGATACGCTGACGGATACCTGGCAACCTCCCGCCAAGCGCTTGGCCGCGCGCTCGGCCCTGGCATTGGGCGGCAACGCCACCGCCGCGGCGGACCTGGCGTCGCTGAAGGCGTTGTGCGCCTCTTCCACGCCCTCTTTCTACAACTCGACGGACGAGGGCTACAGCAACTCGGTGATGGCGTACGCGCTGATTTACGCCTACTACCACTATGCCGGCAATGATGTGACGGCCAACCCCTACGCGGCTGCCCTGTGGAGCACCTTCTCCACGCACTACATGCAGCCGGTACCCATAAGCTCGATCGTCACGAACGGGTCCGGAACCGCGACGGTCACCTTGTCCACGACGCCGACGACGACGCTCAGCACTGGATGCTGCAACGGCGTGTGGGGGGCAACGAACGATTCCTTGAACGGCGGCAGGGATATCGTCAGCGTGATCGACGCTACGCACTTTACCTACGCGTCGGGCGTCGTCTCGCAGACGCACACCGAATCGGGCATGTATTACACTGCCGGCACGCCATCCGGAAATGACGCGACTTCGCAGGTGGGCGAAGTTCTTGAGTCCCTCTCCTACTTCTACGACTGGTGCTACGACTGGCTGGTGGCGAACGGCCACGACGTAGAAGTCCGCGACAGGGTCAAGGTTTACTACTGGAGCAGCACGCTTACTCGCGCATCGAGCGGGTTCGGAGACAACGTGCGGGAGGCGGACTTCCACAACTACACGTCCAAGAACGAGGTCGGAATTGATACGGCTGGCCTCGCCCTGTTTGGCGACGATCCGCTGGGATCCACGATGCTGAACGAGGGCGCCGGCTATCTGTGGGAAGGCATTCAGGTGAAACCCGTCACCGGGGTTTCCGATTCGTACGAGTTTAACGTCAAGAAGAGCAACGACGTGCTCGCCGATGGAGCCATGAACTGGGAGGGCCCTACGTATTGGAGGTCAGGCGCGATCCGCTTCTATCGAGGCATCGAGGCATATGATACCGCCACCGGCCGTGCCAACAACATCTGGGGCTCTCAGTTTCCCACCGCGGCGCGCGGCGCACTATACAAAATGTATACGATGCTGCCGAACGGGTCCACTGCGTCATTTGGAGACGCCAGCGCAGGCGGCCCGTTTGCCGGCCGCGACAACTTCGGTATCGTCATCCTCAACGATCGGTTTCCGGACCCGCACATGGTCTGGATGATGAACAACGACGTCGGCAGCAATTGGGATTCCGGCGATGGTGGCTTCACTGGCCTTTTGTGGAAGCTGCTCTTCTGGCCGTACGTCAACGGACCCGGATCGCACGATCTCACCGACCTGCCAACTTCCGCGCGCTTCGGCACTGACGTGATCGTCCGCACCGGATGGGGCGCCAACGATACATATCTGACTTACAGCGGTTCGTTACGAGGTAACACCCACCGGCACGAGGACGCCGGGAACATCAGCCTATTCAACCAGGACTACCTGGTGCTTCAGAATCCCTACACTGACGCGAACTCCGCTACCTACTGGCAGTACAACCGGAGAACCATCGCGGGGAACACTCTCACCGTGCTTGACCCAAATGATTG
>Ga0308174_10000044_pt1 | contig 58798 bp, 92 predicted proteins | sample PhyPR2_FD_203894 | JGI IMG/M metagenome (GOLD analysis project Ga0308174, IMG submission 203894) | Soil microbial communities from UC Gill Tract Community Farm, Albany, California, United States - DLSLS.P.R2 | ecosystem: Environmental > Terrestrial > Soil > Agricultural land | place: USA... | reverse complement strand
TCACCGGGGGCCCAACTGCGCGGCCAGCCTACGGTCCCGTTCGGTTCCCCAGGCGACTGTGACGGCACCGTAGGGTCGGGGAGTGACTGCGACCATTGAGACCATTGAGACCATCGTGTTCGACGTCGGCGAGACGATCACTCGTGACGATCGCTACTGGGCGTCCTGGGCTGACTGGCTGAACGTTCCGAGACACACGCTCTCCGCGCTCGTCGGGGCCGTCGTCGCACAGGGGCAGGACAACTCCGAAGCCCTCCGGCTCGTGCGCCCAGGCATCGACGTCGCCGCCGAGTACCGGGCCCGGGACGCGGCCGGGCGCGGCGAGCAGCTGGACGAGGGCGACCTGTACGACGACGTGCGGCCGGCGCTGTCGGCATTGCGAGGCCAGGGTGTGCGGGTCGTCATCGCCGGCAACCAGACCGTCCGGGCCTCGGTGCTGCTGCGCGCCCTGGGCCTGCCGGCGGACCTGATCGTAACGTCAGGGGAGTGGGGCGTGGCCAAGCCGCAGGCGGCGTTCTTCCGGCGGGTGCTGGAGGTGGCGCAGGCGGCCCCGGACCGGACGGTGTACGTCGGCGACCACCCGGCGAACGACCTCTTCCCGGCTCGGGCGGCGGGCCTGCGGACTGCGCACCTGCGCCGCGGCCCGTGGGGGCACCTGTGGGCGGATGATCCGGACGTGGTGGCGGCCGCGGACTGGCGGGTCGACAGTCTCACGGACCTCACCCGGATCACTGGCAGGTGACCGAACGGCCCCATCAGCTGAAGCGGATGGGGCCGTTCGCGTACACGCAGTGTCTCGACGCGAGTACGGTTCGGAGTGGACGCACCGAACTGGAGCCAGTATGCCCGCAGAGACCAACGACGGCGGCGTGGGCCGGCGGATCGCCTACTACCGCAGTGTCGTACGCCCGAAGATGACACAGCAGCAGCTCGCGGATGCGGCGTGCGTAGCGCTGGGCACGATCCGCAAGATCGAGCGCGGGGAGCGCGGCGTCACCGACGACACGCTGGAAGCGATCGCCGGTGCTCTGGGCATCGACCCGTCCCGGCTTCGTACGGACCGCGGCACCGCTCAGACCCGGGTCCACGAGGCGCTGCCCGCGCTGTCCGCAGCGATCGCCACGTACGACCTGCCCGAAGAGGGGCCTGTGCGCCCTGTGCAGGAGCTACGCACCGCGGTCGCTGAGGCGACCCGGTGGCGACTGGCCGCCCAGTACACGCGCATTGCTTGTGAGCTCCCGGACCTGCTGGCCGAACTGGCGCGCGCCTACCACGCTGCCGTCGCAGACCGGGCTGAACTGGCCGGGCTACTCGTCAGGGCCTACCGCAGCGCGGACGCCGTCGCCTACAAGTTCGGCGCCCGTGACCTGTCCGCGCGGCTCGTCGACCTCATGCGGTGGGCCGCCCCCGAGGCGGACGACCCGCTGCTGACCGCGACCGTCGCGTACGTGCGGACCGAGACCTTCTTCGCCGCCCGCGCCCACAATGCTGGCCTGCGTGCTCTGCACCAGGCCCTCGACCTCGCGCCGGCCCCCACCACCCCGGGAGAGATCGCGGCGCGCGGAGCACTGCACATGCGGGCCGCGGTCGTCGCCGGCCGGGCCTGCGACGCATCGGCGGTGACCATCCACCTCGGCGAGGCGCAGGTCCTGGCTGACCGGGTGCCCGAAGGCGTGTACGGCGGTACGGCGTTCGGCCCGGACTCGGTACGCGTCCACGAAGTGTCCGTGGCAGTCAGCCTCGGCGGTGATCACGTCGGCCGGGCCCTCGACGTCGCCCGCGAATGGAAGCCCGGTAAGGACCTAACGGCGGAGCGCCGCAGCGGCTTCTACATCGAGCTCGCGCGTGCCCAGCTGTGGTCCGGGCTCGCCAGCGATGCTTTCGAGTCGCTGAAGGTCGCCCGCCACATCGCGCCCCAGCACACACGGGAGCACCCGTGGGTTCGCGAGGACGCGTCCACGCTACGCCGGCTGAAGCGGGCGGACTCCGAGAGTCTGACGAACTTCGCCGAATGGTGCTCCGCCACCTGAGCCGCTCCCAACTACCCCTAGCCGGGGTACTTGTTGTGCACGCCAGCCCCCACCATCTGTCTCACGCACAGAACGCCGAGCAGATGGGAGCGGGGGATGAACGACGCAATCCCACCCGCGCCCACGATGATCGAGGGCGGCGTGAGCATCGCCCGACTGCACGGTGAAGCCTGTTTCGACTGCGGAGCCGTCACCAAGACCCTGCGCGCGGCGGGCCACGTCGTGGTCCGCGGTGGCGCCCGCGTGTGGCAGATCGTCACATGCGGATGCAGGGCCAGAGCGGCCGTCGCGTGAGTAGCGCAGCGAGAAGACAGACCCCCGCGACCGTGCGACCGGCCCGGGGGCATGGCCAACGCTTCGAAGGAGCGTCGACATGAAGAACCGTACCGCCCCGGGCCGACAGCGCCCAGAGGGTGCCAAGATGACCATCCGGGTCTACACGGTGACCAGCGAGGGCGCGCAGACCCCGGCGCGCGCCACCGTGACCGTGCCCTACCGGCACAAGCCGGTGCCCATCCCGCTCAGCGTCGGCTATCCGCCATGCTGCTGCCCCATCCACCGTGTGGTGACCGAGGGCGCCCGGTGAACGACGTCCGGACGAAAGCGGAAAGCAGCACCCTCACCCGAGTCACCGTGCGCGCCGCAGCGAGCTGGTTCCTCGACCAGAAGACGCTACCGCGCCACGGCACCGTGCAGGGCTTCGAGAAGGACTTCCGCGCGACGCTGGGCGAGCTGCTCCCGCTCGTCGAGGAACTGGCCGCCGGCCAGCCCGACGACGACGTGCCCGCGAAGGTGGCTCTGGCCGCGCTCGCCGAGGCGCGCCACCGGCTCGGCGCAGCCGAGGCTCCGGGGCTCCAGGGCGAAGTGAAGCGGGTGAAGCTGCTCGCCGCGTCGGTGCTCGCCGCGTGCGATCACTACGACGTCCTGACCGGTCTGCGGATGTGCCTGCTCTGCGACAAGCCCCTTGAGGACGCCTGGGAGCCGTTCGAGCGCGGCGGGCCGGCCCAGCCCGGCCGAGTGCACATCACGTGCGCGGACACTGTCCGTCGCTGAGCCACACCCCGTCTGCCCCGGCGTAACGGGGCCCCATGGCGGCCGCTTCGGGATAGGGCCGCACCTACACGCCCGTCCTGCCGGAGGCTCCGCAAGACCTCTGGCAGGACGGGTTCCAAGACCTCAGCGAGGCCGACACTGATGGACTCTCCGTGGCCCTTACCGCCGCCGTTCATGTGGCGATGCGGTCGATGCACCATCCTGCTTGACCGGCTCATCAGGCGCTCGACGACGGAGCCGGGTTCCTCCCACGAGCAGATGACGCTCGCCCGGCACATCACGACTGACCACCCCGACGAGGTGCCGGAGACCCACGGCGCAGACTGCGCCCTGTGCACGCACTACGCCAAGCACGGTGACATCGATCTGTGGGCAGAGCACCGCGCCCGCAGCCTGTTCATGCCGCCCGGCGCGGCCAGCAGCTCGTAGCGCGCTGGCAGGGCTCGTCAGACTCCCGTCTCGCCGGTGGCATCGCAAATCCCGGCGTGACGGGCCCGCTCGCCCCGCCAGAGCTTCCACAAGCCTCCGGTGGGGCGGGCCCCCAGCGCCCGCGTCTTCGCCCCGTACCCCGGCGAAGGCGCGGGCCCTTCACCCACCGATGAAAGGACTACCGATGACGGTGGACATGCGGGACGCGTTCCCGCTCGCACCCGAGGGCGGGCGCATCCCTCACAGCACCGAGCCCCCGACCGGCCCGGACAGCCGGCCGTGGATTCTGCGCTTCGCCCGCACCCCGGACGCCTCTCAGGCGACCGTGCTGCCGCTCGCCGTATACGACCCGACCCTGCAGATGTCGGTCGGCCTGTTCGATGGGCCGCTGCCCTTCATGCAGACGCACAGCCCGACCGTTCCCGACGGCAATGTGAAGAATCCCCCGCCGCTCGACGAGGGCACGAAGGACTGATGCCCTGATGCCCGCCGTTCTCGTGATCGCGGCCCATGACGACTGGCCGACCGACCGCGTCATCAAGGCCCTCACCGACGGCGGTGCGGAGGTGTTCCGCATGGACACCAGCGAGTTCCCGCAGGACCTCACCCTCGCCGGGCGCATCGACGCCCGGCGAGGGTGGGCCGGCCAGCTCGCCACTCCCCACCGCACCGTCGACCTCGCCGACATCACCGCCGTCTACTACCGCGCCCCGAACCCCTTCGACCTGCCCGCCGGCATGTCGGAGCCCGAGAAACGCTTCGCCGCCGCCCAGGCTCGCGCCGGCCTCGGCGGCATCATCACCGCCCTCAACTGCCGATGGGTCAACCACCCCAGCATGATGTCCCGGGCCGAGTACAAGCCGCTCCAGCTCGCCACCGCGCGAGCCTGCGGGCTGGCCATCCCGCCCACTCTCCTCACCAACTGTTCCGACGCCGTCCGCCGGTTCGTCGACGACCTGCACGGCAACGTCATCTGCAAGCCTGTCGCCTCACCCGTGCTCATCGAGGACGACCAGCTGAAGACGGTCTACACCCACCGCGTCTCCGTGGCCGACATCGACGACTTGCGCGGCATCGAGACCACCGCCCATCTGTTCCAGGGCTGGGTCGACAAAGCGTACGAGGTACGCCTCACCGTGGTCGGGGACCGGCTCCTGGCCGCAGAGGTCCACGCCGGCAGCGACACCGCACACACCGACTGGCGCGCCGACTACGCCTCGCTGACCTACCGGACCACCGAAGTCCCTGACGACGTCGCCGCAGGCGTGCGAAGCTACATGCGCGACCTCGGCCTGCGCTTCGCCGCCCTCGACTTCATCGTCAGCCCCGACGGCGCGTGGACGTTCCTCGAGGCGAACCCGTGCGGGCAGTGGGACTGGATCGAGCACGCCACCGGCCTGCCCATCGCCCAGGCCATCGCCGACGAGCTTCAGGGAGTGCCCGCATGAGCGATTCCGTCCGCGAAGCGGCCCGCCCGCACCTGGCCGTGCTCACCCGCGAGCTCCAGCAGGCCGGCGCGATCCGCAGCTGGCCGTGGGCCACCGCCTTCGGTTCCGTGCCGCGCCACCTGTTCGTCCCGGCCTGGTACGAGCAGGAGACCAGCGACAGCGGTATCACCGTGTGGCGGCAGCGGCACGCCACCGACGAGGGCGGCCTCGCGGCCGTGTACCGGGACGTGACCCTCGTGACAGCCCTGGACCCGGCCACCGCCGAGCAGGTCGACGACACGGCGTGGACGGGCATCCCCACTTCGTCCAGCACCCTGCCCAGCCTCATGGCCGGGATGCTCGAGGACCTGGCGGTTGAGGACGGCCACCGCGTGCTGGAGATCGGCACGGGCACCGGCTACAACGCCGCGCTGCTCTGCGCCCGCCTCGGCGAGGCCGTCGTCCACTCCATGGACATCGACCAGGCGCTCGCCGACACCGCGCAGAAGCGTCTCGCCCGCCTCGGCTACGAGCCCCAGCTGCTCCCCGGGGACGGCACCCTCGGCTACCCGACCGGGGAGCCCTTCGACCGGATCATCGCCACCTGCTCAGTGCCCGCCATCCCCGCCGCGTGGGTCGAGCAGCTGCGGCCTGGTGGTGTCTTCGTGGGTGATGTGACCCTCGGAGTCGAAGGCGGCCTCGTGCAACTCTCCCGCGGCGCCGACGGCCGCCTCCGTGGCTTCTTCACCGCAAACGGCGGCCGCTTCATGCCCGCCCGCACCGACGCCAGCACCTACCCGGCCCCGCAGCGCCCCGACAGGGCACCCACGACCGGCCGCCGGCCAACCACGCTCACCGCCAGTGAGATCCGCGCGCACTACCCGCTGCGCCTCCTGCTCGCCTTCCAGCTGCCCGGCACCGAGGTCGTCTACAACGTCGACCAGGAGGGGACCGCGCTCCAGCTGCAGCGCGGTGACGGCTCATGGGCCCGGGTACCGCTCGCCGGGGAACACATGGGCACGGTGACGTACGGCGGCGACGATGGCTTGTGGAAGCAGGCTGAGGAAGCCTGGGAGTGGTGGACCGGCGCCGGGCGCCCGGAACAGGACCATTTCGGCTACGCCCAGGATCCGGACGGCAGTGCCTTCGCCTGGTACCTCCCCGACGGGACACGCTGGAACCTGATCAGCTGACCGTCTCCTGAGCGGCCCCGCTCGTCTGCTCTCCCCGTGGCGGACGGGCGGGGTCTTCCCATGTCCCGGGTCACTCGACGAGCTCGGACACTGGGATGCTGAGAATCGCAGCGATCCGTAACAGCTCGCCGTAGCGGGGATCAGCCGCACCCGACTCGATGCGCTGCAAGTTACTGCGGCTCAGGCCGGTGGCCGCGCAGAAGCCCTCCTGTGTGTAATGGGCGGCGGTCCGCAGGTCCGCGATGCGTTCCCCCAGCTCGCGGCGCCGGTCGATGATCCAGTCCGGGTGATCGCGAGGCACTCGACAAAGTTGTACGGTGCATGTTCAGATGTCAGCACCAGCCCTGGGGCTTTTGCTGACTGCCCGTCAGCTTCTGTCCGGCTGCCTTGATCGCCCGCCCCGCTCCGAGGTCCGCAAGCCTCGGGCGGGGCGGGCTCTTTGCTGGTCACGGCGTTCCAAAGACTAAGGCACTTCCACGGAAATGCCTTAGTCCTTGTATCTTCTTAGGCAGTCCGGCAGGGAGGGAAAATATGGCCGCACTCATTGAAGAGGTACTCGACCAGGCCGTCACTCGAACGGCGCGCGAGTACCTGCGAGTGTCCAAGGGGCGGGGGCGCGATGCGCGCAGTATCCGAGACCAGCACACCGAGAACGTGGACGCCGAGCGAGAGTACGGGCCGTGGACGTGGGGCGAGCCCTACAGGGACACCGGTTCGGCGTCGAAGTTTGCGAGGAAGATCCGCGACGACTTCGAGGTGATGCTCAGCGACCTGCGGAGCGGGGCATTCGGCAAGCCCGGTGACGTCCTCGTGCTGTGGGAGATCTCCCGCCTGTCACGAGAGACCGGTCGAGGCGTAGAGATCATCGACCTGTGCGAAGCCGGCGGCTACCTGATCCACGTCACCAGCCATGAGCGGCCGCCGTACAACCCGCGCAACTACAACGATAGACACGAGTTGATCTCTGGCATCGCTGATGCCGAGAAGGAAGCCCGCCGGCTTTCCGCCCGGACGCTGCGAGGCCTCAACTCCGCGGCCCGTGAAGGCCGTCCCCAGGGGCAGGTGCCCTTCGGGTACGCCCGCGCGTACGAAGTCATCGACGGCCGGCCTCGGCCCTCCGCCCAGTACCCGGACACGGACGAGGGGCCCTTGGTGGCCGAGCTGTTCGTCAGAGTGGCCGGCGTCGAGGACAACCAGTACGGGCTCGCTGACGGCGAGACCGTCCCGCTGCTGTACTCCAACAACGCTTCGGGCGGTGGCGGGTACCTGCCTGAGCCGATGTACGGCATCGCCATAGAGTGGGAAGAGCGCGGCATCGTCAGCCGGGACAAGACCGTGGACGGCGAGCTCATTCCCGGCATCCGGTTCAGTCCGCAGAATCTCCGCTCCATGCTGCTTCGCCCGGCCTACGCAGGCCTGCGCAAGCACAACGGGCAGATCGTGCCGCTGCGGTGGCCCGGTTGGACGCCGATCGTCTCCCGTGCGCTCTTCGACAGAGTGCAGGAGATCTTCTCCGACCCGAGCCGGCGGACTTACACCGGCGAGTACATCAAGCACGCGCTGACGATGACGCTCAAGTGCGACGTGTGCGGAGCGGGGATGGTGGTCATTACCCGCAGGAAGCAGGGTGCCAAAGACGCCGTCGGCTATCAGTGCGCGGCGAGGGGACACGTGTGGGTGTCGAAGGCGGAGGTGGACCGGATCATCATCGGCGAGGTGGATCGGTTCGACATAGAGACCGGTACCCGACTCCCGCCGCTGCCCGGCGTGATCCTGCACTACCTGGCCAGTCCCGACCACTACGCGGCGCTGCAGCACCGGCCCGAAGCCGGTCAGGAAGAGAAGGTCTTGCGGGCCGAGCTGAAGCGTCTGGGCGGTGAGCTGAAGCAACTGCAGGATGCGCCCCGGCCATCGACGGCGCTGGCCCGGATCGAGCGGACCAAGGACATCGAGGAGTACGAAACGAGCATTGCCGCGGCGGAGACGAAGCTGAAGAGGTACACCACACCCTTGCCGCTGGCTCATCTGCTCCCAGACGAGCCAGTCACGGACATCGTGGGCTGGTGGAAGGCGGCGGGCGTGGAGAAGCAGCGCGCCATCGCCGCGCTGCTTCTCACACCCGACTGGCTGGGCGAGGTGCGCTTCACACGCTCACCGGTCCAGAGGAATGCAGCCCCGGTCGCCGAGCGGATGGTCTGGCGGCGGAACCCGTAGCCGTGGCCTACCCGCCGGGGCAGGTGCTCGTCTGCTGGACCTGCCCCGTGTCCGCGCTGAGGCAGGCTGCGGAAGAGCTGGGTGTGCCCAAGGGCGGTGACTCCATCGGCGCCGATGGGTCGTCGGGTACAGGCGACAGCGGTGGACTCTCGGGTGGTGAGCTCGCACCACCGTCCTCGGGAACGACCTCTTCCGTGGTGGCTGAGGCTACCGACACCGTAGGCGCGGGCTGGGCCGGCCGTGCGGCGCTGGGGAACCACACGATGACGGGTGCACGGCTGAACGGTCCGGCAGGCCGGCTGGGGACCATGCTCGGACTGGCTGCGGGTGCCGGACTGCTGGCCGCCGGTGAGGGCCTGGCAGTGGACGAGGCGCTGCCCGGTGGCCGGCCACCGTAAGGCGTACTGGCGGCCAAGGGCGCAGTCGCTGTGCTGCCCATGGAGGGCGCTGTCGATGGTGGCGGCCGGTGGCTGATGCTGTGCGTCCACGGCTCGACCGTGACCATGCTGACCGTCGCCGCGGTGATCGCGGCAGCAGCCGTGGCGCCCGCGACGGCGCCGCGGTGGACGCGCGCCGTAAGGCGCGCGGCGGTGCTGAAGGTGCCGACGGCAGCTACGGCTCCGCCGATGTAGAGGCCCAGATGCCTCTTCCGGCGAACGGGCTCAGGCCGGTCGCCGTGGGGTTCACCTGCTTCGGTTGCAGGGTCTCCGTTGACGACAGCAGTCTCTGGGGGGAGCTGCTCGTCGTCGATGGTGCCTTCGATGATGAGTTGTCTGATGAAGTTCACTCGGGCTCGCTGGGCGCGCATCTGCCTGTCGATCCCTGTGATCTGTCGCCCGGTCTCGGTGAGCTGGCTACGCAAATAAGCCAGCTCACCGAGGAGGCGCCGCAAGAACAGACCCCCAGTGACGGTGACGCCGCCGAGCGCACCCGTGACAATGACCCAGGTCATGCCACGTCCCCTTACTTGTGCGCACGGTCTCGTACTTGTTCGTTCTTGTACGAGGTCCTTGATCGTGCGTCCGAAAACGTGCTGTCGTCACGCATCTGACAGGGGACGTGACTGTTCCGTTATAAAGCTCTGGCCAGGGCATCTAACCTGCGTGACGAGAGCGCTGCTGTTGTCCGGGATTTCGAGCACGTCGCTTCTCCGTGGCCTCGTAGTCGGCCGCCAGCTCGCGCAGTAGCTCTGGCCGATCGCGCGGATCCACGTCCTCGAGGGCTGCCTCGATCAGGCGGCGTACGTGAGGCGGGGCCGAGCGCAGCGCCTCAGGCATGACCGGCGAGCGCTGCGCCTCCTGGCGCTCCATCTCGCGCAGGACCGCAGCCGCCTCGACGTGGTGATCTGTGAGTCGGTCGGCAGTCACGCCGACTGTACGGGCCATGGCTGCCACCGTGGACGCCCGACCTGGGACCGCCTTGCGGTTGGCGCCGCGCCCCCGGTAGCCGGCCTCGATCTGGCGCCAGCTGGAGCCGGAGAAGGGGTAGGGCATGCGGGCAGCCGCGGTCTCCGGACTGATGCCCTGAGCCTCGCGGGCGAGCTTGATGAGTGCCCCGTAGCCGGGTGTCGGTGGACTGAGGTCCTGATCTTCTTCCTTCATCGCGCCCCTCGTAATCACTTGTATTTTCTCGAACTTTAGTGAAAGGCAGCAGGTCACGCGAGAGCGTGCACGAGTCCTTCACACTGAGCAGTCGTATTCAGGACAGCTCACTTGTGAAAAGTGATGACACCTCGTACAGTCGTGCACATGAACGAAGACCCAAGGGCTTTCCGCCGACTGCGGATAGAGGCCGGTCTGAGCCAGACCGACCTCGCACACAGGGCCGGGGTCAGTAAGAGCCACATCTCCGGAGTCGAGCAGGGCCGCGCCGGGTTCTCCCCGAAGAACCTCAAGGCAATCGCGGACGCCCTCGGCTGTGCGATCCGTGACCTGCTGCTCCCCGAGTCGGAAGACCGCCCAGCCACCACCAAGGTCGCCTGATGCGCACCCCGGCCGGAATTGAGGGTCGGCGCGCGATGAGCGACCGGGCCCTCCAGATCCAGCCGGGTGAGTCCGTCCAGGACTTCATCCGCCGAATCGCCGACACGGCCCCTCGGCTCACGCCGGCCGCCGCTGACCGGATCCGGACCCTGCTCCCCATCGGACCCGAGGAATCCGCCGATCGCGGAGCCGCCCGACCGGACATGCCGGCCGCCGCCTGAAAGCGAAGAGGGCCCGCCGTGCACCCGGCGAGCCCTCGGCCCAACCACCAACCTGAAACGAGGTGGGCCTGATGCATTCCAGCATCGCACAAGCCGACCGACCGCCGACCCTGCCGGCGTTCGTTCCGCCCCTCGACATCGCTCGCGCTCTGGCGCGCGAGGCACTCGACCGGGCCCTCGCACTTGACCTGACCACCGCTCACTCCCTCCGTCTCGCCAGCGAGTTCGGCGGCGTGTGCGAGTCGCTCCGCCACGTCCTCGATGCTCTCGATGCCGAGGACGGCCGAGATGCCTGAGCCGCTGGCCTCTGACTACCTGCGCGAGACGCAGCGGCACATCGCGGCCGTGCCCAACGGCCCCTGGGAGCCGATCACCAACGACTACGGCGCGCCCGACGGCGTCGGGCCGATCAGCTTCCTGGAGACCGCCTCGGACGAGTACCAGGTCCCTGTCATCCGTTTCGTGGCGCACGCCCGGGAGGCGCTGCCCCGCTACGTCGGCGAAGTCGCCCGCCAGCGCAACGAGATCCGCTTCCTGCAGCAGCAGTTGCACCGGCTGGAGGACAGCCAGGGCGGTGGTCGTCATGGCTGACACCCGCGTCTTCCCCTGGGCCGCCAAGCTCGACGTCGACCAGCTGAGCGCGTTCATCGATGACCTGTGGGGCGCTGCGTCGGGAGACGGCGACCTCAAGACGCTCGACGCGATCGAGAGGGTCATCGCGGAACACGGCCCCTCCAGACCTGCCGCGCCCAAGTGCCCGCTCACCCCCCGCGAGATCCAGGTCCTCACCCTGTACGCCAGCGGTGAGACCAAGGACAGCATCGGACGCACCCTGGGGATCTCCGGGCACACGGTGCGCACCCTGTGCCTGAACATCCGCGCACGACTGAACGCCAGGAACATGGCGAACGCGGTCGCCATCGGCGCGCACTACCGGTGGCTGTCCGGCTTCCGCTACGCGGTGCCTCACAGCGCGGCGAAGCCTCAGCACGCCAGGTACGCGGCGCACGCGGCCCGGATGCGGAAGCAGCCCGGCGCGCAAATCCCGATCGGCCCCTACACCTCCTACGGCGGGGCATCCAGAGCAGCCCGGCGTATCCGTGAGGGTCAGTACGCGTCGTTCCGGCCGGCCGGAACATTCACCGCCCGCGCCGTCCGTGAGGACGACCACTGGCGCATCCTCGCCGCCTTCCTCGGCGGCAGCGCCGCCCCCATCCTTATCACCGAAGGGACTCAATCATGAGCGCCCGCACGCTCGACTACCAGGGCTACGACGCCGGCACCCGCCCGCACGACTCCGAGCGCCGACACCACCTGCTGGTTCTGGCCGCGCAGTTCCCGCAGGGCAGCCGTGTCGCCCACGTCGCCGGCCGCGAAGGCACCGTCGTGCCCGACCAGCCCGTGCACGTGCCCGGCGCCTACTACGCCACCACCACCGTGTGCCTGGGCGGCGAGTTCCACCACATCCCGATGGTGTTCGTCAGCTGGGACAACGACGCGGATCTGACCTGGCGGGCATGGGTGCCCGTCGCCAAGCTCCGCAGCCGTCCCGAGGCGACCGTGAACCGGCCCGGCAACCGCGCCACAGTGGCAGGGACGGCAGGTGGCCGGCGATGAGGTACGCGGTCATCACCCCGAGCGGCGAACTCGCCCACCACGGCGACCGCTTCGGTACCGAAGACGTCGACTGGGACGCCGTCATCGGCGTCGAAGGCAAGGCCCGCGTGAGCCTGCGCAGCGACCTGGCCGCCACCGGCTGGGTCAACGACGTCGGCCTGCTGGACCCAAGCCGATACCCGCGCAACATCGTCGGCTCGTGCCTGCTCGCCGCGTTCGGCGCCGCCGTCCAGCCGTACGCCGGGCCGGTCGTGGTCACCGGATGGAACCCGGAGTGGACCAAGGTCGGCCTGTCGGAGATCTGCAACCTGCCAGAGCCCGTCACGTTCCTCGACACCGTGCACGGCGACATCCTCAAGGCGCTCGCCGGACAGACCCCGCGCGACCTCTCCCCGTCCTGGGCTGAGTCGATGCGGGAGATCGCCGACCACGTCCGTACCGCCCCCACGCCAGGCCTCACGATCCGCTCGGTGAGGCTGCGATGAAGACCACCCGCCCGGCGTCAAAGCCGCCCGCGGCAGCCCCGCACGAGGTTGCCGCGGAAGCCAAGGCAGGAGAGGGGCCGGTCCGTTCCACCCCGGTGACCCTGCCTGCGCCGGGCGGGTCCCCGACCACTCGCCCGGAGTCAACGTCACCCGCAGACGCCATCTGCACGGCTGCGGGAGCGAAGGCCAGCGAGGAGCCGCAATCTGCTTCGGCTCCCACGACCCGGCCTGCTCCGGGCGAGCCCAACACCACCCGTACGGCGTCAACGCCACCCCCGGGACCGCGCGTGCCCGCCAGGGGAGCGAAGGCGGGGGAGGGGCTGTCAACCGAGGCCCCAGTGACCCCACCTGCGCCGTACGGGCCCCGGGCCGGGCTGGATGCGCGCTCCGCCGCCTTCAGCCCGGCCGCCCCCGACCACAGTCCTCGCCCAGGAGACCTCTTGAGCACCGAAGACCACCGCGACGCCGTCGCCCGCGAGTTCACCAGGCCAGGCCTGCGCGTGTTCACCGCCAAGCAATACACCCGGCAGGGCATGTTCGACGCGGTGCGGGAAAGCCGCCGCCGCAACAGCTACGACCCGCAGGTGCAGTTCCTCGGCCGGCTGGCCCGAGGCCTCGCCGACGACCTCACCGACGTGGTCGCCCTGCCCCCGGCCGACATCGCCACCGTGCTGATCGCGGCCGGCGGAGCAGGCGGAGCGATCGCCGAAGTCAACGGCCTCTGCGGCACACCGCTCGCTGCACTCCTCCAGTACGCCGCTGACGAGCTGGACCAGCAAGCGGACGGCGGTGACCAGACGTGAAGGTCAAGCCTGCTTTCGAGATCACCGTTTACGGCACGCCGGGCCCGCAGGGCTCGAAGAACCGCAACGCCGCCGGAGCGCTGTATGAGTCGTCAGCCAAGGTGAAGCCGTGGCGTGATGCCGTGAAGTCGGTCGCGCTCGACACCCTGCACCACGATGATGCCTGGACGGCCCTCGACGGCCCCGTCTGGGTCGACATCCAGTTCGCTCTGCGCCGTCCGAAGCACCACTTCGGCACGGGCAAGAACGCGGGACGGCTGAAGCCCTCCGCGCCCCACATCCCGACCGGCAAGCCCGACCTGGACAAGCTGGTCCGCTCCACCCAGGACGCCCTCACGGACGCCGGCGTGCTGCACGACGACAGCGTCGTGGCCACCCTCACCGCCGCCAAGGTCTACGTGCTCTGGGGCGACGCTCTCCGCACTCCCGGCGCCGTCATCAAGGTCTGGCGTTGGAACGACCTCCACAAGGAGCCCCAGCCGTGACCCAGTTGAAGTTCGACGCCAAGGTGTCGGCGAGCGCCCAGGAAGCCCTGGAACCGCACGTGCGGCCCCTGTACGACCAGCCCGGCGGGCGCCGCATGGCCATCATCGAGTTCGCCGCGATCGAGCGCACCGAGCCCGCGCCCGGCACTGAGAAGGAGCCGAGCGTCAAGGTCAGGATCGTGGGTCTGGAACTCCCCAACAAGGAGCAGGAGGGGTCCGTCCGCGAGGCTCAGCGCTTCCTGCACCTCCAGCGGACCGCGCGCGGAACCTTCGACGACGACGGCCAGCTCGAACTGTCGGACAGCACCCTGCGGCTGACCGGCGGGATGCTCGCCTACATCGAGACCGCGCGGCTGCGCGCCGGCCTTGAGCACTGGCGGGAGTACGCGCAGCGCCTGGTCCACGGCCCCGAGCTGACCGTGACCGAGGTCCGGCATGAGATGCAGGCCCTGGCCGAAGGCCTCACCGCGGTGCTTTACACCGCCCGCGACCACGACGGCGAGGACTGACCGATGCCCGTCGTCCTGGCCGGACTCCTGCTCGGCGCCCTCTCGGCGCTCGTCACGTACGGCATGTCCCTCGACGTGCAGCTCGCCGCCATCACCGGCGGCGCGGCGGTCGCCCTCACCTGGGTCGGCTGCGCCTACCTGATCGCCGAAGAACGCCGCGACCGCCGCTCCTGACCGCCATGACGCGCCCATGAGACGCGCATGACCCGCCCCTGCCGCCCCTGAGAGGAGGTGATCCTGATGCCTCAGCGAGTCCGCGTGCCGCTGCGTGTCATCGTTGGCTATTACGCCGACGCCGCGGTGCCGGTGTATGTGAAGATCGCCGCCCTGTCGCGGCGAGAGACGGGCTGCGAGGCCGGGGTCGCCTACCTCTCCGGGCTGCTCGGTCTGGGCCGCTCGACCGTCGAGCGGGCGCTGACCGAACTGATGCGGCCGGCCCCGGACGACGACATAGCCGAGGTCACGAGCCACCGGCGCACGCACCGCGGGGGCCGCGGGCACACCGCCGTCCGCCGGGTGCGGGCCGCCGGCCGAGCCGAGCACGGCGCGTGGGTACCCACCCGGGCCGCCGAGGCGCTGAGCCCCCGCCAGCTGCGCGCCTTCGCCGCCATCGCGTACGGCACAGCGACCGGCCACCACATGAGCCTCACAGACCTGGGCCAGGTGCTGCGGCACCGGTCCGGGAAGGCAGCCGGCCAGCCCCTCGCCGCCCGCTCGGTGCGGAGAATCCTGCAGGACCTGGAGGCGCTGGGCTGGATCAGCGTCGACCGGCGGGCCGGATACCGCGGCCGCCACCTCTACACCGTCCACGACGAGCCCCTCCAGGAGCCGCTGACCGCGGACATTGACGAGGGATCGGGTGCGGATCTTGGTGAGGGATCCCTCGCGACAGAGGAAGACCACCCGATTGACTCACCTGATGATCCGCCCACTGCCGCCTCTGTCATCCGCCGTAGGCGAGAGCAGGAAGTAGCGCGTGGCCCTGTGGAAAACCCGCAGCTGCCGCCGTCGCTGCGCCGCCCGTACACCGGGCCTGAGCTGACTCTCGCTCCGCGGATCTGGCGAGTCCTCGAACCGGTGAAGGGCCTGCTGCCGGGCCTGTCGCCGTACGTGGTCCGTGAGCTGGCCCGGGAAATCGGCCGCCAGCTCGACCAGGGCCAGGAGCCCGCCCGGATCCGCGCCCGGCTGCAGTTCCGCTTCGCCTCGACCCAGGAGATACGCGACCCCGGCCGGTGGCTCCTCGGCACGGCCATGGTCCGCCGCAGCTGCGGGCTCATCGACTGCGAGTCCGGCCGGAACTGGCACACCGGGCAGCCCTGCGCCACCTGCGCCGACAACCGGGCGGCCACAGCCGCGCTCCACCGCCTCGAGGCCGAACTCGACAAGCGGGAGCGGCAGATGGGCATCCACACGCCCTACCGGCTGCCCGCAGCCACTACCCGGCAGCAGCCCGCGGAGCCGTGCGGGGGGCCGCGATGACCGACCTGCCTCGCCCGGCCACCACGCAGCTGCTCGCCCTCGCGTCGACAGCCCGCCCGGACTGGTCCACCGACCAGCTGCGAGATGTCCTCGCCCAGATCCGCTGCCGCGAAGCCATGAACTTCGGCCGCCTGGTCGTCGCTGTCGCCCAGCTGATTGCCGACCCCGACGCCGAGCCGCCGGACCTGCTCGACAGCACACCGGAGCCATGGCGGCAGCGCCGCCGGCCACCGAGCCCCGAGACCGCCCAGCGCGGAGCCGCCGCCGCACGCGCGGCCCTGCACCACCCCCAATCCGACTGACCCCGAAGGGAGGCGATGGCGATGACCACAATGCTGAACATCAGCCGTCGCGTCACCCAGCACCACACGCTCACCGGGCTCCGCGCCCGCTGGGAAGCCTTCCAGCTGCGCCACTCCCGTCGCGCCCAGGCCGCGGAGTTCCAGCGCCTGCACGACGCCCTGCCGCTGCCCGCACCCGACCGCCACGACATGGAGTCCCCGTCCCTCGAGGACGCCTTCATGCGCCTGGCAGCTGACCACCCCGAGACGGTCACACCGGCCGACGGCGGCACCAGCGCCCGCGACAACGACCGCGAGCAGCTGCTGCTCGCCACCTGCGACGCCTGGTTCCGCAACGCCCACGGTCCCGAAAACGGCTGGAGTCCGCGCACAGCCGCCACCTACGACCAGCTGATGACCGGCGTCCGCTTCTGCTTCCACGCCGGCGGCACGTCATGACCGAGCCCGCACAGCAGCGCGCGTCCAAGCGGCTCCGCCGCCACCTGGCGCGGAGCCTGCGGAGGATCACCAGCCGCGACGTCGCCGAGGTGCGCATCACCCGCGTCCGTTGGGACGACGGCCTGCACTGGGTGGCGCTCGCCCTGGCCGTGGACCCGCGGCCGCCGTTCGGGCACCGCGAGATCCCGCTCGCCGACGGCAGCCTGCACCACGAGATCGCGCTGCTGCTCCGCGACACCTTCCCGCACGCCAACTGGGCGACGGCCCAGGACTACGACGTCACCGCCGGCGTCCTGCGCGAGCACCTGGTGCAGATGCCCACATGCCTGCGAGGTGAGCAGCCGTGAACGGCCACACCACGAAGGCACGCACCGACCACCAGCACGCCGCCCAGCAGGCCCGGCAGATGCCCGGCCTGTGGGTCCTCGCCGGCACCTACAACAGCCGCGCCAGCGCCGTGTCCGCCGCGCTGCAGGTCCGCACCGGCGAGCACATCCCCGCCTACCGGCCGGCCGGGTCCTTCCAGGCCCGCACCGAGCTGACACAGGTCGGCGCCGACCTGTGGGTCTGCTACCCCGCTCGCCCCCAGGACGGCTCCTGCCACGACGCATCAGCCACCAACACCACCCGCAAGGACAGCTGATGAACCACGCCACCCCGCACCCGCTCGCCGGGCAGACCGTCACCATCACCCCCGCGGCCGCCCTGTACTCCTACCAGGACACGGAGCCGATCGAGTTCCGCGTCGAGGACTGGAACGACCGCACCTTCGGCCAGTCCTGGATGACCTACGAGGGACACCCCGCCTCGCTCGGCTACGCGATGCGCTCCGCCGTGGGCGGCCTGCCGACGGACAACGAAGTCGTCTACGGCAAGTGTGACCGCGGGCTCGGCCACCTGGTCCACGTCAGCGAGATCCAGGACGGTGCCGCATGAAGCCGCCCAGCTACGCCCGCCGCTCGCAGCAGCCCTCCGCCGACGCCCGAGAGGCCCGGCTGCGCCTGCAGCTCGCCGCGGAGAAGCACCGGGTGCGGCTCCTGGAGCAGCGCGTGGCCGACCTGCAGGCCGCGAACGAGGGCGCATACCGCGAGCTGGAGCAGGCCACCGGCGGAGCCCGCTTCGACAAGGACCGCCCGTTCGGCAGGGAGCCCCGCAAGCTCGGCTCGCTGCCGCTGAAGGGCGGCCCGGAGTGATCGAGTACGCGTTCCTGGGCGTCAGCGGCCTGGGCGTCGGTCTCTTCGGGGCTGCCGTCCGCTACGGCCACAGCCCGGTCGACGTCGCCCGAAAGCTCGTAGACGGCAGCGGTGCCCGCCGCGTAACCGCCCGCCAGCTGCGGCACGAGCTGCGGCTGACCCGGCACGAGCTGGCCGGCGCCGGCCAGTACATCCACGGGCTTGAGCAGGACCGGCGGGACCTGTCTGCCCAGTTGGAGCGCAGGAGCACGCAGCTCGTGCAGGCCACGAAGCGGATCGCCGACCTCGAAGCGGAGGCGGCCAGCCACGGCGCCGTACGCGATGAGAACACGCGGCTGCGGTCCGAGCTGGCCAACGCGACGGCCGTACGGCCCCTGCTGGCCAGCCAGCCTCCGGCGGACGACGCGAGCGCCCTGCCCGACGACGCGCAGGAGTTCGCCGACCAGACCGCCACCGCCTGGCGCACCCGCGCCTGAAGACCCCGCCCTGCCGTCCGGATGTGTCCCGGCCGGGCGGCAGGACGGCACCACCACCAAGGAGTACCCATGTTCGACCGCTTCAAGAAGACCCAGCCCGCGCCCGCGGCGACCCCGCCCACGACGGCGACCTGGCTGACCGCCGCCCGCGCGAAGGGCATCCTGTGATGACCGGATGCCCGATCTGCGGTGCCTCGTTCCCCTGCTTGAAGCACGGCAGCAGCCACGCCTGCACGAGGCGGCCGTGATCCGCCCGGCCGACCACGGCCGCGCTGCCGCCGCGGGGGCCGGCTTCCTGACCGTCCTCGCGCTGACGGCGCTGCTGCGGGCATTCGGCGCCTTCGGCACCGGCCAGGACGACGCCGGCGTCAGCGAGCACGCGCGCGCGCAGACACTCGACGCCGAGTTCACTCAGCTGCAGGCCGACCAGGAGATCGTCGTCATCCTCCGGCGGGCCGCCGAGGCCGACCACGCCACCGCACGCGACCGCGCCCACTACGCCCGCGCACAACGCACCTGCCGCCAGCACGCCGTCCGGTACAACGCCGACGCGTCCCGCGGCTGGACGCCGGCTCATCTGCCCGACCGCATCGCCGCCGCGGACTACTGCGGCAACTGACCCTCCGGAGCCAGACGTGAAGAAGAAGCGCCCCATCCCGATCACCGAGCGTCTGACGACGACGAGCCTGATCGCCATCGTCGCCGCTGACTGTGACATCTCCCCTGAGCTGGCCCACACAACCGTGATGGCCACCTTCGACGCCATCGCCCGCGCCGGCGCCTCCGGTCACGACGTGGCAATCACCAACTTCGGCACCTGGATCTCGTACCGCACCGCGCGACGCAACGCCCGGGACCCGCGGACCGACGAGCCGATGATCGTGGCCCCCCACCAGAAGGTCCGCTTCCGCGTGTCGCCGACCCTCGCCGACGCCGTGCGCCGCCGCGACCGCAAGGCCAGCATCCGCAAGGCCCCCAAGGGCACCTCGAAGGCCTCGGAGTGACCCATGACCTACACCGGAGCCGTACCCGACACCGCGGTCCGCCGCCTCGACTGGATGGCGCGCATGGCCTGCCGCGACGAGAGCCCGGACCTGTTCTCCGAGTCGGTGCACGAGCAGGACGCGCGGATCATCTGCGCTGTCCGCTGCCCCGTCCGCTCCCAGTGCCTCACCAACGTCAAGCGCCTGGAGCAGGGCGCCGCCCTGGACCGGCGGGACGGGGTAGTCGCCGGCCTCACCGCTCATGAGCGGTGGCGGCTGGACACCACCGCCTCCGGCCACGCCAAGGACAAGCCCGGACTCGACCTCAGCGGCGAGCCGCCAGAGTGCGGCACCTACAACGCACTGCTGCGGCACCTGTGGCTCGGCGAAGCCGTCGACCCCGGCTGCTGGAGTGCGCAGGTCCGCCGCGAACGTCTCATCCGCACCACCCGCGCCGTCACCCGACCGCTGAAAGCGGCGTCATGAAGATCCGCACCGATGTCGCCGAGATGCTGCGCGCCGGCCACTCCGACACTGAGGTGGCCCGCGGACTCCACGTCGACCGCAAGGCCGTGGCCAAGGCCCGCGCGGCCCTGAGCATCCCGAAGCACCCGCGCGGCCCTGAGCCCGCGGCCACCGTCGAAGACCTCTTCCAGCAACGGGTGGCGCCGACGGAGGGCGGTCACATGGAGTGGACCGGGTACGTCGCCCATACGACGCCTGCTCTGCGGCACCAAGGCCGCCTCACGAGCGCCTACCGGGTCGCGTTCCGCATCGCCAACGGTCGGGAGCCGGAGGGATACGCGCTGCCGTCCTGCGGGCGCGACGGCTGCGTGATGCCCGGTCACCACGCCGACCGCGCTGACCGGAAGCGAGCCGAGGCGAAGGCCGCTGTCACCCGAGCGTGGGTGCGTGGCCGGAAGCGGGCGGCCCGGGCGCTTGAGCGGGAGCGCGCGAAGGCCGAAGCCGCCCGCGAGCAGCGCCTGGACGCCCTCTACGCCGACATCTTCGGCGACTCGGCCTGACCGTCCCCGCCTCTTCAACACCCACCATCCACCCAGGAATCCTGATGTCCACACTCAGTCTCGCCGCCATCGCGATCACCCTGATCGCCGTGGCCAGCCTCGCGCTCAACCTCTCCGACCACTGGTTCTGCGCGCTGCTCGCCCTCGCAAGCCTCCTCGGATCCATGGACGCCGCCGTCAGCGGCCGACGGCTCTGGCTGATCCTCCTGCTCATCCTGGCAGCCGGGCTCTCCGGAGCCTCCGTCCACGCCGCCTACGCCACCGCCCGCGAGCGGAGATGGCAGTGACGCCGCATCAGGTCCTCGTTGTGGCCGCGCTCGGGGGTCTGGCCGCACTGCTCAGCGTGATCGTCGTCTTCGTCCTGGGCGCCGCCCTGTACGTCGGCGCCCACCACTTCTTCCAGGCCCGCGAGGACCGCCGTCAGGAGCACGACGAGCGCCAGGCCGTAACCGACCTCGACACCTGCCGGGCCATCGACGCGCTCGGCACCACTCGCGACCCCGACCACCCCACGCACTGAATCGAGCCCCTGTGTCCGACCACGCCCAGCTCGCCCGCACCGGTACCGCCGCCGGCGCCCTCGTCATCGGTACCACCGTCATCACCGGCTGGTGGCTGCTCGCCGCCGCCCTCGCCGTCGTCGCCCTCGGCGCCGTCTGCATCCGTCTCGGTTTCCGCCGCGGCCGGACGGCGGGCGAGCAGTGACCAGACCTCTCACCGCCCGCCGGCACCGCTCCGGCGTGCTCCTCACCGGCGCGATATGTCTCACCTTGGCCGCCGCCTGGGCAGTCCAGCACGGCACCCAGGCCGCCCACTACGGCGGCCACACCGGCAGCCGCCTCGCCGCCGTCTGGGCCACCACCTTCCTGCTCCTCATCACCCAGACCGTCATTTACCACTGCGAGCGCCCGCGCCGCACCACCGTCCGGGCCCGCCGCCAGCTCGACGCCCTGCACACCGCAATCCTGCTGCCCGTCTACAACGAGGATCCCGGCTACCTGCGGCTCGGCCTGGAATCGCTCCTCGCCCAGACCCGCCGCCCCGACTCCGTCCACGTCGTCGACGACGGCTCCACCAGCAGCGACTACACCGACGTGCGCACCTGGTGGACACAGGCCGCCCGCGCCGCCGGCATCGCCACCACATGGCAGCGCACCACCAACGCGGGCAAGCGGCACGCCCAGGCCGCCGCCGTCCACGCCAGCCCCGCCGCCGACGTGTACGTGACCGTCGACTCCGACTCCTGCCTGGCGCCCACGGCCCTCGAGGAACTGCTCCTGCCGCTCACGAGCCCGCGGGTGCAGTCCGTGGCCGGAATCGTCCTCGCCACCAACGCCCGCCGGAACCTGCTCACCCGCGTCACCGACCTGTGGTTCACCACCGGCCAGCTCACCGACCGGTCCGCGCTCTCCTCGATGGGCGCCGTCCTCGTCAACTCCGGCCCCCTCGCCGCCTACCGGGCAGCCCTGGTCCGCGACAACCTCGGCTCCTACCTCACCGAGACGTTCCTCGGCCGGCCGGTCATGTTCTCCGACGACAGCCTCCTCACCCTCTACGCGCTGCTCCGCGGCCGCACCGTCCAGCAGCCCACCGCGATCGTCTTCACCGCCCTGCCCGAGCGGCCGTACCACTTCCTGCGCATGTACCTGCGCTGGATGCGCGGCTCCACCATCCGTTCCGTGTGGCGCTTCAGGTATCTGCCCCTGACCGGATGGGCCTACTGGGCACACCTGCTCCGCTGGTTCCAAGTCGCCTTGTCGACAACAGTCCTCGGCTGGCTCCTGATCGTCGAACCCACCGTCTACGGCCGCACCCCGCCCGCATCGTTCCTCGTCGTCCCGTTCCAGATCGGCTGGGCGCAGGCCCTGCGCTACCTCTCCATCACCCGCACCGACGAGACCACCCTCGGCCGGCTGACCACCTGGCTGATGATGCCGCTCGCCGTCATCGGCGGCTGGACCATCCTGCGCGCCATGCGCTGGTACGGCATGGCCACCTGCGCCCGCACCGGCTGGGGCACCCGCCAGAACGGCGCCGAAGTCGCCCTCGCCAGCCCGCCCGCCGCCGGCGTCGCCGCCGCGCTGCCGGACGACGACACCGAGCAGATCTCCCTCGCGAAGCTCCTCGACCCCGACACCGAGACCACCCTCACCCTGCCCATCCCACGCCAGCGCACCGCCGCGCCCCTGACCGAAGGGACCGCCGCCGCACGATGAACAGCGCCCGCCCCACCCTGACCACGTTCCACCTCGTCCGCGACCACGACGTCAGCGGCATCTCCGGCGAAGGAGTCATCGCCGAGGGAGCCCAGTTCTCCGACGGCTGGGTCGTCACCCACTGGCTCGACCAGCCCCCCATGCACGAACCGAAAACGGACGTCTGGCACCACAAGGGCACAGGCCCGATCACGAAAATCCACGGTCACGGCGGCGCCACCCGCATCGTCTGGACCGACGAGGACAAGCTACGCCGCCAGGTCCTCACCAGCGTCGTCAACGCGTTCGCGGTCCCGGCGGACATGTGCGGGCCCGAGGCGGAACGCGCACACCTGCACCGGCAGCTGGAAGCTGCGGTTCAAGCGGTGCAGGACGGCGAAGCAGCGCCCGTGCAGGTCGGCGACGGGCGGATCGTCGAGGCCGTGATGCCGACTGTCGGCCAGCTGCTGGAGCAGCGGGACCGCGCGCGGGCCGCTGCCGGCCGGGCATACCAGCTGGCCGACCGCTGGGAGGCCGCGCACGGGACGTCGATGTTCCTCGTACGGGCCGCCGGCGCCGAACTCCGCGACGAGTTGGATGACGAGCCCCCCGCGCCGACCCCCCGAGCGACCGAAGCGACCGAGCACACCTGCACCAGCACCTGCGAGGGCGTCACCGGCATCCGCGGACTGCTGGAGCACGTCGGCGTCGACACCCGCGGCCGGGACATCACGGTCAACGGTCGCGTGGTTGATGCGGGCAAGCGCGCCGAAGGAGTTCAACGGGATCGCGACCAGCGGGCCGTCGTGCTCGCCGAGTTGGAGCAGGCGCAGGCCGCCATCGAGCGCGTGCGCGCAGTCGCCGCCCGGTGGGCGCCGCAGCTCCTCGATGACAAGGATCACGACTGGCACCACAGGACGCCGCTGTCCGGCCTGACATGCCGCCGCTGCGAGCTTGCGCATAGGTTCTGGGCCGGTGAGGCTTGCACTGGCGCCCCCTCAGAGCCCCTGCCGCCCGCTGCCGAGTGCTCCGCTCAGCACCACGGCTTCACCGACAGCGCGCGCCAGTGCATCCGCGCCGCGCAGCACCGCGGCGACCACATCGACGAGAGCGGCTTCCACTGGTCCGACACCATCGCGGTCTACCCGGCCAGCGACGGCACGCTCCGCGAGAGCCCGACTGCCGCCGTACGGCGAGGCCAACGGTACGTGGCATCGGTGTACGCCGGCGAGGTGCGGTCTGCCGTATCCGTGCACGGCGACTCCGGCATGAGCCCGACCGCCCGCGAGGCGCTCGACGCGCTCGCTGACGTGGCCGTACGGGAGATGACCGGGCCGTGCGCGCAGCACCCAGAGGGCCCGGTCATCGGCGGCATCTGCGGCGGCTGCACCCAGTACCCCGCTGACATGCGCCCGGCGCCAGCCGCCGACGAGGACGAAGCGCGCACCGTTCGCCGCGCGCGGCTGCGCAACCTGCTCGCCCGCGCCGACCGGGCCAACCTCACCCCGGGCGAAGTCGCTGCGCTCCGGGACCTGGCCGAAGCCGAGATCCGCGACGCCGACACCGCACACAAGCAGGCCAAGCAGGCCGAGGCCACCACCGAGCGCGTGCGCACGGTGCCGAGCTACGTCGAGAAGGTCATCGCGCAGTCTGGCCCCGCAGTGGCGACCCACGCCGTGCGAGCGATCGCTGATCGACTGCGCGCCGCTCTGGACGGCACCGAGCAGCCCGCCGCGTGTGGGGAGCACGACGGCCTGTGCTTTCCTGAGGCCGGCGCCCGCTGCTCGGCCCACGGCTTCGAACGGTGTGCCCTCTGCCATCGCAACCCCGGCTCCTGCACGGGCGACCTCGGCGGCTGCGGCACGTGGTCTGACACCGGCATGCACTGGGACACCTGCCCCAACCGGAGCAGCGAGCCGCTCGCGCCGAAGGGGGAGAAGCGGTGACCACCCTTGCCCCGGAACAGGCCGCTCCCGGACAGGACTCTGACGACTCCCTCACGCACGCGGTGTGTCCGTGCAACGACGACGTGGCCCTGTGCGGCGCCGATGTCGCCGGCTTCAGCTGGGCCACCGAGGAAGAGGACGTCGACTGCATCGTCTGCCTGGACCTGGCCCCTCGGCTCTGCGTGAGGTGCGGCCGATGACCGCGCACCCCGCCGACGTGATCGCCCAGCACCCGACGGTCCTGGAGACCGCACTCGCCATCGCCGATGCCACCCACCGCGACCGGTACGGCCCGGAGAACGCCATACGCCCCTGGTACCTCGGCGACGTCGCTGACCACGTCTATCCGACCTGCCCCGCCCTGCGCCGATCGCTGCCCGCCGGCAAGCAGCCCCGCGCGGGCATCGGCCACCTGTACCCAGAGGCCGGGGACGTGTGCGGCTGGTGCCTGCGCGTCTGGCGAGCCCGCAAAGCGAAAGAGAACCGGATGAGACCTTCCTTCACCCGCGGCTTCCGCCTGCACCACAACGGCCGGTATCTCGACGGCGCCGAGTTCCCCTCCGGCCGCATCTGCCTCCTCGACGACCCCGAGTACGGCTTCGCCACGGTCGCATCGTCGATGGAAGAGCTGCGGAAGGGCTACCACGGCGCACGAGTCGAGTGGCCCGGGGACCAGCTGGTGCCCACCTGGCTGATCGAGGAACTGGCGCGCATCGTCGCCGAGGTAGCGGGGACGCCCACCGCAGCCGCCGACGCCCCAGCTCTGAGCGAAGCCGCCCGAGCCGTCCTCGGCCGGGGCACGGCGTACCTGGGCTACGACGTCGCCGAGCGCGCCGCCGAAGCTGCCGATGCCGTCGGCGATGGATCCAACTACCCGCTCGATCCAGACGCAGAGGCAGCCGAAGGAGAGGGAGGCGATCACAGTGCAGACGCTTGACGACCTGATCGCCGACCTCCTCGACCGGTACACCGGCGACGAGACGTACCCCGGCGACGGCGGCCCCGGCCTCATCCACCGCATGGACGACCTTGCGCTGCGCACCCGGCCTGCGGCTGCCGGCGGGCACGCCCCGCCCGGCTCCCGCCCGCCGACGTCGCTAGAGGCCATGTCCTGGTCCCAGCGCATCAAGACGGACGCGGTACGCCTCGACGCCGACCTGCGCGGCTCGGTCCGCATCCAGCCGTGGGCGCGCGCGCTGAGGGCGATCCCGCCTGGCGCGGAGAACGCCAACCGGGAGGCAGAGGTGCGGCGCATCGTCGGCCGCTGGCACGGCACTTTCCTCACCGTCCTCGGCCTGCGCGGCCCGTCCGTCCACTTCCGGCACGCCCTGTGCCTGGCATGCGGACTACGCACCGTGTACGGCCGGGCCGACGACGACCGGCCGCGCGCCTGGTGCGTCAACGACGAATGCGTGGACGGCGACACGGGCGCGCCGGCCCGGTACGAGGGCCAGCGCCTCTACCTGCTCACGGAGTCCCGCGTCTCGTGACCGCAGATGCTCCGGCGCGGCGAGGCCCTGCCCGCGCCGGGGTGAAAACGATCAATGGGCGCGAGTATGGCGGCAGTTGTCAAAGAAAGTGTGACTGAAACCTTGTGGTTAGTAGTACATTCTCGTACTCTCGAAGCAGGGGTCAGGGACTCGCCCAGACCCGCCACCCGTGGGGAGGTAGCCGTGGCGGACACGCTCTTCCGCTCCGCAGAACTGATCGAACCCGGCGACCTCGTCCTCTACCACGGCAGCATCCAGGCATCCCACGGCCTGTGGCTCGCCATCCCCTGCCCCTGCCACATCTGCCGCGCCATCGACGCCCTCGGCCTCGCCGACGTGCGCTTCGCGCTCATCGACCCCTGGCGCGAGCGGTCCGGCCCGTACCACGCCCGCCGGGAATCCATCACCCGCTCCGCCGCCTGCTCGTGAGGAGAACGCACCCCATGACAACCACCCCCCTCCGCGACCGGCGCACCGGCCGCTTCACGAAGGCCTTCACGATCAGCTTCCACAACAGCGACGGACGCCAGACCCGCACCGTCACCGAACGCGGAGTCGCCACCATCGGCCGAATCCTCAACCGGCAGGCCGACCGCGGAGACGTCTGGGGCATCGCCGTCACCAACCAGCACGGCGACGACGTCACCTTCAACTTCCCCGTCTTCACCTGAGACCGGCGGCCCGGCTACCCCCCGGCCGGCCGCCACCCAGGGCCGCGCCCCGCACGCCCCGGCGGGGCGCGGCCCGCACAACTCAACACCAAGGTGCTGTAGCTCAGTTGGCAGAGCAGACTCACTTATAAGGGTCGTGTCGCAGGTTCGAGTCCTGTCAGCACTACGTGGAGAAGAAACTCAGCCCCAAGGCACGTGGTGAGCTGACCGAAGTCATAGTTCTCGCGAAGCTCATCGAGTACGGCTACCGCGTCTCGCTCCCCTTCGGCGACAACGCCCGCTACGACATGATCGTGGACGACTCGCGGCAGCTGTACCGCGTCCAGGTGAAGACCGCTCGGAACGGCTTCAGAGCCGGAACGATCGAGTTCAACACGTCGAGCATCCACCCGTTGTCCGGAAAGAAGACCCGGTACCACGGGCAGATCGAAGCCTTCGTCGCCTATCACCCCGACACCAACGCTTTCTTCTGGGTGCCGGTCGACGAGTGCCACGGCGACCGTTTCGCTCTCCGCGTCGAACCCGCGAAGAACAACCAGACCTGCAGGACTCGCCTGGCTGGGCCATACCGGCTGCGCCCCACGTCCTGAGCCCACTGACCGCCCGGCGGCTGGACATGCGACCGCGCATCGCGCACCGACTCGCGCCCCGCCGCCGAGCCCCAACCCGCCACCGGAGAGACCGATGACGACACCCGACCGGGAAATGTCCCAGGCCGCGGACCACGTACGGGCGTTCAACCACGCGACGATCAACACCGGTCAGGACTGGCAGTTCCCCCCGCACTCCTACCGTGCAGTGGGACAGCTCGCCCACCTGATCCGCATGCTGCCCCAGGCCATCGAGCAGTCCGCCCTGCCGGCGCAGCACACGCACCGGCTGGGCCGCCTCCTCATCGACGGTGGCAACGACGCCCACCGGGCCGTGCAACACCTGCAGCAGACCCTGGACGCCGCCGTCCAGGCCGCCGAGCAGCTCGCCCAGGCCATCGACCGCGTGCACGCCGCGACCGCCCCCATGGGCTTGGACACCCAGGGCCTGCCCGGGTTCGACGACTGACACCACGACCACACGCACCGCAGGGGAGGCACCACCCCATGACCCTCACCGACATCCCGGCCGGGCCCGCCGAACAGCCGCCCGCCGGCTTCTACCTGGCCGACGCGCAAGCCGCCGCGCTCCGCGACGTCCTCGCCGCCGCCGGCGTCGACCTCGGCCAGCACGACAACAGCGTCATCGCCTGGCTCGCCCAGTGGGAGTGGTCGGCCGTCGCCACCATCGGCTCCTGGGTGGCCCGCGCCAACCAGCAGAGGCCGCAGACCCCGCCGGTCACCCTTCCCGGACGCTTCGACGCCACCCCGGCCGAGATCGACCAGCACCTGCGCCGCATCCTCGCCGAGGACACCTACCTGCGCTACCAGCAGGCCATCGGCGGCCAGGCCGTGAAGGAAGCGGCGCAGGACGCGCGCGAGCGCGTCGATGACGCCGACATCCCCGGCAGCCCGGTGTCCACGGACTACGTCCAGGGCCACATCGACAGCGCCGACCACATCGACCCGGCCAAGGACGGCGGCCCGTACCCGTCGCAACTCCAGTGCTCCCAGCACGACGGCTTCGGCCCCTGCCCCGGCGCGCCCCGCTGCACGCCGCGAGAGGCCACGAAGGGAGCGTCCGCCTGATGGCTACCGGACCCGAGCACTACCGCGAGGCTGAGCGCCTGCTGAAGCAGGCCTACCACTACACCTACGGTGACGGCGCGGACCCGGTCACGGGCAATGCCCTCGCCTCCGCCGCCATCGGCCACGCTCTGCTCGCCCACGTCGCGGTCACCGCCACGTCGGCGCCGGTGGACGGATGCGAGCCCGGCATGAGCACTGACGTGTGGCGGGACTGGACCAGGACCCTTGCCGTACAGCCCGCGGACGGCGGCGCGACCGATGAGTGACCTGCTCCTTCCCAGCGTCTTCACCCGGGTCACTGTCGTTCAGCGGGTCGTCCCGGTTATCGGCCGCCCGGACCTCACGGACCCCATCACCGGACGCGTCGTCATCCCCGCGCTCGTCGAGCTGCACCTGCGGCGCGAGGAGGGCGTGCCCGGCGGCCTCCGCGAACGCGCGTACGCCGGAGTCACCGGTCCCCGCCGCCTGAAGTCCCGCGCCGCCGGCCAGCGGATCACCTCGGGCGGATGGCAGCAAGCCCGAGGCGACGGATACCGGCCCGAGGCGATCCGGCCCGACTGGCTGACCGACGTCCTGGCCAAGCTGCTGCCGGACGGCTGGGACCCCGCGCTCATCGAACTGCCCGGCGGAGGCACCTGATGGCCACCGACCCGAGCGACTTCTGCTCGAACCCGAAGTGCGGGGGCGCTGCGGACGCCTGCGGCTGCCCCCACGACCACAACCAGCAGGACCTGATGTTCTGCCCGCACTGCGCCGGACAGTGGTACCGCCCCCACGGGAGCACGGTCACCCGATGCCTGCACCCCCAGTGCGGCCGGGACGGCTCGACCGTCGCCCGCCGTGCCCCGTACGCGCCGACACGCGCCGCCGATGGGCAGCTGATCGACGACGAACCCGACGACGGCGGCTGCCACGCCGAGTTCATCGACGGCTCGTGGACCAACTGCGGTTGCCCCGACTGCGAGGACCGCGAAGCCCTCGACCGGGACGAGAACGGAGAGCTGCCGTGAGCGCACGCGACGACGCTGTGACGTCCCTGACCAACGCCGGATACAGCGCGCAGATCGCCCGCGAGATCCTCGCCGGCGTCGTCGCCGAGGAAGGCGCGCAGCGTGACCGCCACTGGGCACAGCGCATCCGCTGGGCACAGTGCATCCGCGAGGTCGGCGCCGCGAAGGGCTGGTCGGTGTGGACGGCCGCCCTCATCGACCCCGACGTCTCCTTCGTGGACACGGGAATGCCGGCCACCGAGACCATCGTCGCCGAGCTGCGCCGCCTGGACCGTCTCGCGGTCCTGAAGGAGATCGACGAGGACCTGGCGACGATGACGCTGCCGGAGTACCTGCAGGGCACGCTGTACGCCGGCTCGTACGCGCAGGCCTGGCAGGACTGCCGGGCGCGGGTACAGGCCCACGCCAGCGCCGGGGGACCGGAGAAGGACACCAGCGACGGCGACCAGCCGCCCGCCGGCGAGTCCACTCCGGCCCCGCCGCACTTCTTCCAGCCCGGCCACACGTACACGGACGGCAGCTGGATCTACCGCTGCGACGCCGTATCCACGCACCCGGACACCGGCGACCGGACCGCGATCGGCTGGCTGCGCCTGGCGAGCTCACGCACCCGGGACCGCGCCCGGTCCCACGTCGTGTCGCTGACGGCAGAGGACTGGGCCGACGGCTGGACCGACTCCGCCACCGGGGGCTCGTAATGGCGATCGGCTACGCCCACACCCTGTTCTGCGACCGCCGCGGCTGCCGCGCCAAGGTCACCGTTGAGGGGACCCGCCATGCCGCCCACGCCCGCCGGGCGGCCCGCATTCGACACGGCTGGCGGTGCGATGAGGCCGGCGACCTCTGCCCCGCCGACCGCGCGACGCGCGACACCACGCCCACCCACCCGACCACGAACGAGACGCCGCCGCGCGACGGCCGCGAGACGTCGCACACCAGGTGCGACAGCAGGGGGACGCAGTGAGCACCGCACGAGACAGCGTCGCGCGACAGTCGCGCGACAGGAACGAGACGTCGCACGAGACGCCCGTGATACCGCTGCGGCCGGGCCTGACCGCCGCGCCTGAGGAACCGTCGCCCGAGCCCCTCACCGGCGCGCAACGTCGCGCCGAGGCGCTGAGGCTGTCGCGCGACGAGGGCCTGTCGCTCCGCGACATCGGCAAGCGACTCGGCATCAGCAAGGACGCCGCGTCGCGCGACATCAAGGCGGCCAAGCTCGAGGAAGCCCAAGCGGCCCAGGCCGCCGCCGAGACGGTGCGCGACAGCGCCGAGACGTCGCAGGAGACGACCGACGGTGCCGACGAGACACCGGCCGCGCCTGACGACGGAGACCGCGACACCCTCGTCCTCGTCCTCGACGAGCCGCTGCGCCAGGCCCTCGCCGTGCTGCGGTCCACCCGCGGTGGGCCGGACACTCCCGAGCAGAACCAGCGCGCCGCCCGGGCCGCGATCCGCGCCATGGCGGACACCGTCCTCGACATGCGGCAGCACACCCAGGAAGGCACCACGCCGTGAGCCCTCGCCCCGAAGCCGTCGCCGCCGCCGACTGGTGGGCGGCGCAGCTCGCCCGCCCCGCCCGCCACGACGTCGGCGACGCCCAGGCGAACGCGGTCACCAATTCGGTGTCCGAGCTTGTGCAACGCCAGCGCAATCAGGGTCAGATCGCGGCCATCCGTGAGGCCCTGGTCGACGAGATCGAGCAGGTCGCCGCCCGGGCGGCCGTCGACCCGAAGCGGCTCACGCTCGTCGGCAGCCTGCCCGCCGACGCGCCCGCCCGCTGGGCTCGGCGCCACGGCTACCGCTGCCTGCCCACCATGGGAGGCGTCATCGTGCAGCGCGGTTACGAGACCCCGATCGTCGCCGGCCTCGGAGACACCCTGCTGTGGGACGGCGAGCGGATCACCCTGCTGGAGCGGCCATGACCACGCCGATACCCCGTCCACCGGGCCTATGGCGCGCGATCGCCCGGGACAGCCGCCTGAATCCGGAGGAGGCCGCCGCACGTGCCGCGGTCACCGCGACCCAGGCGGAGCTCGAACCCCCGACGGCAGCACCGCCGCTGCCGGAGGACGACCCCATCAACTGGCCCGTCGAACGCCGACTCGCCCCGTACCAGTCCCGCATCGAACGGGCCGGATGGAAGGCGGTCCTCGTCGTGGGCGAAGACCGGGCACGACTCGACGGGTTCCACGCCGACGGCGCCGCGGTCATGCTCACCGCCATGCGCGGCCGCAAGGTCTATGTCTACGTCCTCCCGCCGACAGGCAGGAAGACCCCTCGCTGGCGCGCCGTCAACGCCTCGACGCTCGAGGACTTCCTGCGGCGCCGCAAGATCAGAGGCTTCCACTACCCGGTCAGCGGCTGCACCTGCACCAAACGCCGGTATCCGACCGAAGCCACGGCGAAGGCGGCCATCGTCGACATCACGATCCGCCGCGTCGTCAAGGAGCACGGCATCCAGTCCGAACGGCGCGTCTACCGCTGCCCAGACGATGACCGGGCCTGGCACATCACCCACATCCCGAAGTGGTACAGCGACGACGAGCCGAAGCAGAAGACGAGGACCAGGTGAGCGCACCCCTTCACATCCGTCCGACGACGTTCCCACCGGTCGGCTTCAGTACGGCCCCGCCCGTCCGCGCCTGGGCAGCCTGGTGCCGCCCGTGCGGGCGCGACATCACCGGCCTGCTTATCGGCCGGTCCGCACGGCTCGACCGCGCAGGCTGGGAGGCCTGTATGGCGGCCGCCAGCGCCCACATCACCCAGCACAAGACCGGTGGCCGAGTGTGAAGCTCTGCGAGAAGCCAGAGAGCGATCCACTGTGGCAAGGTCTCGTCATCGCCCATGAGTCCCGCTCCCGGTGGATAGCCGTCCGCATGCTGTTCAACCACCGTCTCATCTGCGTGCCCGACAGCCGTGACCCGTTCAGGGCTGAGACGCACGGCTGGTGCTACCGCAGCATGGCGGCGCTCACCGTGTCCGCCACCCTTTTCGAGCCCGACACCCAGGACGAGCCGCTTGGCTGGCACAAGCGTGCAGGCGGTGACATACGGCGAGCGCCGCGCCGCGACCAGGATCCAGAGCACAACCGTCCACGTTGCGTCCACGGCAGCTACCTCGGTGCCGATTTCTGCGAGCACGCTGGCGTCTGCCCCGAAATCCTGGCGCATGCCCGAAAGGACGTCCGATGACGCACCACAACCTCGACGTCGCCGACGCGCGCACGGGCATCGTGCGTCAGTGCGTCGTCCTCTGCGACACCTGCATCTACCGGCCCGACAACCTGGCCCATCTCGCGCCCGGCCGGCTCCAGCAACTGACCCAGGCCGCCATCGCCAATGAGGGGCACGTCGTCTGCCACACCACCATCGGCACCCCGGCACCCGCAATCTGCGCCGGCTTCGCTCGCCATCCGATCGGGGCCCTCCGCTCGCTGGCGCTGCGTTTGGTGCGAGCAGGCGCCCTCACCTTGCAGCTCGTCATCCCACCTGCCCACTACCTCCGCGACGACGGCATGGACCGCTGCGTCCACGGCACCCTCGGCCCCGCCTCTGGCCCGGCGCGCCAGGACCTGGCCGACGACGAGCCCGCCGCCGAAGCGCAGCAGGCCGAGGCCGCAGCAACGGATCTGGAGGCCTGATCATGGCCGCATCGCAACTCGCCCTTGCCATCACCGGGACGGCACCGGCCCCCGAGAAGTGGGGCGTCGTCGTCGACGAGGCCCGGCTCTACAGCATCGGCGGCAGCCCCACCGAGTGGTGGACCGCCAGCGCCGCCCAGTTCCGTCGCAACGGACGCCTCCGCCACCTCACCACGCTCATCATCGGCGGCAGCGTCGAGCTCGGCCCCTTCGACCGCGAGGACGCCGACTTCGCACGGGACCACCTGATCGCCAACGGGGTACGCCCGGAGCTGGCAGCCGTCCGCCGCTGGACCGAGCAGCCGCATCTCCTGGGCTGCCGCAAGGCCGCGCCGTGCCGCCTCTGTACGCCGAGCGCCAACACCGCCGGGGCGCGGCAGGACTGGGCGCAGCAGTCGTGACCGCCCTCGATGCCAGCGGCGGGGAACCTCGGCTGTCGCCCCGTCATCGTTGACGACATCCACCACGTCTGGCGGGTCCGCGGAGCATCGAGCAGGTCATCACATGGGAAGCTCGGCCCATGAGATACCGCGTCATCGGGGCCCTATGCGTGCCCCTACTCGCCCTCGCCTGCGAAAGCGGCTGCTCATCATCGAAGCCGGCGAAGGCTGCGCCCTCCCCGTCGAGCACTCGGTCCTACCTGCACCCAAACCGTGACCTCTCAAGGGTCACCGCAGACTGCGACTCCGATAACGAGCCCTATCTGACGTTGTGGATCACCAATCACTCGTCGCACTCCATGGCCTACGACATCAAGTACAACCTCGTCGACGCCCAGGGGAAGACCGTGGGTTCGGCTGGAGGTGTCTTCGCCGTGAAGGCCCACGGAATCATCGGTGACACGCGCTTGTTCGACGTCAGCGGCCACTGCGGCAAGCGGGCGCGGCTGGCCTACGTCAACGCCTACAACGATGACGGCCACGGCGACGAACAGCCGAGCCTCTGACCGCGCTGCACTCACACGCCCGTCAGTGCTCCCACGCGTCCGGGCCGCCGCCGCGCCACTCGAACAGCTCGGCATGCTGCGCCACGTCCAGCTCATCCCAGCCCTCAAGGCCGGCCCGCTCGAGGAAGACCGCGAGATCGTGGAGCGAGTACGCCGTGCCGAGGATCGCGCCGTCCACACGCACCCGCCGCCCGCCGGTCTCGCTGGGCGGGTAGACGACGATGCGGGCACTGGCCATGCCACCAGCCTTGCCCGGCGGCCCGCGAACCGCACGCCGGGCTACTCCGCGTGCCGAGCTGCCTTCTTCACGAGGTCCTCGACGTCGTTCCGCGCCTGCCCCTCCTCCTGGGCGTGCTCGGTGACCGCGGCCTGGACGTCACGGGCCAGGTCCCGCCAGGCACGCCATGCAGTCTCATACGTCTGGCTCTGCTGCTCGCTCCAGGCCTGCGCGGTGGGCGGCCCGTACTGGTCCCGCAGCTGCTCGACCTGCGCCTGCGCCCGGTCGGCCGCACGCTGCATCTCCACAAGTTCCTCAAGGGTGTGTGCCACGCGCAGGGATCTTAGGGCGGCGGCGGAAGACCAGCCGCCAGGCACACTGGACCGGTGACCCGCACCGATACCGGACGTGACGGCCGGCCCCTCGTCACCACCCCTCAGGCCGCCTACTCCCTCGGCATGGAGCCCAAGCGATTCCGCGACTGGGCGCGACGGCGCGCCCTGGCCCCGGCCGGCTCCCGGCCCAACCCCTCACGCGGGCAGGCCCTCGCCCTGTGGGACCTCGCCGACATCGCCGACGCCGTACGCCACCAGTCCATACGCAACCCCGTAGGCCATCACACCTGATCAGCCCAGGCTTGACAGATGATCAGCGTGACGCTCATTCTGTGAGACGGTGGCAGCGCTGTCGCAAAGGTCTCCCACCACACCATGCCACCAGCAGCATCACGAGCCCGGCCAGAGCGCCGGGCTTCCGCATGTCCGGGGGTGGCCACCATGACCCAAACCTTGACCATCACCGTGAGCACCGAACTCGCCGACGCCTTCGAGGCGCACGGGCACCTGCTCGCGCCAGCCACGGTGGTCGGCGAGACACCGTCGGCCAACCCTTTCTGGCGCACCTATCTGGTACACCACCCCCACGCCCCGGCTGGTGTCACCAACGCCGTGCCTATCCTCCAGCGCAGCTCCCAGGGCGCTGTGTCTGTGCTCGGATGGGAGTGGTGCGACGCCCACGGCAGCGCCGTACGGCCCCCTCCTGCTCATGTCTCAGCTCAGTGAGCAGGAGATCCAGCGCCGTACCAGGCAGGCCCGCAGCGGCAGGCCCTGGCGCAGGGTCCAGGCACTGGTGTTCGCACAGGAGACCCACTGCTGGCTGTGCCATCGGTACGTAGACCAGTCGCTACCAGGCACGACGCATCCCATGGCACGCACCGTCGATCACGTGACTCCGCTCTGGCTCGGTGGTGACCCGCTCGACCGGGCCAACTGTCGGCTCGCCCACCGCCGCTGCAACACGATCCGCAACAACCAGATGCGCGCTGCGCACCGCCCGCGCCCGAGCTTCACAGTGGACGCAGCGAGCCTCTGACCTGCAGGTATGCCCTTCCGGTAGTCGCTGCGGTTGCCTGCCCGAGATCTCTCAGCCCAGTTGATCACCGCGTTCGTCCGCAAACGCACCCATATGCCCGAATTCCTGGGCAAGATCGGGTTTTTTGATCAAGGGGTGGTTGACCCCGCCCCCACCTGACCCTCCCTCTCCCCCCGCGATTTTTCGGGCAGCGCAAATGATCACGGGAGGAGAGGGGGACGAGTGGCTGAGGAGCCTGCCGGCCTCGGTGAGCGGGGCCGCCGGATGTGGCGGGAATCCCTGGCGATCTGGTCTCTGACTCCGGCACATCTGGTGCTGCTGGAGGAGGCTTGTCGGATCGCGGACCGGCTTGAACTTCTTGACTCCATACTGCGGGGATCCTCGGCTGATGTCAACGTCGACGTCGCTCAATTCGCTGATATTTCGGCCCTGTTGAGCGAGTCTCGGCAGCAATCGGCGGCTCTCAAGGCACTTCTGGCAGAGATCCGGCAAGGCCAATACGGCGCTTCACCGTCTTCGGTCGATCCGGCAGGAGGTGCGGGTGTCTCGGACCTCACCGCGCGGATCGCTCGGAAGCAAGCCGAGGGTTGAGCTCGCCCCGCCGTCGGCGTACACGCTCGGCCCGGAGGCCTGCGAACTCGCCAGGCGCGCCGGCCTCATCGCGGACCCGTGGCAGGCCGACAGCCTCGACCTGATGATGTCCCGGCGCGCGGACGGGAAGTGGGCGTGCTTCGAGTTCGCCGAGTGGGTGCCCCGCCAGAACGGCAAGGGCGCCATTCTGGAGATCCGGGCCCTCGCCGGGTTCCTGCTCCTGGGCGAGCAGTTGCTGATGTGGTCCGCCCACGAGTACAAGACCGCGATCCGTGCGTTCCGGCGCATGAAGGCCCTCTTCAAGCGGCTCGGCAAGCAGGTCGGTGCGAATGAGAACCTCCTCGAAGTCGACGGCATCCGCATCAAGGTCATCAACACGAACGGTGAAGAGGGCTTCGAGCGCCTCGACACCAACGCCGAGTTGAAGTTCATCGCCAGGAGCAAGGGATCCGGTCGCGGCTTCACGGGCCACGTGAACATCATCGACGAGGCCTTCGCCTACACCTGGGACCAGAACGAAGCCCTCATGCCGACGATGCGGGCCGTCGAGAACCCCCAGATCATCTACACGTCGACGCCGCCGCTCTCGGGCGACTCCGGCGACGTCATGTACCACCTGCGCGAGCGAGCTGAAGCAGGAGGGGACAGCTCGCTCGGCTACCGGGACTGGGGCCTCGGCGGCGACCTGGAGCACCTCGCCGACGTCGACCTCGACGACCCGACGCTGTGGCAGGCCACCAACCCGGCATGGGGCCGCCGCGTCACTGAAGAGGCCACAGCGCGCGACCGGCGCGGCATGTCGGACCAGGGCTTCGCCCGCGAGATCCTCGGCATCTGGCCCAAGCGCGCCGAAGGGTCCACGGTCATCGACCCCGCCAAGTGGGCGCAGATGCTCGACGAGCACTCGCAGCGCGACCGGGACGCCGGCCTCGCGCTCGGCGTGGACATCAGCCCCCTGCGGGACTCCTCGGCGATCTGCGTGTACGGGCTCCGCGCGGACGGTGTCGGGCACGCCCAGCTCGCCGACTACCGGCCGGGCACCAAGTGGCTCATCCCGCGCCTGGTCGAGCTGCGGGAGGCCCTGGAGCCCCTCGCGATCGCCATGGGCCGCGGCACCTTCGCGTTCCTGAAGACCGCCCTCGACAAGGCGGACTTCGAGCTCCCGGAGGATTCGGACGAGCCGGAGCCCGGCGACCTCGCCGTGACCGGTGCACTCGACATGGCGGCCGCCACCGGCCAGGTCCTCGACGGCGTACGCGAGCAGGCCTTCCGCGTGGTCCCGAACCGGCACCTCGACGTCGCCGTGGCCGGAGCCAAGACGAAGGCCTCCGGAGACACGATCGCGTGGACGCCGACCAAGAGCGACGTCGACATCACCCCGCTCGTCGCCATGAGCCTCGCCCGCTGGTCCTACACCGCCCGATCCCACCTGCTCGCCGACGCCGAATACGACGTCCTTGACTCGATCTTCTAGGAGGTGACGCGGTGCAGACCCACTGGGAGTATCCGGAACAGCCCGACGAGGCGCTGGCGGCGCACGTCGCCACCGTCAAGAGGATCGCGCACGTCGTGCCCATGAGCGCACAGCAGCTGCTCGACGCCGGGATCCCGCTTCCGCCGGGCGTGGAGAGGCCGCCGGCGCCGCCGCGGCCGCCGCTGTACCGGCGCTGGCGATGGGCATACCTGGACGCCGTACGCCGCCTGCGTGAGCGCATCGGCTTCTGGATCGCCGGCTACCGGCCCGAAGAGGATTGGTAGGCAACAGTGAAGCTGTGGCCCTGGCGCAAGCGATCCCGCCGCGTGGACGACGACGCGGGCCCGGTCCTCGTCGGCGACATGTGGATGGACGCGCGCGGCCGTGTGGCGAGCAGCTGGCGGTCGACGGCGCGCGCCACGTGGGGGCGGCGGCTCGGCCTGGCGGTGCGCGGCGTGCGCCGCGCCGGCGGGTGGCTCGTCGGTGTCGAGTCCCGCAGCGCGGTTGAGCGGCGGTCCATCACGTCGGTGCCCTGGAACGTAGGCGGCTCGCCCGCATCCGGCGGCGCGGTCAGCGTCGACCGGGCGCTGCGCCTGGCGCCGGTGTACGCGGCCGGTCGGATCCTGGCGTCCAACCTGGCGGCTGCGCCGCTGCGCCAGTTCCGGGAGACCAGCAGTGGAGTGCAGCAGCTGCCGCTCGCGAGCCTGTTCTCGAGCCCGTCGACGCAGGGCAACTTGCACGACTGGATCAAGCGGGCCGTCCTGTCAATGGTCTACCGGGGCAACGCCGTCGGCTACGTCACCGCAAGGGACTTCTACGGCTTCCCCACGATGGTCGAGTGGCTGCCGATGGACTGGGTCCAGGTCGTCGACTCGATGCCGTACGGCGAGGGCAGCTTCGTCAACCCGATCTGGTACATCCTCGGCAACCGGGTGCAGGACCCCAACGACATCGTGCACATCCCCTGGTTCACGGTGCCGGGCAAGGTCCTCGGGCTGTCGCCGATCGGGGCCTTCGCCTCGATGGCGTCGACGAGCCTGGCCGCGCAGGAGTACATGGAGGCCTGGCACAGCACGGGCGGGGTCCCGCCGGGCACGTTCAAGAACACGGCGAAGAAGGTCGACCAGAAAGAGGCCGCGGTCATCAAGGCCCGTCTGGTCGAGGCCATCCGCAGCCGGCAGCCGATCGTGCACGGCGCCGACTGGGACTACGAGGCCATCACGGTCCCCGCGTACGAGGCGCAGTTCATCGCCACCCTGAAGCTGGGAGCGACGCAGGTCGCCGCGATCTACGGCGTGCCACCGGAGCTGATCGGCGGCGAGACCGGCGGGTCGATGTCCTACAGCAGCCCGGAGCAGCGGGAGATCGAGCTGATCCAGCTGACGCTGCTGCCGTGGATGAGCACGCTGGAGTCGCACCTGTCGATGCTCATCCCGCGCGGGCAGTGCGTGAAGTTCGACGCCGACTCGCTGATCCGTCTGGACCCGCTGACCCGCTGGTCGATGTGGGAGAAGGCCCGCCTGATCGGCGGCATGAACATCGACGAGGTGCGCAACAAGGAGAACCTGCCGCCCCTGCCGGACGGCCAGGGACAGGACTACACGCCGCTGCCGATCCAGGCCGGCGTCTCGATCACTCCGCCGACGATCCGCAGCGAGGGCGACGACCCCCGGCTGCGGCTCGTTCGGGGGAGCGAACAACAGCATGGCTGAGCAGGACACAACCACCCCGCTGGAGGGCACTGTGGAGATCGAACGCCGGTACACCTCCGGCGACACCGGCAAGGCCGAACTGCGCGCCGACCAAGGGCAGAAAAGGATCGGGGGATACGCGGCCGTCTTCAACCGGCAGTCGAAGAACCTCGGCGGTTTCATCGAGGTCGTCGACCCCATCGCCTTCAACCAGTCCAGGGGCGACGGCTGGCCCGACGTGATCGCCCGCTACAACCACGACGACAACCAGCTGCTCGGCACCACCGCGGCCGGCACCCTGCGCATGAGCATCGACCAGTACGGCCTCTCGTACGACGTGCTCCCGCCCGGGTCGATGTCGCACGTGGTCGAGCTGGTCGAGCGCGGCGATGTCCGCAAGAGCTCGTTCGCGTTCCGGACCCTGGACGACGACTGGACGATGACCGAGCAGGGTTACCCGCTGCGGCGGTTGCTCGGCGCCCAGGTCGTCGACGTAGCCCCGGTCAACACCCCCGCCTACGCAGACACCTCGGCCGGCCTGCGCTCGCTCGCTGAGAAGTTCGACGCGCCGCTCGAGGAAGTCCGCTCACTCGCCGAGGCCGACGAGCTCCGCAAGTTCTTCGTCCGCTCCGACGGGCCCGCCCCGCAGCGCAAGGCGAAGAAGGGCATGGCAGGACACGCCGCCGCGGCGGCACTCCTCGCCCGCCGCGAAGACCCGTACGTCTGAGCCCCCCGCGGGCTACGTACGCACTGCACCACCAAGACCCCCGCACACACGGGGGCGGCACGACCGTCCTGGACCGCGTAACCACACCGCCACGGCGCCGACTTGGGCAACCCCCGGTCGGCGTCCGCTCTGGGTGCGGCGAAGCACACAACGGGCCGCGTGTGACACGGAGAGGGATCAGCGGACCGCCGGTTGCGAAGAGGCGCCGGCCACCGGCACCCCCAGGGGTGCGGGACCGCGAGGGCTCCCGGTCGAGATCTCGAATTCGATCGGACGGGAGTCCACCCATGTCGGACATGGTGAAGAAGCTGCGGGAGCGCCGCGGCCAGGTCTGGGAGCAGATGAAGGGCATCGCAGACCGCAGCACCGAGGAGAACCGCAACCTCACGGCCGAGGAACAGGGCCAGTGGGACGTGATGAGCGAGGAGCTCGACAAGCTCGACGAGCGCATCAAGGCGGCCCTCGACACCGAGCAGCGCGCGAAGGACGCCGACGCGGCCTTCGACCGGCTGCACGGCGGCCGCGGCGGCGGCCCGGGCGACGGCGGTCCGGGCGACGGAAAGCGTGGCAGCGCCCCGGCCGAGGGTGACAACGCCGAGCTGCGGGCGTGGATGCGCGGCGAGACCCGAAGCCGTTTCTTCGACGTGCGCCCGAAGGGCCGCATCGACTGGCGCTCGCTCCAGCAGCGCGCGCTCACCGTCGGCACCGCCACCGCCGGCGGCGACACGGTCCCGACGACTTTCTACGACCGCCTGATCGTGCACCTGATCCAGAACAGCGCGATCCTGCAGTCGGGTGCGACCGTCCTGAACACGGACGGCGGCGAGACCATCCAGGTCCCGAAGACCACCGCCCACAGCACGGCGTCGATCACCCCCGAAGGCGGCCAGATCCCCGAGTCCGACCCGGCGTTCGGTCAGGTCGAGCTCGGCGCCTACAAGTACGGCTGCCTGATCCAGATCAGCCGCGAGCTGCTGGACGACACGGGCGTCGACCTCGAGGGCTACCTCGCTATGCAGGCCGGCCGGGCCCTGGGCAACGCTTTCGGGGCGCACGCCATCACCGGTGACGGCACCTCGAAGCCACGCGGCCTCGTCACCGACGCCACCGTGGGCGTCACCGGCGGGACCGGCGTCACCGGCGGGTTCACCCCGGACGACATCATCGACCTCTTCTTCTCGGTGATCGCCCCGTACCGCAACTCGCCGGCAGCGCGCTGGATGATGGCGGACACCTCGATCGCCGCGGTCCGCAAGCTGAAGGACACCACGGGCCAGTACCTGTGGCAGCCGGGCCTCCAGGTCGGCGTGCCGGACACCATCCTCGGCAAGCCGGTCCTGACCGAACCGAACGTCGCCGCGGTCGGCCTGAACGCCAAGTCGGTGATCTTCGGCGACATGGCCCAGTACTTCGTCCGCCTCGCGGGCGGCGTCCGCTTCGAGCGCTCCGACGAGTTCGCCTTCGACACCGACCTCGTCACTTTCCGGGCGCTGATGCGCGCGGACGGCGCCCTGGTCGACCTCACCGGCGCCGTCAAGACGTTCCGCGGCGGCGCGAGCTGACACACACGGCGCGGGCGTCCCGGCGGGCGCCCGCGCCGTCCACTCTTCAGCAGGAAGGACCGCCGATGCCGCAGCCGAAGGTGTTCAACCAGGCGACCGGGCAATGGGTGCATCACGCGGCCATCGCCGACCCGTCCGGCGGCACCACCACCGACAGCCAGGCGCGCACCGCTGTGTCATCGATCCTGGCCGCGCTGCGCAACGCGGGCGTCATCGCCGGCGGCACGCACGTCAACATCGGCCACCAGTGGAACGCCTCTATGCGCAAGGTCGTCCTCGGCCCGGCCATCGCGGGCCCCACAGGCGGCACCACCACCGACACCGCCGCGCGTACCGCGATCGGCAACGTGCTGAACGTGCTGCGCGCCACCGGCATCATCGCGGGCGGCACCACCGGCCCGTCGCTCGTGCTGGACGACACCGAACACCAGTGGGCGGCCGGAGCCGCGATCGCCGACCTGGCCGTGGACGGCAGCGCCGACGACCAGCTGCGGACTGCCCTGAACGCTGCGCTCGCCGCTATGCGCGACGCCGAGCTGATCGCTTAGGAGCCCATCATGAAGATCCGCATGAAGGCCGACGTCTCCGGGTCCCGCAACGGCAAGCCGTGGCCGCGCCGCGGCGAGACCGTCGACGTCCCCGCCGCCGAAGCCGCCGACATGTGCGCGGCCGGCATCGCCGAGCCCGTCGGCGACAAGGACCACAAGGTCGAGACCGCGACGCCGGCGGACGACGCCGAGAAGCGCCAGGAACCGAAGCAGGAGCAGCAGAAGTCGGAGGAGGACGGCGAGAAGAAGCCGCTCACAACCGACTCGGCGCCCGCGGCGGCGAAGAAGACGACCTCCCAGACGACTGCGCGGAAGACGACGGCGGCGAAGACAGCCGCGGCGAAGCCGCAGGGCGACAGCAAGTAGCCAGCCCCAACTGCCTGGAGGTGACGTGTGGCGATCGTGACGCTGGCCGATGCGAAGCTGCAGCTGAACCTCGACGCTGACGACACCAGCGCCGATGTGGAGCTGCAGCGGTACATCGACGCGGTCACGGCCCCCATCGAACGGGAGCTCGGCCGGGTCGTCGAGCCTCGCACGGTCACCGACGAGATCGCCGTCACTGGCCGCCGCGCCTCGTTCCTGCTGCAGTCGGTGCCCGTCGTGTCGCTGACGTCGCTCATCTCAGCCGACGGAGCGCAGACCTGGAGCGTGGACCCGACCGTGACGCACCTGGACCCGGAATCGGGCCGTGTCACCCTGCTGTCCGGCCCGCCGTTCACCGGCACCGTCGTGGCCATCTACCAAGCCGGCATGGCGGTGATCCCGGCGAACATCCAGCTCGCCGCGCTGATCGTCATCCAGCACCTGTGGGAGACCCAGCGAGGCCGGTCCGGCGCCATGCCGGGCGGCGGCGACATACCGGTCCCGGCCGGCTACGCCATCCCGAACCGGGCTGCCGAGCTGCTGGACACACCACTGCCGGGGGTGGCGTAGATGACGGCGCCCTCGCGCGTGCCCGAGCTGATCGACGCGGTCGTGGCTGCCCTCCAGGCCTCAGCCGACCTGGGCGGCGTTCGCATCGTCGACGGGCCCCTCGTCACCGACTCCGCCGCGAGCGACTGGGTGTTCGTCGGCTACGACGGCGACCCCGATGGCGAGTTCGCCACCACGTCCACGACCCAGCAGTGGGCCGGGCTCGGCGCGCATGCGAAGAACGAGGACATCCTCCTGACCTGCGCCATCCTCGTGCGGCGCGGCAGCACCGACGTGAAGCCTTGCCGCAGTCGCGTGTTCCAGATCTTCGCCGCTGTCGAGGCCGCGGTGCGCGCGGATCCGGCACTCGGCCTGCCGCCGCCCACCGTGTGCTCCATCTCGGAGACCAGCTTCCACACCGAGCAGACCACCAACGGGGTCCAGGGGCGCATGCCCTTCACTCTGGCCTGCTCCACCCGCATCTGACCCGCCCCACGAAGGAGACCCGCATGGGCGCCGTACGCCTGCGCAACCTCGGGGAGGCCGTGCACCTGTACGCGCCCCCGGACAGCCCCAACAGCCTGCCCGTCGACGAGGGGCAGATCGTGACCGTCGCCGGACCCGTTGAGGAGACCGACGACGCGTACATCCTCGGCGAGGGCGACCGCGCCCGCGCCTTCCCGAAGAGCCGCTGGGCGCTCGAGAAGTCCAGCACGAGGAAGGCCGCGGCTGCCGCGGACTCGGCCGAAGAGAAGGGTGGTGACAGCTGATGGCGACCGGATCGGGTCTGGACGCACAGCTGATGGTCGGCACGGAGTCCACGTGGGGCACCGCGGTGACGCCCGACCACGCGTACGAGTTCAACGACGAGGGCCTCAAGCTCGACCCGTCCTTCCTGGAGCCGACCGGGCTGCGCGCCGGCCAGAAGTACAAGCGGGCCTCTCGCGTGTCCATCTCCCGCCGGAGCGTGTCCGGGGATATCACCCTGGAGCACTCCACGAAGGGCATGGGCCTGCTGTGGAAGCACGCCCTCGGCTCGTCGGTGAGCACGCCGACCACGCTCACATCCCCGGCGACCGAGCAAGTGCACACGCCGGGTGACTTCCGCGGCAAGGGCCTCACGATCCAGGTGGGCCGGCCCGAGCCGGCCACGGGCACCGTACGGCCGTTCACCTATGCAGGGTGCAAGGTGTCGCAGTGGGAGCTGACGGTCTCCGACAACGCGATCCCCACCCTGAAGCTCACCCTCGATGGCCGCAGCGAGGACACAGCGACTGCGCTGGCCGCCGCCAGCTACCCCAGCGGGGCGAAGGTCTTCACCTTCGCCAAGGCGACGCTCACGCTCGGCGGGACCGCGGCCACGGCCTCCGGCAAGACCACAGTCACCGGCGGCACGGCGGTGGCCACCGTCGTCACCGAGGTCAGCGTGCAGGGTGCGGCGCCGATGGCCACGGACCGCTACGGCATCGGCAACAGCGGTCTGAAGTCGGAGCAGCTGGAGAACGACACCCCCACGATCACCGGGTCGTTGAACGCCGAATTCAGCAAGTCTGAGCTCTACGACCACTTCACGGCCAACGACACGCTGCCCCTGGTCCTCACCCTCACCGGTGACCCGATCGGCGCTTCGGGCAGCAACGACCTGGTGGAAGTCATCCTGCCGGCGGTGAAGCTGAAGTCGGCCAGCCCGAACGTCGGCGGCCCCGACATCGTCAGCATGAGCACCGACTTCGAGGCCTACAGCGACGAGTCCAACCCGCCCATCCAGGTCCGCATCGTCTCGGGAGACGCAACACTGTGATCATCAAGCTCAAGGTCGAGGGCACCGAGTACGAGTGGGACAGCGACCGGCTCCTGGTCGCGGAGGCCCGCGAACTCAAGACGTACACCGGCTTCACGCCGCCGCGGTGGCTGGCCGCACTCGATGAGGGGGACCCCGACGCCTGCGCCGCACTGATCTACCTGGCCAAGAAGCGCGCCGGCGAGAACCTCCGGTTCTCTGACCTCGACACCCTGGACTACCACGACTTCGACTTCGAAGTGACGGACCCGGACGCCGAGGACGACGCCGACGAGCAGAGCGGTGACGGCCAGGCGGCCGGGGAACAGCCGGACCCTACTCCCGTGTCTGGCGACAGTGGGCCGACGACCCCGACGTCAGATACTTCACCTACCTCGGATCCTTCGCCTACCAGTTCAAGTACCGCCCCCGAGACGTCGGAGAGCTGACGCTCGACGAGTTCGACGTGCTCGCCGAGCTGTGCGACCACCTCGCCAAGGAAGCCGAGTCCCTCACCTAGGAAGCCGGGGACTCGGCCCCCAGGCGCCGGCCGCACAGGGGACACGTGGCGTTCTTCTCCGCGCGCCCGCTGGCCGCACCCGTCAGCGCGGCGGCCGCGAGGAATGCGGCGACTGCAGCCGCCAGCCCCAGCCCCGCGGGGTGGACGGCCGCCGGCCACACCAGCAGCCATCCGACACCACCCGCGCTCGCGTCCTCGGGGGCGTACGGGCGCACGGCGGCCACGACCGCCGCGATCACGGCGCCCAGCTCGCACAGAGTGAGCCAGGCGAGGAACATCCATCCCCTGTGCTGGATCGGCTTCACCGCCTGGTCGCAGTGCACACAGTGAGTACCGGCTGCGCCGCCGCCCTTTTGCTCACGACCCGCCGCCGATGCGCGCAGCGCCTTGATCGCTTCCAGCTTGGCGTTGCCGGTGAGGTCCGGTCGCTCACGCTCGATCTGCTCCTTGGCGTCTCGCAGGCGCATGCCTCATCCCCCCTGTTTCCGTGCGTAGTTGGCGGGATGGTCCCACCGCCCTCATACCCGGTCAACTCGATCAAGGAGGGCGCGTATGGTCGCCGATTTGGAGCTCCGTACCGGCAAGGACCTGAAGCGGATCGGCGCCGAGCTGCGACGGATGAACAACAAGGCACTCAAGCAGGAGTTCACCAAGGAGCTGCGAGCGGCAGCCAGGCCGATGGTGCCGGCCGTGCGACAGGCGATCCGGCAGATCCCCTCGAAGCGCGGCTACAGCGCCTCCGGGCTGCGCGGGCACATGTCGAAGGCCGTGAAGCTCGAGGTGCGGACCGCTGGGCGGGACGCGGGCGTCCGGATCCGCGTCGACGGCCGCAAGATGCCCAATCGGGCCCGGGCGGTCCAGGCGTACATGGAGGGCCTGAAGAAGCCCTGGCGGCACCCCGTGTACGGCAACCGCGAGAACTGGGTCAAGCAGGACCCGAAGCCCTACTTCTTCAAGACGGTGCGCCCGCTGGGGCTCGCCTCTCGGGTGCAGGTCAACAAGGCCATCGACCGTGTGGCCAAGAAGATCTCCTGACCCACCCCTGACCGACTGACCCACTGACCGGCCCGTGCCGCGTCACGACCCCTCGAGGGGAGGTGCCGCGGCATGTCGTCGACGACCACTCGCGTTCTGTACGACCTGGTCGCGCGCGACCGGGCGAGCAAGACCTTCGGGCAGGTCGGCAGCTCGGCGTCGAAGCTGGAGAAGGCCAGCGTCGCCGTTGGCGCGGCCATCAAGAAGGGGCTCGCCGTCGGCACGATGGCCGTGGCCGGCATCGGTGCCGTGTCGGCGAAGGCCGCCACCGACTTCCAGGCGGAGATGACCCGCATCTCCACCCAGGCCGGCGGCACCACGAAGGACGTGAGGGTCCTCTCGGACCAGGTCCTCAAGCTGGGCGGAAAGGTCCAGCAGGGGCCGAAGGCCCTCGCCGACTCGCTGTACCACCTGAAGAGCGTCGGCATGGACAACGTCCAGGCCATGCAGGCGCTGCGCGAAGCCTCTGACCTTGCCGCGGTCGGTCACGCCGACCTGGAGCAGACCACCAACGCACTCGCGGGCGCCTGGCGCACCGGCATCAAGGGCGCCACGTCCTTCCATGAGGCGGTTTCGACGGTCAACGCGGTCATCGGCGCCGGCAACATGTCGATGGAGCAGTTCAACCTCGCTATCGGCACCGGCATCCTGCCCAGCGCGAAGACATTCGGCTTGTCGATGCAGCAGGTCGGCGCCGCACTCGCCCTCATGACCGACGAGGGCATCGACTCGGCGTCCGCCGCGACCCGGCTGCGCATGTCCTTCAGTCTGCTCGGCGCGCCCTCCGGCGCGGCCGAGAAGCAGCTGAAGAAGATCGGTCTGTCCGGGCTGCAGCTCGCCAACGCCATGCGCGGCAAGGACGGGCTGATCGGCGCGCTGACGCTGCTGAAGGACCACCTCGACGAGTCGGGGATGTCCGCGGCCGAGCAGTCGCAGCTGCTGTCCCGGGCGTTCGGCGGCGGCCGGTCCAGCTCCGGCATCCTGCTGATGCTCAACAACCTGGACGTCCTGGTCAAGAAGCAGGAGCAGATCAACCACTCCATCGGCAAGTTCGATGACGCGGTCAAGCAGCAGAGGAAGACCGCGCAGGCGGAGTGGGCGCGGCTGACGACCGGCCTGGAGTCGGCGTCGGTGCGGCTGGGCCTGGTCATCCTGCCGCCCATCACCGGTTTCGTCGGGTTCATCAACGACAAGGCGATCCCCACCGCGGCCCGCTTCGGCCGGACGATGGGGAGCTTGGTACCCGTCGGCAAGATCAAGCAGAGCATCGCCGACGTCCAGTCGACCGTCGGCGGCTTCCTGTCCGGGGTGACCGGCGGGAACGGTATCGGCGGGTTCCTCAAGGGCCTCACCGGCGGCGGCCAGGCGAAGAAGCCGGCGTCGCCGCTGGACAAATTCCCGACGACCGTGCTGCAGCCGCACGGCGGGGCGCCGCACCTCGGATCGGCGCAGACGTCGGCGACGAAGGGACCCGGGACGGCGCTGGCCCCGCGGCCGCACTACGGTGTCGGCCAGGTCGCGCCCGTGACCGGCGTGCGGGGCCCGGCGCTGGCCCCCATGCCACACGGCGGGTCTGGGCTGGCCGCACCGCTCGTCAAGCAGCCGAAGGCGGCACCTCCCAAGTCGGCTGCGCAGCAGCTGGGGGAGAGCGTCCGCAAGGCGGTCACCGGCGGCATCGAAGGCGTCGACTGGGGCAAGCTGGGGCCGAAGCTGGGATCCGGCCTGGCCACGGCGATCGGCTGGCTCGGCCAGCACACCGCCGACCTCACGAAGCGCCTGGTCGGCGCCCTCTCCAAGATCGATTTCGTTGAGATCGGCAAGAGCTTCGGCGGCGCCGCGATCCCCCTCGCGATCGGCTTCATCACGAACCTCTTCTCGCCGCTGTTCTCGCTGGACTTCTGGAAGAAGCACTGGCTGGACACCATCATCGCGGTGATCTCGGTCATCCCGATCGGACGTCTCGCCGGGGGACTGGCCAAGATCTTCGAGCACATTCCGATCCTGAAGATTTTCGAGCCGGTGCTGTCCGGGATCAGCAAGCTCGGAGGCTGGATCGAGAAGGGGCTGAGCAAGGTTTTCGGCCCCTTCAAGCGGGGTGTCGTCGATGGCTTCCGCAGGGCTTTCCCCGAGGCGGCCGCGGCGCTCGAACGGGAAGCCGGCCTGATCACGACGCGCCTGGGCCTGTGGGGGCTGAAGCTGCTCGACACGGGATCGAAGGCGGCCCGCGCCCTCGGCTCCGGCATCGAAAGAGGCATCTCCTGGGTCACTGAGAAGGCCCTCGGCCTGGGCAAGGCTGTCGTCAGCCCGTTCGCGAAGGCCGGCGGCTGGCTGCTCGGCAAGGGCCGGGACCTGATCCTCGGCCTGACCAGGGGCATCGCTGAGCGGGCGTCGGGAATCGGTAGCTGGATCTGGGCCCGGACCGGCCGCCCCGCGGTGGACGCGTTCAAGAACGCCGGCAGCTGGCTGCTCAGCAAGGGCAAGGCACTTGTCTCCGGCGTCCGTACGGGCGTCGTCGACGGCGCGAAGGGCATCGGCTCGTGGGCCTGGAACCGGATCGCGAAGCCGCAGCTCGACATGTTCCGCAACGCCGGATCGTGGCTGGTCTCGAAGGGCCGCTCCCTCGTCTCCGGTATCCGCTCGGGCGTCGTCAACGGGGCGAAGGGCATCGGCTCGTGGGCCTGGAACAAGATCGCGAAGCCGCAGCTCGACGCGTTCAAGAACGCCGGATCGTGGCTGCGCGACAAGGGCGGCGCCCTGATCTCCGGCATGAAAAACGGCATCGTCGACAAGATCAAGGGCATCGGAAAGTGGGCCAAGCAGAACATCGTTGACCCGGTCGTCGACGCGGTGAAGACGTTCTTCGGCATCAAGAGCCCCAGCCGCGTCTTCATGGGCATCGGCGGTCACCTCATCAGCGGCCTGATGAAGGGCATGGCGACCACCAACGGAAAGCAGATCGCCACGACCGTGTTCGGCGACCTGCCGTCCGCGCTCGGCTCCATCGTCGGCAAGGGCCTCATCTCCGTGTCCAAGCTGCCCAGCAAGGCCATGAACGCGTTGGCAGGCCTGGGCAGCAAGTTGGGAGGGCTCTTCAAGGGCCTGTTCGGCGGCGGAGGCGACAGCAAGGGCGTCAGCCGATGGTCTGAGACCGTTGCCACGGCGCTCGGCTTGCTCGGCGCGCCGGCGAGCGCGCTGCCCGCCGTCCTCAAGCGCATCGAGATGGAATCCAGCGGCGACCCCACCGCGATCAACCTCACGGACATCAACGCGCAGCGCGGTGACCCCTCCCGCGGCCTCATGCAGACCATCGGCAGCACCTTCAACGCCTACGCCGGCCCGTTCCGGTCACGCGGCATCTACGACCCGCTCGCCAACGTGTACGCCGGCATCAACTACGCGATGCATGCCTACGGGTCCAACTGGATCAACGTCATGACCCGGCCCGGTGGCTACGCCAGGGGCACCCGCGGCGCCGCCCGCGGTCTGGCCTGGGTCGGCGAGCGCGGTCCCGAGCTGGTCAACTTCAGCGGCGGCGAGGACGTCCTCAGCCACCCCGACTCCGTGGCTTTCGCGCAGGCCCACGGGATCCGGCTGCCCGGCTACGCATCCGGCACGATCCTCAACGCAGCTGACCGGGTGAAGCGGGACCGGCAGGCGGTCGAGGACGCCAAGGACGCTCTCTCGCGGGCGAAGCGCCGCCACAAGGGCGAGGCCGCCGCGCAGAAGAAGCTCGAGGCGGCCGAGAAGGAATTGAAGGCCGCCGAGATCGCACTGTCCAACGCCAAGAGGTCGGCGAAGACATCAATCTCGAACACGATCAACACCGGGTTGCTGAAGACTCTGGAGACCGGGACGTCGTCGTCGATCGCCAGCGCGATCAAGTCTTTGGCGACGAAGCTCCTCAACGCTGGCTACAACAAGACCGCCTCGGCGATCCAGAAGAAGGGCAGCCAGCTGGAGACGCTCGCGAACAAGCGGGCCAGCATCCAGAGCACGATCAACGCGGCGAACCAGTATGCCTCGGATCAGACGACGAAGATCAACGACTTCCTCAGCATCAGCGGGACCTCTGCCACGTCGGTGGGCGGCCTCATCTCTCAGATGACGGGCCAGCAGAAGACCGCGAGCAACTTCGTGGCCCTGACGAAGTCGCTGAAGGCGCGCGGTGCGTCGAAGGAGCTGCTGCAACAGCTGGAGGACGCGGGCCCGGGCAGCCAGCTCGCGACGATCCTCGGCGACAAGAACGTCAAGCAGTCGGACATCGCCAAACTGAACGGCCTGGTCAAGTCGGGCGGGAAGCTCGCCACGTCCTTCGGCAAGGACATGGCGGACTTGATGTTCGACAGCGGCAAGGACGCGGGCAAGGGCTTCCTCGCTGGGCTGAAAGCCCAGCAGAAGGCGCTCCAGAAGCAGATGGACGTGCTGGCCAAGGCCCTGGTCGACCAGATCAAGAAGAGCCTGAAGATCAAGAGCCCGTCCGTCGTGATGCGGGACCAGGTGGGCAAGCAGGTCGCGCTCGGCATGGCCGTCGGCATGGACCGGCACCGGCCCCACGTAGCTGCCGCCGGCCGCCGCCTGGCGACGACCGCCTATGCGGCATCGGCCGGCGGCAGTTCCGCGCGCGCCAACGCCGCCTTCGGCTACCTCGCGCAGCTCATCAACAGCGGCCAGCTCGGCGGCAGCGAGGTCCACGTGCACTTCGACGACCCGACGCTGAAGGATCTGATCCGCGTCACCACCACACCGATGATCAAGGCGAGTGCGGACCGGCAGGCCTACCGGGCGAACGTCGGGAGGCGTTGATGACGATCTCTTACCTGAGCCAGGGCGGGACGGCTACAGACGCGGCCACCGTAACGCCGTCGTACTCGGTGACCCCGTCAGCAGGGCAGCTTGGCATTCTGCAGGTCGTCTCCTCGCACCCCAACTTCTCCACCCCGTCCACGCCGTCTGGCTGGACGCTGGCCGGCAGCTTCTCCGGTGGCGGCGGAACGCTCGGGGCCGGGACGGGGCCACGCAGGATCACCATGTTCGTGCGGGAGATGGTCGGCGGGGACGCGAAGCCCACCACGTCCATCCCCTCCGGGAGCACGGGCTCCGTCATCGCAGGCACGATCGCCCTGCTGTCCCGGACGACGGGTACCGGCTGGCGGTGGGCATGGGCGGCGGGTGAGGACACGACGTCGGGCACCGCGTTCTCGGCGCCTTGTGCCACTGCCCTGACCTGGGCCGTGGGCGACTTCGCGTGGTGGGGCTACGCTCTGCCGGTGTCGACCGACGGTTTCCCGTCGGTGGGCATCACCGCAGCGGGCGTCACCTTCGACACGGCCACAGGCCGGTTCTCCGCCGGGGCGGCAACCGGCAACGGCGCTCGCTCCGGAGCGGCCAGCGCATCCGTGACCGCGGGCTCGGCCACGGTCGCGCCCACAGTCACATCGACGCTCAACACGGCTTCGACAGGCGTCGCTGGCGTACTGCGGGTGCGGGAGGCCAAGAGCGGGATCGCGGTCAGTCCCCAGTCAGTGTTCCCACCGAGGAACCTCGTGTCCGTGACCGGGCTGGAAGCGGACGACATCACCAGCGTGAGCATGTTCCGGCAGCAGGGCACCGACCTCACTGGGGTGCGGGCCGCGTCGGGAGTCGACACCACCGGCGCGGACGTTCTGCTCCGGGTGGATGCCGAGCAGCCCTTCGGCGTGGCCGTCAACTACGCGGCCACCCTGACGGACGTCAACGGCATCTCCTGGACGGTCTACTCGGGGCCGATCACGTCCACCGTGGACGGTGACGTCATCTCCGACGCTGTCCAGGGCACCGGCGCGAAGGTCTTCATCGAGGCCTGGGACGACAAGAAGCGCACCCGGGACGCGACGGTTTTCAACGTGGGCGGGCGCCTGGTCGTCGTCGGCAAACCGCGCTCCGGCGCGCAGGGCACCGTCAGCGTGTCCACCGACACCGACGACGCCGGCGACGCCCTGCAGGAGGTCCTCGCCAACGCCACCGAGGGCGTCATCCTGATCCGCAAGCAGGTCACCCTCGCGGGTGTTGACGGCTACCTGGCGCTGATCGATGACGACGAACGCCGTACCTGGTCCATCCCGTACCGGATCTGGGACCTGTCCACCGCAGAGGCGGAGGCCTGGCCGGACAGCCTGGAGGCGGCCGGCTTCACCCTGCAGGACATCGCCAACAACTACTCGACGCTGTCCGACCTCGCTACCGACTTCGTGACGCTGCTCGCGATCGCCCTGTTCGACTGGGGTGGCTGACGTGCTGGACATGTCGAACGTCGCACTGGATGTCGTGCAGCGCTCCTTCACCATGCAGGTCCGCGCCGAGTCCTGGCGCGACGGCGAGCTGCTCGCCGCGGACATCCCGGTCGCGGACGGCAGCGAGGACCGCGACCGGTCGCTCGCCGTGCCGGAGCGGGTCAGCCTGACCGTGCCCCGCCGGGACCGCGGCTTCGACTGGAACCCGGGCGCCGACCCGGACCACCCGCTGGCCGCGTACGGGCAGCAGCTGCACATCAGCTATGGGGTCGACATCGGTGGCGACTTCGAGTGGATCGACCGCGGATGGTTCCTGATCACTGAGTCGGGTGCGACGGACGACACGACGGTCAGCGTCACCTTGCAGGGCCTGCTCACCTGGGTCGATGAAGCGAAATTCGCGGCGCCCTTCCAGCCGTCGGGCACGCTCGCGTCGACGATCCGCTCCCTGGTCGAGCCCGCGCTGACCGTGAATCTCGACGGCACCCTCATCGACCGGTCAGTGCCGGTCGGCATGCAGTGGGACAGCGACCGGATGGCTGGCCTGGCGGAAGTCCTCGCTGCGTGGGCTGCAGACGCAGTCGTGACCGCGGACGGCACCCTGCTTGTGGAACCGCTCACGGACGACGGCAGCCCGGTGCTGTCACTGACAGACGGCCTCGGCGGCACGGTGATGCGCTGGCAGGGGAGCAGCAGCCGGGACGGCGCGTTCAACTGCGTGGTAGCCCAGGGCGAGGACAGCGCGGGCAACCAGATCCAGGGCGTCGCCTACGACACCGATACCGCGAGCCCGTTCCGGCTCGGTGGACCGTTCAACCCGCTTCCCGTGCCGTACCCGTTCAGCTCACCGCTGATGACGACCGTCGCCCAGTGCCGCAAGGCGGCGGCCGCCAAGCTGCTGCAACTGCGACGAACTGCATCGCGTCGCCTGGCGGTGAGCATGGTCCCGCATCCGGGCCTGATGACTGGCGACATCATCGCCGCCACTGGCGCCGGCTTGACCGACACGCCGTGCGTGATCGAGACGCTGTCGCTGCCGTACTCGCCCGGCGAGATGAACCTCACCGTGAGGGTGCTCTGACATGGCCGACTTCGCAGATACCCGGGTCTCTCTCGCCGGGCAGGGTGCCCTCATCGGCGTCTCCGCGACAGCGTCCGCGTCCGGGGCGTGCCTGGCCGACATCGGCGGCATCCGCGTCACCGTCCGCGTGCCACCCAGCCTGACCGTCACCGCGAAGCAGAGCCTGCTCATCTTGCGCAAGGGCTCCACCTACTGGGCGATCAGCGTCCTCACGGCACCGCCAGCGGTCCCGCCCGCGCCACCACCACCCGATGACAGCGTGTCCACCAGCGATCCGGCCCCGGCGCCGAAACCGACGACGACCACGGGCACTCTGGTGTGCTCGCCGGTAGCGACCTCGACGTGGCGGGACGGGCACTGGCGCACCGACATCGGCAGCTCCACCTCGGCTGACACCTTCCAGGGCCGATACGCCGGGAGCGGGTACGGACGGATGAGCGGGTTCGCGTTCTACGGCTCGAAGCCGAGGTCGATCGCGGGTGCCTCCGTCACGAAGGTGACCGTCCGGCTGCGGCGGCTGACGTCCGGCGACTACGGCACGCGCAGCCCCACGCTGCGCCTGGTCTCGGAGTCCACCCGGCCCAGCTCCTTGCCGACGCTGAACGAGACGTCGCCGGGGCCGGCCCTCGGCGTCCAGGGCCACGTGTCGCCGTCGGAGGCCACCTTCACCCTGCCCACGTCGTGGGGTCAGGCCATGGTCGACGGCTCCCGCGGCGGCCTGGGCATCACCGTCAGTTCTGACGACCCCTACATGCGGCTCGCGGGCCGCGCGTCCTGGTCCGCTGCGTGGACGCTCACGCTGTACTGGAGGAGATCGAGTTGAGCCAGAAGACACCGAACGGGCTCACGTACCCGGAGAGCAACGACCACACCCGCATCTGGGAGCACATGCAGACGCTGGCCCAGAACGTGGACCCGCAGCTGAACATGCCTCAGCGGGCGATCTTCACGGCCAGCGGCACGTGGACGAAGCCCAGCAACGCGAAGTGGGTCCGGGTCCAGGTCGTCGGCGCTGGCGGAGGCGGCGGCGGGACACCGACGAGCGCGGCCGGGCAGGCGGCCGTCGCGGGTGGAGGCGGAGGCGGTGGCTACGCCGAGAGCATCATCGCCGCGTCCAGCCTGGGCAGCACCGTCTCCGTCTCCGTCGGCATTGGCGGCGCCGGGGCGGCCGCCGGAGCGAATGCCGGAACCGCGGGCGGCTCCTCCGGCTTCGGGGGTACGGTGGCCGCCAGCGGAGGCGGAGGTGGCGGGGCCGGCACTTCCACGACCGGCAACCAGAGTGCTGCGGGCGGCGCGGCCGGTACGGGACTGGCCGGTGACCTTCAGATAGCCGGCGGCGACGGCGGCAACGGCATCGTCGTCTCCGGAATTCCCACCGCTCAGGCCTACGGCGGCACCGGATTCATGGGCAACCAGCGGCGCGGCCCCTCCGGCACCACGGTATCCGGCTCGGGCACCAGCGCCAGCGGTGGCTTCCGCTTCGGCGGTGGCGGCGGCGGGGCCCTCGCCGGCACCGACGCAGCCAGCGCGCAGGCGGGCGGCCAGGGCGGCGACGGCCTCGTCATCGTGACCACGTACTTCTGAACGACCGCACGATGGATTCCCAGCTCGCAGACGGCCAAGACCCGGCCCCGTTCACGACCGAGGTACGCGACTCGTCAATCGTCCAGCAGTGGGACGTGCCCTCCCGCACCTACCGCCGCTACGAGTGTGGCCAGCTGGTGGAAGAGAGGCCGTTCACCGATGCCGAGAACACGACCGCCGACCAGCAGATCGCCGACGAAGCACGCCGTGCCACGCAGGCCGAGCTCATGGAGCAGGCCCGCGCCGACCTCGCCACCGATCAGGCGTACCTCGACCTGGTGGCCGCGGGCACAGCCACCACCGATGATGCGGTCGCCCAGGTTGCGACGCTCACTCGGCAGGCCTTCGGCTTCATTCGGCTGACCGTCGGCGCCGACCTCCTCGACCAGGTCAACGACCCGCCGGCACCGCCGCCAAGCGATCCACCGCCCGACCCACCGCCTTCAGATCCGCCCCCTACCGACCCACCCCCGACCGGAGGCTGAGTTGACCGTCTACGTGTGCTCCCTGTCCGCATCGCCGGACCAGCTCATCCAGCCCCAGACGATGACGCTGCTGCGGTTCCCCTTCGAGGAAAACCAGATCGACAAGTGGTCCATGCACCAGCCGTCGCAGCCGGACGGGCTCACCGCGACGAGCAGCAGCTCCCGGGCAGGCCTGATCTGGCCGTCGAGCACAGGCTGGGGCAGCCTCACGGCCGAATTCACCTGGGAGGCCGGCGACTACACGGAGATCCGCGACCAGTTCGTGCGGGACCCGCTGAGCTTCACCGACGACCCGAACAACGCGACTGCTCTCGAGCACCGTGCCCTGTCGCCAGGCCTGCAGCTCTTCGCCAAGCAGCACGAGATCGCGGTGTATCCCGGGACGTCGCTCGGCGTGATGGTCTGGCACAACGACAAGGTCTCCAGGAAAGTGACCTACGCCCAGTTCAAGCTGTCCATCCACCCGTGGTGACCGCCCGCCACCGTGCAGTTGGCGGCCGCCGCTGGACCGGAGCCTGACGTGGCCTACACCCACCGCAGTGAGCCGCCGGCGGTGTGGTGCGACTGGTGGACCGAGGTGCACCAGCTCACCCCGGAAATCGCCTACGGCTGGGTGCCCGAACACCTGCGGGCCGACCCGGATGACCCCAACCCGTGGTTCTGGCACTGGTGCAGTCAGCAGGGCCGCTGGATGGCCCAGGCTGCGCCCGACCACACCCTCGTATCCGCACAGCCGCTGCACCTGGAGCCGTCGCTGCTGTGGCCCTGCTGTGGCACCCACGGCTTCGTCCGCGGCGGCGAGTGGATCCCCGCCTGACTCAGAGGAGCCGACATGGCCGACCCTGCCCGCCTCGCCCGGACCGCGTACGCCGCCTACGGGCAGACCACCGGCGGCCGCAACCACCTGGGCAAGCCCATGCCCGCCTGGGAGGACCTGGGCGAGCTCATCCAGCAGGCATGGATCGCCGCGGCGATCGCGGTCGCCCAGGCTGTCACCACCCCGCCCCGATCGGAGGACTCATGATCAAGGGCATCGACGTCTCCGACTTCCAGTCGGCCACCTTCGATGTGAGCGGCCTCGACTTCGTCTTCACGAAGATCACCGAGGGTTTGTCGTACGTCAACCCGAAGTGGGTGCAGCAGCGCAACTACGTCAAGGGCAAGGGCCTGGTGTGGGGGGCCTACCACTACCCGCACATGGGCAACGATCCGAAGGCCGAGGCCGACTACTTCCTGAAGCAGGTGGCGTGGGCGCCCGGAGACCTGGTCGTCCTCGACTGGGAGGGCTACGACAAGGCCAACGCCGGCGTCTCGGACGCCCGCAAGCTGGCGTACCGCGACGCCTGGCTGACGTACGTCAAGGCCGCACTGCCCGGCCACCGCGTCGGCATGTACTGCAACGTCAACTACTGGCAGCGCATCGACAAGACCGGCAACTGCGGTGACTTCCTGTGGATCGCCACCGGCGGCAAGTTGGCCGGCCAGCCCGGCATCAAGGCGCCATGGACCTTCCACCAGTACAGCGACGCCGACGGCCTCGACCGCGACGTCGCCAACTTCCCCACCCGAGCCGCGCTCGCCGACTGGGCCCGCGGCACGACCCCCCAGGAGGACACCATGGACCCCGTCGACGTGTGGGCCTACAAGGCCAAGACCACCCTCGCAGGCGGCAAGGAGACCGAGGACGCCTACGCGTACCTGCGCACCACCCGCGCCGCCGTGCAGACGCTGACGGCTCAGGTCGGTGCGCTCACCGCGGCCGTTGGCAAGATGGCCCAGGGCGGCGGCCTGGACGCCGGCGAGATCAAGGCGGCCGCCGAGGCGGGTGCACAGGCCGCACTGGAGAAGCTCGCCGACGCGCTGAAGGAGAGCTGACCCGTGAAGATCTCGAAGACGTGGAAGGCCGTCGCCGGCGGTGTCGCCGCGGGCGCGGCCTCGGCGGTCACAGCCGTACAGGACGGCAAGGTCACGACGGGGGAGATCCTCACGATCGTCCTCGCCGTGCTGGCGTCGTACGGGGTGACGTGGGCCGTGCCGAACCGGCAGGAGCAGCCGCCCGCTACCGAGCCGCCGCAGGCTCTGTGACCGGGTGACTGCCGTGACCGATGGGCCGTCGAATGGCGAGCTGGGGCGGCTCATCGGTGACGTCCGGGCGACGCTGGACTCCCGATTCGGCGAGCTGAACACGCGCCTGGACAAGATGGTCTCGCTGGATGTGTACACGATCCAGACGACCCATGTCGGCGAGCGCATCGCACAGCTGCAGACGGAGACTCAGCGCTGCATGGATGCGATCGCCAAGGTCGAAGACGACATCGAGGCGTACCAGCGGGAAGAGGCCAGGCGGAGGGACGCTGAGCGGCAAGCTCGCCTGTACCAGCTGATTGTGCCGGTGGCGATCTGCATCATTTCCAGCGTCATCGCGATCTGGGCGGTGGTGGCGAAGTGAGTGACGCCAAGCACGGCACGAGTAGCCGGCGGGAGCTGCATCTGCCGCGCGCTGAGGGGGTCATCGCGGGCCTGATCGTGGTCGTCGTCGCCGGGATCGCGTTCCTTGCGGTCCAGTTCGTCGGCTTGCATCAGGACCTGCAGACGGCGAACCAGGCCCGGGATGCCCTGGCCGCGCAGGTGCAGCGGCTGGGCGCTTCGCCGGTTGCGGGGCCGCCCGGCAGCCGCGGCGAGCCGGGCAAGAGCATCGTCGGCCCCAGCGGGCCACCCGGTGCCACGGGTCCGCCAGGACCGCGCGGGCCTGCCGGCTCGCCCGGGCGGACCGGTTCTGCCGGGCCCACCGGTGCGTCCGTGACGGGGGTCCCTGGCGCGGTGGGCCCGTCCGGGGCGGCCGGGAGCGCCGGGGCGGTCGGTCCGGCTGGGCCCCGGGGGCCGGCGGGGCCGCCCGGCCCCGCCGGTGCTGCAGGGCGGGACGGCAGGGATGGCGTAGACGGGAAGGACGGGCAGACCTGCCCGGACGGCTACAGCCTTCAGGCACCCTCGGATGACCCGGACGCCCTGGTGTGCCGCAGAGACAGC
>Ga0308174_10000041_pt1 | contig 61887 bp, 52 predicted proteins | sample PhyPR2_FD_203894 | JGI IMG/M metagenome (GOLD analysis project Ga0308174, IMG submission 203894) | Soil microbial communities from UC Gill Tract Community Farm, Albany, California, United States - DLSLS.P.R2 | ecosystem: Environmental > Terrestrial > Soil > Agricultural land | place: USA... | reverse complement strand
CAGGAAAAGCACGCCTAGCGGACCCCAGGAAAGTAAAATTTGAGCGAAACTCTGCCAAAACGCAATCAGAGTGTGCAAGAAATGCTTCAGCGTAGGCCCCGAGCGGAGTCGTGTTCCGCTTCTGAAGCCAGAATAGCGAACAGTCCCTCTTCGTCCAGAATCGGTATTTTCAGTTCACGCGCTTTCTCCAGCTTCGAGCCAGCCTCTTCGCCTGCCACCACGTAGTTCGTTTTACTGCTGACCGAGCCGCCCACTTTTCCCCCTGCCGTTTCGATGCGAGCCTTGGCCTCTTCCCGCGTGAGCGTGGGCAGCGTTCCAGTGAGGACAAATGTCAGGCCCACAAGCGGACCCTCTTTCTTCGCCCGTTTGGCAGCGGTGAACTGTAGGCCGGCTTCACGCAAACGATCGATGAGTTCGCAATTACGTTTTTCATCAAAGAAGTGGCGAATGGATTCGGCAATTTTCGGACCCACCTCGTTCACCTCTTGCAAGGTCTCCGTTGGAGCACTTGCAATCGCATCAAGGCTGCCGAAGTGGTCGGAAAGCAGTTGCGCTGTCCGCTCGCCGACGAAGGGAATACCTAATCCGTTCAAAACGCGTGCCAGCGGTCGGGATCGTGATGCGTCGATATTCTGAATGATTTTTCCGGCCGATTTCTTGCCCATCCGCTCAAGTTCGATCAGTTGATCGGTCGTGAGGCGATAGAGATCGGCGATGCTGTGAACCAGTCCGCGATTCAGCAGCTGGTCCACCAGCGCGTCTCCCATCCCATCGATATCCATCACTCCGCGCGAGGCGAAATGCAGCAGCGATTCGCGCAGCCGTGCCGGACAGTTCGTATTTACACAGCGGCTGGCCGCTTCGCCCTGTTCGCGCACGATGTGGCCTCCGCAAACCGGACAGTTCTTCGGAATGTGGAACGGGCGGCGGTTGACCCCCGGGTCAACCACTCGCACGATCTTTGGAATGACATCGCCGCTGCGCTCCACCAATACGGTGTCACCGATCTCGATGCCAAGCCGCGCGATCTCGTCTTCATTGTGAAGAGTCGCGCGAGAAACGGTAACACCGCCGACGATGACCGGTTTCAAATGGGCAACCGGAGTCAGTGCGCCGGTTCGTCCAACCTGCACCTCGATGGCTTCCAGCACCGTGGAACTCTGGCGGGCGGGGTATTTGAACGCAATCGCCCAGCGTGGCGCTTTGGCGGTCCAGCCGAGCCGTTCCTGCTGATCGATAGAATCGATCTTCGCGACCACTCCGTCGATTTCGTAGGGCAGAGATTCGCGCTTGGTGTCCCACTCGCGGATAAAGTCCTGGAGCTCTTCGACTCCCGCACACTTCTTTCTGTGTGGGTTCACTTTGAATCCGCCCGCGGCCAGTTTTTCCAGGCTCTCCCAATGGCTGTCGAGCATCGGGCCTCCATCCTGCAGCAGAAAATAGGCAAAATAGTCAAGCCTGCGCGCGGCCGTAACGGAAGGATCAAGGGCGCGCAGCGCGCCCGCCGCAGCATTCCTGGGATTCGCGAATCGAGCCAGCCCGGCCTGGTCCCGTTCCTCGTTTAGGCGCTCAAACGAGCGCCTCGGCATGACAACCTCGCCGCGGACCTCGAAGGGTTCTGTCGTGAAAGCGTGTCTGGTTACGTGAATGGGCAGCGAACGAATCGTCCGTGCGTTCTCTGTTACTTCTTCGCCGATCCGGCCATCTCCGCGCGTCAGCGCCTGTTGCAGTTGATTCGCGGAATAATGCACTGCCATCGAAAGTCCATCCAGTTTGAGCTCTGCTACGTATTCGTATTTCTCCGATTTCAGGAGAGCCCGCACACGATTGTCAAATTCGCGCAGCTCCTGCTCGTTCAGCGCATTGTCCAGGCTCAGCATCGGTGAGCTGTGTGGAATTTTTATGAAACCCTCGCGCGGCCGTCCGCCCACCCGCTGCGTCGGCGAATCGGGAGTGCGGATCTGTGGGTTGGCCTCCTCCAGGGCGCGAAGCTCGCGCATCAGTGTGTCGAATTCGGCGTCGCTAATTTCCGGCTTGTCCAGAACGTAATACAAATACTCGTGACGTTCGAGTTCTTTACGCAGCTCTTCGGCGCGCCTTAAGACCGATTCTTTCATTTCTGAACCTATAATGGGGAGCTTGGAATCTCTGCACGCGGAAAACGCGGTTATTCTCTACAACCCCACTGCGAGGGGGCTCTCGCGCCGCCCGCGCTCGCTTCAAAGTAGCATTGAAGCGTTGGCCCGGCAGGGCATTTCCACCACTCTTGTTGCGACGAAGGGTCCGGGAACAGCAACGGCGCAAGCACGAAACCTGATTGAGTCCGGATGTGACCTTATCATTGCAGCGGGCGGCGACGGCACCATCAATGAGGTGGCGAATGGCATGTTGCACACTGACGTTCCGCTCGCCATCCTTCCGGGTGGAACCGCTAATGTCCTGGCCCGCGAAATCCGGCTGCCGCTCCCGATGGAGCGAGTGGCAGGACAGTTGCGCGAAATGCATCCCTGCCGGGTTGCCGTGGGTGCGCTCCAGATGCCTTCGCATCAGAGAATGTTTTTATGTATGACGGGTGCGGGGCTGGACGCGGAAATCGTCAATCGCCTTAATTTGGATTTGAAAGCAGCCGTGGGCAAGTTTGCGTACTACGTCTGCGGCTTCGGACAAGTGTTCCATCCCTTGACGGAGTTCCAAGTCATGGTGGACGGAAATCCGTACGAGGCCAGCTTTGCGCTCATCAGCCGGGTACGGAATTATGGTGGCGATCTGGAGATTGCGCGCGGCGCGTCGTTGCTGCGTGACGAGTTCGAAATCGTCTTATTTCGCGGTACGATCGGCGCCCGGTACTTGCCTTATCTGCTCGGTGTGGCGCTGGGACGGGCCCACCGGATGCGAGGCTGCAGCGTTGTTCGCGGCCGCTCAGTCACATGTACACCCCCCGCTGGGAGCGACGTGTACGTTCAGATCGATGGCGAGGTTGCGGGCAAGCTACCCGTCACCGCGGATATTGTACCGGCTGCCCTCACGTTACTTGTGCCGCCTCGGTACTTGGCTCGCGAACAGGCCTTTGTCGCGGTTCCGGCGTGTGCCTGATCGCCGCGAATGGATAACATTACACATTCCCTCACAGGCTTGGCTCTATCGCGCGCAGGCTTGAATCGCTTTTGTCCCAGGGCGCTGTTGTTGCTGGTGGTCTCAGCGAACGCGCCGGATCTGGATATTGTTGCTCTTCCGGCCGGAGCGCTTCGCTATCTGGAACTTCATCGCGGCTATTCTCACTCGCTCGTCGGGCTCCCTTTTATGGCGGCGCTATCGGTGCTCGTCGTCGCTGCTGCCTATAGGCAGAAGCTTCCCTGGATCAAAGCCTGGCTGCTGTGCTGCGCCGGTGTAGCGAGCCATCTGTTACTCGACTGGACAAACAGTTACGGCATCCGCCTGCTGCTCCCTTTTTCGTCCCGCTGGTTTCATCTGGACCTGAACAGCCTATACGACGGCTGGATACTGGCGATCTTACTGGTTGCAGCGGTTTGGCCCTTTTTTTCGCGGCTCGTCAGCAGCGAGATTGGCAGCCGCGCGCCAACCGGAATGGGGAGTGCGATATTCGCGCTCTGCTTATTCGTGTTGTTCGACAGCGGGCGCGCCGTTCTACACGCGCGGGCAGTGGGACAGTTACAAGCGCGTCTCTATGAGGATGCTCCTGCGGTTCAGGCGGCGGCTTTACCGAAACCGTTTACGCCGTTGCGTTGGACAGGAATAGTGGAAACCAGAAGAGACTACCAGATGATCGGCGTTGACGCGCTCGGGCAACTGGAGCCGCAAACTGCGGAGATCTTTTACAAGCCGCCCGTTACGGCAGCCCTGGTGCGCGCGTCGGCAACAGAGCCATTCCGATACTTCCTCTATTTCGCCCGCTTTCCGGTCTGGTCGGAGGAAACAATCGCAGCAGACTTGAACCCCGGAAGGCGGCTGGATTTAACTGATCTGCGATTCGGGACTCCTGGCGCAGGCTCATTCCACTGCATTGCGCTTGAGAATGCGAAAGATGTGGTGCTCAGGGCGTGGTTCACATTCGGTTCAGGAGCCGAGCTTGGGCGAAGTGTTCCGGGCGCTCCGTGAGCGCGGCCCGGACACTACGGACTCACCTATTATCGAGCGGCTTACTGCCGAAGCATCAATCGTGTACTTTCCGGATTTGACAGCCGTCATAGCTTGGACGACGTGATGGCGCATCGCGGATGCCCCGTGCTCAAGCCCATTCAGCACAGAACTCAGCTTCATAAGCGGCACTTCGGCCGAAGCTGGAAGAACATCTTTAATTTTAACTTCCATGGTGCTCACTTGTAATCCTTATCGACGAGTCTACCGGCCGGATTTAGAGGCCTAAGCTGCACAAAAGTTTGCTCGGGCGGTTCCAGCCTTCGTTCGGGTACTAAGGGAACGATATCCCTCGCAGGATGTATCTGTCGTTACCCACCGCTGCATACTCGATAGTGGCCGCCGCTCTCGGCTGCTGTGGTCCGCATGAAAATTCCGGGGGGCCATTTCGCATAAGCACGCGTTGTGGATCGGGAACCGTCAGCATGAGCCGGCCACCCGAGGTATCCACCAGAAAGCCCATCAGCCTGCCACCGGAGCAGAGTACCTCGCGAAGTTGCACCACGGCTTTCTGGATGTGATCGGTGGGCTCTATAAACGGATTCCATCCTGTCGTGCCGTGTGGAACCCGGGTTTCGGCTAACCGCGAATGGCCGTTCGCATCGGTAACAAATTGCTCGGTCACGTCGGTTTCCGCTACATAGATGAGCTGAGCGGCGCGCGCGCGGTCGGAAGCGGTGCGTGCGACCTTCATCGCGTCTTCCCCGGCATTCTTTGCCCGATCTCGATCCCCCAGTTCCATGTAGGCGTAGCTCAGCGCACTCCAGTAAGCAAACGCCCTGGCCTGAGAAATAGTGCGCATCGCGCGAAGTTGCTTTATTGCTGCGGCGTAGTCTCCGCTATTGCTCTCAATCAGCGCCAGCTTATACCGGGCATCGTCGAAGCTGGGGTCAAGCGCCACGGCACGTCCCAGGGCCCGCTGTATTTCGCTTACCGGGAGCCCGGCGTCTTCCGCCAGCAGAGCGTATCGGTAGCACAACCCTGCATCGGTGAGGCCTCGATCGATAGCCTGACGCCAATACGCAATCGCTCCGTCGCGATCGTGCCGGCGAAGCGCGATGGTCCCCATAGCGGCAAGTGCAGTCGGGTTCCCGGGCTGCTGGTGTTCGATTTCCGCATACAGAGACTCCGCCCGGTCCAGCTCACCATCCGCGTACAGCAGTTCCGCCAGGAGTCGCTTTAACTGAAGATCTGATACTCCGGAGACCTCTACGGCAACATCCGTTGCGGGCAGGGCGGGGAACTCACGCGTCGTGAATGTTCCCCTGCGCACTCGAAGGTCCAGATCGTTGCCGATCGCGTCGATGGATTTCCCGTACACCGTCGTAAGTGCCCGCTCACTGGGCCTTCCGGAGCTCAGCTGGTTCAGCAGCTCGTGAAAATAGAGCGCATACTCGGGCGATCCAGCCAGCAGGTTCGTTAGCGCCCAGCTCTCGGCGTAAAATATCGCCGCGTTATCGCGCGTCTGAAACAGGGAAGCGGTTTCTGAAACCGTGAGTAACTGTGCGAGGGGCAGCCATTTGTGGTGCGCCAGCGCGTCAATCCGTCTGGGAAGCGCGCCGCCTAAACGACACTCGCTGTTCGTAACACGAAGAGTTGAGAAGAATTCCGCAAGACCTTCGTTCAGCCAGGCCGGCAACTTGAGTCCTGCATTATGCAAAAGCGAGTGCGCGTACTCGTGCGCATCAATGGCCAGATCCAGCGATTGCGGCGCGGCCATCACGATGTATTCCTGATCGTTTAGACTCGCGTAGTAAGCGTCCGCATTCGGACGAAGCCGAAAGTTGTTATATTCCTTAGCCGAAGCGAAATCGATTATTCGCAGCGGAGCACGCGGGCCGAGATCTGCGGCCGGGCGCAGCAGATCGTTTCCAGCAAAACACGCCCGCATTTGTTCGAATTTCGCAAGCGTTGCCCGGGCGTTTGCCAGTCCCGCTTGTGAATAAATGTCGAAATGAGCGCTTCGCGCCACGAACCAACCCGACTGTTGCGGCGAACCGGCGCGCGCCGAAATGGATGGCAGGAGCGCAAAGCCAAGCAGTGCAACCAGGCGCTTCACGTCCAAAACGATAGCAGCTTCTAGATAAAATGGCACAGGCACTTTGTAATGAAAATCGGACTGTACAGCATCACCTATGGAGGCGTTTGGTATCGCGGTGCCGCGCTCACCCTGGAACAGGTAATCGAACGCGCCAGGAAATTCAGCTATCAGGGTGTGGAAATCGATGGAAAGCGCCCGCATGGCAATCCGTTGGATATGCCGAAAGCCCGATGCCGGCAGCTTCATCAATTCGCGGCTGATCAAGGCATCGAGATTTACGCCGTGGCCGCCAACAACGATTTCAGCAGCCCGATTCCGGAGCACCGCGAATCCCAGTTGGTCTGTGCCCGCGAACTGATGCGCATGAGTGCCGATCTGGGCGCAAAAATTATCCGTGTGTTCCTCGCCTGGCCTGGCGTGACGCTTCTGCCTGAAGGCGGAGGCCGCTACGATATTGCCAAGGCGGTTTGGCAATCGGAACACGAAGAGTTTTCCGCTGAGCAGACTTGGGCGTGGTGCCGCGAGAGCCTGGAAGAAGCAGCCCGGCTCGCTGGCGATTTTGGCGTTACGCTTGCGTTGCAGAACCATCCGCCTGTAATTGACGGGTATGTCGACACTTTGCGCATGGCCAAAGAAGTGGCCTCGCCGCATCTGAAAATTTGTTTCGACGCGCGTCTGGAGCATCATCTTGACGAAATATCCGTTCGCAAGGCAGTGAACGAAGTTGGCGCGCTCCAGACCTTATGGCATTACGGCGGCGAATACGACCGTGGCCCGGATGGCATCACGGTCAAAGGCGATGAGAAGAGCCTGCCGGAAGTGCTCGGGCTTCTGGATATTGGTTACAAAGGTTACGCCGGTTTCGAACTATGCCATCCGCTGCCGGTCGTGAATGGTGAGACCGTGGGTATCGACTTTGTCGATAAAAATGTTCAATTGGCTGCCGAATACATGCGCGGTATTTTTGTCGTCGCCACGAAACAGCACGCCGCGGCATAACAGAGCCGCGACCAGCGGGAGCGGATTGCGAAAAGATAATATGAGAATCCGGTGCGGTTCGTAAGACTCGTCATCATCCTGCTCGCCCTATTGCTTCCGGGTCCCGTTGTTCTCTCCGCGCAAACCGAAGATCTCCGAGCGCTCATGCTCAAAGCCGCGGAGCTTGACGGGCAGCACCGCTTTAATGAAGCGGAACCGTACTACCAGCGGGCGCTTAAGCTTGCGCCAGACTCCGCCCAGGTACTAAATAACGCAGGCAATCACTATCTGGCAAGCGGCCACCGGGACCAGGCTCGCGACTTTTACCGGAAGGCGATTGCAATCGACCCGCATCACGCCAATCCAAATCTGCAGCTCGCAAAGATGAGCATCGAAGATAAAGACGGCAAACAGGCCTTGGATTACCTCAGCCGCATACCAAGTTCCGGGAACCATGATCCGGACGTAGCGGCGCTGAAAGCACGCGCTCTCGCTTTGACTGCCATCTCCCGGCTTCGTCTGCAAGGCCCGAACGCCGCCCTGGCGGAATTAGACCAGATACCCGTTGCGTACCGGCAGGGAGATTACTACCTGCTGCGGGCTCAGATTCTGGATTCAATGGGCAAGATACAAGATGCGGTGGGCGCGCTGAACCTCGGCATCCGGGCTGACCCGGAGCGGCCTGATCTTTACTTACAGGCTACCGGATTTCTTCTGAAACACAACCTGCTGCGCGAAGCTTCCGACTTGCTCGACCAAGCCTCCCGCCTGCTGCCTGACGCCCGGGAGTTGCTGCTGGCACATGTCGTCGTCCTCGAATTGCTCCGCCGCGAAGTTGATGCCAAAAATCTCTTGAGCACTATCCAGGCGCGCTGGCCGAAATGGGACCGTGCCTATCAATTGCGTGGCATTCTGCTCGAGATCCAACTCAAATCGGTCGAGGCCCGCAAAGCGCTCGAAACCGCCATCGCGCTCGGAGCCAACACGCCCGAAGTTTATTACTACAAGGCGCTGGCGATCACCCATTCGGCGCCCGATGATCTGGACGGTGCGCAAAAGGCAATTAACCACGCCCTCGCACTGACCTCGAAAGATCCATACGCCTTCGTTTTAGCCGGTAAGATCTCGCTCGCGAAAAAAAACTACTCGCAAGCTGTCCAGCAGTTTCTTGCCGCGGCGCGTCTTCAGCCCACCCTGATCCCCGCGCACTACGGGTTGCGTGATGCCTATAAAGCGCTCGGAGATGAACGGAAATCCGCCGCTCAGATGCAAGAGATCAAACTTCTCGCTCGCGAAAACCAGCCGCCCGGCCAGAACCCCTTCGCAGCGGAACGCTTCCTCTTCGCCGTCCAACCGCCGGAGTGAGAAGGTGTCTAGGGGCCGGGGCATGCCGGCCCGCCCACATCACCAATACAGCTTCAATGCCAACTGCACCTCCCGTGGCGAGTTCGCTGTGCTCGTAATCACCCCAAAGTTACCGCCGTCCACCTGCGTATTTGGCGCATCGAACTGTGGATGATTCAGCGCATTGAATGCCTCGAATCGGAACTGCAGCTTCGCGCCTTCCCGAAGTTTCGATAACATGAATTCCTTGAAGAGGGAGAGCGTGGCGTTTGCCTGACCCGGTGCCCGGCACGTTCCATAGCTGCGCGGCGCATTGCCGATCGTGAACGGCGGTGGCGCGACAGCCACTTCCGGATTAGAAAAATAGTTGGTCAGAAAATCGGGGCCGCTGTTGCACTGCAGCGGTCCAAGCAAATTGGGCCGCTGATAAGGATAACTCGGGAGAGGTTGACCTCCTGACAGGCCCAGCAGCAAAGGCCTGCCGTCCGTGAAGCGCCAGATGCCATTCGTTTGCCACCCGCCAATGATTGCATTTAAGACCGCCGGCATATTTCCGCCGATCGCTTTACCGCGGCCGATGGGCAGTTCATAGGTATAGCTGAACTGAAGCACGTGAGGTATATCAAAGGTCGAGAGACTACGCTCCAGATGCCGGTTATTCGGGTCTTCGGGCCCATTCGCAATTCCGCCGAGCCAAGTGGTGCTGCCATCCGTTGTAGAAGCATCGTCGATCGACTTCGACCAAACATAGGTGACTAGTGCGTCCAAGCCATGAGAGAATCGCTTCTCTATGCGCAGCTGAAGTGCGTTGTAACTGGAATTCGCCCATGGAGGCGAGTCTCCGCTAAAGCCAGTGAATTGCGGGAACGGCAGTTGGAGCTGAGATTGCTGGATGGTCGGACTGGAAAGTGAGCTGTTTGGATCGGTTATAACACCATAGAACGGATTCGGCACATACGTGTTCAGACCGGCGATCTGGGCCGAGTTGTAGTGTTCGATTTGTGGGCCCAGATAGTTCAGGCTGCCGGCGCCGCCGAAATAAAGATGGCGGCCGAGTTTGCCGATGTAATTCGCATCCACCAGGAAGTTTGCCGGAAGCTCTCTCTGTATGCCGAAGCTATAGCTCTGTTCGTAAGGAACTGCTGAGTCAATCGACGGGATCGGCCCCGCTGCTCCGAAACCGACATCGTTCAGCAAGCCGAGCGAACTCCCTGGAGGAAGCTTGATCCCTGCCGGAAAGGGATTGCTCAGCCTTCCAAAAGGCGTGACGCCATCGTTCTGATACGTATTGATCCAGGGCGTGTACTCGTCATAGCCCTGATAACCACTAGCTCCGACTCCCGCCGCGCCTGATCTTACCGACGAGTAATAGACCCCGTATCCGGCGCGGATCACGGTTTTTTCATACGGTGACCAGGCCACGCCGAACCTTGGGCCGAAATCGACGAACGAGGGGTCGAAGCCGGGCGAGCGATTACTGGGACTCGCAAAGATCTCGCCGCCGTGTAGCGTTCCCAATCCGGGAACCTGCACGGGAGAGACGACGTTCGGATCCAACCCGTTCATGCGGTTGTAACGTTCGGTGCGCGGGAAATCAACGTCATAACGCATTCCGATGTTCAGCGTGAGCTTCTTGGTCACTTTCCAGTTGTCCTGAATGAATCCACCGGCCTGGAAGCTTTGCGTGCTGACCTGGTTTGGAACCTCATAACCGCTGCTCGAGGTCCCGGGACCACCGTTAGAAATGAGAAAACTTGCCAGCGCGTCTCCGCCGCCGGAGAACGGGAACTCGGATGTCCCGGTGAAATCATAAGTGAACTGTCCGCCGGGAATGCCGGGCTGCGTGAAATTATCGCGATGCATCCGGCCTTCCGCGCCGAACTTCAGCTCATGTTGGCCCCGCACCCAGCTTATGGTGCCCAGCAAATGATGCGTCTCCTGGCCTTGGCGCAAGTAGCTCCAGGGCTGCGTTCCGATGCTGTTTAAGCCGGACGTATTGTAACTGCTTTGCAGGTTGATGGCAGGGATGAAGGGAACGCCGGAAGTGTCCATGTATTGGGGCTCGCCTAGAAGCTTCACGGGGTCCAGACCTGGGAAATCGCCCGCAATGCTGTGAGTAAAGACCGCGCCGCGAGTGAAACCCCACGCGACATTCAGCAGTACCGTCGGAGAGAACGTATGCGTGAAGTTTAACGCGGCCAGGTGAGCGGTGCTGTCCGTGGGACCTGATGTACAGGGATCGGCCACGTTGCCGTAGCAGTTGAATCCATGGCTAAAACTACCTTGCCTGGAATATTTTCCGCTCAGCATGTTGGCGTCATTGATTCGATAATCGATCTTGAGGTCGTATTGATTGTTGCTGCCCTGATTTGCTCCCGATCCAACCCAATTTGTATAAGGGTTGTACGCTGCCGTTCCGACGTTCAAATTAGGAAGCGGATAAAACTGCATCAGCTTCAGCGCGACCGGATCGATCAGGTTGCCGGGCCGGGCGGGGAGTTGGTAAGGCGTCCCGCTCAGCGCCGGACTTCCAGGACTCATGTAGGTGGCCAGATTGTTAAACGGGATGTAGCCCGACCGGACCGGGCCCCCCAGGTCGCTACTATAGACGCCCGTGTAGGGATCCCATAGCTGCCCGCCATCAGCCGAACACTTGCCGGCGGAATCGAAACTGCCGCCGGAATAGCCGCAGAGCTCTCCGAAGTTGCCGGTTCGTTCGGCGGCACTTGGAACACCGAACTGATTCGTAGCCCCGGTTCTGCTGCGGGTGCCGTCGTAATCGAAAAAGAAGAATATTTTATCCTTCCGGATGGGTCCGCCCACCGTTCCGCCGAAGTTGTTATTGCGCAGCGGTGCGATGGGGACGCCGCCTTGATTATTGAACCAGTTATTCGCGTCGAGCTTCTGATTCCGGAAGAACTCGTATGCGCTGCCGTGGAACTGGTTCGTGCCCGAGCGCGTGACCATGTTGACGATGGTGCCGCCCGAAAAGCCATACTCCGCGCTGAAGTTGGTCTGCTGTACGGTAAATTCCTCGACTGCATCCACCGACGGAGTATAGGTCGGCACCTGGATGCCGCTATTTTGCTCGAAGTTCGTGACGGTGACGCCGTCCAGCAGCATGTCGGCCGTCGCATTGCGGCCGCCATTGGAAATGAAATTATTCGCAGCGTCCCCCGACGTGCCCGTAGCGCCTTCGACAATGCCCGGCGTGAGATATGCCAGGTCGGTAACGGAGCGCGTGATTAGCGGCAGATCATTGATGAATTTCCGGTTTATGGTCTGGCCCGTCGTCGCGTCCTGTGTCGATAACAGGGGCGCAGCTTCGGAAATCTGCACGGTCTGCGTGACGGCGCCCATCTGCAGCGAGAAGTTGACGGTAACATTCTGGCTGACATCCACCTTGATGTTTGGGCGCGCCTCCTGGCGGAAGCCCTGTGCCTCCACTGTCAGCTTGTACGTCCCGGGAGCCACCTGCCGGATCACGTACCCGCCGCTCGAATCCGAAACTGCCGTGAACGTGAATCCCTTCTGCTCGTCAACCAGCGTGAGCTTCGCGTTCGGAACGACGGCGCCCGACGGGTCCGTGACCGAGCCCGTCACCGAACCGGTGTAAGATTGTGCGGATGCTGTTGGACAGAAGTAGAGCGCCGCAACCAGAGTTAATATGATCGGAGCAACGCGAACATCCTTCGAGAACATCGGGTAGACCTCCCCAAGAGTTTTTTGACCGCCCTACCAGTTGCGGCCAATTATATACCAGGGAAGGTACGCCTGAAGTACTAGATTTTTACTCCACAATCTTCTGATACTGATTCAGTTTCAGTCCTGTCACACTCTGCGCGTTGCCGTTCGGCCACCGGATTTCAAGCTTCGCTTCTCCCGCCGGGTCATCCCCCAATCCGAACACCACCCGCTTATCATGCGACGAAAGATAACTCGCGCCTCCGGTGATCCACCGGACCAGCTTTCGTTGTCCACACGTCAGCGTCAGTTTTGCCCCGCTTGCGTCCCGGTTGCTCTTCGTCCCCTGTAGTTCAATACCAATCCAAGTCTTCAGATGCCCCACGTTGTTGTGCAGAAGGATGGGAGTATCGTTCAGGCGCGTAAACACCACGTCCACGCCGCCATCGTTGTCGTAATCTCCCACTGCAAGCCCGCGCCCCAAGTAGCGATTCTGAAAAACCGGCCCGGCCTGTTGGCTGACGTCATGAAAAACTGCGTTGCCGTTGTTTATCGCCAGCAGTGGCCGTTCCTTATAAGACACATCGACGCGCGTTTTCTCGATCACCTGGTTAATGTGGCCGTTCACGAGAACCAAATCGAGATTGCCGTCATTATCGAAGTCGATAAAGTGGGTGCCCCATCCTACGAAAGAGTGCGTCAGCGCGGCGAGACCCGATTCGCGGGTCCACTCGCGATACGGCAATCCGCCACCGTTCAGAAAGAGCGCGTGCGTCTCGTCATTAAAGTCAGTAACGATGAAATCCGGCCGGCCGTCTCCGTTGACGTCGCCCGCATCCACGCCCATCCCAGCGCGGGCGTTGCCGTCGGCGCTGAGCGCCACCTCGGCATTCAGCGCAATATCCTTGAATGTGCCATCCCCCTGGTTGATCAGCAGGAGATTGGGTGACGCGTCGCGCGCCACGAAAAGATCGGGCCACCCATCATCGTTCGCATCGACTGCGACCACCCCAAGGCCGCGGCCAACCAGCTTCACGAGACCCGCTTGCTCAGTCACATCGGTGAACGTGCCGTCGCCATTGTTGTGATAGAGCGTCGGAGGCTCGCCCTTGTAAGCCACTTGCGCGCAGTACGTCCGCATGCCCTGGTAGTCGCACTTCGGCCCATGCTCATAAGAGAATTGCGCGTAATTCGCGACGAACAGATCAAGCCGCCCGTCGTGATCGTAATCGAACCACGCCGCGCTGGCCGCCCATTTGCCCGCGTTCTTCACGCCGGCCTTCTCCGTAACGTCCGTGAACGTACCATCGCGATTATTGTGGAACAGCGCGCAGGATGGATACCCGGTAATAAAGAGGTCCGGATACCCGTCGTTATCGAAATCCGCGGCCGCCACGCCCATTTCGTAGAAAGGTATTTTCGCGAGCCCCGATTTTTCGGTCACATCCTCAAACTTGCCGCCGCCCAGATTCCTATACAGCACATTGCGAACGGGCAGCGCGCTCCTGCCCCTCGGCGTCTCGCCGCCGTTCACGAAGAAAAGGTCCTGGCGGCCATCCTGGTCAAAGTCAAGGAACGCCACCCCGCCGCCCATCGCTTCAATCAAATATCGATCCGGGGATTCGCCGCTGAAGTGCCGCCAATGAATACCGGCCAGTGCCGTTACATCTGTGAAGATCTCCCGGGCAGCCAGTAGCGGCAGCGCGAGAAGTAAAACCGCGGCCCACCGCATTACTTGCCTTGTGCGCCTCCCTGCATCTCCTCATAAAGATGCATTTCCGCCGTAGCCTCGTTTTCACGACCAAGCCGGCGGTACACACGCGCCAGAGCATAGTGAACCTTGCTCCCATTCAATCCCAGCCGCACAGACGATTGCAGCTCTTTCAGCGCCTCGTTCATCGAATCCGGCGCATTCTTCTTCATCTCCAGCATTCCAAGCTGATAATGCGCTTCGGCGCGCGAGCCGTCCAGTTCTACGGCCTTTGTCAGTAGCGCGCCGGCCCGGTCCAATGTAGCATCATCGGTAGCGCTGCCCAGAAGCGAGGTTCCGTAGCTCTCATACACGGCGGCATCACGAGGATATTGCCTGAGCAGTTGTTGAAACTGTGCTTCGGCCTGGGTACGCATGCCCGCGGCCCATTTCGCCGATGCCAGTCCCACAGCAGCATCGACTGATTTTGGATCCAGCTCAACCGCCCTGCCATAAGACTGAACGGCATCGGTGAACAGATCCATCTTCATCTGCACCATGCCCAATAGGTTGTAGACCTCGCCGTTCTCACGCCCGGAGTGGAAGCTCGACCGGATTGACTCGAAGAGCTTTTCGGCCATCCCGTAATCCTGTGCCCGGGCAGCGACGCCCCCGGCCGCAAGGATTCCTGCTGGTGAAGCGGGTCGTGACAGCAGCGTTTCGAGACTTCTGTGCGCCTCGTCGTGCCGCCCCGTGTGATAGTACGCGCTCGCCAGCGCGGCCATTGATTCCGGCCTCTGCTGGACTAATGCCGGCACGCGTTCCAGCAGTTTCGCCGCGCGCGCATAATCGTGCTCGTTTTCAGACACCATGCCGAGCAGCAGCATCGTCACCTTATCCCCAGGCTGTGTGCGCAGCAAGTGTTCGAGGTTGGCTTGCGCCTGTTTCAGTTGCCCCAGCCGCCATTCATTCGCAGCTAGGTTCCGCCGCGCCGCGCCATTCGCCGGGTCGAGACGCACCGCCTTCTCGAAATAGACATTCGCCTCGGCCAGTTTCTGCTCCAGACCCAGAATCCCGCCCAGGCTCGTCAGGTAAGAAGGATCGTTCGGAGCGAGTTCCACGGCGCTGCGCAGCTCCGCTTCGGCATGAACCAGGTCGCCGGCTTTAGCGAACTCAACGCCTCTCTCGGCGTGTTCACTGACTGTATCCGCCGCCGCGCAGCAAATCAACCCGATTAGGGCCGCGAAAACCCGGCCAGTCATGGACGCGATTATTACACAGCCTGAGGTGGCGCACGCTTAAGCATGCAGCAGTGAACTTCAGTTCACCGGAGTGATCTACCCGCGCCCTGGCCGTCCGTGAAGAGAAACAAACTCCGTCTGCAGCGCGCTTCCCGCCACAGTCTCGTGATCTGCCGAGCGCAGCAAATCGCGAATTGTGGTTGTACTCAGGATGTCGTCAAGTGCGCCCTGCATAGCGCGCCAAAGAGTGCGGATGGAGCAGTCAGTCGAATGTGCGCAACTGATCTCCGTGCCGGAGTGCCGGTTACAGAAATCCTCCCCGTACATGCGGCCGCCAAGTATGGTCAAGGCATCGCCAACGCAGATTCTCTCGGGAGGAAGCGCGAGGGTGTAACCGCCTGCTTTGCCGCGTGCGGCCCTGACCAGCCCGCCCAGCCGTAGTATGCGCATCAGCTTTGCTACGTAGGGACTTGAAATGCCCTCGTTGCGGCTGATCTCGGGAATCGTTAGGTTCCCGTCCACGCCCTGCCGCGCCACCTGCAGAAGGCAGCGGAGACCGTATTCCTCGTGCGAAGTTAATTTCATCGCTGCAACTTCGAAAGCGGCACGGTCTCAAACCCAAGATCGAAACCGAGGGCCAGCTTGGCGGCCATGGACATCTTATCCCGATCCCAGGGCGGATCGAAAACCAGATCCACCTTGGCCGATGTGACGCCCTCGATATCTTGGATTTTTTGCTGGACCTGTCCAGGCAAGATTCCCGCGACAGGGCAGTTCGGCGCGGTCAGGGTCATTTTGACCACTACCGCTCCCTCAGGCGCAATTCCTACATCGTAAATAAGGCCGAGATCATAGATGTTGACCGGAATCTCCGGGTCGTACACCGTCTTGAGCGCCGCGATTACAAGCGTCCGTAGATCTTGAGACATGAATTACTCCGTCGAAACCGGTTGTCCTTCACCGTGTAGTGCGGCGCGAAGCGTGTGCCAGGCGAGCGTCGCGCACTTAACGCGCATCGGATATTCGCGCACGCCCGAAAACACCGCCAGCTTGCCCAGGTCGGGTGCGGGCGGGCGTTCTTCTGTTAACAACGCGTGGAATTTCTGGAATGCGCTCTCCACTTCGTCCGGCGTCTTGCCTTTAATTGCCTCGGTCATCAGGGAAGCCGAGGCGGTCGAAATGGCGCAGCCCGCACCCTGAAAACCAACACCCGTGATATGCCCGTTCTCGATCTTGAGCTGTAAACTCAGCCGGTCTCCGCAGAGTGGATTGTAACCCTCGGCCTTGTGGGTTGCTCCCGCGAGAGCAGCTTTGTTGCGCGGCCGCTTGCTGTGGTCGAGAATCGTTTCCTGATAAAGATCGTGCAAGTCCGACACTAGGAAAAGAACTCCTGTACTTTGCGGATTCCGGCAGCCAGCGCATCCACCTCCGCCGCGGTGTTGTAAAACGCCATCGACGCTCGCGTCGTAGCGGCGATCTCAAAGCGGTCCATTACCGGCTGAGCACAGTGATGACCTGTCCGCACGGCGATACCTTCCTGGTCGAGAATGGTGCCAACGTCGTGCGGGTGTGCATGATCGACCACGAACGAGAGCACGCTCGCTTTATGCGGCGCGGTCCCGATAATCCGGACGCCCCCCATTTGAGAGATTCGCGCAGTGGCGTATTCCAGCAGTTCATGTTCGTACGCTGCAATCGCGTCTAAGCCGATGCCATTGACGTAATCGACTGCGGCGCCCAATCCGACTATGCCAGCGATATCCGGCGTCCCGGCCTCGAACTTGTATGGCAACGTATTGTAATCGGTTTTCTCGAACGTGACCGAGCGGATCATGTCGCCGCCGCCCTGGTACGGAGGCATGGTTTCCAGCAGCGCTTCCTTACCATACAGAACGCCAATTCCCGTGGGACCGAAGAGCTTGTGTCCCGAAAACGCGTAGAAATCCGCGTCAAGCGCCCGCACGTCCACAGGCATGTGCGGCACGGCCTGCGCGCCGTCTACAACCACCGGAATCCCCCGGCGATGCGCCATTTCAATCATGCGAGCCAGCGGATTCACCGTCCCGAGAGCATTCGAAACATGCGCGACAGCAACCAGCCGGGTGCGTTCGTTCAGCGCTCGTTCAAATTGATCCAGCGGAACCACCCCGCGGTCGTCAATATGAACCACGCGCAAATGCGCTTGCTTCTCGTTGCAAAGTATCTGCCACGGAACAATGTTCGAATGATGCTCCAGGCCGGTGATCAGCACCTCATCGCCGGTCTTGACGTTCTGACGACCGTAGCTCTGCGCCGCCAGGTTCAGACCTTCGGTTGTGCCTCGAACGAAGATGATCTCGTTCGTTGAACCCGCGTTGACAAAGCGGCGAATTTTTTCGCGCGTGCGATCGCAGGCTTCGGTTGCCCGTGTGCTCAGCAGGTGTACGGCGCGATGTACATTCGCATTATCATGCGAATAGTAATGGACCAGCCGGTCAATTACCGCCTTCGGTTTTTGGGTGGTCGCCGCATTATCAAGATAGACGAGCGGCTTCCCATGAATCTTCTCGCGCAGAATCGGGAAGTCCTCGCGAATCCGCTCGACGTCGAAGACAGCAGAGCTTTGCAGCATTTCAGCGCGAGCACTCATGAAACTGCCTCCGCAATTTCGCGTGAACGGCTGAGCGATTCGAAGAGCGCTTTCTCGAGGTACTCGCGAGTGGCCGGAATGGTAATGCGATCGATTACGTCGCGCGCAAACGCATAAATCAGTAAATCCCGCGCTTCTGCCTTGCCGATGGCGCGGGCGCGCAGGTAAAACAGGGCTTCTTCATCAAGCTGGCCGATAGTCGCCCCGTGAGTGCAGCGCACATCGTCAGCCAGGATTTGAAGCTCCGGCTTCGTATTGATCGTGGCATTTTCGGAAAGCACCAGGTTCTTGTTGGTCTGCTTGGCATCCGTCTTTTGCGCATCTTTGCGCACAAAAATCTTGCCGTTAAATACGACACTGGACGCGCCGTTTAGAATGCCTTTGTAAAGTTCGTGGCTGGCGGCATGCGGCGCGGCGTGATCCAGCGCCGTGTGGTTGTCGATATGCTGCCGGCCGTTCGCCAGATAAAGCCCGTTCAATGTGCCTTCAGAGCCGGTGGAAAGGACCGCGTTCACGTCATTCCGCACCAGCAGCCCGCCCAGGGAAATGTTGTGCGATTTGAAAACGGAGTTGCGCGACTGCTGTACCTGAATCGTCGCGACGTGGAAGGCGTCGGCGCTCTCTTCTTCGAGCTTGACGTGTTCTACGATTGCGTTCTCGCCTACCACGATCTCCGTAACGGCGTTTGTGAAATACGGGCCGCGGCCTGTGTATCGCTCCACAATTCGAACCTGGCTCCCGGCGTCGACCACAATCAGATTACGCGGATGAGTTGTCCGGTCCGGAACCGCAGTAAAATCAATCCATAACGGCTCTTCGATAACCGTATTCGCCGGAACATGCAGGAAGACCCCGTCTTCGAAATTGGCCGTATTCAGCGCGACAAAGGGGTTGTCTTCGCAACTGGCGTAACGGCCCAGGTGTTCTTCAATCAATTGAGGATCGCGCTCCAGCGCGGCGCGCAGGCTATGTCCGCTAACCTTCGGTGCTGCTGCCGGAAACTGGGCTTTGGCGATGGGTACAACGCTGGTGAACCGCCACTCTTCGTCCCGCGTTGTGGGGAAACCACGCGCCTCAAAGAGATCTGCGGCCCGTTTTCGAATCCCGGCAAAATCGGAAACCATCGTCGCAATCATTGCGCCGTCTCCGCCAATTCCTCGATGCCTACGTAGCCGCTTTCTTCAAGTTCCAGCGCCAGCGATTTGTCACCTGATTTCACAATTCGGCCTTCGGCGAGAACGTGTACGTAATCGGGAACAATATAGTTCAGCAGCCGCTGGTAGTGAGTAATGACGACGATCGCTCGGTCGGGGCTGCGGAGCGCGTTCACGCCATGCGACACAATCTTGAGCGCATCGATGTCCAGCCCGGAATCGGTCTCATCCATTAGGGCCAGACGCGGCTCCAGCACCGCCATCTGGAAAATCTCGTTCCGCTTCTTTTCGCCTCCAGAGAAGCCGGCGTTCACCGCGCGATTGAGTAACGTCTCATCCATCTCCATCAACGCCATCTTCTGGCGCACCAGGGAGAGGAAATCCATGGCATCCAGTTCCGGCTCGCCCTTCCTCTTTCGGATGGCATTCAGCGCTGCTTTCAGGAAGTAGAGATTACTCACTCCTGGAATTTCAACCGGGTATTGAAAGGCGAGGAAAATTCCCTGCTGCGCGCGCTCCTCCGGCTGAAGTCCAAGCAGGTTCTGACCCTCATAAAGAACTTCGCCTTTGGTAACGCTATAAAGATCGCGGCCCGCCAACACCTGCGCCAGAGTGCTTTTACCTGAGCCGTTCGGCCCCATGATGGCGTGCACCTCGCCCGGAAAAACAGTTAAATTTATACCCTTAAGAATCTCTTTTTCGCCCGCTTTCGCGTGCAGGTTCCTGATCTCAAGAATCGGACTCTTCGACAAGCTTCTTTCTCCCACCTTCTATCCAACACTCCCTTCCAGACTGACGCCGAGCAGCTTCTGCGCCTCAACTGCGAACTCCATCGGCAGCTCGCGAAACACCTCTTTGCAGAAGCCGTTCACAATCATGCCGACCGCGTCCTCGGTTGAAATCCCGCGCTGGCGGCAATAAAAAATCTGGTCTTCGCCAATCTTGGAAGTGGATGCTTCGTGCTCCACGCTCGAAGACGTGTTCTTCACTTCCAGATATGGAAACGTGTGCGCGCCGCATTTGTCGCCCAGCAGCATGGAGTCGCACTGCGAATAGTTGCGCGCTCCCGTGGCGCCCTTCAGAATCTTCACCGCGCCCCGATAGGTGTTCTGGCCATGGCCGGCCGAAATACCCTTCGAGACAATCGTGCTTCGCGTGTTCTTGCCGGCATGGATCATCTTTGTTCCGGTATCCGCCTGCTGGAAATTGTTGGTCAGTGCGACCGAATAAAATTCGCCCACTGAGTTTTCGCCAATCAGCAGACAGCCCGGATATTTCCACGTGATTGCCGAGCCGGTCTCCACCTGCGTCCAGGAAATCTTCGAATTCGCCCCCAGGCACTTCCCGCGCTTCGTGACGAAGTTGTAGATGCCGCCCTTGCCTTCTTTATCGCCCGGATACCAGTTTTGAACGGTCGAATATTTCACCGTGGCATTATCTAGCGCCACCAACTCGACCACTGCGGCGTGCAGTTGGTTTGTATCGCGCATCGGCGCGGTGCAGCCTTCCAGGTAGCTGACGTACGCCCCTTCGTCGGCAATGATGAGCGTGCGCTCAAACTGCCCGGTACCTTTTGCGTTAATCCGGAAATAAGTGGACAGCTCCATCGGGCAGCGGACTCCCTTCGGTATGTAGCAGAAGGACCCATCGCTGAATACCGCGGCATTCAGTGCCGCAAAAAAATTGTCCGAATGGGGAACCACCGTTCCTAGATATTTCTTGACCAGCTCCGGGTGATGCTGGACGGCTTCGGAGAACGAGCAAAAAATGATGCCTAGCTCCGACAGCTTCTCTTTAAATGTGGTTGCCACCGACACGCTGTCGAACACCGCATCCACCGCAACTCCCGCCAACAGTTCACGCTCGTGGAGTGGTATCCCAAGCTTTTCGTATGTCCTAAGCAGCTCCGGATCCACTTCGTCAATGCTCTTGGGACCATCTTTGTTCATCTTCGGCGCGGAATAATAGATGATCGACTGATAATCAATTGGTGGATAATGGACATTAGCCCAGGTTGGCTCTTTCATTTTGAGCCACTGGCGGTAGGCTTTCAGACGCCATTCCAGCATGAACTGGGGCTCGTCCTTTTTGGCTGAAATCAGGTGAATAATATCTTCGTTCAGGCCGGGAGCAACTGTATCGGCATCGATATCAGTAACGAATCCCCATTTATATTCCTGGTTTGCGAGCGTCTCGATCGAGGTAAGTTGTGTAGCCATGGAACGCCTTCACTTTCAGGCTATCTAATCTGTACCTTTCAGTCAAGATTGACTATACTGAAGAGGGAAAGGCATGATCGAGGTCACTGAAAAAGCCGTCGAACGGATCAGGCAATTGCTCGCCAAACACGATTGTCAGGGCGGTTTGCGCTTAGGCGTCCAGGGCGGCGGATGTTCGGGCATGAGCTATCTGTTCCGGCTGGACCCCAAGCCGAAGCCGGCCGACCGCATCCTTGAATTCGATGATGTTCGCGTCTATGTGGACCCGAAAAGTTATCCGTTTCTCGATGGTTTGACGCTCGATTTCACCGCTTCGCTGATGGAAAGCTCCTTCGTCTGGCACAACCCGAACGCCAAGCGAAGCTGCAGTTGCGGTAAGAGCTTCGCCGTATAGCGCCCCGCTCGTCTAAACAACATCGCCCTCGTGTATGTGCTTTGGGAAAGATTTGCTTTCCGTTTCCTCAACACGCCAGCCAAATTCAAATAGCGGCTTGGCCGCGAGCGCGAACTCGACTACCGTCTGAACGAAACCAGGGCCGCTGTAATCGGATGGACGGAGCGGCCTTTCGACCACGAAAGAAGTCAGCTTAAGCCAGCGGCCAAACGCCTCATTTGAGTAATTCTGAAAACCACGCGGCATCATCGATAGCGAATGGCCGCTATACAGGTCCAGACCGCGGCCGGACGCCGTGCTGCGCATCCTTTCAAATCGGTCAGGCTCCCTGACGATCATCTCGCGCCAGGCGTGTAGCAATGGCCGTTCGGGCTGCCAGACTCCCGCGGCAAGCAACGACTCATCAGGCCCGATATGAATATAGAGCAGGCAATTGGAACCGCTGAAGGATCGCCGCAGTTCGGCCGCAACATGCGTCTTAAACGGGCTCTTATCCTTACTGAAGCGGATATCGCGATAGACGCGCATGACCGGGCTCTTCTCTTTTATATGAAGCGGTAGGCCTCGTGCGCGGCAGTCGGCGGAAACCGCAAAGACCAGCGCCTTCATCGGCTCGTGAACGTACTGATCATACATTTCCTTGTGTTCGCGAAACCAATCGCGATCATTATGCTGCTTAAGCCGGCGAAGAAAGCGAATGCCTTCTTCGGGAAAGCCATTGAAGCCGGGGGACACACTCTGCGGGTGCGCTTTGGATGCCACTACTGTGCCCCCGATTCCTGCTCCAACCCCTTGTAAACCTGCTCGGCGTGATCGTACGCGGCTCGGGCGGCCGGAAGCTGATCGGCCGAAATGCGTGCCGCCTTTTGGGTCCAACATTGGTGAACTGCGTTGATGCACCACTCTGCACTCGCCCGCGATGCCCGAATCGGTTTCCCGTCAACCATAACGAAAATAGGGTTCGTGTGCGCAGCAGGCATAATGCGTGCCGCCACCCAACTGCTCTGCGCAATCGGCACATCGAAGCTGATGTCGTGTACCGCGCCATCCGCCGTCACCGTCTTGCGCGCTGCCGCCTTTCCGTTCACAACCAGTTCTACCGGAACATCCCGCGAATCGCCTATGCGTGCCCGTTCGATCGTCCAATAGGGCTCCTTATCGTCAGCAAGCTTCTGAATCTCCGGATGGGGCAGGGAATCTAACAGCGCGGCAACCCGCACTGTAACTCGAACGGTACCGGCAGATTTGAGATCAACTTCACTGCCATGTGTGCCCACCTTGGTTCCATTCACGCTGAAGTCCATCAGGTGCGCGCGCCCGTCCGACACGTATGTGCGGCCTTCTTCTAAACCGTGAAGCCAGCTCCGGTAATTCAGCGGACCATCCACCTTCACGTAACTCCGTCCTTGCCCCACCCGCTCATCCGTGATGCAGGGAAAATCCGTTTCGCCCGCAAGGCGCGTCCGAAAACCAACGTTCAGCGTGTGGTACCAGATGCTCAGCTCCCAAACCGGCGGCGTGTCTCCGGCCGAAATGAAATCCACCGCATTCGGCTCGGTCACATCGACAATGTATTCGTTCGCGCCGATTCCGTCGAAGCCCGGCATTTCGAAGCTCGGCAGCGCATGATCGGAAACCTGCAGCCCCCAGCCAGAATGTGCGAACCCAACGACAGCGCCCTGGCTTTTCGCCCACCGAAGAATGGGCAGGTCCCAGGTGGGCCAGTCCTCAATCTTCTTCGTGTTCGGGTAATCTTGGTCCCTGAGCCCCAGTAAAACCAAGTGTCCCGCATGGCTCGATGGGAATCCGGAGACCTCCAGATCGTAGTGCATCTTGCAGTCGCGCACCGACAGCGGATCGTCGTGGCCCGAGAAAAACTGCTTCTGATAGTAGTAATCGGGTCCCCAGGTAAGCACTGCGCCAACGTTAAGGTTCTCGCCGCGCAGCTGTCGCATCATGTCTTTCGGCAGCACGCCCTCGGCGGGATTCTGGTAATGTGAGCACCCGGCCGCATGCACGTGATGGTCGCCGGAATACCAACCAAATTTCGATGGGTCAATCCAGCGGTCCAATTGGAAGCTGAGCGTATCGGGCCCCTTGGCATCCACCGCGAACTCCTTCGTACGCGCGCGAAACTCAGGCCCGCCGGTGGTCTTGATCGTGTAATAGCCCGGAGGCAGATCGATGGTTTCACCGTCCGCCCGATAAACCTGCGGTTGAAAGAAGAAATCGGGAGCGAGCCGCTTCGACGGATTGGGATAGAGCCGGTTCCAGCGGTCGCGAATCGTAAGCGAGGCTATCGCCGGCTGGCCGTTTTCATCCGTAATGTGAAGCTTGATGTGCCGCGAAGGCGCCGCGCGAAAGAGCACCAGGATGTCATTCCGGAATCCGATGTCCTGCGTCCCCTGCCCGGCGTTGAAACTGATATCGGCCGAACGTTGCCCGGCATCCCGGCTGTAAACTTCCAAAATCTGATATTCGATTCCCAGACCCGACAGCGATTTCTCCATCGGCGGCCGGTTATATATGGATATTTCCGCCCAGCGGTCGCGCACGTCCGCCTGCGTAAGCACCATTTTCGGAGTTGGATCGCCGGTCGATGGAATAAAAACCCGTCCGCTGTTCGGGCTCGAAGCCACCAGCGGCGAGGTTACGTTTGCCTGGTTGATGACCTTTACCAGGAAGAAGCGTGAGCCGCCCTGCACGAGCGATGCCTCCGCGGGCCCGCGCTCCACCTTTACCCGGCTTTCGGCATTGATATCGACCCTTGCGATGACAAACGGATTAAGCGCCTGCTGAATTTTGTCGATCGCCGCCCTTTCCTCCGGCATTGCGATCGCGTCATTGATTGCCTCGCGCGTTTTAGCCGGAAACGGCTGTCCAAGATAGTTGAGCGCATCCTCCAGCCGCCGCACCTGCTGCGCCAGCGGCTGCAGCGGAACCGAATTCAAATCGGCGCTTTGCGCGGACAGCGCTGCGGCGAAAAATGAGAACATCAAGCATCTGAGCATTGGAAGCGATCCTGAGTATACTCATGATGTCACCAGTATGAAGCGATTGGGTATCGTTCTATTTCTGTCACTCGGGTGGTTGAGCTATGGGCAAACTTCAAAACCGCCGGCGACGCTCAAAGGGATCCTGTTGGAGCAGCTGCGCTCGACACATAACCAGACGGATTGGTTCGTGCCCGTGAACACCGCGTTGAAAGGGGTTACGGCGGAACAAGCAAACTGGAAAGATCGTAGCGGAAACCATTCCATTAAGGAACTGGCCGATCATCTCATCTTCTGGGACGGGCGGTATTTACAGAAATTTAAAGGTGAGCAAACCGCGAAGTTCAGCGGCAATAATGAGGAGACATTCCGCGGTTCGGAGAGCTGGGATGCAACCGCACGAAAGCTCGACAGCGTTCTCACAGACTGGGAGAAGGCAGTCGAAGCAGCCGACGACAACAAGTTGAGTAAGTGGTATTCAACAATTGCACACGTGGGCACTCATAACGCCTATCACACAGGGGAGATCATCTATATCCGTCGCCAGCAGGGCTCCTGGAACCCCGCAAACGGTGTGCATTGAGGTATCCTCGACCGGGAACGCGAGATCGCATTCCCGCATCCGACAACCTTGAAACTGAGCCGGAAGCGTAAGCGACCTTGACTTTGTTTTCCCCATTTCCCGAACTGCTCCTGTGTTAGGGTTTTATACTCCGCAGTTCCCACGGAATCCCGGGCCACATTCACAGGCGGGCTTCTAGCTCCAGACCGAAATCGGCCTCTGTCCGCTCCCGGCAACTAGCAGCCTAGCGCTTCTCGAATCCGTTTTCATCCCCCGGTGCGGCGCCCCGCCGTGGGCCATTCACAACGCACGAAAATATTTCTATCTTCTTCTCTGCAATAGCCTTAGCGCCATTTTCACCATCCGCCCCGATCCGTTTTTTGCCTTCGCCGTGCTACGTTCAACCAGCTAATTTATGTCTACCCAGGCTCAAATCGCGGCAAATCAAAAAAACGCTCAGTTCAGCACCGGCCCCACCTCCGAGGCCGGTAAAACCAAATCATCCTTGAATGCTGTCAAGACAGGGCTCACCGGCCGGACCGTCCTGCTCCCTGGTGACGATGCCGCGCTCTATGAGGCGCATGTCTCCGAATTCATCCAGCGCCTCCAACCGGCCGCGGATGACGAACGTAACCTCGTCCAATCTTTAGCCGATACCGAATGGCGCTTGCTGCGCATCCCTTCACTTGAAATGGGCATCTACGCGCTCGGCCGCCTCGAATTTGCCGAATTGTTCCCCACCGAAGCGGATGACGTGCGCCGTCACCTCATCGAAGCCAAAGTCTTCCTCGCTTATCAGCGCCAGTTGAACAACCTCAGCATTCAGGAAAGCCGTCTGCGCCGCCAGCGCGAGAAAGATGCCGCTGCGCTCCGGGAGCTTCAAGAGATCCGCAAGCGCAAAACCAAAGTGCGGCTGGACGAAGCGGCCCGCCAGTATATCCAGGCAGTTGAAGAAGATCGCCAGGACGATTTCGACGATCCGGCTAAACTTGGGTTCGAATTTACACTTGCCCAAATCGAGGTCCGCGCCATCGACCTCAAGCCCGATCTCTTCGCCGAGTACTGGGAATCCGTTAACGAATCCAAGGCCGCGTGAGATCTGAAAGCTGAAAGCTGATAGCTGTGTGGGACAGCAGGGTGCTCCCGCCCGGCAAAGCCAAGGCATGCCCGGCCTTTCGCCTGCCGGCAAGTGGCAGATTTTCGGCATCTACTCAAAGCGGCTGGTCACCATTTCAGTTGTGCTCCAATCCGACAAACGCACTGGCCACTTTTCCGGTGACCCTGTTTCACGAGAAAACGCTGTTATCTCGCCACTGCAACACTGTACGACACAATGCACGACGTATTCCGCCCTTGGAGTACATGGCGCCCACTGGTGTTTTCAACGGGGCCCATTGGGCGAAGGCCCGGAAAGGCTGTATACGTTTGAGGACAGCGACCTTGCAATTCGTGTCCGCAACTTTACACAGCATTCCACCGGGAGTGCCATTCAAAAGCCTTTTGAATCGCTTACCTAGCGGTTGTTGGATTGCTGGATGCCGATTGGCATTCTGCTGTACGGCAGAATGCCCACCAAAGAAATTATGGCTTTTAACAGCGCAAACATGAATCTGGGTACGCCAATCCTCCTCTCGGGCGATCAGCCGATACTGCTCTCCCGAGTTGGGATGGAGCATGGCGACACCGCGAACTACCAGGAATGCCTCCTCCAAAAACTGATCGACAAACAACCAGGCATATTGCCGGTTTGCGATTTTTTTCCGGGCATCACCAGCCTTTTCTCTCTGGGCCGCGAGATACCGGTTGATATCGGCGGCGCCAAAGGCTACATTGACAACCTGCTCGTAACCGACGATGGACGCTTAGTGCTCGTTGAAACAAAGCTTTGGCGGAACCCTGAGGCCCTTCGCGAGGTACTTGCTCAAACGCTCCAATACGCCATGGCAGTCAGTCAACTGTCATCTCTGGAATTTGAGACGCAGCTTAGGCAGAGCGATCATAAAGCACGGCATTTAGGCGCTGACGAAACCGTTGCCCAATACCTCGGCAATCTAGCCGCATCCGAGTCACTGCCGGGGCTGGATGATGAATTCGAGGATAGGTTTGACCAGTTGCGTCGTGCCGGTGAGATTCTCCTTCTGATTGTCGCCGACGGCATGCGTTCGAGCGCCGAGCGCCTCGTTCACTGGATGAATGCCACGGTCGGCTACGCCCCTTACAAGCTTGGGCTCATCGAACTGCGCCTCTATGACCTGCCGGATTTCGGGCGAATCGTCGTTCCGAAGACATTGTTGCGAATTCGCGAGGCTTTCCGCCATGTTGTGAGCATCAATCTTCAAGCCGCGGCAAGAGATCAGGTGGCAGTCTCCGTTACCGGAACTGATGGACAAACCACGACAGGCAAACCCTGGGCTCCAGATGTTCTTACTGAGGAAGCCATGACAGATTTGATACGGGCCAAGAATTCCGCTGAGATTTGCGAGATTGCGGAGCAACTGCGTGCGCGGCTCAGATCGTCCGAATTGAGAACGAGATACTGCCCGTCCGAGATCATTTATGGCGTGGAGGTTGACGGCGATTTCATTTGGTTCGTGCACGTATGCGCCAAATACGTCTATTTCGTAATACCAAGTCGGGCAGTCCGAGTTCTTGGCGATGAGCGATTCGTGCATTTCAAGCGAAAGATTAACGAGGTAGCGGATTTCTATCGTCTCCCAGAAGCCGCCGACCCGAGCACGGCCTACTCGCGGTTAATACAATACGCCATCTTGAAAGGCAAGGTGGACGATTTCATGAAAGCCATTACCGAGATCGCTGGCACAATTCGGGACGCCATGCGAGAGGCGTTATCTCATGCCAACGGTGGTCTTCCCTAAAAACCCGAGGGGCGTAACACGTGAACCCGACAAATGGCAAATCCACTGACCCGTGCGCCATCTCCCGCGCCCAGGGTTGTTTGCTTGGCCAGCTTGCCGGAGACGCTTTGGGCAGTCTGGTAGAGTTCCGATTGCCCGACCAGATCCGGCGCGAGTATCCCAACGGTGTCCGTAAACTTGCTGATGGCGGGACGTTCAATACGATTGCCGGACAGCCGACCGACGATTCCGAGATGGCGCTGATACTGGCTCGCATGCTGGCTCAACAGTCCCGATACGATGCGGAAGAGGCCCGCAGGGCGTACCTGTACTGGTTGGGCTCAGGCCCTTTCGATGTCGGCAACACCGTCTCGAGCGGCCTTCGCGGCAGGCTTAATCCCACCAGCCAGGCAAATGGTGCGATGATGCGGATCAGTCCGCTCGGGATATTCGGAGCCAATCACGAATTGCGCCAAGTTTCAGAATGGGCGCGGGAGGATGCTGCCCTGACCCATCCTCATCCTGTGTGCGTCCAAGCGAATGCGCTTTTCGCCATGGCTATCGCTCACGCTGTCCGCACAGGCATTACTGCTCAGGACCTCTTCCGGGAAGTCGAAGCCTGGTCAAAACAGATGAACACTGAAGAGGCGCTGCTTGACTGCATAGCCGCAGCATCCTTGGCCCCTCCCGCTGACTACGTTCACCGACAAGGCTGGGTAGTAACCGCGTTCTGGAACGCATTTTGGCAACTGCTTCATGCGCCGAATGTGGAGGAAGGAGTGGTAGACACCGTGATGCGTGGCGGCGACACCGACACAAATGCAGCGATTGCCGGGGCACTGCTAGGGGCGGTATACGGCCGGGACGCGATCCCGGCTCAGTGGGTCGAATGCTTACTTACCTGTCAGCCTGAGGCCGGGCAAGCGCACGTTCGCCATCCCCGACCAAGATGCTTCTGGCCGGTGGATGCCCTTGAGTTAGCGGAGCGCCTTGTATCCCGACCGTCTGAAAACTCCGGCATCGACCTTCTCTAAGCATATCTATATGAACAAGGGACCATCACTGAAACAGATTAAAGAACAAGCTGAAGCTGGGGATGGCGCATCGGCATGCGAGTTAGGAGATCGTTATAGAAACGGCACTGGTGTCAAGCAGGACTGGGCGACCGCACTGCAGTGGTATCGCCGTGGCGCTGAGTTCGGCGAGCCTGAGGCACAGAACAACCTCGGCTCTATGCTTCTGAACGGTATCGGTTGCCCAAACGACATTGCACAGGCCGTCTATTGGTATCGGAAGAGCGCGAAACAAGGCAACCCGGTTTCGCAGTGGAACCTAGCTAAGCGGTATCTGCATGGTGATGGCATTGCCCAGGATTACAGCGAAGCTTACGAATGGTTCAGCAAGGCGTTGCTGCAGGGCAATACCGATGCAGCATGCGAAATGGGAACCATGCACTGGTTAGGCCACGGTGTCGAACGCAACCTGCTTGCGGCGGCAGACTTCCATCTCATTGCGGCCGAAGCCGGCGATTCCGTAGCCTGCGGCAATCTCTCCGAATACAGGGAGGAGCTCCAGGGTCTCGCGTTATCCGGAAGCCAAATGGCAAGTCTGTTCCTGTGCAGGATGTACAACCGCGGTTTTGGCGTTGAAAAGAGCCAAGCTCTGACGTGGGCCTGGATTCTCTGGGCGCACAAAAACTGCTTGCCCGATTCGGATGCGGAGATTGCGGAAGAGGTGATAAAGGCTTACGACTTCTACCGCCAGTGCATTACTCCAGCCCATCGCAAGGACGGCAAGCAATCGCTTGGTGCGTTGCGGGCTGCTTATAGCAAACCGGGACCGGCGTGCAAACAGAGTCTATAGCCGGTCGAGGTGGAATCGGCAGGCCCAATAGAAAAGGTGAGCAACTCGTGCCGCCGGTGGGAAGGACATACCTATCCCAGCCGAACTTCCTCAAACTGATCCAAAATCTATCGTAGAGAGCCGTCCGATCTCGCGGCCAACATGGATCGGAATAGTGACTTCGCGGCCCTCCTGCGATCGCCCAAGCGCTCGTTGTTTCCTTGGTCGTATCGGCGGGAAGGGGTATCTCTGCAGCCCAGCCGAAACCACGATCACAACTCGAGAAAATATTCTTATCTCCTTTCACCCCTTCCGTTTACTTCGATTTTCGCCAATCGCCCCGATCCGTTTTTTGCCTCCGCCGTGCTACGTTCAGGCAGCTTATCTATGCCCACTACGTCCCAAATCGCGGCGAATCAAAAGAACGCGCAACTCTCCACCGGCCCCACTTCTGAAACCGGTAAAGCCAAATCATCCTTAAACGCCGTCAAGACGGGTTTAACCGGCCGGACCGTCCTGCTCCCCGGTGATGATGCCGCGTTCTATGAGGCGCATGTCGCGCAATACGTGAAGCACTTCGAGCCGGCAGAGGATGAAGAGCGCAATCTGGTCCAATCGCTCGCAGACACCGAATGGAGATTGCAGCGCATCCCGGCGCTCGAAATGGGCATCTATGCGCTCGGCCGTCTGGAGTTTGCCGAACTGTTCCCCAAAGAGCCCGATGATGTCCGTCGGCGCCTCATCGAAGCCAAGGTTTTCCTCACCTATCAGCGCCAGTTGAACAATTTAAGCATTCAGGAAAACCGCTTGCGCCGCCAGCGCGAGAAAGATGCCGCCGCCTTGCGCGAGATCCAGGAACAACGCCAGCGCAAAACCAAAGCTCGTTTGGACGAAGCGGCCCGCCAATATATCGAAGCCGTCAACGACGATCGCCAGGACGATTTCGACGATCCGGCCAAACTTGGGTTCGAATTTACACTTGCCCAAATCGAGGTCCGCGCCATCGACCTCCAGCCCGATCTCTTCGCCGATTGGGACCCCGACGCCGACTCCGAAGCCGCCTGACATCTGAAAGCTGAAAACTGTGTGGGACATTCATGGTAGGTATTTGTCAAGTACGACACAAATGTTTTTTTATGCGGCGCAGGAGGCGCCGCCAGGTTCGAGGTGCGAACCCGTTGCGGAAGAGGCGATCGGGCTTTACCGGAGCAGGATCTGAAGTGGGCCGTTAGAACAGGGTCTACGACCAGGCATTCATTTGCTGGATCGCCGGAGAGAAGTGGGCGTCCAGAAGATTGAGTTTGGATCGCTCCGCCAGCCTCGAAACAGGCGTTGTCGCGTAGCTGAGGACCCAGGCCGCGAAGCCCCACAGGGCGAGGTCTGGCGGAGTCCTGTCACCAGCCAAGCTGGATGTTCAGTCCGGGTTCGCCGGATGAGTCTGGCCGGTTATTCCTTGGCGGGTTGGTCGCCACCAGAGCCCGCCTCCGCTTCACCGGCAGAAAAATCGTGGTCGCTGGATAGATCTGCCATGCCTTAAAAAACGCCGGCGCTCAAGCCGCTACAGCGTTGCCGGAAGCAAAGTATTGGCGATCGATGGCGAGCAGCCAGCGGACCAACCGGCGCGCCACTTCGAGTGTGGCGCGGTTCTTGGGTCCGCGCTGGCATTCGGTTTCGTAAATGGCCCGCAGCTTCTGGTTGTGCACGACGGCCATGTGCGCTGCTTCGATCAGTGTGGTTTGTAAGAAGCGGTTGCGCTGCTTGGATAGCGGTCCACGTTTTTGTACGCCGGCCGATTCCCGCTCGGCCGCACACAATCCGCAGTAGCTGATGGCATGCCGTTCATTCGGGAAGCGGCTCGGTTGGCCCACTTCGACGGCCCAGGTGAGGGCCGTGAGGTCGCCCACTCCGTCAATCGACTTCAGGAGTTCGATTCTTTCTTTCAGCAGCGGATCGCATACCAGTTGCCGGACAATGATGTTGTCCATTTCCTCGAGCTGCTCGATCTGCGTGCGGTTGAAGGCTAACAACGGTTTCAGGTCGGCGAGCAGAGTGGCGTTCTGTTCCAGCAACCCTGCAAAGTACCGTTTGCCGTGCAATTTCTTGGTCTCGTACAAAACGCCGCGTTCGATCAGCAGACCCGCCGTCTTGTTCTTGAACATCACCCGGGCTCGCACCAGCAAGGCGCGTTCCCGTAAATAGCAGCGTAGCGATTCGTACGCCAGCGGAGGCACATAGCAAGCCGGAAACAAATTGCAGCGCAGCAGGTCGGCCAGTGTGCGTGCATCCAGGGTATCGTTCTTGCGCTTAGCCGCCGAGATGGCCTTCAGCTTGGCGGGGTTCGCCATCTGCACTTGCGTGGCATACTGCTTCAGCTGTTCGTAAATCCAATGACTGCAGATGGTCGCCTCCAAGCCGCAGCACCACGGCCCATCGAAGCTCCTCGCCCATTCGGCAATCGCCTCGCGCGTGGCCACCAGCTTGCCCTCTTTCACGACCGTCCCGTCGGCTCGCTTCACACAGAAGCTGATCGATCTCCGGTGTACATCCAGTCCCACGTAGTAGGAAAATAGAAACATATTGATTCTGTCCTTGCAGCGCACTGCCGCTTCCGCGACATCCGCTGCAAGGCCTCCACCTACGCATTCAAACAGGCGCTTTCGCCTGTTGTCCGCGGGGGGTCCGCCTGCTCCGCATCCCGTCCGCGCGAAAATGAATCTATTAAGGCTGTGCTGCACATCTTCGATCCAATTGTCGAGCAGTGGTTCAGAAACAGGTTCGGTTCGCCAACTGAACCGCAGGCTCTCGGTTGGCCGGAAATCGCGGCCGGTTGCGACACACTGATTTCGGCGCCGACCGGCTCCGGCAAAACCCTTGCCGCTTTCTTAATTTGCCTCGATAGGCTGGTTCGCGCCGCACGCGCCCAAACGCTGCAAGATGCGACCCAAGTCGTGTATGTTTCGCCCCTGAAGGCGCTCAGCAACGACATTCATCGCAATCTCGAAATCCCGCTTGCGGAGATCGCGGCTTTGGCTAAAACGGAAGGCATCCCGCTCATGCCCATCCGAACTTCAGTGCGAACCGGCGACACGCCCATGCACGAACGGGCGAAGATGCTCAAGCAGCCTCCTCACATTCTGGTGACGACCCCGGAATCGCTTTACATTCTCCTCACTGCGGAAAAGTCACGGGAGATGCTTCGCACCACCTCCACCGTGATCGTCGACGAAATTCACGCCATGGCGGACGATAAGCGCGGCTCGCACTTGTTCCTCTCGCTGGCGCGTCTGGATGCCCTTACTGGACAGCGTGCCCAGCGGATCGGCCTCTCCGCTACCGTGCGGCCCATCGAAGAAGTTGCCTGTCTGCTCGGTCCAGACACGCGAATTGTAAATGTCGGGCACCGGCGCGAGATGGAGCTCGCGGTCGAAGTTCCACGTGACGAGCTCAGCTCCGTCGCCAGTACCGAAATGTGGGGCGATATCTACGACCGCCTTGCCGCGCTGATTCTGGAGCATCGCACGACCCTGATTTTCGCGAACACCAGGCGTCTTTCCGAGCGCATCTCTCATGCTCTGAACGAACGCCTGGGCGAAGGCGTAATCCTCCCGCACCATGGCAGCCTGTCGCGCCAGTTACGCCTGGAGGCCGAATCGAAACTGAAACGCGGTGAACTCCGCGCCGTTGTTGCTACCGCTTCCCTTGAACTCGGTATCGATATCGGAACCATCGACTTGGTCTGCCAGATCGGATCGCCACGTTCCATTGCGACCACCTTGCAGCGGATCGGGCGCTCCGGACACTGGGTAGGAGCGAAGCCTAAGGGCCGCCTGTTTGTCACCACGCGCGACGAGCTGATCGAATGCGCTGCGCTGGTCTCGGCGATTCGAAAAGGCGAGCTGGAACGGATCACGATTCCGGAGAACGCGCTCGACATTCTGGCGCAGCAGATCGTCGCCGCCGCTTCGGCCGAATCATGGTCCGAAGATGACCTTTACGCTCGCTTCCGTTCGGCGTATCCCTATCGCAATCTCCCTCGCGCGGATTTCGACTCTATCATTGAAATGCTGTCCGAAGGCATAGCAACTTCGCGTGGCCGCAGCGGCGCTCTGTTGCATCGGGACGGTGTAAACGGGCGCGTAAAGGGACGACGCGGTTCCCGCTTTACGGCGATCACCTCCGGCGGCGCAATTCCGGAGAATGCAAATTACGCAGTAGTCGCCGAACCGGACGGCAAGAGCGTTGGCACCCTTGATGAAGATTTCGCGGTGGAGAGCCTGGCGGGCGACGTATTTCTGTTGGGAACGCATTCCTGGCGGATCAAGCGCGTGGAGTCGGGGCGCGTTCGCGTCGAGGACGCGCATGGGGCCGCGCCTTCCATCCCGTTTTGGCTAGGCGAGGCGCCGGGCCGCTCGCCGGAACTGTCAGCCGAAGTCAGTCGGGTGCGTGAGCGCATCATTTCCGATCCAACTCCAATCCCCGACTTTCTAATCACCGATTGCGCGCTGGATGAAGGTGGCGCGAAACAAGCAGCCGTTTACGTGCGCGCCGGGACCGCTGAATTGGGTGTGCTCCCCGGACGGGAAACGGTCGTCGCGGAGCGCTTTTTCGATCAGGCTGGAGGCATGCAACTCGTTTTGCACGCGCCGTTTGGGTCACGCATCATGCGCGCCTGGGGACTCGCCCTCCGCAAGCGCTTTTGTCGCACGTTCAATTTCGAACTACAGGCGGCCGCCACCGATAACGGGCTGGTGTTGTCCCTCAGCGATCAACACTCGTTTCCGCTCGATCTCGTATTCGCTTTTCTCAAATCCGCCACGGTGGAAGATGTCTTGCGCCAGGCGCTGCTGACCGCTCCCTTGTTCGGCGCGCGCTGGCGATGGAACACCACCCGATCATTGGCCGTCTTGCGGTACACCGGAAAAGGGCGCGTCCCTGCTCCCATCCAGCGCATGCGCGCCGACGATCTGCTGGCGGCCGTTTTTCCCGATCAGGTTGCCTGTGCCGAGAATCTCACCGGTCCCATCCGCATCCCGGACCATCCTCTCGTAAACGAGACCATCGATAACTGTCTGCACGAAGGCATGGACATCGATGGGCTGCGGCGCATCCTTCAGGACGTGGAAAAAGGAAGAATCAGGACGGTCGCGATCGACACCCCGCAAGCCTCCCAGTTTTCTCACGAGATTCTGAACGCGAACCCGTATGCTTACCTCGACGATGCTCCGCTTGAAGAGCGCCGTACCCGCGCGGTTCAATTGCGGCAGACACTCGGAACCGACGTCACCGGCGAAGGCGTGCTCGATCCCGCGATCATCGAGACCATTTCGGCCGAGGCTTGGCCGGAAGCGCGCGATGCCGACGAGTTACATGATGCGCTGGTCACGCTGATACGACTGGCCCCGGTTACAGGGTGGACAGGGCTCTTCGAGGAGCTGAGTGCTGCGCGGCGCGTCTCGTCAATTGTTCGCGCGGGCAGAATCTTCTGGGTGGCGGCGGAGCGCGCTGGCGTGGCCGACGATCCGGATGCCATCGTGTCCGGTTGGATGGAGTCGGTCGGGCCGGTCACTGTGCCGGAACTGGCCGGCAAAATCGCGCTAACTCCTGAAGAGGTCGAAACCGCGCTTCTCCGTCTCGAAGGACAAGGGCGTGTGCTTCGCGGCAACTTTCGCAAGAGCAAAGGTGAAACGGAATGGTGCAACCGCCGCATCCTGGCCCGCATTCATCGCGCCACGCTTGGCCATTTGCGGCGCGAAATCGAGCCCGTAACGGCTCTCGATTTTGAACGTTTTCTGCAGACTTGGCAGCATGTCTCGCCGGGCACGCAGTTGCACGGAGCGGATGGGACTCTCCAAATTATTCGTCAACTGCAGGGCTATGAAATCCCTGCAGCATCCTGGGAATCCGAGATTCTCGGTCGAAGAATTGCAAAGTACGATCCCGCTTTTCTCGATGAGCTCTGCTTTTCAGGTGACGTGATGTGGGCAAGAGTGTCTCCTCATCCTGCTATAGCTGAGAACCGCCGGGTAAGGCCGACCCGTATTGCGCCGGTCACGTTATTTCTTCGCGAGGATGCCGATTGGCTCATGACGGTGGATAAGGACCGGGATTCGTCGTCGCTGTCCGAAGCCGCCCGCGATGTGCTGCTTGCGTTGCAACGGAATGGCGCGAGTTTCTTTATCGACCTCACACGGCAAACCCACCACCTGGCCAGCGAAGTGGAAGACGGCCTGTGGGAACTGCTCGCCGGAGGCTTTGTCACAGCGGATGGATTTGACAATCTCCGTGCGCTGATCGACCCAAAACGCCGCCGCGGCGAAGGTCGAAGTAGCCAAAAGCGCCCGCGGCACTCCGCTGGCCGGTGGGCGTTACTGCCTTCTATCTCCCCCGCCGTCACCTCTAAAGAACGCGCGGAGCATTTCGCCTCTCAGCTTCTCCTGCGCTGGGGCGTGCTCGTGCGTGACCTGCTGGTTCGTGAAACACTCGCTCCACCCTGGCGCGATCTCCTGCCGGTGCTTCGCAGAATGGAAGCGCGCGGCGAGATTCGAGGAGGAAGATTTGTGTCAGGCCCGGGCGGCGAACAGTTTGCCAGGCCCGAAGCCCTCGATCTTTTGCGGTTACTACGCCGCCAGCCGGAAAAGACTGCGGCGATCGCCGTCTCGAATGCCGATCCCTTAAACTTGAGCGGAATCATCTTGCCGGGTCCGCGCGTCAGCCGCTTCACCGCTATGATCGCCTGACGTAGCGTACCTTGCTTATATGACCAGACGGACACTTATTGGCTGCCTTAGCGCGGCAGCGGCATCATCTCTATCGAACGCTCAGGAGACTCATCGGCCTAATGAATGGAAGCCAAGGCTCGGAGTGTTAGGCCCCTACACGCCGGCCAACGTCGAGTTTGCCAAAGCGCAGGGATTTACGAACATGATCCTCGATGGCGGATCCGGATCTACCTTGAACGCCAGCTCCATCGGTGATGCTCAGGTTGAACAGGTCAGGGCAACGCTGCAGAAGGCGCCAATGCATGTATCTGCGTTTCAGGTTACGCAAAATCATATCGAGGCAGATCCGCAAAGGCGCGAGCGCGAGAATGCCTACTTCGTCAAAGCGATTGAGCTTGCCGGCAAGCTCGGGGTTCCGTACATTGGAACGGCCTCAGGCAAAGACCCCTCCAAGCCTTTTCAGCAGCAGATTGATGAAATTGTGCGCGTGTATAACGAAAAGTATTTTCCGGCCTGTGAGCGCAATCACGTCCGCATCTTATGGGAGCCTTGGCCGGAAGGTCCGAATCTTGCTACCAGTCCGGTGGGATTTGATGCGCTGTTCAAGGGATTCGGAAATTCGCCGTATGTCGGGCTGCAGTACGATCCTTCTCACCTGGTGCGTCAGTTTATGGACCCTATACAAACCGCGCGCGACTTCGCGGACAAAATTTATGACGTGCATCTGAAAGACACCGAGATCCTTTGGCCCGTATTAAGAGCCGGCGGCATCAATCCGGTCAACGATGCTTCCTGGTGGCGTTATCGGATTCCCGGCATGGGTTCCATCAGTTGGCGGGAGTTCTTCAGCGTGTTGCAGGGCGCGGGTTACACCGGCGCTATGAGCGTAGAGCAGGAGGATCCGCTATACGGCGCCGATAACAATCCCGGACCGGATTTCAGCAGCGACTTCAAAATGGGGTTCATTATGGCGAAGCGTTACCTCACGCAGTATGTTCCCTCGGCGTAATGGTAGGAATAGAAGTTACCAACATGGCCCAGGTACGGAAAACGCCGAAAACATACGATGTCGTGATCGTCGGCTCGGGAGCAGGCGGCGGCGTGGCGGCTCAGGTGCTCGCCAATGCGGGAGCCAAAATCTGCTTGCTCGAAGCGGGTGACTGGTTCGACTATCGAAAGCAATCGACGATGTTCGAGTGGCCTTACAATGCGCCTCATCGTGGAGCATCCACGAAAGCGAAACCGTTTGGCTACTTCGATGCCACTCTGAAGGGTGGTTGGCAGGTAGAAGGCGAGCCGTACACCAATTCTCCCGGTTCCGACTGGCGATGGTGGCGGGCGCGTATGTTGGGCGGCCGCACGAATCACTACGGTCGGATTTCGCTGCGCATGGGGCCGTATGATTTCAAACCCTACAGCCGCGATGGCAAAGGATTCGATTGGCCCATCACATACGACGATCTCGCGCCGTATTACGACAAGGCTGAGAGGCTGATCGGCGTATTCGGATCGAAAGAAGGCCTCGAGAATACTCCGGATGGACAGTTTCTGCCGCCGCCTGCGCCGCGCGCCTATGAGCGAATCATCCGGATGGGCAGCGAAAAGCTGAAGATTCCGTGCGTCTCATCGCGCATGGCCATGCTGACACGGCCTTTGAATGGCCGCCCCGCGTGCCACTACTGCGGCCAATGCGGCCGGTCATGCGGAATCAACGCGAACTTTAACTCGCCAGGCGTACACATCTTTCCCGCCATGAAGACCGGTAATCTCGAAGTGCGCGCCGGTGCAATGGTGCGGCAGGTTTCGGTCGGGAGCGATGGGCTGGCAAATGGCGTGTCTTATATAGATACCAAGACTCGCCAGGAAATAGCCGTTCGGGCCAAGGTGGTGGTTCTGGCGGCGAGTTGCTGTGAGACAGCGCGAATCATGCTGAACTCCAAGAGCACTCAGTTTCCGAACGGGCTGGGTAATTCGTCGGGACTGGTCGGCCGTTATCTGATGGACACGGTGGGTTCCGATGTGGGCGGCTTTCTGCCCATTTTGCAAGACCTGCCTCCTGAAAATGAGGACGGCATCGGCGGCATGCATCTCTACATGCCGTGGTGGCTGTACAAACAGCAGGTCGCCGGGAAGTTACCGTTCGCGCGCGGCTATCACATCGAAATTGGCGGCGGCCGCGGACTGCCGGACGCGGGCATCTTAGGCGGTTCGGACGTCTATTTAGGCGGCGGTTACGGACTGGAACTGAAGCGCAATCTCCGTCGGATCTATGGCTGCGAAGTATATTTTTCCGGCCGCGGTGAGATGATTCCCAACAACGACAGCTACTGCGAGATCGACCCCAATACGGTTGATCAGTGGGGAATTCCCGTGCTCCGATTCCATTTCAAATGGAGCGAGGATGAGATCCTTCAGGCCCGGCACATGCAGGAGACATTTCAGGACATCATTAAGGCCTGCGGCGGCGAAGTCGTCTCAAAATCCGACGCGAGTGATAACTGGGGCATCGCGCCGGGCGGGATGATTATTCACGAGGTCGGTGCGGCTAGAATGGGAGCCGATCCGAAAACGTCAGTTTTGAATCAGTACTGTCAGGCCTGGGACTGCAAGAACCTGTTTGTAACGGATGCGGCGCCATTTGTCAGCAATGCGGACAAAAATCCGACCTTAACGATTTCGGCGCTGGGCTGGCGCACCTCCGAATACATCGTTGATCAGGTGAAGAAGATGAACGTCAAGGTCTAATCAGCTATCTTCTGAATGAGTGCTGATTCTTGCCTCCGGGTCGCCCCGCCGTCATCAGTTGCTTCTCGCAGCCGGAATTCCCCACACAGTCAGGCCGTCGGCGGTCCCAGAGGATCGCCGTCCCGGTGAATCGCCTCGCGAATTTGTTCAGCGCCTCGCGGAAGAGAAGGCCCGGGCAGCCGTTCCGGGGGCCGGCGAAATCGTTCTGGGTGCTGATACCGTCGTCGCTCTTGGCGAGGAAGTTTTCGGGAAGCCTGTGGGCGATGAGGACGCTTGCCGTATGCTCCGCCTTCTGGCTGGACGCGAACACTCGGTTTACACTGGTATCTGTATTCTGTGCAACGGTCGCTGCATCCTTGATGTAGCGCCCACACGGGTGCGGTTCGCGGATCTTTCGGAAGAGGAGATTCAGGAGTACGTACGCACCGGAGAACCTCGGGACAAAGCGGGCGCGTATGCCATCCAGGGACTGGCATCCAAGTTCGTGATTTCTATTTCAGGCTGCTACCAGAACGTCGTCGGATTACCCGTCTCGCTCGTCTATCGTTATTTGAAGGCTCTATGAAACAGTGGTTGTTTGCGATCGCGGCGGCAGCCGCTTGGACGCTGGTGCTGAACGCGCAATCGCCGCAACCGGATGAATGGAAATCCGAGGGCGTTCTCTACCTGAACCATTCCCTCAACGCACGATTACACCCGGTTCCCATTCAGGCCGTTCATCTGGGCGATGGCTTCTGGACGGCTCGCCGCAAGGTGACTACCGAGCGTAGCCTGCCCACCATGCTCGATCTACTCGAAGAACACGGTGTGGTGGACAATTTTCGCCGGCTTTCGGGCCGCCCCGACCTGCCACGCAAGGGGCGCATCTCTTCCGATTCCGACCTCTATAAATGGATCGAAGCTGCCGCCTGGGCTCTGGCATCCAACGAGACTTCGGACTCCGATAAGCCGAAACTGCGCGGCGATATCGAATCGCTCGCATCGCATATCCTCGCAGCCCAGGAGCCGGATGGCTACCTCAATACTTACTTCGTCGGCGATAAAGCGCGCCTTCGCTTTACCGATCTTGCCCACTCTCACGAAGATTATTGTCTCGGCCATCTGATCCAGGCGGGCATCGCTTATTATCGTGCCACCGGAAGCCGCAAGCTGCTGGATGCCGGCATTCGTTTCGCGAACTATGTCGTCGATAACTTCGGGCCTACCAAACGTCCGTTTATCACCGGCCACCCGGAGCTCGAAATGGCTTTGGCGGAGCTGTATCGCACTACCGGCCAGATTAAATATCTGGAATTTGCCCGCTATCTTTTCAGTGGTGTTGAAAAGGACCGCCTGAAGCTGAAGGATTCCGACGTTCGCTACATGTTTAGCGGAAAGCCCTTCACATCACGCACGGAGTTCGAAGGCCACGCGGTGCGAGCGCTATATGCCGCCTCGGGAGCTACCGATTATTTCACGGAAACCGGAGAACCGGCCTACAAGCGAACTCTCGATCTGCTGTGGACCGATCTCACCATGCGCAAGATGTACATCACGGGTGGCGTGGGGTCGCGCGCCGCGGGCGAAAGCTTCGGAGATGCGTACGAACTCCCAGCCGAGCAGGCATATGCAGAAACCTGCGCCGCAGTCGCCAACGTCATGTGGAATTTTCGGCTGCTGAATCTTACCGGTAATGCGCGTTATACCGATGTACTCGAGCGCGCCCTGTATAACGGCGTCAATTCGGGCATGTCTCTTTCCGGAACCCTCTATTGCTATCGCAATCCGCTTGCTTCCTCCGGAGAGAAACTGCGGAACCCCTGGTATGACACGACTTGCTGTCCTCCGAACGTGGAACGTCTGTTCGAATCGCTTCCGGGCTATTTTTACGCCACCAGCCGGGACGGCATATACGTCAACCTTTACCAAACCTCGGAACTGGATTGGCGTCTTGAGGACGGCACTCCGTTCAAGCTGGCTCAGGAAACTTCTTATCCATGGACAGGGAATGTCAAGCTGACTGTGACCGTGGCCCACCCTACCGGCTTCACCTTGTATGTCCGCTGGCCTTCCTGGGCAGAGTCGGCTGACATTCAAGTGAACGGACGTCCAATCTCCGCGCCTGGTAAACGAGGCTCGTATTTGCCCATCTCGCGGAACTGGAATTCCGGCGATAGCGTGACCCTTGATTTCCCAATGCAGCCAACAGTGCTTGTGGCAAATCCGCGTGTATCGGACGAATATGGCCGCGTTGCCCTGCAGCGTGGACCTCTTGTGTATGCTCTCGAACAGATAGATCAGAACGGCGTCACGCTGCCGGACATCTTTTACCGTTCTGGTACTCCAGTTGCTACCGAAACGCGTAAGGATCTCCTCGGCGGGGTCACGATTCTAAAGGTTTCCGGTCAGGCTGCCGAAAAACCTGTTGAGGAGGAGTCGTTATACGAACCGCTATCCAGTGCGCTAAATCGAGCGAAGCGACCCGTAAACCTTATATTTGTACCTTATTATGCGATTGGAAACCGGGAACCGACACCTATGGAAGTATGGGTCCCAATTTCAAAATTCGATGCAGGCACAATCTCGGCCTCCGTGGCTACGCCGGAGCACCATACCGAAACGAGATAACCGAAGTTGAGTCTCTATTGAGGCGTAACCTTGTAAAATCGTTATTGTCCGGCTTCGTCGGCAATCTTCTATACTCATGATTTCATTCATTTCCGGACATCGATCCACCATCATCGGTCTGTGCGCGCTGCTGGGTTTTTGTTTCTCGGCCGCTGCTCAGCAAACCCCCGTCGCGCCGGCCCCCGTGCCGGCGGTGCAGCAGCCTACGCAACCGAATACGGAACCCAACGGGCAATCGCAAACTCCTTCCGACCGCTCTAAGGAAGGCAAGAACGCGAACCCTCCGGCGCCGTCAACTGCGGGAGCGCCCGTCGATTCGAATGCTTACAAGATTGGACCTGCCGATATATTAAACATCCGGGTCTGGAACGAACCGGAATTTTCCGGCCCGGTTGCGGTTCACCAGGACGGCAAAATCACGCTGCCACTGGTTGGAGACTTGCAAGCCGGAGATCAAACGCCCGTCCAGGTCGAGCATACTATTACCACCGCGCTCTCGAAGTACATTGTGAAGCCGCTCGTTACCGTAATCGTGCAGGAAGTCGGCAGCAAGAAATACTACATGGACGGCCATGTTAATCGCCCCGGCGAGTATCCACTGGTTGTCCCGACGACGGTCCTGGAGGCGATCAGTAAGGCCGGCGGACTACAGGAGTTTGCCAACGAGAAGCACGTTTACGTCCTTCGCGGAGATCAGCGCATTCCCTTTAACTATAAGGATGTGCTGCGCGGCAAACACATGGACCAGAACATTGAGTTAAAACCGGGCGACCACGTCGTGGTGCCATAAGAATTAGAAAACGACCATGCTAGACCGATTATCCGTACCTCGCCGCGCACTGGATTTTGGAGATTACGTTGACATGCTGCGCCGGAACCTGGGCTGGCTCATCGGGCCTACCTTTGCCGGCCTGGTTATCGTCACGGTTGTTGCTTTCTTTCTCCAGGACACGTATGTCTCTCAGGCGGCCATCCGTATCGTTCCTCAACAGATTTCACCCGAACTCATTCAGAACGTAAGCGCGCAGGACATTGTCGACCGGATCAACGGCATGGCGCAGCAGATTCAAAGCAGGGATACGCTGACTTCCATCATCAACACGTACGGGCTCTACAAGGACGAGATGAAGAGCGAACCGTTGCAGGATGTGATTGACAAGATGAAATCCGCGGTACGAATCCGCCCGCTTGCCGGATGGACGAACATTGAGGGCAAGTCGCTTCCGGCCATGCAAGTTAGCTTTTCATATTCGGACAAATACACGGCGCAAAAGGTTTGCGCCGAGTTGGTGTCCCGGTTCATGACGGCTAATAACGAACAGAATATGCAGTTGCAGCAGGTCACGAACGATTTTCTGAGCGACGAAAGTGAGCGGGCCAAGCGCGACCTCGATCAGATCGAAAGCAAAATCGCGGTTTATCGTGAAAAGAACGCCGGGCATTTACCGGAGGAACTCCAAACCAATATTTCGCAGATGAATGCGCTTGAGAATCGCGCCAGCGGGCTGTCCGATGCATCGATGAGAAACACAGAACAGCGGATGATGCTTGAGTCAGAGCTTCAAATTGCCAAAGACCGGTTGTCAACATTTCAGCTAAACTCACCCCAAGCTCTATCCCAAAATCAAAAAGCGGGCGTCTTGGATCGCGAGATTGATCAACTGCAAGACAACATTGAGGAGATGAAGGGCCGCTATACGGACGATTATCCTGGTTTGCAGGATGCTCGCGACCGCCTTGCGCTGCTAAAGAAGCAGCGTGAACAATCCATCAAAGATCAAGCAGCTCGCGAACAAACCGCAAAAGATAACCCCTCGAAAGCAGCCGCGGTCTACAATCCGGCCCTTACCCGCGAGCGTATGAACGCCGAGGCCGTCGTCCAACAGCTTGAGACGCAGTTGAAGGCAAACGCCATGGAATTGCGTAACATCAATAAGCAAATGGCATCGGTCAATGCAGCTCTTGGCAACTATTCCGGTCGAATTCAGAGCGTTCCTGCTAGCGAGAAAGAGTATACCGACTTGCTGCACGACCGCGACTTAGCCAGGCAGCGATACACTACGCTTCAACTCAAGCGGGAAAAGTCGGGCGTATCCATGGAACTCGAGCGCCGCAAACAGGGCGAGACGCTGGAGGTCATCGATGCGGCTTCTCTGCCGCCTGCTCCTTCTGCGCCGAAACGCGGCATGATGATTCCAATTGGAGCGGGAATCGGTTTCGCTCTCGGCGTTCTCCTGGTCGGTATCCGGGAGGTCCGGGATACTTCGTTGAAGAACCTGAAGGACGCGCGGCTATATACGCAACTATCCATTCTTGGCAGCGTTCCATTGCTGGAGAATGATGTTGTCGTGCAGCGTCGTAAACAGGTTATGTGGGTTAGTTGGGCCACCGGAACCCTGCTCGGTCTGGCAATCATCGCCGGATCGATTGCGCACCACTACTTAAAGGCATAATAATGAGCCGAGTCCACGACGCTTTGCGAAAAGCGGCACAAGAAAAAGACGCTTTGCGAAGACCGCCACAGGAAAGCGGTCAGACAGTTAAAGCACCGCCTCCCCGCAATCCCCCTCCCGCGGCGTATGTCGACCCTGCGGCTCGGCCCGAACCCGCAAGCGCAACCGATACTTTCACGGCGAGCGAGCCACGTGCGGATGTTGTGTTTCCCTCTTCCGAAGCCGATTCGAACGTGTCCGTTACCGCGGTTACGGTCTCGTGCCTGGAGGAAGCAGCGAACGACATCGACAACCTCGAGCAGATCATCCGGAACGTTCGCCAGGTGCCATATGATCCAATGCCGGACGCTTTGGTGGTGAATCCCTCGAAGCCTCGAGAGGCGCCCGCCGAAGAATTTCGGTCTCTACGCACCCGACTGAATCACCTACAGACTTTGCAGCCGCTGCGCACCCTGGTAGTCACCAGTGCTTCTCCCGCCGAAGGAAAGTCGTTTACTGCTTCGAACCTTGCTGTAACGCAATCTCAACTTGCCGACAAGCGAGTCCTGCTTGCCGATTTTGATTTCCGGCGGCCTACGCTCGATAAGGTTTTTCGGCTGCCGTCCGCGCCAGGCATTACCGATTATCTGCTGGGGAAAGCCCGTATCGGGGATATCATCACGAAGGTTGGCGACACAAACCTCTATGCCATGACGGCTGGAGAGCCGGTGACAAATCCGCTTGAATTACTCAACTTCAAAGAGTGCGGCGCATTAATCGATGGCCTCCGAAACCATTTCGATTGGATCATCCTGGACAGCCCGCCGCTGCTCTTCGCTGCCGATGGGAACCTGCTTGCCACTATGTGCGACGCAACAATATTGGTTGTGCGCATCGGTACAACTACCTTCGACTCCGTAACCCGCGCCATGCAGTCGCTTTGTGAAAACAACGTTTTGGGCGTCGTGGTGAACGGAGCGCGCCGCAGTGAGCTCTATAGTAAGTACAGTTACTATCACGACTACTATTACCCATCCGATACTGCTGAACTCGAGTCCGGCCTAGCGTCGGAAGATGAAGAAAATGTGCCGGCGGATACTACGGCGAAATAGCTGCTTGAGCGCTCTTAGTCAGCCATTTCGCATCTAAAACGCCTCTTCCGGCATCCAGAGGTGTAGCTGTGATATCAGATGCACCCGAATTGCAAGGCAAGTACGCGGACACACTTCCCACCGTTCATGAACTGATTCGTACCCGCTGGAGTCCGCGCTCCTTTTCAGATCGCCCCGTTTCAAACGAAGATTTGAAGACGATGCTCGAAGCCGCTCGCTGGGCGGCATCCTCCAACAACGAGCAGCCGTGGCGGTTTGTGATCGCGAAGAAATCGGATGGCGAGGCATATCAGCGTATTTTGAATCTGCTGGTTCCGAGCAATCAGCAATGGGCCAGAACCGCGCCTGTGCTTATGATCATGGCCGCAAAACGAACCTTCAGCCATAACGGGAGACCGAACACCTATGCGTTCCACGATACCGGCGCGGCGCGTTCTCACTTGTTTTTGCAAGCGAACGCGCTCGGAATGCATGCTCATGGAATGGCGGGCTTTGATCGCGAGCGAGCCCGGGAGGTTCTGGGTATTCCCGAAGATTACGAGGTTGGCCCCGCCGTTGCGGTCGGCTACCGTGATTCGCCCGATAAGCTTACCAATGAGCAGCAGCGCGAGTGGGAAGTAGCGAAGCGCGTGCGGAAGCCGCTAAACGAACTTGTATTCCGCGGCCATTGGGACGAGCCTCTGAACTTATAGGTCGCCCCCTCGGCAGCACAAAGAAACTCAAAATGGAGAGTGCTGCTCCCAACCTCGACTCTTCGGCTCTTGCCGCGGACCGCCCTCACTAAGCGGCGCGTGCGCGGGCGCACTGTTGAAGTCGAGATCGGCCGGCCCAAACCGGAGCGGGCGATCCAGAATCATTTCTACAGTGGAGCCCTTTGACAAGGTCGCATCCGGACCTCTGGTGAGCAGTACGCCCAGTAAACCGGCCGCCGCACCCGCGCCGGCGCCGATGCCCGCGCCTCTTGCTACACCTCCTGCCGCCGCGCCAATACCGGAGCCGATCACGGTGCCAGCCGTCGTGCTCCCGACCACGGTGCCTAAATCGCCCTTCTTATCTCCCCGGCTGGTGACCTTGCTATCTTCGCGTTTGAGTGTCTCGCCATCTCTCGCATCAAGCGCGCCCAGATCGGAGCGAAAGTTCCGGCTGATGCCATTCGGCAGCGTCAGCGAATCGAACCGTACCTGTAAAGCGCCTCGGCCCTTCAGCCGCCCTGGACGCTTGATTTCGGTAATGGTCCCGCTTACCCAACTTCCCTGTGGGATAACGATTCTGTTGTTCGAAAGCACCGGAAACGCCGTTTCCAGATAAATGCGGTCTCCAACCGCAGCTTGCTTCGTGCTCACGCTGTTGATCATGTTCAGCAGGATGTGCGTGCCCGCCGCAACTTCATAGCTTCCGCTGGGTGGTTGCGCTTCCGTCCGTTGCTTAAGTTGCTCTCGTTGCTGTGCAGGCGGAGGCTGTCCCGGCCGGCTTGAGTCACTCTGTTGCGCGGCCGCAGCGCAGCAGACGATCACGCCTAGCGAGGCGATACCAAGGAGCTTACTCATTCCCCGATCCTCTCCGCCCAGTCTATAGGAATCATGGGATTCCCTCAAACGGACGCAGTACTGGAACGCGCCGTTGCGTTCTGGGCTCGGTTCTTTTCGACCACCCGTTTTGCCTTCGTGAAAACCGTGCTGATGGGCATAGTTGCGAGTGCGTCCATGCCCACCCACTCGCAAGGGCCAATGTTCCGGGTCGCTGCTGCTTCGCGAACCTCGAAGCGGTAGTTATGAAACGTGATCCCGTGCCGAAATGCCCCCAGCCGTTGGCCCACGCTGGCGGCCGGCAACTGAGCCCGTTCCGGCAGTTCCCAGAATCCGGCCATCAGTCTCGATTCCGCCGGCCTCCTCCAAGCCAAAACCCGGCCGGCCTGTGCAATCCAAAACACTACCCGCTCTTCCTGCACGTTCTTTGCGTTCGTCGTTTTCACTGGTCGTTGCTCCTGCGTTCCTCTCTTGCGCGATTCGCAGACTTGGGAAATAGCGCAAAGCAGGCACCGCGGCTTCTTCGGAAGGCAAATCGTTGCCCCCAACTCCATCATCGCCTGATTGAAGTCTCCCGGTCGTGCGCGGTCGAGCATGCGATCCGCCAGCACCGTAAAGTGCTTTCGTGCGGCTACCGGCCCGATATCGGTTTGGTCATTGAAGATCCGGCTGATTACCCGCAGAACGTTCCCATCCACCGCCGCGTGAGGAAGCTGGAAGGCGATACTCGCTACCGCGGCCGCCGTGTAGTCACCGATTCCTGGCATTGCTCGAATCTCATCATACGTGTCCGGAAAGGCGCCGCGCTCCCGCATTTGAACCGCAGCTTTATGCAGATTGAGCGCGCGATGATAATATCCCAAACCCGCCCACAATGCCAGCAATTCCGATTGCGTCGCTTCGCCAAGCGATCGGAAATCCGGAAAGCGGTTCAAGAATCGTTCGTAAAACGGCGTGGCTGCGGCTACGCGAGTCTGCTGCAGCATAATCTCGGAAACCCAGATTGCGTACGGGTCGCCCGTGCGCCGCCACGGTAGATCGCGCCGGTATTGGTCAAACCAGTCGAGTAAATCGCGCCGAAGCTGTTGGATTTCCTGCTCTGAAAGCATCCTGATACGATCCGGCAGGCGAGGCCAGTATCTATAATAAAGGAGTACCCTTTACAACGTTTGCCCGCCGTGCGCTTGTCCAATCGCGGCGTTTTGCCACCCTCTATTCTCAATGCCGGAAACCTCTAGCTTAACCTCTTGCGAAGCGTTCGCATCGGAAGAGGTCGAGGCGGCTGCCCGTCCTATACTTGCCATTCGCGGTGCTCGCGTCCACAACTTGAAGAACATCGACGTTGACATCCCGCACAACCAATTGACCGTGGTTACGGGCGTGTCGGGGTCGGGCAAGTCGTCGCTCGTGTTCGACACCATCTACGCCGAAGGTCAGCGCCGCTACGTCGAATCCCTATCTGCTTACGCGCGACAATTTCTGGAACGAATGGAGAAGCCGGATGTTGATGAGATCCTCGGCATCGCTCCTCCCGTTGCTATCCGGCAAAAGAATCAGACGCGCAATCCGCGCTCGACCGTTGCCACCGCTACTGAGCTTTACGACTTCATGCGCCTGTTATGGGCGCGCGCCGGCCGCACCTTTTGCCCCAATGACGGCTCCCAAATCCAGCGCGATACGGTCGACCAGGTTGCAGAAAGGATGCTGTCACAAGCGGAAGGATCGCGCTGGTATGCCCTTTTTCCGGTTGCGGCGGAATCCAAGCATGCCGGCAAGCCCGAAGCCGCCGCCCTCCGCGACCGCCTTTTCGACCTGCGCAAAAAAGGCTTTAACCGCCTCTTCCAGAACGGACAAACGTTCGAGTTCTCCACGCCCGAATCGCTGCTCGGGATCGATTTCGCCGGGCCGGTTTACGCGCTGGCGGATCGCATCGTGATTCGACCTGATTCGCACTCCCGCATCGTCGACACTGTCGAGGTCTGTTACCGCGAAGCCGGGGAGATTTTCTTTGAGCAGGCCGGCGTTGCCGATCCCGTTACGCTGCATTTCAGCGAGAAGTTCGCCTGCAAAAAGTGTGGCCTTGTCGCAAGCATCCCGGAACCAACTCTCTTCAGCTTCAATAATCCGATTGGCGCTTGCCCGGTGTGCCAGGGCTTCGGCAACACCATCGATTACGATCTCGACCTGATTATTCCCGATCCTACTTTGACGATGGAACAGGGCGCCGTTGACCCCTGGACTAAGCCGCAGTACTCCTGGTATTACGAGGAAACCTTCGAACCGAAAACACGCAGGAAAGTCCGCCTGAACATACCCTATGCTGAACTGCGCGTGGACGAACGGGAGATTGTCCGCACACACGTCAAGCGCTTTTTTGGCGAGGTTGAAAAGAAGAAGTATAGAGTGCATGTGCGGGTGTTCTTGAGCCGGTATCGCGCGTACACGGAGTGTCCTGCGTGCCGCGGTGCGCGCCTCCGGCCGGAAGCGCTGTGGGTACAACTCAACGGCTGCAGTATCGCGCAGATTTCGAGGATGAACATCGCGCGCGCACAAGAATTCTTCGATACCCTTCAACTCAGTCCCGAAGAATCGGAGATAGCGGATCGCATTCTTGACGAGATCCGTCAACGCTGCAAGTTTTTGAACGATGTCGGCCTCGAATACTTGACCCTCGATCGTCTTTCCGCTACTCTTTCGGGCGGAGAAGCCCAGCGTATCCAGCTTGCTACTTGCCTTGGCTCGCGCCTCGTCGGAACCACCTATGTTCTCGATGAGCCTTCCATTGGATTACACAGCCGCGACACCGCGCGTCTGACTCACATTTTGAAGGACCTGCGCGAGCTTGGGAATACCATCATTGTGGTTGAGCACGATCCCGAGATTATGGCTGAAGCCGACCATATAATTGACCTCGGCCCTGGCGCGGGGGAAAACGGCGGCCGGGTAATCTTCTCCGGAAGCTATCCTCAACTTCTCTCGCCTGAGTCACGGAAAGACCGCGATCTTCCTCATTCGCTCACCAGCCGCTACCTTCGCGGGGAGCTCTCCGTGTTTCGTGTGCATGATCGCCGGAAGGTCAATCGAAAACGCACGGTTCGCTTTATCGGAGCGCGCGCAAACAATCTCAAAAGCATAGACGTCGAGATTCCGCTGGGAATGATGGTCGCGGTCACGGGTGTGTCGGGTTCAGGCAAATCGAGCCTGATCCACGATGTTATTTACAAAGCTCTCGATCTCGAGGTGAATAAAGAGAGGCGGGCAGCAAGAGAAAGTACCGGTTCTGACAGCGAAGCGAGCGCCCGGAAACTCCCGCTGAAGCGTATCGAACGCGCCGATCTTCTCACCGGTGCTGTTCTGGTGGACCAATCACCAATAGGCCGTACTCCGCGCTCGAATCCGGTCACGTATATAAAAGCTTTTGATCTGATTCGCGAACTGTTTGCTCGTACTCCTGAAGCCGAGCGCCGCGGCTACACGGCCGGACACTTTTCCTTTAACGTTCCCGGCGGCCGCTGTGAGAACTGCCAGGGAGATGGCACGGTTACGGTTGAAATGCAGTTTCTGGCTGACGTTGAGCTCATCTGTGAAGAGTGTAAGGGCACGCGTTACAAGCAGAGCGTACTCGACATTCGTTACAAGGGCCTGAACATACATGAAGTGCTGCAGATGACCGTCCGCGAGGCGCTTTCGTTCTTTGCCGGGACCCCTCGCCTGGCTGCGCGTCTAAAGGTGCTGCAAGATGTCGGGCTCGGCTATCTCCGGCTCGGTCAATCCGCTACCACGTTGAGCGGCGGAGAAGCGCAACGGGTGAAGTTAGCCGCTCACCTCGCACACTCCACCTGCGAAGGAACGCTTTTTCTCTTTGACGAGCCGACAACCGGGCTTCACTTCGACGATATAGCGAAGCTGCTGGAATCCTTCGAACGCCTGATCCATAATGGCGGCAGCGTTCTGGTTATCGAACATAATATCGATTTGATTCAGGCTGCTGACTGGATCATCGACCTCGGGCCGGAGGGCGGGGAAGCGGGAGGCCGCATCATCGCGCAAGGCACGCCCGAAGCTATTGCGGCCGCGCCCGGCTCATACACCGGCAAGTACCTGAAACAAGCGCTTGCACGATGCGCGATTGCCTAAATGAATTCGCTGCACGATCTGCCGTCTGTCGATCAGGTATTGCGGAGTCTCCAGTCCGGCAATGAACTGCCTCGTGAAGTCATCGTCAATGAAGTACGTAACGCGCTGGCCGAGCGGCGCGAAGCGTTGATGGCAGGAGTTCCGGCCGGCGCGGAAAGTATTGAAGTGACGGTTCAGCGCCGATTGAGAGCTCTCGCCGAGCTTTCACTCCGGCCGGTGATTAATGCGACCGGCGTGATTCTTCACACCAATCTGGGGCGCGCTCCGCTACCGGCCTTCGAACCGATTGCCGGTTACTCCAATCTCGAATACGACCTTGAATCCGGGAAGCGCGGCAAACGCGATGCGCACATCGCACCATTACTCGAATCTTTGCTCGGCAAACCCGGCATCGTCGTAAATAACAATGCCGCGGCGGTTTACCTCGTTCTGAGCGAACTGGCTGCTGGGCATGAGGTGATCGTTTCGCGCGGTGAGCTGATCGAAATCGGCGATGGCTTCCGCATTCCGGACATCATGGCTCGCTCTGGGGCAATTCTACGCGAAGTGGGCACCACAAACCGCACACGTCTGGATGACTACCGCCGTGCGCTCAACGAGAACACCCGTCTGATCTTGCGGGTCCATCCTTCTAATTTCCGCATGAGTGGATTCACCTCGCGGCCAGCGGGCAAGGATCTCTCGGTATTGGCCCGAGAGCACAGTATTCCGTTGTACGAAGACCTTGGCAGCGGCTGCATTTTCGATCTGCGCCCCTATGGATTCGACGAGCCACTGGTCAATGACAGCCTTCAGGCCGGCGTCGACCTCGTCTCGTTCAGTTGTGACAAGCTGCTGGGAGGACCACAGGCAGGTATCGTCGCGGGAAATGCCGAACTCATACAGCGCGTACGCCGGAACCCGATGTATCGCGCCTTTCGGGTCGACAAGCTGATCCTGCAATCTCTTCAGGTAACACTTCAGCGCCTGCTGATCCAGGATTGGCAGTCTATCCCGTCTTTGCGGATGATTGTGATACCCCTCGACGACCTTCGCCGGCGCGCGGAACGAGTAGCGGAGCAGATCAGCGAAGCCCCACTCCAGCTTCGTCAATCGGAATCGGCGATTGGCGGCGGATCGACACCGGGACAGGTCTTGCCTACTTGGGTCATCGAACTGTCCGTACCTGATCCGATCGCCTTCGAACGGCGCCTTCGGAACTCTCCTGTGCCCGTAGTCGCGCGCATCGAGCAGGACAAGATCCTGGTGGATTTGCGCACCGTTCGCAACGAAGAAGAGGCAGATTTGATAAGGGCGATTAAAGCCGCCTGCAGCGCTGGAGAGCGCTCGTAGGTGAATGGCAGCTTAGCTGCCGCATCTCCAGATAACTCTTCCGCCCACAACCGTCGCGAGTGGTCCGCCACGGAATCTATGCCCGTTGAAAGGCGTATTGCGGCTTTTAGACGGCGATTGGTTCACGTCGTAGATCCACTTTCGATCAAGACTCAAGATCGTAACATCTCCCACCGCGCCGGTGCGCAGTGTCCCTCGATCAAGAGAAAGAATCCGCGCCGGATTTTGCGTGAATACCTGAATCAATCGGGACAACGGCAGCTTACCCGTGTGATACAGGCTCTCTAAGGCAAGTCCGACCGCTGTCTCAAGTCCGATGATCCCGAACGGGCAGCGTTCGAATTCCTGCATCTTCTCGGCGCCGGGATGCGGAGCGTGATCCGTTGCGATCGCGTCAATCGCGCCGCTCACCAAACCTTGCGTTATTGCCTCGATATCGCGCCGCTCTCGCAGGGGCGGCTTCATCTTGTAGCTGCTGTCATAAGGCGGCATATCCGAATCGGACAATAGGAAGTGGTGCGGTGTTGCTTCCGCGGTTACCGAAAGGCCTCGCTGTTTCGCAAACGAGACCATCTCCACCGAGTGCTGCGATGAGATATGTGCGACGTGATACCGCACGCCTGTCACTTCGGCTAGAATGATGTCCCGGGCGACCATCACGTCTTCGGAACTGCGTGGGATGCCGCGCAGCCCGAGCCGAATGGACTGCAGCCCCTCATGCATGTCTCCGTTCGCGCTGAGATGCAAGTCTTCGCAATGCTCAATCAGCGGCAGATCCAAGGCGCGCGCATACTCCATGGCTCGCCGAACCACGCGCGCATTCATGACCGGCTTACCGTCGTCCGAAATTGCAATAATGCCGGCCTGCTTCATTGAGGCCATGGACGACAGTTCCTCGCCCGCGCTGTTTTTGGTGATCGCGCCGATCGGGTAAACGTTCACTACGCCGAAGCGCCGTGCGCGATCCACGATATAACTGGTCACGGTGGCGTTGTCGTTAATCGGTTCCGTGTTCGGCATGCAGCATATCGAGGTGAACCCTCCCGCTGCAGCCGCTCGCGATCCCGTCTCAATCGTCTCGGCATGCTCGAAGCCCGGCTCACGCAGGTGCACATGCATGTCGATAAATCCGGGCGCAACCACCAGCCCGGAAGCATCGAACACCTCGCTTCCCGTGGCGTCGATGTCTTCCGCGATCTCGCGGATAAGGCCGTTTTCGATTGCAATATCGCTGATGCGATCCAGCCCCTGCGCCGGATCAACTACCCGCCCATTCTTAATTACCAGTTTGCTCATGCAGCCAGCACCCGCTCAAGCACGGCCATGCGCACCGCCACACCGTTCTCGACCTGGTTCAAAATTGCCGACCGCTGCGAGTCTGCTACCTCCGATGAGATCTCGCGGCCGCGGTTAATTGGGCCCGGGTGCATCACCACTACATCCGGCTTCGCTAGCTCCACATGTTCGGGCCGCAAGCCAAAGAATTGGAAATACTCGCCGGCCGGAAATGCTGCGGAATGCTGCCGCTCAAGCTGCACGCGCAGCATCATAATCACGTCGGCAGCCCGAATCGCGGTTTCCATATCGCAAGTCAGTTCCACGCCGGGGGCCATTTGCGCCATCTCTCGCGGCAGCAGGGATGCCGGCCCGCAGAGTACCACTTGAACTCCGAACTTGGAAAGCAGAAAGATGTTTGAGCGCGCCACCCGGCTGTGTGCGATGTCGCCGATAATCGCCACACGCAATCCTTCGAGCGTCCCACGCCGGTCCAGAATGGTTCGGGCATCCAGCAGCGCCTGCGTTGGGTGCTCGTGCGTTCCATCCCCGGCGTTCACGATCGGGATGGGTAGATAACGCGATAGAAAATGCGGCGCGCCGGAAGCCGCGTGGCGCATGACAATGGCATCGGGCCGCATCGCGGCAAGCGTGTTCAGCGTGTCGACCAGCGATTCGCCCTTCGAAACGCTAGAACTAGAGGCTGTAATGGAAACCGTGTCCGCGCCCAACCGCTTTGCCGCCATCTCGAAACTTGTGCGGGTACGCGTGGAGGCTTCGAAGAACAGATTCACCAGGCTCCTGCCCCGCAGGATGTCAAATCGCTTAAAGCTCTGCCCGGGCGCCGGCTGAAAATCCTTCGAGCGCGTCAGGACCGCTTCAATTTCAGCTCGCGTCAGCGACTCGATATCCAGCAGCCCACGTCTCATACCGCTAACTGACACTTTGCGGTGCCAATTCGTCTACGCGCTCAACCAGCATCACCTTCTCCTGACCATCGACTTCCTCAAGTTTGACTTCGATGATCTCGCTGCTGCTGGTCTGAACCATCCGTCCGATATACCGAGCCTCTATCGGAAGCTCCCTGTGGCCGCGGTCTATCAACACTAGCAACTGAACGCGTGCCGGCCGCCCGTGATCGAACAACGCATCCAACGCTGATCTCACCGTTCGTCCGGTATAAAGGACATCGTCCATGAGCACGACATCCTTACCGATTATTGGGAAGTCGATCTGCTTCGCGTGCAGAACCGGTCGTTCGCCCACCGTTGAAAGATCGTCGCGATAGAGGTTGATGTCCAGAATCCCCACTGGAATCTTCAGTCCTTCCAGGCTCTCGATTTTGGCCGCGAGCCGCTCAGCCAGCGGGGCCCCACGCCGCTTGATTCCTACAAAAGCGAGGCGGTCCAGGTCATTCGTCTTCTCCAATACTTCGTGGGCAAGGCGAACCAGGGTGCGATCGATCTCCGACGCGCTCATCAACTGCTTCTTTTCTCGAACAATTGCCATGGAATTGAATGTGGTGGGCCTACTGTCACGTCAGATTATCACGCACGGGTTTGCCGTGTTCCCCGCGTCCGGCGCTCAGGATCGCAAGCGCCCGCGAATGCGTTTCGCTAGCTTCTCGATCTGCTCGGTTTTCTTTACCGAAGAGAAAGGCACAACGTAGTCTCCGGCTTTCTGCAGTTCATCCCGCAGCTGCTGCGCAATTGAGATCAACTCGTTGGCATCTTTCAATGCCTGCTCGTGCTGTTCCTTTGCCATCGCATTCTTTTGCGATTTCCCGTTTGGTAGCTTCTTGTCTTCATCTCCAGGCTCAGGAATCGGCAACTTTCGTTCATCTTGATCCTGCGGAAATTGTGAAGTCTGGCCGCTTGCGGTTAACAGAGCCGAGCCTAGCAGCGACAAAACTGCGAATCGGCGGTTAATGCTCATCTGGCTGCTATCATAAGCCACTTATGATCAGTCAAACGGCGGATGCAAGGGCCGCGCAATGGAGGTAACGGTCGGCGTCATCGGCCTTGGAAACGTTGGCCTCGGCACGCTTCAGATTCTTACCGAAAGCGCCCGGTCGATTCATGACAAGCTCGGCTTCGCACTCAACGTCAAAGCAGTCTGCAGCCGGAATGTTCAGCAGAAGCAGCTTCCTCCACTAGGCGAACCGCTGCTTCGCACTCCTGACTGGCGCGAGGTGGTTTGTGATCCCGAAATCGATATCGTGGTCGAAGCTATCGGCGGTACCGGCACGGCTTTTCACATCATCGAAGAAGCTCTCCGCCAGCGCAAATCCGTGGTTACAGCCAACAAGGAATTGATGGCTCTGCGTGGCGCGGAGCTTTGGGCGCTGGCTAATCAGAATGGCGTAAACCTCGCGATGGAGGCGAGCGTTGCGGGCGGCATTCCGATTCATACCGTGCTTCGTGAAGGCATCGCCGGGGATCGTATTGTCGAGCTCTATGGGATCCTCAATGGCACCAGTAACTTCATCCTGACGGAGATTGAAAAGAGCAACGCGAACTTTGAATCGGTTCTATCGGAAGCTCAACAGCTTGGTTATGCGGAGGCCGACCCCTCAGCCGATATCGACGGCCTGGATGCCCGCTCCAAGCTTGCCATTCTTGCGGCGCTTGCGTTTGGAGAAAAGCTCACGCCTGCCGATATCTATACCGAGGGTATTCGCCGCATCATGCCGGTCGATTTCGAATATGCGCATCAGTTGAAGCACACGATCCGGCTGTTGTGCCTGGCGCGCCAGAATGAGCAGGGGCTGCTTCTTTCGGTGCGCCCGAGTCTGATACCCCAATCGGCGATCCTGGCTCAAGTGAAAGGCGCATACAATGCCATCTGGATTCGCGGAGCTTATGGCGAGGATACGTTTTACTATGGCCGCGGCGCAGGCTCAAAGCCCACCGGCGTTGCCATTGTGAGTGATCTGATGCGCGTTGCCCGCGAGATCCGCTTCGGCAGTCCCGAGCGGGTCAGTCCTTTTGCTCACGAACGCCTGGGCGAGTACAAGCCTCTGCCGATTCCGACCCAGAAGCTGCCCTATTATCTCCGCTTCCGCGTCGAAGACAAGGCCGGCATTATCGCGACCTTGGCAACGGTGCTCGCCAAGCACCAGATTGGGATCGATGCCGTGCTCCAGCTTCCACGGGAAGACTGGCGCGATCTGCCGTTCGTCATAACCACTGAGCCGGCCCGGGAGCAAGCGGTTCGCGACGCGCTGCTCGAGATCCGCGATGCGGATTTTCTGGTGGAATCGCCGTTTGCGATGCCGATGGAGCGCGGATTCTGAATGCCCTTTGGCCGGGCATCCAGTAGAATAACGATGTGGATGAGCCTGCGCGTTTGGGCGAGGCGAAGACTTAGTTTTGGATGAGCCCGCGCTTCTCAGCGAGGCGAAGACTCAATGTGGAGAGGTGGCTGAGTGGTCGAAAGCAGCGGTTTGCTAAACCGTCGTAGGGTCAAAAACTCTACCGGGGGTTCGAATCCCCCCCTCTCCGCCAGATTCTCAGATCTGCCTTTCTTATCAGTTACTTACAAAGAGCAATAACGCCTTGGTGTCGGTTTTCGAGGCCAGAAACCGACACCAAGCCGCGCCGTTTTCCGCTTCCCGGAGACTGCAACCGACACCAAAACCGACACCAAAAAACGACAACTTCCGGCGGCTCGGGCATACTACTCAAGGAGTCTGGAATGGCAAGTCTGAAGCGTGTTCGCGTGATCAAGAAAATTCAGGAAGGCGGGGTATGGCGTTACATATCGCTGAAGCAAAACGGCACCCGCTATGTCTGGGACGACCGGCCGGGAACGTATTTTGTGGAATGGTGGGAAGGCGTCCAGCGGCGCCGCGAGACGGCCGGTCAAACGCCTGCGGAAGTGATTGCCGCCAAACGGCGCAAACAGGACGGACTGCGGGCTCCGCAAGGTGCGCCAGCCAGACCGGAACCGCAACCAGCTCCTGCGGTAGAGCGCCCGCTGAGGAATCAAGAACCAGGTCGGGCGGCATCTCGATGGCTCGCTCTTCGTAGTCCTTGGGAGAAAAACCGATTTTCCCCTCGCCACTCACGCGCAGGCACGCTGCATCAAAATTCAGGTCACGCCAAGTCAGAAAGCAGAGCTCCTGTTCCCGTAAGCCCGTCAGGAGAAGCGTCGCAAACACCGCTTTCTCGAAGTCATCGCAGTGGGCAAATAGCGCATCGAGTTCCGCCTGGCTATAGACTGGCGGCCGGCGGCCCGCTTTTTTCTTGGCGTCCCGCAGGTGTTTGAAGCGCGCGCAAGGATTCTTCATCGAGACGCCGCGCTCATTGACGAAGTAGTAGAAGAAGGTCCGTAAGGTGCAGACTTCGAAGTTGACAGTGGGCGCGGTGATCAGCCGGCCGTGTTGTTCGCTCTTCTCCTGGCGACGCCGGATCTTGTATTCGTCAATCTCCGCTCGCGTAATGCTCTCGACGAATTCCTTGTGACCGAAGAGCCGGAGAAAATGCCGGAGCACTTGTCCGTAGCGCTGCGCGGTCGCGGGCTTATCGGGGGAATGCGCCTGGACGTGCTTCAGAAAAAGCTCACGCGCCGCGGCGAGCGGGGTTTTGGTCGCGACGGGTTGCGGAGCCAGCCGATATCTTCGAGCAGCTCTCAGCGTGTCGTAAGCTCTTGACTGCTCGGGAAGTGCACGATCTCGTCGGTATAAGCGAAAAGACTCTCTACAAGTACGTATCCCTCAGCCTCATTCCGCATTACAAGATCGGAGCAAACGTGCGTTTTCGCCCGCGCGAAGTGGCTGAGTGGCTGCAGGCGCGCGCCTGCTTCGATTCGCGCAGGCGAACTGCGAAGCTGCATTCGGTTCATTGACCTCCCTAAAAGAAATTCACTCGCGCACACGGCACCGCACACCTTCGAGCCTGCTATGCTGTCGGCATGGCGAGGAGTCTGGAGCACTTATGCGGCAAACAGACGATACGATCTGCGCGCGCATTCGGCTTCGATTTCGAGCCTCCCAGCCGCCTTGGTGTCGGTTTTGGTGTCGGTTTTTCGGTAAATCCGGGAGCAAACGGGAGAACGGAGAGACGGAATAGAAATCCGCTATCCTCTCTCAAACAAGCGAGTTACAAGGATCTAGTAAGTAACTCAGAAACTTGCAAGGGGGTCGGGAGCGGAATCCCCCCCTCTCCGCCAGAAAAGTCTAAGGGACTTCCGCAGCGTTGTCGTCTCTAACGGCACCGTAAACAGTTCTGGCTCGGATCGCGCTGGATCCAGGAATAGAATTTCCGTGAATTCTTCCAGTAGAACTTCTCGACAGTTGCACGATCTTTTGAGGAAATGAACTCTCTAGCGAGCCGGAAAACATCCGAGTACGTCGCCCATTGATCGCTATTGGGCCAATCACTGCCGTACATCAGCCGGTCGGGCCCAAATGTTCCCCAGATGTGATCCAAGCGGTCCCGATAGAAATTCAGGTCGAGTGGCACGCGGCCATCAACGCGTCGAACAATCCCGGAGAGCTTCGCGAAGACCTGAGGCCGTTGCCCGAGTACTCCCAGATCGGCATCGCACGCCTTCCGCGCGGCGGCATTATCGGGCGGGGTCAATTCGGGTAGATGATCGATCACAATCTTCAGGTCGGGAACGCGATCGCTCAAGCGAACAACAGCGTGAATCAATGCGGGGTCCGGGTTCGCCGTATCGAGCAGCAGGCCTGCCGCCAGCAGTAATTTCAGGTCGCTTACAAATCCCGGGTTCGAGATTCCCCGGCCCAAATCGCGATCCCAAATATTCCCATACCGGATGCCACGAAACAGCGGATTCTTGTGCAGCCGGTCTAGTTGTCGTGCGAAACCGGGCGTGCCGGGTTCCAGATCGCCAATGGTGCCGACGATGATTGGATCTTTCGATGCTACGTCCAGAACCCACTGGTTATCATCCAGCCACGGGCTGCATTCTATTTCGATCGCGCCCACCACGCCGTGAGATGCTGCGACTCTGCGGAAGCGTTCCGGAAGCGCGCTCTTATAAATGGCGCTATTCTTCGGCGGCCACGGCACGCCTTGCGGACGCGAGACGTCGAACAGATGAATATGCGTATCGATAATTGGAACGTCTTCTGGAATGCCAGAAAACGTATTCGAGGCACGCGCAACCGCGCAGCCCAGCGCAGTGGAAATAAACCTTCTGCGTTTCATTCGGGCCCCAACGGCGCCGGCGATGTGAATCTATCTGGAGCTGATCCAGCCGGCCCTAGTCTAGAACGCTGCCGCGCCTGCTTCGGCAACGGCCTGATCCTGCTTACCCAAGCCGCCGCTTACGCCGATTCCACCCATTACCTGGTCGCCACGTTTTAGCGGAATGCCGCCGGCGAAGATCATCACGCGTCCGTTGTTTGAGGCGTGAATGCCGAAGAACTGATCGCCAGACTGGCTGAGTTCGGCCAATTCCTTCGTGGAAATGTCAAATGCTCTGGATGTCCACGCCTTCTTGATGGATATATCGACGCTTCCAAACCAGGCCTTATCCATGCGCACATGGGCGACGAGATTCCCCCCCTGGTCGACAACAGCGATATTCATGGGTTGACCGATTTCTTCTGCTTTCTTTTCCGCGGCGGCAATAATCCGCCTTGCATCTGCCAGTGTGATCATGTCTTTCCTCCTCGGATGTTGCAGTCGTTAGATCATTTTTATCCTAACGTGTGTCGGAGCTTGTCTATTTCAGCGTGTAAAGATAGCCGGCGATATCCCTGGCTTCCGTTTCTGTTACGCCAAGATCGGGCATCAGGGTCTTTTCATCGACCGCTTTCGGGTTTTTGATCCAGCGGACCATGTTGCCCGGAGTATTTTGCAGCACACCCGCTATGTAGATTCGGTTTCCTATTCCGGAAAGCGGCGGACCCACCAGGCCTTGGGCGCCGGAAATTCCCGGAATAATGTGGCAGGAGCCGCAACCATACCGGGCTATGGTCGCCGCGCCGCGTTGTGCATTGCCGCCAGTGGTGACTTCCGCGACATGCTGCTCACTATCACCGCATCCGCACAGTCCGAAAGCACAAGCGGCCGCCACAATCGCGATGACAGTTTTATTTCGCACTGCCCGCTCTTTCCAGCCGGATATCGCTCTCTTTAAGCCACTTTGCGAAGAGCACGAGTCCTGCCGCCAGATACACCACACCGGCCGGCACCCACATAATCAGGCCGCCAAGCTGCTGATCTTCAAGCGGGGTGAGACCCCAGGCCTGCGTGGTTGTTCCGTAGGCGAGATACCAGATGTGAGGAGTGAATGTGAGCAGCGCGCCCAAAATGCTGGTGTGCACCGCGGTTGTGAATATGTAGAAGACCGCCGCGCCATAAGACTTTCTGCCTTCTGCATAAAACAGCGCCCACCAGAACAGCAGAGCAGAAAGAAAGAAGCTTAGGTGCTGCGCTGTATGGGCGAGCTCGCTTTCAAGCGTCAGATCGAACAGGATGGGCGCGTGCCAAACCCAGATCGCGGCCGCATGCAGCCACCACGCTGTAAACGGGTCCGTCAGGGCGTTCCAGGGACCGCGAACGTACGGAGTTTTCGCCCATCGTCCGGCGACTCTGCGCCAACCGAAAGGCAGCGCCCAGAGAAACGTGACAAGCGGCCGAGAAAGAACCAGCAGGGGTGCAGCAACCAGCATCAGAATCTCATGCTGCACCATGTGGGCCGAAAACAGAACCTCGCCGAGCCGATGGAGAGGCGATACGAGCGCCAGGACCAACGCCCCCAATCCCAACCAGAAAAATGTCCGTTGCCGATTCTGGAAGAGCGTTTCCTTTCGCGAGCCCAGCAGGTACAGAACCGCGGAAGCCGCAAGCGGGATGACCACCCCAGGATCAAATTCCCAGCTTCTCCACAAATTTCCGGGCTCCACAATCATTGACACGCCGCCAGAATAATTTCGGGAATGGCCTGCGCGACGATCACGATGCAGAACATGGTGCTGAGCAGGATGCCGCCAACCGCCATGATGCGCGCGCGGGAAACGACGCTGCCGCCCTCATCGGGCCACTCTTTTCCAAGCTGCCGCCACTGGTTCCAGGCCAGGACGCCGGATGCGGCTGAGAGAATTAACGCCACCAGGGAGACGATATAAAGCGCCAGCTTTGCCTGAAAGATGCAGGCCCACGGCGCCAGAGCGAAGTTCGCTTCGAAGCTCAGCAGCCACACGATGGGACCGGCAAGCACGCCTGTCCACAAAGCGAAATTGCGG
>Ga0308174_10000033_pt1 | contig 72801 bp, 69 predicted proteins | sample PhyPR2_FD_203894 | JGI IMG/M metagenome (GOLD analysis project Ga0308174, IMG submission 203894) | Soil microbial communities from UC Gill Tract Community Farm, Albany, California, United States - DLSLS.P.R2 | ecosystem: Environmental > Terrestrial > Soil > Agricultural land | place: USA... | reverse complement strand
ACGGCGTGCTGCGCCTTTAGCCTGATGCTCAGATGAACCGGTTGCTGCACCCCATTGTTCCTGAACTGCGCCAGCGGCTTCTTTTACTTTATCTTCGATTTTTCCTGACATTTATTGCTCCTTGGTTTTGAGTGAGACCCTCAAAGCGTAGCAAAGATAGTGAATTCTGCTCCTCCAGCGGAGGAAAATGGGCTAAAAAATCATTTCTGGCTGTTAATGGCGCTGCGTTTGCGGGTAAGGGATTTACTGTCTAGCCTTTGGAAAGAGAGGCGCACTCAGGCGCTGCCACAGCCATAGCCAAAGCTACAGCCGGAGGATAAGCAATGAAACGTGATGCACTGAATGATGACGACTATGATGAAGTCTGCCGGGTCATTGGCGATGCGGTCATTGTGCTGTCGGAGCGCGGCCATGACACCCGCCGTGGCGAAATCTACGACCTGCTTAAACGTATACGTCAGCAGCGGGCCCACAGTGAACGGGATGAGCAGCGGATGCTGGATCATGCTATCCGGCTGATTAAGCCTGAGGTATAGCATAGTGCGGAAAGGCTGCGCTACTGCAGCAGCACGCCCTGAATCAGACTGGCCTCAACAATCGTAACCTCATTAATTTTCAGCGCCTGCATATAACCTTCAACCAGTAAGAGATTGCTGACATCAGTGGCCCGGTAGTCGCCCGGGAGTTCACTGTCGCCTTTCCAGACCTGCTGCTGCGACAGCTGACTTAATGTCGTCAGGCTGTAGCGATGGGGTTTGCCCGGTAACTGATTGCGGATTGAAAAACCATGTACGCCGCCGATGCCAATGACCCGACGGCTCGCCAGATCCTGTTTAATCTGCGGACTGACCTCATTAGCGGCATAAAATTGCACAAAGCGCAGTACCGACTGCCGCCAGGAGCCAATCGGATTAGGGGATTTGGCCTCCGGGCTGTTCTTCAGCGTCAGAATAAAGTTTTTCAGCGTCACCGAGGCCAGTTTGCCCTGATAGATATCTGCAACCGCCTGACCCGCCTGCTGTCGCCAGGCAGTCATCTGCATCGATCCCCCACCAATATCCCAGACCAGCAGTTGCTCATCACGGATCGCCGGATCGTTAAGCGCGGCTTTAGCAGAGAGGAAACCGAGTTTCGCTTCCTGCTGCTGCGAGATGATGCTGATTTGCGCACCGGTCTGGCGCTGCAACTGATCGATGACCGCCTGTCCGTTGCTGGCGTTGCGGAACACCGCCGTGGCAACGCCGCTGATCCGCTGTGGATGAAAGCGCTGTGCCTGCGTTAAAAGCTGCTGCAGGGCGGCGGCACCTTCATGAGTCATCGCCGGGCTGAGCTGATTATCTGTTGAATGCGCTAAGGCCTCGTTCCAGGCCACGGCGCGCTGATCCTGATACAGCATCTTTTCGATGCGCAGCTGGCAGACATTGACACGGGCTACCGCAATTTTGGTGGCGCCGGAACCGATATCCAGACCGGCGCGAATTTGCTGGCAGCGATCGGCCTGGGCAGCAGCGGCAAAAAACAGTGAGCAGAACAGCGTGACAGCAGACAGCGCAGCAGAACGCATAGCGACTCCGGGGGCAATGAAGATCAGAGTGAACGGGCGGCGACGCAGGCCGGATAGACGCTCACCAGGAAGTGACGCAGATGATCAAAACACCATTCGGCGTCATCCGCCTGCGGGCAATAGAACTGAATAGTGATCTTTTCATAATCGCGCTGACGCTGGCGCAACGGCGACCAGCTCCAGTCGAGTACCGAACGGGCATAATTGACCAGCGTCTCCGCGGGCATCTGATGTTGCTGCTCCTGCCCGGTCAGGTAGCGATAAAAGTTCGCTTCCAGCTGCAGCGCCTCCTCAAAGCCGTGTTGCGGCAGGTCGGGACGAAAAGCCACATCGATAAAGCCACAGACCGCATCTGCCTGCTGCTGCCAGTCGCAGGCCAGGGTCATAAACAGCCCCTCCTGCAGATTGATCTCCTCGACCAGCCGCCGCAGATTCACTGAATGGTTCAGCACCGCGATCTCCTCAAGGCGACCTGTTTCCAGCGTCAGATCAAAGCCACAGGGATTCACAGAGCCATCCGCATTGCGGGTGGCGGGGAAGGGGAAGTCGATATAACCGTTGTTATCCAGACGCTTTTCCATCGGGGAGACCTGCTGCTTGACGTTTCCTGACAATAAACCATCTGGCAGCAGGATTCATCCCTTATGGACAGGTCCAGGTGATTTGGGTGTCCTGGTAAGGGTTGATCAGGCGGAACTGCTTATCTGACAGGCGCTGCGCGTAATAGCCCTCAGGCGTGACGGCGGAGGGAACATATTTAAAGCGATCCAGCGACTGCAGCGGGCCACTCTTAACGCTGACCTTATCCCGGGTCACGGTGAAGCTATTAACCAGATCAAAAATCACGCCCTGGGTATGCCCCATCGACTGACCATAAATTGTCGAGACCTCACCCGGACATTCCACCCCTTTCGGGCCAGATGAACATCCAGTCACCATCGCGATGAGGATAAAAATGCTGAGACGCATCATGATTTTCTACCTGCTTCAATCCCTGGGAGTTTCGTGGCGCAGAGTCTATCCTGCTGCGTCACTGATTACTTAATCATAGCAGTTTACGCTGCGCTTCCTGTTTGTGATTTGTTTAATCGTTAAGCAACAGGAATGTAAAAGGGTGACTTTGCTTATCAATAAACGTTATTCTTGGCTCCTTTGCGCACCACTTAGGCAAATTCAGGGATAAATGATGAACGAAGAAGAAGCAAGTCTAATGATTATTCGCCATGCAATTGACCAGTTAGAAGCCGATAAGAAGCAACAGGTGATCGCTTGTTCAGCGGATATACGTGCAGCAATGCAGGCTTATGATAGCGAGAATGCCGGGCTGGCACTGATGTTAGTGGCCGCCGAGGTAGCAGCCGAATAATCATATCCGGTCAGTGTGGCAGCCTGTTACGCTGGCCGGATTACTTTATTTTTTCTCAACTTTCAGATTACTTCGCACGCCGATTCTATCTTTCAATGGTCTTGCTGCGGGTTGCCCCGCGTCCCTTCTCCGTCCTGTGATGTGTTAAGCTAAAAAATCTCAATAAAATCAGCGGAGAAACAGCATGAAGGCAGCATTAATTGCCCTGGGCCTGCTGGCCTGTCACATCGCACCCGCCTGGAGCGAGACGGAATTTCAGCTTAACTGTCCCGGCCGGACAACCATGACCGTTTCGCGTGCCGAATATGGGTTAACCACGTTAATGTGGCCGCCGGGGCATTTCCAGATTGCTGCCGGTCAGCAGCGTACCCGTTTAGAGGCGGGTGATAAGGTGGCGATTACCCGCTTTCGCAATGGCGATCAGCTGATTGTGAATCAGCGCAGCCAGGCGACCTTTTTTGTCTACCGCGACAGCGATAAACTGCTGCCCTGCAGCCGCAGCGAAAAACGCGATGTTGATGCGTTGAGCCTGGAGCGCTACGACGATCGTCAGCACTCCGATACTTAACCCACGGAGCCACTATGCAACCCGAGATTACCGACAAGGTCACGACGCAGGATCTGGATGAAGTCAGGCTGGGTCTGACTGCGTTCAACAGCAAATATATTAATATTGATGAGATCAGATCGATCGGCGTGTTTATTCGTGATGACCAGGGCAGAAAGCTGGCCGGACTGACCGGATCAACCGCCGGAAACTGGCTGCGGATTGATATGCTGTGGGTGAGTGAGGCGCTACGCGGGCAGGGGGCGGGCAGTAAGCTGATGCAGGCGGCAGAGCAGGAGGCGCGGGATCGCGGCTGTCGCTTTGCCCAGGTGGATACCGCCAGTTTTCAGGCGCGACCGTTTTATGAAAAGCTCGGCTATACGCTGCGCTTCAGCCTGGATAACTATCCGCGGCATCATCAGCGCCACTATCTGACGAAAGCCCTGTAATCAGAATAATGGTTGCTGACGCAAATCCAGCGGATGCTGTTCTGCTTCATCAATCGCGGCGAGCCAGCTCTGCAGCGTAACTTTTTTCCAGGAGAGATGCCCGCGCGTGGTACTCATCAGTACCACGTCGGGACGCAGGGAGCGGTAAAACTCCAGCGTCTGGCTCAGCTCAGCCGGATTACTGTCCGGCACCAGCACCGTGATCCAGCGGTCATGCGAACGCGTCACGGTATCGCCAACAAACAGATAGGTCAGCCCCAGCGGCGAGGTGTAGAGATAGCTGCAACTGCCCGGTGTGTGTCCTGGCGTTGGCAGCAGATGGAAATCCCCGAAGTGCGTCTCCTGCTGCGAAAAGGTGTCATCAGGCTCAGCAAAACGGCTGATGGGGCCCAGCGATCGGCTATGGCAGTAAAGTGCGCTGCTGAAGCGCTGCTGGATCAGCGCCGCACCGGGCGCGGATTCATGCCAGTGGGTGAGGTAGTGGCGGATCACGCCGCCGGTATCGGCCATAACTTCATGATCGAGCGGATTTTCTACGCGGCCAATCAACAGATTGCCGCGCGGGTGACGCAGCATAAAGCCATGCATCATCAGGTCATTAACGGCATCTTCCACCGGAAATTCCGGGGTTGAGATCCACAAATCGTCATACAACGGCTTCAATGTCGATCTCCTGAAACAAACGCTATTCCCGCAGGACGGGATGCCCGGTCGCCTGCAAACGGGCGTGGCCCTGGCTGACCGCTAATCGTGCGCTGGCACCCAAAGGCAGTGTTACGGTGTCAGCGGCATGACCAAAATCTAATCCACAAATCAGCGGCAGACCGGTGGTGTCACGCAGTCGCTGCCAGACGGTGCTGAAGTCAAACCCGTTGTCATATTCTGTCAGGGCTGTGCTGGTGAAGCTGCCGGTAACGATCGCCCGCTGTCGCGCCAGAATACCGCTCTGCTGCAGCTGAATCAGCATGCGTTCAATGCGGAACGGATGCTCATTCACATCCTCAATCACCAGAATGCCGTTCTCAAACTGCGGCATCCACGGCGTGCCAATCAGTGAGCAGATCATCGCCAGATTCCCGCCCCACAGCGTACCCTGCCACTCGCCCTCATCAGGCGTTTCGCTTTGCCATGTCTCCTCTACTGTAGGTGAAGTCAGTGCCTGCCAGAAGTGGTGAAGGGTAAATTCAGATAAGGTCGCGGCGCCGAAGTTACCGGCCAGCATCGGTGCGCTGAAGGTAATCAGGCCGACCTGCGCCAGCAGCGCCAGCTGAATCGCGGTGAAGTCGCTGTGGCCGCACAGCGCGAGCGGCTGATTCAGCAGACGGCGTTGCAGGCCGATGTAGTCGATGGACTCCAGTAACCGGCTGGCACCATAACCGCCACGCACCGCCAGCACCACATCGGGCAGCGTGCTGAGACTGGCAAGCTGGTTGATATCCGCCAGGCGCTCTGCGTCCGTACCGGCGAAGCGCTGAAAACGGCGGGTGATCACCTGCTCGTTCTCTACCTGATGGCCGGCCGCACGCAGTCGTGCAATGCCCTGCAGCGCCGCAGGTTGATTGTGACAGTAACCGGAGGGGGAGATAAGACGAACTGAACGTGAAATCATCATACTTTCCTGCTGTTAGCGCCTGACTGACGGCGATGATGGCGAAAAGCGCCGCTGAAGTCACGGTACGCGCCGCATTTTCATGCATTTAGGATAAACGGTAATTTTGCTCTCAGGCTGCCTGGGTATGATAGCATTCGCCACAACAGCTACGAGATGAAAAATTGCTGAAAATCCGACACCTTATACTCTCAGCGTTACTCCTGACCGGCTGTGCCAGCGAGCCACCGCACCATGCCGTTAAGCAGCGCAACACGCCATTAACTCAGGCACCGCCGTCCAGCGTCAATGGCACCTGGGCGATGTTTACCGAAGATGCCGCCAGTCATTATGGCGTTGATGAGAAGTTGATCAGCGCCATTATCAGTGTCGAGTCGGGTGGAAATCCGGGCGTGGTGAGCCGTTCAAATGCGGTGGGGCTGATGCAGATTAAAGCTTCGACCGCCGGGCGCGAAGTCTATCGCACGCTGGGCCGTCGTGGACAGCCGTCGAATGCCGAGTTGCGCGATCCGGCCAAAAATATTGATATCGGCACCGCCTATATCCGCATTCTGCAGAACTCCGCGCTGTCGGGCATCCGCGATCCGCTGACCCTGCGCTATGCCACCATCGTCTCTTATGCCAACGGCGCAGGGGCGTTACTGCGGACTTTCTCCAGCGATCGCGATCGGGCCATTGCGATGATCAATGCGATGTCACCGGATGAGTTCTATCAGCATGTGCAGAACAAGCATCCGGCGGCGCAGGCCCCGCGCTATCTGTGGAAAGTCACCACGGCTTACCGCACTATCTGACCGGTTGTGATGAATCCTGCGGCGTGAGCAGTAGCCGCGCCGTGGGATAGTCGATGATCAGCACCTTGATATAGCCGCCCAGCAGCGCACCGCGAATCGCCTGCGCTTTCTCTCTTCCGCCTGCCAGCCCGACCACCTGTGGACACTGTTTTACCTGTGCCAGCTCCATACCAATCACCGGATCTTCTTCTGCTTTCAGCACCGGCTGTCCGCAGGCGTCGAAATAGTGCAGACAGATATCGCCTACCGCACCGCGCGCCGCCAGCGTCTGTAGCATCCTGCCATCGTAGTAGTTGCCCGAATTACGTAACAGCGCCGACGGCTCCAGATCGCCAATGCCGACAATCGCCAGGTCGACCTGCTCAAATTTACTCAGCACCTCGGCGACCTCTGCGTTGGCAGAGAGCCGCTGGCGATCGCTGACCGAATGCTCAATCGACTGCGACGGCAGCAGCCAGGCGGGGCAGTTCAGCAGCGCCGCCAGATTTTGCGTCAGAATCGTGGCCTGCACATTGCCGTTAGCCCCGACGCCACCCAGCAGCTGGATCACCCCTTTGCAGGCGCTGTTGAGCGGATGCAGCGCATCAACCATCGCCCGGATCGTGCCGCTCCACGACGAAATACCAATCAGCTCATCGTTTCGCAGTCGGGTCTCCAGATAGTGAGCGGCCGCCGATCCAATCGCCTGCTTAATCTGCAGCGGCGATGCCTGGTCCGGCACATCCACCACAATCGCCTGCGGCAGGTTATAGGTCTGCTCAATGGCCTTTTCCAGCTCAGGGTAGACGTTGGCTGGTGGCACCACGCTGATCTTGACCACACCTTCTTTCACGCTGCGATTAAGAATGCGTGAGACAAACGACTGCGATAAGGTCAGCGACTGCGCAATCTCTGACTGCTTCAACCCTTCGACATAGTAAAGGGTGGCAATCTTTACCATCAGTCGCTGTTCATCCTGTTTTGCCATCGGTTTTTCCCTCTCTGATTCTGCCCGGTATTGTTAACCAGGATGATCAAAATCACAACGCAGGCTAATTTGTGATCGTTTTCGCTTTTTGACGATCGCGCATTGGACGGCACGTCAGCGCGGGCGCATAGTCATTATGCATATAAAATCGCGTGTGAATATATATTCAATCGGAGAAAAATAATGACTCGTCCTCTGATCAAACTGACCCTGCTCGCATCGATGCTCGCCTTTTCAGCGACCGCGCTGGCGGCAGAGCAAGGCCTGCTGGCGATTATCACCCCATCCCATGACAACCCGTTCTTTAAAGCCGAGGCGGAAGGGGCCTTAGCGAAAGCCAAAGAGCTGGGTTACGCCACGCTGGTGGCGTCGCACGATGATGACGTAAACAAGCAAAACCAGCTGATTGAGACCGCGATTGCGCGCAAAGCCAAAGCGATCATTCTTGATAACGCTGGTGCCGACGCCACCGTCGGGCCGGTGCAGAAAGCCAAAGATGCCGGGATCCCGACCTTCCTGATTGACCGGGAGATCAACAAAACCGGCATCGCGGTAGCGCAGATCGTCTCTAACAACTATCAGGGGGCGCAGCTGGGCGCGGAGAAATTTGCGAAATTGCTGGGCGGCAAAGGGGACTATGTTGAACTGCTGGGCAAAGAGTCTGACACTAACGCGGGCGTGCGGTCGCAGGGCTATCACGATGTGCTGGATGACTACAGCGACATGAAAATGGTGGCTCAGCAGAGCGCCAACTGGAGTCAGACCGAAGCCTTCAGCCGCATGGAAACCTTGCTGCAGAAACACCCCAACATCGTTGGCGTCATCTCCGGTAACGACACCATGGCGCTGGGTGCCGAAGCCGCGCTGAAAGCCGCCGGGAAAACATCGGTGATCGTGGTGGGCTTTGATGGCAGCGACTACACCCGCGATTCGATCCTCAACAAAGGCAATATTAAAGCGACGGTGCTGCAGCCGGGCTGGGATCAGGCGCAGATGGCGGTCACGCAGGCGGATTACTACCTGAAGAACGGCAAAGCGCAGAAACAGGAGAAGCAGCTGATGGACTGCGTGCTGATTGACGACAGCAACGCCGCTAAGCTGAAAAACTTCAACCTGGCGAAATAACCATGAAACGGATGCTGGCGGTATTGACCGGTATGGCGCTGCTCAGCGCCTGCACCGTGGTGGATCTGGACGCGGACGGTAAGCCGATTCTGCCGAAGGATCCGCACGCGAAACCCAGCTATACCACCCAGACACCGCAGCAGATTGCGGAAGAGACCTGGCAGCCGCGCGTGATGACCACCGCGAACAGCCATGCGCTGAGCTGGGCCGACATGGAGGCGAAAAGTCAGACGGTCAAACCCGGCGGGCGCGAAAGCGTCTTCGTGCGAGCCGGGGGGACAGCCAGCGCCTTTGATGAGAGTAACCCGCGTGAACGCACGCTGACGCTGAAGATTAACGGCAAGCCGGTGGCGGTCAGTGTCGGGCCGGTGCTGCGCAGTAACGCTATCCGGGATGCCGCCGGTTTCCGTTTCGAAGAGTTTACCAATCAGGTGCAGTACGCCCAGCTGACGCGGGCGCTGAACCGTCACGCGGTGAAGCAACTGCCACCGCTGGATGCCAGCTGGGTCAACCAGCCGGTGCAGGCGCTGCTGGCCGTAACCATCGGGCAGAACAGCGTTGAAGATGTGGTAGCGGTTGAGCTGAAGCGGGGGACGCCCTGATGGACGATGAGATCATTCTGCGGGCCGAACAGATATCGATGCTGTTTCCCGGCACGCTGGCGCTGGATCGCGTCGACTATCGGGTCTGGCGCGGCAAAGTTAACGTCATCATCGGTGAGAATGGGGCGGGAAAATCGACCCTGATGAAAATTCTGGCCGGGGTACAGCAGCCCACGGCCGGTTCGCTGTTCCTGAATGGCGAGCCGCTGACGCTGAGCAGCACCCGCGACGCCGCCCGGCACGGCATCGGCATGGTGCACCAGGAGCTGAATCTGTTTGAGAACCTTACGGTGGCTGAAAACCTGTTTCTGGGCCGGGAGATCCAGCGCGGCCTGGCCCCGATCAACGAGGCAGAGCAGGCTCGTCGCACCGCCGCGCTGATGGCGCGCCTGGATCAGCCGATTTCACCCTATGAGCGGGTCGGTAATCTCAAGGTGGGTCAGCAGCAGCTGGTCGAGATTGCCAAAGCGCTGGCGGAAGATGCGGACATCCTGATCCTCGACGAGCCGACCTCGGCGCTGAGCAAAACCGAAGTGGAGATCCTGTTCCGGGTGATCCGCGACCTGACGCAGCAGGGCGTTACCGTGATTTACATCTCCCACCGGCTGGAAGAGCTGATGGCGATTGGCGACGTGATCACCATTCTGCGCGACGGGCGCTTTCAGGCAGAAGCGCCGGTCAGCAGCATCGATGTGCCGTGGATCGTGCGTGAGATGCTGGGCAGTGAACCGGTCACCACCTTCCTGCCGGAAGCGCGTGAGTTTGGCGCGCCGGTGCTGGAGGCGCAGCATATTACCTGCGTCAGCCCCAATGGCAATACCCTGGTGGATGACGTCAGTTTTCAGGTGCGGGCCGGGGAAATTGTCGGGATTTACGGGCTGATGGGCGCAGGCCGCACCGAGCTGTTTGAGTGTCTGCTTGGCAGTCAGCGCCACTATCTGGGCAAGCTGTGGCTCGACAGCAAACCGCTGCCGACCCGTCTGCCCACCGCTGACCGTATCCGCATGGGCATGAGTCTGGTGCCGGAAGATCGCAAACGCGCCGGGATTTTCCCGGTGTCATCGGTCGCCAGTAATCTCACCATCGCCAGCCTGTGGCGGCGTCTGTCGCATCGCTTTGCCATTGCCCATCAGGCGGAGCAGCAGGCGGTAAGCCAGACGGTGGGCAACCTGGCGATCAAAATCTCCTCGCCGGACGTGGCCATCAGCGCGCTGAGTGGTGGCAATCAGCAGAAAGTAGTGATTGGCCGCGCGCTGCTGACCAATCCGCGTCTGCTGTTGCTGGATGAGCCGAGTCGCGGCATTGATGTCGGTGCAAAAGCAGAGGTATTTCGCATGATGGTGGCGCTGTCGCAGCAGGGCATTGCAGTTCTTTTCTCCACCTCGGACCTGAAAGAGATTATGGCGGTAGCCGATCGCATCCTGGTGATGTCGGGCGGCAAACTTACGGCTGATCTTCCCCGCGACCAGGCGGAAGAGGCAGCGCTGGTGAAAGCAAGTGCGCAGGGGTTCTGAGCATGAAAAGCAATGACAGCGTCGCGCTGACCACACTTCCGGCTAAGGCGTTCAGTTCACGTGAAAGCATTCTGCTGCTGCTTCTGAAGCTGCGCACTTTTATTGCGCTGATTCTGATCGTCGGCTTCTTCGCCATCACCGTGCCGGACTTTCTCGCCACCGGCAGCCTGGTGATCATGGTGAAACATATCGCCATCAACGCCTTTCTGGCGCTGGGCATCACTTTTGTCATTATCACCGCGGGAATTGACCTGTCGATTGGGGCAACGCTGGGACTGTGCGGCATGATCGCCGGCTGGCTGATTACCAAAGGCATTGTGCTGCCGATGTTTGGCATCGCTATTTTTCCCAGCGTCTGGGTGATTGTGCCGGTGGTGCTGCTGATCGGCGCGCTGATTGGCGCGGGCAACGGCTGGATCATTACCCGCTACAACGTAGCACCCTTTATCTGCACCCTCGGCACCATGTATATCCTGCGCGGCGCGGCGATGCTTACCTCCGGCGGCGAGACCTTTCCGGGTCTGCAGGGGAATCCGCTGCTGGGCAACACCGGTTTCGATCGGATTGGTGCCGGAACCTTTCTCGGGCTGCCTTACGCCATCTGGATGATGGTGGTGCTGGCGCTGGTGATCGCCTATATCGCCCGTCGCCTGCCGTTTGGCCGTCAGGTCTATGCCATCGGAGACAATGAACGTGCCGCTGAACTGTCGGGTGTGAAAACCCGGCAGGTAAAAATTCTGGTCTACACCCTGTCGGGATTCTGCGCGGCGATTGCTGGCATCGTGGTCTCATCGCAACTGGTCGCCAGCCATCCGGCTAACGGCACCGCATTTGAGATGAATGCCATTGCCGCCGTGGTGCTGGGTGGTACGTCGCTGGCGGGCGGACGCGGCACCATCCTCGGCACGCTGATTGGTGCGTTCGTCATCGGCTTTCTGGCGGATGGCCTGATCATGATGGGTGTCAGTGAATTCTGGCAGATGGTGATCAAAGGCATCGTGATTATCATCGCGGTGATCATCGACCAGACCCAGAGCCGGATGCAGCAGAAGGCGGCCGTGGTGGCTCAGAAAGCGTTAATCGAGGAGGGGACACCGGCAAAACCCTGACGGGAAAGTGCGTTGAACCGGACAGCGGGTGCCGCTGAGTGATTCCTGGCAGCGGACGGCCTGCCCGGTTTAACGGGCAGAATAGCGAACAAAGGGCGGTTCAGTTTATTAGCCCCTTTTTTTCAGGCACAAAATTTTTTAACTGACGTGAATATATATTCATAACCGATTTAAAATTCAGAGGTAGTGTATGAATCCTTTCAATCTTCCGGTCGATGACCTTGAGCGCCGGGCGCGGGCAATCCGCCGCCGCATCATCCAGCTTAACGCGGGCAGCCCGGCAGGCGGTCATACCGGCGCTGACCTGTCACAGGTAGAGATCCTCACCGCGCTCTACTTCCGCATTCTGAACTGCGCACCGGATCGTACAGACGACGATCAGCGTGACATCTATATCCAGTCCAAAGGGCATGCGGTGGGGGGTTATTACTGCGTGCTGGCGGAAGCGGGCTACTTCCCGACCGACTGGCTGGCGACCTATCAGCATGCCGACTCGCATCTGCCCGGCCATCCGGTACGGCAGAAAACGCCGGGCGTTGAGCTGAATACTGGTGCGCTGGGTCACGGCCTGCCGGTGGCGGTGGGCATCGCTATCGCGGCGAAAAAAGATAACAGCCCGCGCCGCATCTTTGTGGTGACCGGCGATGGTGAACTGGCTGAAGGCAGCAACTGGGAGGCGGCGCTGGTGGCGGCGCATTACGGCCTCGACAACCTGATCATCATCAATGACAAAAACAAGCTGCAACTGGCGGGCGCGACCCGCGACATCATGAACACCGATCCGCTGCCGGAAAAATGGCGCGCCTTCGGGCTGGAGGTCACCGAATGCAACGGCAATGATATGGCGGCGGTGGTCGACACCATTGAAAACCTGCCGAAGAACGGTAAACCGCAGGTGATTGTGGCGCATACCGAGAAGGGATTTGGCGTCTCCTTTATCCAGAGCAAGGCGGAATGGCATCACCGGGTGCCGAAAGGCGAAGAGATCGCACTGGCACTGGAGGAACTGAAAGATGAGTAATGCACAACATTTAGCAAGCGTCATGGTCACGGCCTTTATCGACGCGGTGAATCGCGGTGTGGATCTGGTGCCGGTGGTAGCGGACTCCACGTCGACGGCCAAAATCGCCCCCTTTATCAAGGCCTTTCCCGACCGGCTGATTAACGTCGGCATCGCTGAGCAGACGCTGGTGGGCACGGCGGCCGGTCTGGCGCTGGGCGGCAAAGTCGCAGTGACCTGTAACGCCGCGCCATTTCTGGTGTCACGCGCCAATGAGCAGGTAAAAGTCGACGTCTGCTACAACAACACCAACGTCAAACTGTTCGGGCTGAATGCCGGGACCAGCTATGGCCCGTTAGCCAGCACGCATCACAGCATTGATGACATCGCGGTGATGCGCGGTTTCGGCAACATCGAGATCTATGCGCCTTCCTGCCCGCTGGAGTGCCGTCAGATCATCGATTACGCCCTTGAGCATGTCGGGCCGGTCTATATCCGTCTGGATGGCAAAGATCTGCCGCAGCTGCACGCGGAAAGCTATCAGTTCAGGCCGGGCGCGATCGACCTGTTGCGTGAAGGCAGCGACATCGCACTGGTGGCGATGGGCTCAACGGTTCACGAGGTGGTTCACGCTGCTGAGCAACTGGCTGAGCAGGGCATTTCAGCCGGTGTGATCGCGGTTCCATCGATTCGACCTTGTGATACCCAACAGCTGCGCAACCTGTTAAATCACTACCCAGCGGTGATTACCGTAGAGGAGCATAACGTTAATGGCGGTGTCGGCAGCCTGGTGGCCGAAGTGCTGGCGGAAGGCGGCTGCGGCATCCCGCTGTTGCGGCTCGGCATTGCTGATGGGGAATATGCAATTGCCGGCGATCGCGCCTCTACCCGCGCCCATCATGGCATTGATGCCAGTAGCGTGGTGAACAGTGCAGCGCGCATCTGCGCAGGAGCATAAACATGGTGGGACCCCTGATTCTGGCGATCGACGAAGGCACCACCAATGCTAAAGCGATTGCGGTTGATCGCGATGGCCGCGTGGTGGCACGCGGCAGCCAGAGCTTAACCCTGCAACATCCGCTACCGGGACTGGCTGAGCAGGACCCTGTGGCGATCTGGCAGGCGGTAAAAGAGGCCATTACCCATTGCCTGGCAGCCTGTGGTGGCGCGCCTGTCGCGGCTGTGGCGATCAGTAATCAGCGCGAGTCGGTGCTGATCTGGCAGCGGCGTGACGGCAAGCCGCTGACGCCGCTGGTGAGCTGGCAGGATCGACGATCCGAGTCACTCTGTCGCGACCTGCATCAGGCGGGCAAAGCACCTCGCATCACCGGTTTGACCGGCCTGGCCGTTGACCCGATGTTTCCGGCCGCCAAGCTGACCGAAATGCTGGCCGCCATTCCTGACGGCGCGGCGCGGGCGGCGGCGGGTGAGCTCTGTATCGGCACGGTCGACAGCTGGCTCAGCTGGCAGCTCAGCGCCGGCGAGGTATTTATTACCGATCATGCTAACGCCTCCCGTACTCAACTCTACAGCCTGCATCTTAATGACTGGGACGACGAGCTGCTGACGCTGTTTCAACTGCCGCGCGCCGCGCTGCCGCGCATCACCGCCTCAGCCAGTGAACAGGGCGTGGTCGCGGTGAGTGATATTCCCGGCTTAGCGCCAGGCACGCCGATTCTGGCGCGCATCGGCGACTCTCATGCCGCCTTACAGGCGCAGCGGCGCGGCGAGTCTGAAGTGGTGAAAGCCACCTACGGCACCGGATCTTCCCTGATGATGTCCATGGCGACGCCGCTGCTGACGGAAAATGGCCTCAGCACCACCGTGGCCTGGCATGACGGCACGTTGCGTTATGCCTTTGAAGGCAACATCACCCACACCGGTTCCGGTGCCGCCTGGCTGGGCAGAATGCTCGGCGTGCAGGAGCCGCGCGAGCTCACCGCGATGGCGCAGCGCTGCGACGATAATCAGGGCATCTATTTTGTCCCGGCGCTCTCTGGCCTGGGCGCGCCCTGGTGGGATCTGCAGGCGCGCGGCATGGTGTGCGGATTGACGGATGCCGCCACACCCGCCGTGCTGGCGCGGGTGGCGCTGGAGTCGATCGTCTGGCAAATCGCCGACGTCTTTTTTGCCATGGAGCAGGCCAGCGGCCAGCAGCTTCCGGCGCTCTGTGTGGATGGCAGCGCCACCGAAAATAGCTGGCTGATGCAGTTACAGGCGGATGTGTTACAGCGGCCGTTGCAGCGGGTGCCTACCGCCGAGGTCTCCGCGCTGGGCGCGGCACTGCTGGCAGGCAAAGTGCTGGGATGGTGGTGGCAGGGCAGTGATATGCAGGCGCTGCAGGGCGGCAGCGTCATCATGCCGCGTGAAGAGCACGCGCAGCGTATGCAGGAAAACTATAAAGGCTGGATTGACGCCGTTGCACGCTGTCGTTATCAGCCACATTAATCCTTATCCGGAGCAGAGCCATGTCAACACTTCCTCAGCAGTTAACCTTCGGCGTCATTATTGGCAACCGGGGTTTTTTTCCCAGCTATCTGGTGGGCGAGGCGCGCCAGCAGGCGGTCGCGCTGTTTGAAAAGATGAACATTAATACGGTGATGCTGGATGAGAACCAGACCAACCTGGGCGGCGTCGAGACGCGTCAGGAGGCGAAAACCTGCGCCGCGCTGTTTCGCCAGCATCGCGAAGCGATTCACGGCATTGTGGTGTTGCTGCCAAACTTTGGTGATGAAAAAGCCATCGCGGAAGCGCTGCGTCTCGCCGGGCTGAATGTGCCGGTGCTGGTGCAGGCCGAAGAGGACAATCTGGATAAAATGGGGCTGGCGACCCGCCGCGACAGCTTCTGCGGCAAAATTTCGCTCTGCAACAACCTGCGGCAATATGGCATCCCGTTTACGCTGACCCGCCAGCACGTCTGCGCACTGAGCGGCGACGTGTTTATGCAGGATCTGCAGCGGTTCAGCCAGCTCTGTCGGGTGGTGAATGCCATGCGCCGGGTACGCGTCGGGGCAATTGGTGCCCGGCCCGCCGGATTCAACACCGTGCGCTACAGCGAAAAGCTGCTGGAGAAGATGGGCATCGCGGTGGAGACCCTGGATTTATCGGAGATCTTTACCCGCACCAACCGGCTGCGCGATGACGATATCCGCGTGGCAGAGAAGCGTGAAATCCTGGAGGCCAACGCCGATGCGCGGGGGATTCCGGGTGACAAACTGGTGACCATGGCCAAACTGTTTGTGGTGATCAGCGAGTGGATCAGCGACAACGATATCGATACCACCGCCATTCAGTGCTGGACGTCGTTGCAGGAGAACCTGGGCATTAACGTCTGCTCAATCATGAGCGTGATGTCGGGCCAGCTGATGCCCAGCGCCTGCGAAGTGGATGTGATGGGGGCGCTGTCGATGTATGCGCTCGCCAGTTGCTCGCTGAACCCCGCCTCGCTGGCAGACTGGAACAACAACTTTGGCGACGAGCGGGACAAATGTGTGCTGTTTCACTGCGGTAATTTCGCCAGCGCCAGCCTGGAGTCAGCGACCATGGGCACGGCGGATATCATCGGCACCACCGTGGGCAAAGAGAACACCTGTGGCGCAGTGCATGGCCGCATGAAGCAGGGCGATCTGACCTATTTCCGCCTCTCTACCGACGACTTCAGCGGCGAAATCAAAGCCTATGTGGGAGAGGGAATGTCGGTCACCGATCCGCTGGACACGGTAGGTTGCCGTGCGGTGATCCAGGTGCCGCAGCTGGAGACACTGCTGGCGTGGATCTGCCGTAACGGCTTTGAGCATCATGTGGCAATGAACCACTCTGCCACGGCTGGTGTGCTGCAGGAAGCGTTCAGTGAGTATCTCGGCGTGAGCTGCTACCGGCATCAGTAAGCGGTAAGGCGGAACGGCTGAATGCAGGGGATGAAGCAGCCGGTGCGGTCACGATTCCGCCCGCACCGGCTTGTATGCGCGCCACGCCTGAAAAGAAAGGCGGGCACTGATTTAGCGCGCCATTCTGCGCACCTCGTCATCGTCATTCTGTACCGCAACCAGATCCACCGGTGGCAGATTGCCGCCACTGAATTCCACCTGACGAATCGGGAAGGCGAAGCGGATATTTCGCTCTTCCAGTGCCGCCATCAGCTGCAGGTTAATCTCCTGCTGTATATCCATGTACTTGTTGTAATCCGCATCCAGCACAAAATAGACCACTTCGAAGGTCAGTTTTGAATCCTCAAAGGCCAGGAAGTGGGCGCGGTCAAAACGGGTGGTCTCAACGCCCTGGATAATCTCTTTCACCAGCGGGCTGATCTCCCGAACCTGCTCTGACGGCGTGGCGTAGCTGATACCAAACTTAAAGACGATGCGGCGCTGCTGCATGCGCTTATAGTTGTGAATCGTCTGCTGCAACAGAATGGTATTTGAGCAGACAATCTGCTCGCCACTCAGGCTGCGCAGTCGGGTGGTTTTCAGGCCGATATGCTCAATGGAACCGGCAATGTCACCAAAGACAATAAAATCGCCATGCTCAAACGGCTTATCAAAGCCTATCGCCAGTGAAGCAAACACATCGCTCAGTACGGTCTGAATCGCCAGCGCAATCGCGATACCACCAACCCCAAGGCTGGCGACCAGTGCGGTAATGTTGATGCCCATGTTCGACAGAATGGCCAGGAACATCATGATCCAGACCACTACCCGCAGCAGAATCCCGAGGATCACCGTAGTGACCGGGTTGCGCACGTGCAGCGGGTCACGCAGCAGACTTTTCAGCCATAGCCGGATGCCACAGTCGAGCCACAGAGCGAGCTGCACAATCAGCGCCAGGAACCAGCCGTGCGCGATGGTTACACTCCACGACGCGGGCAGATCGACAAACTTCAGGGCAATCAGTAGCGAAAAGATCAGCAGCAGGGTCTGGCTGGTACTGCGCAATATCTCCACCAGAATCGCAGTGGCGCGAACATGACGATGTTCGCTGTAAAGGGCAATCCGGTTGGAGATAAAGCGAATCAGAGTACGTAATATCCAGTAAATCACCAGCGTGGACACCACCACGATGGCGCTGTTTAGCCAGAGTTCCTGATTAAAAAAGAGGGAGTGAAAACGACGTGAAGAGAGCCAGTTTTCCATTGGGGAGGGTCTCCTTGCTGGGTTCCGGTTTAAAAGAAAACAAGCAAGAAGCATAGCCTGGATGCGGCCCACCTGTGTGGCGCATCCGTAAAGCGGTTACTGGAATCGGGTCGATTTATCGCGAGCCAGGCGCTCAAGGGCAAAAATAATCTGCTGAAGCTGCCGCTCCTGCGCCGGGTTCAGCGTGGCAAAACGAAAGCTCAGTCGCGGTGTGATGCGGGTTTCATTTTTGCCGGTCACCACGCTGCGCTCGCCAATGCTCAGCAGCTTTACCGGCACGTCAAAATGGCCATACTCGCCCAGCTCGACCCGGAACGGGTTGAAGCTGTCACCGTCCTGCAACCCGTCCGGCAGCGCTTCATCCACCAGCACGCCGATACCGCCCAGCGACAGATCCTGCAGACGCAGGCGCGTTTTCCTGCCATCGGGCCACACGGTATGACACCAGAACTGCGGCTCCAGCGGGGCGCAGACACGGAAAAACTCACGTCGCTGGATCTGCCACAGCAGGTCTGGCAGCGGCGCGCTGAAAGCGGGTAACCCTTCAAACTCCACGATTTCCAGCGCGGCGAGGCTGAATTCCACCTTAGCGCCGTAGGTTTCCGCAGTGATACTGAGATCGTCGCTGGTCAGGGCATAATCGTTATCCAGATTATTACTGCCGAGGTCAAACAGCAGGCGATCTTCATCGGCAGCCAGCATCCGGCTGATAAACTGCCCACGCGGAAAGCGCACCAGTAATGGCGTCTGCAATCGCAGCAGATCTTTCATAACGCCAAGAACCGCCAGCGTGCCACGTTTTAGATATTGTTCCTGGTCGGCTTCTTTCACGTCCTGCTCCACAAGGGGGGTTACTTTATTGATGCGGTTTTTTTGCCTCGTCTCGGTTATCGGCGCGGCAAAAAAAAGCTTTAGCATGCTATTCATCAATAATAACTGTGAGCAGGCAGGCATTTTTTGAAAAGCTGGTTATACTTATCGCGGTAAACCGCTTGATTAATCAGGCGTTCACGATTTAATCAAAAAAGGAAGGAGCAACAGATGGGTATTATTTCCTGGGTCGTCTTTGGCTTAATCGCAGGTATTCTGGCGAAGTGGATTATGCCGGGTAAAGACGGTGGCGGTTTCATTCTGACTATCGTTCTGGGTATTATCGGTGCAGTAGTGGGTGGCTGGATCAGTACGCTGTTTGGCTTCGGCCGCGTCGATGGGTTTAACTTCGGAAGTTTTGTGGTCGCTGTTATCGGTGCCATCGTGGTGCTGTTTATCTACCGCAAAGTACGCAGTTGACCGTAAAGGTTTAAACGAAAAAGGGGACGAAGCGATTCGTCCCCTTTTTTTATCTCTCACTCTGCTATCAGAAGTCGTAACCGACTGTCGCCATTACACTGCGCTCTGCGCCCCAGTAGCAATAGCCCGTGCCGTAACAGCCCGCTACATAGGTACGATCTGTGAGGTTATTGGCATTGACCTGCACCCATGCACCTTTCAGGCTGCTGTTCCAGACGCCGAGATCGGCCCGCACTGACGCATCAAACAGCGTCACCGACGGCACGCGCGTGGTGTTTTCATTGTCCGCCCACTGTTTGCCGATGTAACGCACGCCCGCACCCGCACTCAGACCGTAATCAAACTGATAGTGACCCCAGAGTGCAGCCATGCTGTTGGGTGTGACATATGGCGTATGTCCGTCGTTGCCATCTACCGACTCTTTAAAGCGCAGATGATTCAGCGTATAGCTCGCCACGGTGCTCAGACGCGGGGTTAACTGATTACGCGCTTCCAGCTCGATGCCCTGTGAATGCACTTTGCCTGATGGCGTATAAGTCGCCGTCAGCACGTCGCGGTTCGCCACATCTTTCTGCGTCAGGTCATAGACCGCCACGCTATAGAGATCGCGGGTGCCGACCGGCTGATATTTCACCCCGGCTTCATACTGCTCGGCGGTAGTCGGCTTCAGCAGGTTGTTGTTGGGATCGGTGAGCGCGGTCGGGGTAATCGCCTGGCTCCAGCTGACGTAAGGCGAGATACCGTTGTCGAAGGCATAGAGCAGTGCTGCGCGGCCGCTGATGTGATCATCCTGACGGCGGTCGCTGCCGCTGTTATTGGCGACAATGCGGTCATAACGGCCGGAGAGATCCAGATGCCAGCGATCCAGCTTCATCTCATCCTGCAGATAGAGGCCGGTCTGATAGTAGCGACGGGTTTTATCGGCCCAGGTGTAATCAGGCATGTCGCCAACCTGTTCACCAGTCCGTGCATTAAGCTGGTTGGCCGAGCCGCCAGCGGCAGTGATCTCATTTTTATAACGATGATACTCAGCACCCAGGGTGACGCGGTGCTCCAGTTCTCCGGTGCCGAACTCTGCCTGTAAGCGGTTATCGGTGGACCAGGCCGAGAGCGACGAGCGCTCGCCAGAGTAGTAGCGGTTCAGCAGATCGGGATTCACGCTGTCCCAGCCAATCTGATAGACCTGATCGAGATCGACATTCGAGTGGCTGTAGCTGCCGGTCGAGGAGAATGACCAGACGTCGTTAAAGCGATGGGCGAAATCGAAGCTGTAGATCTGCTCTCGACGCTTGAACTGATCGAGATCGCTGTTGCCCTCATAAAAGCCGTTGCTCAGCTTGTAGCCGTTGTGTTCGGTGAGGCTGCCGTCACCCGGTACCGAACCGTGATAGCCGCCCGACGGATCCTTCTGCAGATAGGCTTTCAGGATCAGATGCGTATCTTCATCCGGCTGCCACATCAGCTGCGGCATCAGCGCATATTTCTCTTCGCGGGTGTGATCGTACTGGGTATCGCTGTTGCGGGTCACGCCGGTCAGGCGAAACGCCCACTGATCGTTGATGGCATTGGTATAGTCAAACATCGTGCCGGTGGTGGCGTTGCTGCCCGCCTGCAACTGGATGTGACCCTCTTCGCTGAACTGAGGACGCTTGGTGACCATGTTCACCAGTCCGCCCGGCACCGTCTGGCCATAAAGCGCAGAAGAGGGGCCTTTGATCACGTCGATGCGCTCAAGGAAGGCGTTATCCACCTGCAGGCCGTTGAAACTGCCGCCGTCGCTCATCAGCCGCATGCCGTCGAGGAAGGTGTTATCGACATCGCCGCCATGGAAGCCACGCAAGGCAATGGTGTCGTAACGGGTCGCGGCACCGCCGAAGTTGGTGAAGACGCCGGAGCTATAGCCCAGCGCCTGGTTCAGGGTCAGCGCGCCCTGATCCTGCATCTGCTGGCGGGTGACCACGGAAATCGATTGCGGCGTGGTGATGAGCGGACGGTCGCTTTTGGTTGCGCCCTGGCTGGTCGTCGCCAGATAGCCCTGGGTCGGCGAGGTCGAATCTTCCTGCGGTTGCGCGGTTACCACCATATCGGCAGCATAACTCAGAGCAGGCGCGGTCAGCGCCAGGGTGCATAGGGGAACATAACCTTTCAGCGACAATGACAGTTTCATCAAAATTCCTTTCTTGGCAAAGGTTCAGGCAGGTGAATAAAAGATTTGATAGGCAATCTCATTATCATAATGAGAATTATTACCTTTTGTAAATTGGCTGCAATTTTGCCTGTTGATGAAAGAAGGTCAAGTAAAATTCGCGGAAATGAAGTGGGGATACCCCCGGCAAGGCCAGAGGTATCCAGAGTGGATTAAGGTTGTGAGGCAGACGCCTGCGGAATATCGTGGGCGCTGTTACAGGTTTTATCTTTCGGGCAGTACTTATCCAGCAGTTTAAGCGTGACGCCGTTGGTCCAGCCGAAGCCATCCTGCAGCGGATATTCACCGCCACCGCCGCCGCCGAGATTTTTGCCATCAACGACATATTTCTCCACCAGCTTATGCTCACGGTCATAGGTGTTCTGAACGTTTTGCAGGAAGCGTAATCCCACCTCTTTCGCCAGTTTTGGCTGGTTGTAGTGCTCCAGACCTTCCACAGCGACCCACTGCAGCGGTGCCCAGCCATTCGGCGCGTCCCACTGCTGACCGTTGTTCACGGTGGTGGTCACCAGACCGCCTGGTTTCAGCAGCTGTTTTTCCACTGCGCTGGCGGTGCTTTCAGCCTGCTTATCGCTGGCGACCTGCAGATAGAGCGGGAACAGCGCGGCAGCAGTCAGCTGAGGATGGACCTGCTTTTTCTGCCAGTCATAATCGGCGTACCAGTTCTGTTTGCTGTCCCACAGATAGCGGTTGATTGTCGCCTGGCGCTTCTCCGCGCGATCGGCAAACTGCTTCGCCAGATCGCTCTGCTTGTTCATCTGATAGCCTTTCGACAGGGTCTGCTCCAGATGGAACAGCAGGCTGTTGAGGTCAACCGGGGCCAGCTGCGTGGTACGAATTGTCGACAGGTTATGCGCATCGGTAAACCAGCGCGAACTGAAATCCCAGCCCGACGCCGCACCGGAACGCAGCTCACGGTAGAGTTCGGCTTTATTGCGCTGCGGCGCTTTCTGCGCGGTGGCAATGTCATCCATCCAGGATTCTGTACGTGGCACGTCGCGCGCATCCCAGTAGCGGTTGAGCAGGCTGCCGTCCGCCAGCTTAATCACACGCTTGCTGGCTGCGCCCGCCGCGACTTTATCGCTGTCTGCCATCCAGTAGTCATACTCTTTCTGCAGCTGCGGCAGATAACGGGTATAGGCTTTGCCGTTATCGTGCGTCGCCAGCAGATCGACCATCAGGCTGAAGAACGGTGGCTGTGAACGGCTCAGGTAGTAGCTGCGGTTGCCGTTGGGAATGTGGCCATAACGGTCGAGCAGCGAGGCGAAGTTGTCCACCATATCCTGCACTTTATCCCAGTGCCCGCTCTCGGCCAGCCCCAGCATGGTGAAGTAGCTGTCCCAGTAATAGACTTCACGGAAGCGCCCGCCTGGCACCACATAGGGTTTGGGCAACGGCAGCAGCGAGTCATACTGACCGGCGCTGCTGGTGGTGCGCGTCAGCACCGGCCACAGGCCATCAATGTGGTCACGCAGGTTTTGTCCGGCTGGCGGCACATATTTGTCACCGGCCGCGGGCAGGGTAAAGTTGGCATCCACAAAACGCTTAAGATCGAAATTGCGCTGTTTCTTCTGCATCTGCCAGTCGGCAAGAATTGAGGCGGGATCGAATTTCGGCACCGCATCCGCAAAGGTCTTTTGATCGGGATAGAACTTCGCCTGTTGCACGGCATTAAACAGCGGTCCTAAACGAACGTCAGGCGGCTGCGGCTGATTATTCAGCATGCGACTGTTGTCGTCGGCCTGGGCAGTGAAGGCGGGTACGCTCAGCAGCAACGTGAGCAGAAAGGGCGCATAACGCTGACGCCGTGGAGCGGCGTTTACCTCAATTTTTGTCATCGGTTTTTCTCCTTGTCCGAAACGCGGCCGCGCGTAACGCATTGACCACAGGACCAACTTTAGACCTTATCTGACCACTTCACCCTGAAGCGAGCCGGAAATGTGAAGCCACGGGAATTATTTTTATGGAAAAAACCGCTTTATTACGCTGGTTTTTTCTTGCTCTCACCCTACTTTTCCCTGACGCTGAAAGAAAAAAAGGAGAGCAGGATGGAGATCATCTGGTATCACCCGTCGCAGTCTGCAGCGGCCTGGATTAACGGTTTACAACAGCGGCTGCCCCAGGCGCGGGTGCGTGCCTGGCAGCCAGGCGATAATGGTCCGGCTGATTACGCGCTGGTCCGTTCGCCCCCCACAGAAATGCTACAGGGACGCGCCACCCTGCGCGGCGTCTTTGCGCTGGGGGCAGGCGTGGACGAGATTCTGAAACAGCTGCAGCAGAACCCTGAGATGCTGCCCGACAGCGTGCCACTGTACCGGCTGGAAGATACCGGCATGGCGCGGCAGATGCAGGAGTATGCGGTTCACAGCGTACTGAGCTGGTTCCGTCGTTTTGACGACTACCGTCTCCAGCAGCAGCAACAGTGCTGGCAGCCACTGCCCGCTTACACGCGTGAAAACTTTACTATCGGCATCCTGGGGGCGGGCGTGCTGGGGCAGAGTGTGGCGGAAAGCCTTAAACCCTGGGGATTCCCGTTACGCGTCTGGAGCCGCTCACCCAAAGAAATTGATGGCGTGACCAGCTTTGCCGGTCGCGATGCATTGCCTGCCTTTCTGCAGGAGACGCGGGTGGTGATCAACCTGCTGCCGAGCACGCACGAGACCATTAATCTTATCGACCACCACTTTTTACAGCAGCTGCCGCACGGCGCTTTCTTCCTCAACATCGCGCGTGGCGCGCAGGTGGTGGAAGAAGATCTGCTGGCCGCGCTCAATAGCGGGCAGCTGAAAGCGGCGGCGCTGGATGTCTTTCAGGTTGAACCGCTGCCGGAAGCGCATCCGCTCTGGTCACATCCGCGCGTCACGATCACGCCCCATAATGCGGCGGTAACCTTGATCGACGAAGCTATCGACTACATCGCCCGCGCCATCACCCAGGACCAGGCAGGCGAGCCGCCGCAGGGCAGGGTGGATCGTCAGCGCGGCTATTAATGAACCGGCCCCGTCAGGGGCAATCAGCAGGAGAAGAGGATGTATCCGGTAGATCTGCATATGCACACCATCGCCAGCACCCATGCTTACAGCACGCTGCACGACTACGTGACTCAGGCGAAGCAAACCGGCATGAAACTGTTTGCCATTACCGATCACGGCCCCGACATGGCCGACGCGCCGCACTACTGGCACTTCATTAATATGCGCGTCTGGCCGCGCGTGATCGATGGCGTGGGTATTCTGCGCGGTATCGAAGCCAATATTAAAAATCAGCAGGGTGAAATCGACTGTTCCGGCCCGATGCTCGATGCGCTGGATTTGATCGTCGCCGGTTTTCACGAGCCGGTTTATGCGCCGCGCGACCGGAAACATCACACGGATGCGATGATCGCTGCGATGGCGGGCGGGCTGGTCCATATCATCAGTCATCCAGGCAACCCGAAATTCCCGGTCGATATCCCGGCTATCGCCGAGGCAGCCGCGCACTACGATGTGGCGCTGGAGCTGAACAACTCCTCCTTTACCCATTCGCGTCCGGGAAGTGAACCGAACTGCCGGGCTATCGCCGCCGCGGTGCGCGATGCCGGTGGACGTCTGGCATTTGGCTCCGATTCCCATACGGCGTTTACGCTGGGTCACTTCGATCACTGCCTGCGCATCGCCCGCGAGGTGGATTTTCCTGAGGATCGGGTGTTAAATGTCACGCCGCGTCGCCTGCTCGACTTTCTGGAGCTGCGCAGCGGCAAACATATTGCTGAACTGGCTGACTTTTAGCGCCATGCCAGGTAAGCAACACGCTCACCATGATGAAAATCCCCGCTTTTATCTGCGGGGATATAATGACTGAAGCGAGTATTTTACCGTAACCTGTTCTCTTATCAGCCCGGAAAGGGCGTGTGGCAAGACCTGAAGCTTAAAGCTGAGAGAGCACTTAATAACTGAAAAATGGTCTCAATCGTTCGGGTTAGCAATGTCAACGGGGCGGTTCGTCCGGGCGGGTAATGGCGTAAACTTTAAGTTCTACTCTGCTCTTTATTGATCGCGTTAGATCAAAGCGTAGAATTACCACGCCTGGTAACGCGCTTTACTAATTTAATAGTTAACCATGCTAATAGCAAAGCTGAAATTATTATTGCTATGAATAATGCATTCGCTGTTGAAGGAAAAATTTGAAATGGATTTACGATTTCACCGAGCTTCATGTAAGCATCTTCCGAAAGGGTTCTGAAGATGATTTCCGGGATCACTATAAGATAAAATAGAGTAAATACGGTGTATAAAGCCAGCCACTTGATCCTTTTCATAAGCCATTCTCTTTGCATACCTTTCACTTCAGTATACAATCGTTGCATAAGGAATTCTACACAAAGGGATGAGTATGAGCATGTCTTATCTTAAGATTAAACTTCAGGCAGAGCGAACCATTGCGCTTAACTTTGAGAAGGCATTTGCTGAGTTACATCAAACAATGCTTGATACAGGAAGGGGGATTGTGTCTGGCGCTCAACGTGCAAGCGGCTATGGTTCATGCTTTTTTGATGACTACAAGGATGTTTGTAATCAACTTAAGCAGGAAGATTTGCGATACCTGAAGCAACTCAGAATGCTGTTTACCCGGCAGGACGTGGTTTTAAAGATGGTAGAAATATACTTCAGAAAAAAACTGAGCCGTATTGGTGATACAGGCATCCAGAACATACAGAGACTGTTAGCTGAAAAAGCGTCTGATTATGCTTCTGGTAAATTCTCTAAACTTGCTATAGCACAGTTAATCGCTCTCGTTATTACACAATCCCGGGATTTCAAACAGTCACATATTAATGTAATTAATGCTACAAGTTCGTATGCCGTGACCGCTTTTAAATTTTATGGTAAGTTTGAGATTGCCACAAAAGCAGCAAGAAAATTACGCTTCGATGATGCGGAGTATTACTTCGACTTATATAATGCTAATTTAGAAATGTTCTATTATTTGATTGAGCCGGAAATGTCTAAAATAATCTATTTGAAAAATTCAGGTTCCACTAGCGAAGAGCAGATTTTAAATCTACTAAACAAGATTTTAATAAAATGAAGGCGATCCTTCGCTGGCTATATGCCTGGGTAAGTCAATCCTTCTTTGGACTTATACCACCAGCGGCCGGTCTGGTCGGGGCCATTTTTTTTGTAAGCGTTTTTCCTACATATGGTCTGCTGTTCGCTTTTCTATGGATCCTTTTAATTATTTATTTTTGTGGAAAATATTTTCGCTATTACTAGTGGAGGTAAGCCCCCGTATGAAAAGTGCTTTTTATTTTATTCTATTTTTTTTATGAAAATTTACGAGTTTGATTAGCCTGTTATTGCATATCTTCATTCCGCCTGGCTAATAGTTCATCAGAATCAGAAGTTGCTGGATGATGTATTCTGAAGTTTTCTATGCAAAATTAACCAGTTGCTTTAAGATTTTTTCTGAAGTATGAACTCACTTTCTGGCTGAGATAGCCAGGTGTAAGGGTCGATTACTCAGAGTTCCGGTCATCGCTGTTGTTAAGACCGCCGATGCCGGTGGACGTCTGGCATTTGGCTCCGATTCCCACACCGCGTTTACGCTCGGAAATTTTGAACATTGCCTGCGCATCGCCCGCGAGGTGGATTTTCCTGAGGATCGGGTGTTAAATGTCACGCCGCGTCGCCTGCTCGACTTTCTGGAGCTGCGCAGCGGCAAACATATTGCTGAACTGGCTGACTTTTAATTTACTTGCCTCAAGGAAATCTGACTCATGAATGAGTTTTCCATTCTGTGCCGCGTGATCGGCTCACTGTTTAATCGTCAGCCGCAGGACCCGCTGCTGGTGCCGCTGTTTACGCTGCTGCGTGAAGGCAAACTGCAGTCGCAGTGGCCGCTGGAGCAGGATGAGCTGCTGACCCGTCTGCAACAGAACAGCGATCCCCAGGCGCTGGCCGCCGATTACAACGCGCTGTTTGTTGGCAGCGATTGCAACGTGCCGCCGTACGCCTCACAGTGGCCGGAAGGCAAAACGGAGCCAGAAGTGCGTGCGTTTTTAACGTCACGCGGAATGCCGCTGAGCGATGCGCCTGCTGATCATTTTGGTGTGCTGATGCTGGCTGCGTCATGGCTGGAAGATCAGTCAGCGGAAGATGAGAGCGCGGCGCAGATGGCGCTGTTTGAAGAGTATCTGCTGCCGTGGTGCGGTGCTTTCCTGGGGAAAGTGGAAGCGCACGCGACCACCGCTTTTTATCGTACTCTTGCCATGCTGAGCCGCGAAGCGATCCAGGCGATGTACAACGAACTGCTGGATAGCAGCGAAGAGACGCCTGACGCCTGATTCACCACGTCGCCGGGTGCGTACCCGGCGCACAGTGCTGAATCATCTTTCTCAATGGGTTCTGGGGGGGATTCTCTGGATACGGCGTGCTTTTTTTCGGGCACCTGAGCCCTCTCAATCGGCTTACAGGATTAACTGCCCGGGTCGGCAGCCATACAGTTTTGCGAGACGTTCACGCGTCTTTTTCTGCGGCTTACTTTCAATACGCTCCAGTTGAGAGATCGCACTTTGCGTGGTCCCCAACTGCTGAGCCACATCATGCTGGCTAAGCCCCCGCCAGATGCGCCAGGCCGCCTGAAGACTCACTTCCTGCTCAATCATGATCCCTGCAACGTCGTGCGGGATCGTCTCATCGTCGTGCTCGTCAGCCTCCACAGGAATAGTCTCCCATTCGCCATCGCTGGCCGAGAGCAGCCTTTCATATTCCGCCACCGGCAAGACCACAAACTGGGGTTTGCCTGCTTCATCATAGATGTACTGTTTTGTCATAGTTTATCCGGGTAATTGTGTGTCGCAGCAGAGGTCGTGAGTGCGTAAGGCTATGCCGGTATCCAAAAAGCTTTAGTAAGTGACGGATGTTCTTCTTGCTACCTCTGTAATTTCCAGAATCACCGGTTCGCCCCCGGTTAACGTAAAAAGGACCCGGTAGTTGCCAACCCGCAGCCGGTAGTGATTATCTCTGCCCTGCATTTTTTTAATGTCCAGTGTGACGACCGGGAAACTGACTAACTCACCCACCTTCTGGTAAATGATTTTCTGATAACGTTTGTCGATCTTCATAAGGTGCTTCAATGCCCGCCTGGACCAGTCTACCCTGACCATTCTGCACCCCGTTTCAATGAACTTCGTCCCTGACTCATGTGTAAATAATAAGATAGCAATCTAATGCTATCAACATTATTTTTCTAATTATCTAATGTTTTGCTTCACCACGTCGCCGGGTGCGTACCCGGCGCACAGCCTGACGTCGCACAGAGCTGTGGGGTGCCGGGCAGCCAGGCGGCCGCTCGCAGCCTCACTCCAAACCCCCACGGCGTTAATTCGTAACAGGGCAGGTTATCCTTAACCTGCGGCGCAATGCCGGAGCCTGTGTGCTGATCGGTGGGATGCTGCTGCAACAGCCACGCGGTGCGCGCCAGCGACAGCCGGACCTGGCTGCCGTGACCCTCAGAGATGCGTCGCCGTAATCCCTCCAGCACTGCCGCCGCCAGCAGATAGCCGCTGGCATGATCCAGCGCCTGTACCGGCAGCGGAACCGGTTTGTCGCTCTTCTGCCACTGCATGCCTCTTTCAGCAATGCCGCACCCCATTTGCACCAGACTGTCAAAACCCCGGCGATTGCGCCACGGACCCTGCCAGCCCCAGGCATTCAGGCCGGCATCGACCAGACCGGGTGAGAGTGACTGAAGGGTCTCCGCGTCAAACCCGAGCCGTTCCAGCGCATCCGCCCGATAGCCATGCACCAGCACGTCCGCTTCACGCAGCAGGTGGATAAACTGCTCGCGATCGGCGGGCTGAGTCAGATCCAGCACCGCTCGTCGCTTGCCGCAGCTCATCTCTTCATCCAGCGTCGGCTCCTGCCAGCCGGGCGGATCGATGCGCAGCACGCTGGCTCCCAGGCTGGCAAGAAAACGGGTAGCGACCGGCCCGGCAATAATCCGCGTCAGATCCAGTACTTTAATGCCCATTAAAGGACGGGCTTCGGCCAGCGACCACGCCGGCGCCGCTGCCTGTTGTGTGGTCTGCCAGCTAAATAGTGGTTCGCGCTGCACGGCCTGGCCCTGCGGATGCTGCTGCCAGGCGGCGGCGCTGCGCATCTCTGCGGCACAGCCACCCGCATCAATAACGGCCTGCTCCAGTTCGCTGGCCTGCCACTGCTGCACCTGCTGCGCCAGTGCTGCGCGATCGGCGTGCGCGCCCAGCACCCGCTCCATCGCCAGCCGATGATGCGCGGCGTTGGTGTGCAGACGGATCCAGCCATCCCGGCTGCGATAGTCACCGGCAAACGCATCCCACATCGCGGGCGCCGCGCGATTCAGCGGATGGAAGCTCTGCTGAAACCAGCGTGACGCCAGCCGGACGTTAACGGTGACGGGCGGAGAGAGTTCAGGGCGGGATGTGGCGATAAGCGCAGCAGCAGCCTGCGTTGCCAGACCGATACTGGTGGCCGCCAGTTCACTGACGGCAAAGGCAGAAGAGAAGGTGGCGCGATCAACGAAGGCGGGGAGAGGCCAGGCGGCATCGCGACCTCGCAATCCCTGCTGCATCTGCTGCCAGAGAGAGGCGGCAAGCGGTGAGTCCATGTTGTGCTTCCTGAGAGAGGTGATTTCTCAAGCATAGCACGCGGGATTAACGACGCCGCAGGCGCGGGAAGCGGGCATGCATCCGCAGGCTACGCAGGTTGATTACGGCAATAGCAGTGCCAAGGATCACCAGCGACGCACCGATAATCTTGAAGCTGTTGAGGCTGTCGCCCAGCACCACAATTCCCATCAGCACGGATAATACCGGCGTCAGCAGCGAGTAGGGCATGATCAGGTTGACGTTATATTTCTTCAGCAGCATATACCACAGTGTATAGGCGACAATTGACGAGGCGATAGCGCTGTAAAGAATGGCAAACCAGCCGTGCCAGCCCGCATTTTGCAGGGCGTAGAGCTGATGTGATTCCATCAACAGACTGGATGCGCCGACGACAGGAATGGCCAGAAACGCAATCCAGCCGGTCATGGTCAGCGGTTTAATCGGCGGTGACTTTTTCACAATCAGGTTGCTGACAGCCCAGCCGGTGGCGCTGCACAACAACAGACAAAGCACCCACCACGACGGAATCGTCGGGCTGCCGGAGAGCACGACGACGCCGCTCAGCGAGATCATAATGCCCATCAGCTGCACCAGCTTCAGCTTCTCTTTCAGCACCACCATCGCCAGCAGCATGGCAATGGGTGTACCGAGCTGAACCACAATCGCGCCGGTACCGGCATCGGTATAGCGCAGGCCGACAAACAGCAGCGAAAAGTGCATAAAACCGAACGTGAAAGCCAGCAGCAACAGCCAGGGTAACTGCTGAAGGTTAATCCGGCAAAACGGTACCAGTACGATGGCGACGACCACAAAGCGCATAAACGTCAGGAAAAGTGGCGGAAGCTCCAGCAGGCCCCATTTCACCGCAACGTTGTTGAAGGCCCAGATTGAAACCACCATCAGAATCAGAAAAAAATGCCGCACAGCCACGATAATATCCTTTCGATGTTTTTTTGCTTAGCCCGCTAATGATGGCACGAACTGCGGCATTGCAGCCAATCGCAGGGAGAAATTTTCTGCGATTGCGGCGCAGCCTGATGAGACTTTCGGGCGCGTTGCTGGCAGACTGATTTGAAACGACTTCTTAAAGGAACTGATTCGGTATGACCTACACGTCCGCCTTACCCCTTGCGTTAATTCAGCTTGAAGTCCCACCTGCAAACGTTGTCTCAGAGATTGGTGAACAGCCGCGCTGGTTCATCGACGCGTTAAACCTGCAACCCGATGAATACCTGATTGTACGGCCCCATCTGGGCGAGGCGCTACCCGCTTTCGACCAGATTTCCGGGGCGATCCTCAGCGGTTCCTGGGCGATGGTCACCGATCACGCTGAATGGAGCGAACGCAGCGCCGTATGGATTCGCGCAGCGATGGATCACGGCTTGCCGCTGCTGGGGGTCTGCTACGGTCACCAGCTGATGGCCTATGCGCTGGGTGGCGAGGTGGCGGACAATCCCAATGGATGGGAACGCGGGCTGTTACCAATCAACTGTATGCCGGAGGCGCAGCGCGATCCGCTACTGAAGAAATTGCCACAGGACTTCAGCGTCTGGCTGTCACATCGCCAGTCGGTGATCAGCGCGCCACAACAGGCGCAGGTGCTGGCCGCCTCTGCGCGTGATGGCTGTCAGATTGTCCGTTATTCGCCGCAGGCGCTATCGGTACAGTTTCATCCTGAATTTTCACGGCACATCATGAACGTTTGTATGCCCAGGGGCTGTACAGAAGATGGGGCAAACGAGATGGAGGGGAAAGACTGGGCGCGTGAGTTGCTGGTGGCGTTCTGGCAACAAACGCGCCCTGCAATGGCGCAAGCTCAGGGTGCGTAGTGACGCGTGCAGCGATAGACCCAGGCGGGTGGCACGTTTTTCATCACCCGCTGGCGCTCCCAGGTGAAGTAGCGCGACAGGTCTGGCTGAGTCAGCGAGGTATACTGGAACTGTACAAAGACGCCGTTGGGCCCGAGCGCGTTATACACCGCACGCAGAATCGCCTCACGCAATTCAGTGGGTAAAGAGAGCAGCGGCAGGCCGGAGAAGATCACGTCATATTCTCCGCTCAGGTATTCCGCTGAACAGGTGCGCACCGTCATGCGCGGATCATCCAGCGCATTTAGCTTATCGGCCAGCGTGCTGCTGATCTCAAAGGCATCCAGCGTGGCATCGGGTGACATCTGCGCCAGTATCTGCCGCGTCAGTACACCGTCGCCCGCGCCGAGTTCGGCAATACGTAACTTTTCAGGCCATTCCACCGACGCAATCATGGTGCGGCACAGCGCCTCTGACGAGGGCGTAATGCTGCCCATCTTGCGCGGGTTGCGGATAAACTGATGCACGAAATTGGCTTTAGCGCGCATCAGGGTAAAAGCTGAAGCCAGCATGCTCATCTCCAGAATGAATTCATCCTCACGTTGACCCCTTTGTGCCGCACAAGTTTCTCTCTGACCAGCCTTTTGGGTAAAAGTCGGAATTATCTAAAGACGAAGCGTAAACACCCATTCCTTCGGGGCGGTCACAGTTTCCGGCTAACAGAACTGACAGGCTCTTGATGATGCTTCATGTTAATAACAAGTTTCATCATTGTTATGTCAGTCACCTGTCAGGAGAATGATCATGCGTTATGCCGCCCCCGGAGAACAGGGTTCTCTGATTACCCTACAAAAGAATTATGGCAACTTCATTAATGGTGAATTCGTCGCGCCGGTGAACGGCAACTACTTCACCAATACCTCCCCGGTGAACGGCTCTGCGGCCGGTGAGTTTCCGCGCTCAGATGTTGCCGATGTTGATAACGCTGTGGCTGCTGCGGCAGCGGCGGCGGAAGCCTGGGGCAAGACCTCGCCGCAACAACGCTCGCTGCTGTTACTGAAAATCGCCGATCGGCTGGAACAGCATCTGGAGACGATGGCGGTCTATGAAACCTGGGATAACGGTAAACCGGTTCGCGAAACCCTGGCGGCCGATATGCCGCTGGCCGTCGATCACTTCCGCTATTTTGCCGGTTGTGTCCGGGCGCAGGAGGGCAGTGCCGCCGAGATTGATGAGTTTACCGCCGCCTATCATTTCCATGAGCCGCTGGGCGTGGTAGCGCAGATCATTCCATGGAACTTTCCGCTATTAATGGCGGCGTGGAAACTGGCTCCGGCACTGGGCGCGGGTAACTGTGTGGTGCTGAAACCGGCTGAGCAGACCCCGCTGTCGATCACCGTTTTTGTCGATCTGATTAAAGATCTGCTGCCGCCGGGTGTGCTGAACGTGGTGCATGGGTTCGGCAAAGAGGCGGGTGAAGCGCTCGCCTCCCATTCCGGCATCGCCAAGGTAGCCTTCACCGGCTCTACCGCAACCGGCGGTCATATTCTGGAACTGGCAGCAAAAAGCCTGATCCCCTCGACCGTCGAGCTGGGCGGTAAATCACCTAACATCTTCTTTGAAGACATCATGCAGGCGGAGGAGAGCTTTATAGAGAAAGCCGCCGAAGGCGTGGTGCTGGGTTTCCTGAATCAGGGCGAAGTCTGTACCTGTCCGTCGCGTGCGCTGGTACAGGAGTCGATCTACGAACCCTTTATGGCGGCCGTGATGAAGCGGGTAAAAACCATCAAACGTGGCGATCCGCTGGATACCGAAACCATGGTGGGCGCTCAGGCGTCGCAGCAGCAGTTCGATAAAATTCTTTCTTATCTTGAGGTTGCCCGACAGGAGGGCGCGGAAGTGCTGGTGGGCGGTGGTGTAGAGAAGCTGGATGACTCACTTAACAGCGGCTACTACATTCAGCCGACACTGCTGAAAGGCAACAACAGCATGCGCGTTTTCCAGGAGGAGATCTTTGGCCCGGTCATTGGCATCACCACCTTTAAAGATGAGGCAGAAGCAATCAGTATCGCCAACGACTCCATCTATGGGTTAGGTGCTGGCGTCTGGACCCGCGATATCAACCGTGCTTACCGTGTGGGCAGGGCGATTAAAGCCGGGCGCGTCTGGACCAACTGTTATCACCTCTATCCGGCGCACGCCGCCTTTGGCGGTTATAAGAAGTCGGGTATCGGGCGTGAGACTCACAAAATGATGCTGGATCACTATCAGCAGACTAAAAACCTGCTGGTCAGCTACAGTATCGAGCCGCTGGGCTTCTTCTAGTTCTGGCCCGCAACCTGCCAGGATAACCCTGCACTCTTCCCTCAGAACCACGCTACGGCGTGGTTTTTTTTGCTCCACATAGCCAGGCATGCTGAGAAGCATCAGAAGCGTGGCGATGGCTGCAATGCCGATAAAGAACAATTAATCAGTCCTTTCTTAAAGCGACGCCGGGCCGTTTTGCGCTTCGCTTACCTCGCTTCACGACCACCTCATCCTCAGCCCTTTCTGAACCGTCCCATATTGAATCAACTTGCTGATTTGTAAGCATTATCTCACTGTTTTTACGCTAAAAACTGCCACGTATTACGGTCACCTCGCCGTTAACCTTCATTACGGTCTGGTGAAACAGCGCCATTTTTTACATGAGTTTTTTTAATGCTGACTACAGAGGGATCTGGTTTCTGTGTAAGAATACTTCATAGTTACTCATATTGTTAGGAATAATCCTAAGCAAGTGATTAAAAGTAACACATATTTGCACTAAGTAAATTACTTAAACTTTACTTAAGTAAAATCTTATGAAAGTGGCCCGTTGAAATTTTGTCAATCTTCTGTAAACTCGCAGCTTATGTTTACAAAGGAATTGTGATTTCATACCTACGGGCAGGATATACATGGCTCGTGCGGTAGCTATGAGCTTATACACATCTTGTAACTTACTGAATGTGATCGTAAAAACAGGAAAATCAGTCTATGCGCTGCGCTTTTTTCTTTTGTCAGCGAATAGCGTCACAAGTGTAAATCTGAGTCAATATGTCCGTTTTTCGGCCAGGGATGGCATAAGTAAAGCTTGGGTTTTGCCTGCCTCATCCAATCTGACGGAAAAAAATAGATCATGTTTCTGATCATTTATCGCCAGCTCAGATTTCTCCCTGCGCCCGTCCCGGTCGCCAGAGTTGCTTTTTAATAGTTAACGTTAGTTGATCTGTTAACGTGCCACGCCATGGCACTTTAACGCTATTTGCTTAAGGTTTTTCTTTTAGGCTGGCACTAAGTGGCGCTCTCTCAGCACCACATCCCCGATTTTCATTACTGACAACCGGCCTCTGGCCACTCTCCAGGATATGAATGGAACACAACATGAAAAAAATGGTGAAGCTCCGTATTGCGTTAGGCCTGATGTTTGTTTTTTCTGTCGCGGGTTGTAAAACGCCGCCAAAAATGACGGATGACACGCTGGTCACCAGCACCGTGGATGGCGTGGTGATTAGTCACCGTTATGCGGTTAAACCGCCTGCGCAGTTCAGCCCGGTCAATGAAACCTACCGTGCGCTCTATCCCGCTTCGGTGATGAGCCATCCGAGTTTTGGCGGCAAGGTGGTGGAGACGCTGAAAACCGGCGAAAGCTACACCGTAATTGGTCAGGTAGAAAACAACTGGCTGGCGCTGGGTGAACCCGCTCAGGCGTCAGCAGAACCTGAACCGGGTAAAGCCAGCAGTGCCGTTAAAGAGTCAACGCCCTCCGCAGCACCGCAGGCAACTGTTCAGCTGACCGGCTATGTGCCGTTTCGCGCCGTGGTGAAAAGCGAGCTTTACGATCAGACGATTAAGGCTGACCAGCCGAAGCGCCGGGTGCGCAGCAGCAAGAAGAAAACCTGTGTTGCGGTAAACGGTGACAGCACCGCCTGCCAGAACAGCACTAACGGAACCTGGATTATTAACTAATCGCACTAAGCAGGGAGGGCGGGATGATGACAACAACGCAATGGCGTGGGGCGCTGATAGTGCTGCTGACGTGGCTGATGACCGCGTGCAGCAGTACTCCACAGCCCGTTGCCTGGTACAACCTGGACGTTCAGGCGCAAAACCAGGTTAACGGCGGTGCGCCGCTGAAAATCCGGGTGGTATTACTGACCTCCGATGCGGAATTTATGTCGGCTGACTTCTACTCCCTGCAAAACCAGTCCGCTACCGCGCTGGGTAATGCGCAACTCAATACGCAACAGTTCTTCCTGACTTCCACTCAGCCCCATAAAACGCTGCGGATTAAGAGTCTGCCCGAGGCGCGCTTCATCGGCATCATGGCGGAATATCAGGCGCTGGATGGCAAGGTCTGGCGACTGTCGCTGCCGGTTCCCGAAGGCGAATCACCCTCATTCTGGGCGTTCTGGAAGCGTGACGATGGTGAGCTGAATGCGCGCATCGTGGCGGGGATTAACGGCCTTCGCGTGGAAAAACAGTGATGTCTATGAACAGAGCCGAAAAGGTGGTCTGGACCGAGGGGATGTTTCTGCGTCCTCACCATTTCCAGCAGTCAGAAAATTATCTTCTCAGCACCCTGCGTGAGTGGGGCCAGTCGCAGCGCGCCTATACCTGGGGTTTTTACGATCTGGAGTTCGATGAAGCGCTGCTGCGCCAGGGGAAACTGGCGCTGAGCGCCGCCAGCGGTTGTCTGCCTGACGGCACGTTTTTTGCCTTCAGCCAGCCACAGCACGGTCCGGCCCCGCTTGATCTGCCTGCCTCCGTCGACCGCAGCAAAGTGGTGCTGGCCATTCCGGCACGCCGCAATGGCCGCGAAGCGGTGGCCTTTCAGGAGTCGCAGGATTCTCTGGCGCGCTACCTCGCCTGGGAAGCGGAAGTGGAAGATGACAATGCCCAGGCCGTGGGCAGCGCCACGGTGCAGTTCGGCAAGCTGCGTCTGCGTCTGATGCTGGAACAGGATCTGACCGCCGAGTGGACCGCCATGGGCGTGGCTCAGGTGATTGAAAAACGCAGCGACAACCATATCCGGCTCGACAGTGACTACATCCCGCCGATGCTGACGCTTAACAGCAGCCGTCCGCTGCAAAACATGTTCAACGATCTGCACGGGCTGATCCAGCAACGCAGCCAGCAGCTGAGTCAGCGCGCACCGGGCACCGGTCGTTTTAACAGCGCGGATATGGTCGATTTTATGCTGCTGGCGCTGCTGAATCGTCAGCTTGGCCTGCACACTCATCTGCAACATCTGCCGCTGTTGCATCCTGAAACGCTCTACAGCCACTGGCTGCAACTGGCGGCGGAGCTCAGTACCTGGACGCCAGCCCGCGCGCCCGATGGCCTGCCGCTCTACGATCATGACGATCTGCACAGCTGTTTTAGCCGCCTGTCACTGCTGCTGCGTCAGGGGCTGTCCCAGGTGATGGAAGAGAGCGCGATTCAGCTGCCGCTGATTCAGCGCTCGCACGGTCTTAACGTCGCGACCGTGCCGGAGAGCAGTATGGTGCATGAGTTTGGCTTTGTGCTGGCGGTGAAAGCCAGCGTGCCAGCCGACACCCTCAAAACCCACTTCCCGGCGCAGATGAAAGTCGCCCCGGTCAGCAAAATTCGCGATCTGGTGCAGTTGCAGTTGCCCGGTCTGGCACTTCGGGCCATGCCCGGCGCGCCGCCGCAGATCCCGTGGCATGCCGGATACAGCTATTTCGAACTGGATAAGAACAGCGAGCTATGGAAAGAGATGGAGCGCTCGGGCGCTTTTGCGCTGCATCTTGCCGGTGAGTTTCCAGGTCTGAACATGGAGTTCTGGGCCATTCGTAGTCAGTCAGAATCATAAACTGAGCACGCAGCATGATGCAGGAACAACAAAAATCACACAGCGATCTTGCGCCGGAGGCCAGCCATCAGAATGTGCTGGTCGCGGCGGCTAACCCCCTGATTAACGCCATTCCTCAGATCCGTCACTCGGTATCACATGAAGACCCGGCGCAGCTGCGTCAGCAGCTGATCGATCAGATTCGGCGCTTCGAGCTGAGCTGCCAGCAGTCAGGCCTGGGCTATGAAGTGATCATCGGTGCGCGATACTGTCTCTGTACCGCGCTGGATGAGGCGGCGGCGCTGACGCCGTGGGGCAGCCGCGGCGTCTGGACCAGCAATGGTCTGCTGGTCACCTTTCACAATGAAACCTGGGGCGGCGAAAAGTTTTTTCAGCTGCTGGCTAAGCTGTCGCAGAACCCAAGACGCCACATTCTGATGCTGGAGTTGATCTACTTCTGCCTGCTGCTGGGGTTCGAAGGACGCTACCGGGTGCTGGACAACGGTCGCTCGCAGCTGGAGACCATCAAACAGCGCCTGCTGCAGATGATCAAAAGCGTGCGTGGCAATTATGCAGCATCGCTGTCTCCGCATCCCACCGATCAGCCGGTCCTGCGCAAATTGTGGCGGCCAATGATCCCGCTGTGGGCCTGTGCGGCGGTGGCGGGGCTGGCGGCCTGCCTGTTCTATATCGTGCTCAACTGGCGTCTCGGCGATTACACCTCGCCGGTACTGGCCCGTATCTATCAGACGGCGCTGCCGGAAGTGAAGATCGGCAACCCTGCGCCACCACCGCCCGCCACGCTGAACCTGCGCGCTTTCTTGAAACCGGAAATTGATGCCGGGCTGGTAGCGGTGCGTGACGAAGCGGACCGCAGCGTGGTGACGCTGAAAGGGGACGGACTGTTTGCCTCGGCGGCCACCGAGGTGCGCGGACGTTACACCGACGTAATCCAGCGCATCGCTGCTGCCATGAACAATGTCAGCGGCCAGATTCAGGTGATTGGCTACAGCGATAACGTGCCGATCCGCAGTGCCCGCTTCGCCTCCAACTTTGAGCTTTCGCTGGCACGTGCCCGGTCAGTACAGACCCTGTTGCAACAGCAGCTGGCGCAGCCGTCACGGGTGAAAGCGGAAGGGCGCGGTGAAAGCAATCCGCTGGTGCCTAATAACAGCGCAGAAAATCGCGCACGTAACCGTCGTGTTGAAATTACCCTGCTGGTGGCACCGGATGCGACGCAAGCCGAACTCAATGGCCTGGCGAGAGGGAACTGATCCATGCTGAATATCCTGTTTGCGGTGCTGACCAGCCGCCTCGCGTGGGGCTTTGTCGGCATTACCGCGCTCTCTTTTATCATCTGGGTGATTGGCCCGGTGTTCTCAATCGTCGATTCGCGCCCGCTTGAGCCGGAGCAGAACCGCATTATCAGTATCGCGCTGCTCTATCTGGTGTGGGGCTTAGGCCAGGCGATTCCGCGGCTCTATAACATCTGGCTCAATCGCAAGCTGATGTCGAGCCTTGAAACCGGCAAAAGCGATGCGCCGGAAGCCGATCGTCAGCGCCTGACCAGTGAAGAGCAGGTGCTGGCAGGGCGTTTCTCCGAAGCCACTGACATGCTGAAAAAGGCGCACTTCCAGCGCCATAGCAGCAAAGGCACGCCGTTCTGGGCACAGCGCTTTGGCCGTCAGTATCTCTATCAGCTGCCGTGGTACATGATCATCGGCGCGCCCGGAGCCGGTAAAACCACCGCGCTGGTCAACTCGGGCCTGCAGTTTCCGCTGGCAGATAAGTTCGGCAAGTCGGCGCTGCGCGGCATTGGCGGCACCCGCAACTGCGACTGGTGGTTCACCAATGACGCGGTGCTGCTCGATACCGCCGGGCGCTACAGTACCCAGGAGAGTCAGCAGGAGCGTGATGCCAGCGAATGGCATCATTTTCTCGACCTGCTGCGTAAATATCGCGGACGTCAGCCGATCAACGGCGTGATCGTCACGCTGAGCGTTTCCGATCTGCTGTCGCAGTCGCCCGAGGCGCTGCGTAATCAGGCGCTGGCCCTGCGTCAGCGGCTGATGGAGTTGCACGATCGCCTCGGCATCCGTTTCCCGGTCTATGTGCTGGTCACCAAAGCGGATCTGCTCAAAGGCTTCCGCAGCTACTTTGCCTCGCTGGATAAAGCGCAGCGTGAACAAATCTGGGGATTCACCTTTCCCTGGGCGAAGGCGTCCGCCGCCGATTTCGAACTTAATAACCAGTTCCAGCAGGAGTATTCACTGCTGCAACAGCGTCTGGATGCCGGACTGGCCGATCGGCTGCTGACGGAAAGCGACGCGCAGGCGCGGGCAGAGAGCTATCTCTTCCCGCAGGAGTTTGCGGCGCTGCGACCGTTGCTGGCAGACGCGCTGGATACGCTGTTTGCCCGCTCCGATTTTGAAACCCAGTTCGCGCCGCGCGGTATCTACTTTGCCAGCGGCACCCAGGAGGGACTGCCGTTTGACCGGGTGATGGGCGAGCTGAACCGCGCACTGAATCTGCCGGGACAGCAGGCTGGCGAGTCTGGAAGCTGGGATAAGGTCGATAAAGAGTCGCCTATCCCGCAGAACAAAGGGCAGAGCTTCTTCCTGAAAGGGGTACTGGAAAATGTGATTTTCCAGGAGTCCGGTCTGGCGGGCAGCAACCGCTGGTGGGAGCTGCGCAACCGCGCCGGGCTCTGGTCGGGTTATCTGGCGCTGCTGCTGATATTGCTGATGGCCGGGGCGCTGTGGCTCACCAGCTACAGTAAAAACAAAGCCTATCTGCAGGAGATGGCCGCTAAAGCGCCGCAGGTTGAACAACTGGGCGATCAGCTTCAGCAGCAGGTCAATGGGGATCTCTTTGCGCTGGTGCCTTATCTCAACACTCTGTTGCACCTGCCGGAGAGCGCCGACTTCTCGCTGGAAGCACCGCCGCTGACGCGCCGCATGGGGCTTTATCGCGGCACCGAGGTCAGCGATGCCACCCGTGCGCTCTACGACAAGGCACTGAAACAGCTGCTGTTGCCGCAGGTGGCGCAGAACATTACCCGCTGGTTACGCAATGACAACGGCAGCGACGCTGACTACAGCTACGAAGCGCTGAAGGCGTATCAGATGCTCTATCAGCCAAAGCACTACGATGGCAAATTCCTGCAGGCGTGGCTGATGCTCAACCTGTCACGCGAACTGCCGCAGAACGTTACCCAGCAGCAGGTGAAACAGCTGGCGTGGCACCTGCAACAGTTGCTGGAGACGCAGATTCACTCGTCGCCGTATGCGAAGGATGAAGCGCTGGTAAAGCGCGAGCAGGCGCTGATTAATCAGATGCCGCTGTCACAGCGCGTCTATGGACGGCTGAAGCGCCTGCTGCAACGTGATGACAGCCTGCAGCCGGTGACGCTGGCGGCGCTGGGTGGCCCCCAGAGCGAGCTGGTGTTTTCCCGCAAAAGCGGTAAATCGGTCAATGACGGTGTGGCGGGTCTCTATACGCCGGATGGCTACTGGCAGCACGTGGATAAGCAGATTGCCCCGGTGACCCAGGCGTTGTATCAGGACGATCTCTGGGTGCTGGGCGGCGCGGCGCCGCAGCAGAAAAGTGAGCAGACGGATCTTGCGGTGCGCCAGCTCTACGTGCAGGACTATATCCGGCAGTGGGAGCAGTTTCTCAGTGACATTCAGCTCAACAGCAGCGCCGATCTCTCGCAACGCATCAACACCGCCCGTATGCTGTCGGGCAACCATTCGCCGCTGCGCCAGCTGGTGATCAACCTTGGTGGTCTGCTGACGCTGAACCGGGCGCAGCCGGATGAGAAAACCGCGCAGGCAGCAAAGCCGTCGGATAACAGCGCCACCCGCACCCTTGAAGCGCTGTTTACCTCGCCCGAGGCCAGTGCCACGCGCGGACAGGCCGCCACCCAGGCATCCCCGGAGCAGGCCGTCGCGCTGCACTTTGCGCCGGTTCTGGAGCTGGCCCAGCCGCTGCAGCAGGGCAGTAAGGTGCTGGCGGTGGATGACTTCCTGCATCAGATTGACGATCTCTATCGCTACCTCACCGCCGTGCAGGATGCGGCGAACAGCGGGATGCCGCCACCGGCCAGCGATGCCATCAGTCGTCTGCAGGCCAGTGCCGGCCGTCTGCCGGGTTCATTGCAGAACATGGTTTCCAGCATGGCGGTGGGTGCCAGCAGCGACGCACAGCGCCGCGATATGGATAACGTCCGCAAACGCATCACCATGGAAGTGGGCAGTTTCTGCCGCCAGGCGATCGCCGGTCGCTATCCGCTGGTTCGCTCTGCGCGCAGTGAGGTCACACCAGACGATCTGGCGCGGATGTTTGCACCCGGCAGCGGCATGATGGACAGCTTCTTCCGCGACAACCTGGCCAGCAAAGTCGACACCACCAACGCGGCGTGGCGCTTTACGCCGGGCATTGACGGTAAAACCCTGCCGGGAGGCGAAGCCCTGCTGCGGCCCTTCCAGCAGGCGCAGTCAATCCGCGATGCCTTCTTTGCCAATGGTGCGACCACGCCCGGCTTCCGCGTCACGCTGCGCACGGTAAAAATGGATAACGACATCCTTAACCTGACGCTGGATGTGGATGGGCAGATTTTACGCTACAGCCACGGACCGCAGGCGGTACAGATGGTCAGCTGGCCCGGCCCCGGCGGCACCAGCCAGGTGCGGATGCAGCTGGGTCTGACCAACGGCACCACCTCCACGCTGGTCACCAGCGGTCCCTGGGCGCTCAATCGCTTCTTTGACCGCGCCCGGCTGACAGCGGCAGGCGGCCTGACCCGCGAAGCGAGTTTCAGCGTGGACGGTCATATGGTCACGCTGTCGTTCACCCCTGGCAGCATTCGTAACCCGTTCCAGCTTCCCGGCTTTAGCTGCCCCTGAAACAGGACCCGACAATGACTCATTACGCTGCACCCTGCTGGTACGGCAAAGTGCCCAGCGCGGGTGACTTTGTGAAGCGCCGCTTCCCGGACGTGCTCTATCGCCAATGGTCCAGCTGGTTTCAGGTGGGCCTGCATCACTGGCAGAGCAGTCAGGAGAGTGATAACGCCCCGTCGCGCCCGTTCCTTAACGCGCCGGTCTGGAATTTTGTGGTGCCGCCGATGCTGGGCAGCCAGCTGATTCAGATGGGCTGCCTGATTGCCGCGCGTGACAGCGTGGGCCGTAACTACCCACTCTGCGCACTGCGCCACTTCACGCCCGCCGAGTGGTCGCCAGCCCTGCTGGCGCGCTCCGGCGAGTGGTATCAGCAGGTCGGCAATACGCTGTTGCGGGTGGTGCAGGGCGGCGGGTCACCGGAGCAGCTGGATCAGGCGCTGATCAGCATTCCTCAGCCGCAGCCGCCGCAGGAGTCGGACGAGACGTCAGACATTCTCAACGTCATCGGGCATGGCGATACCCCTTCGACACTGAACTGGACACTGCCGGGCGAGAACTTCGACCCGCAGTTCTACACCAGTTTCTGGTGGACCAATCAAAGCGACGGTTTCCCGCTTTATACCCAGGTCCACAGCGGTAATTTTACCGCCCAGCTCTTTTCATTGCTGTTTGATCCGGCCGGTGGGGCAAAGCCGGGACGAAACGGACTTTATCCCCCGATGTTTGAATCCTGAGGCGACACGCATGACGATGAATACAGAGGCTCTGCTGGCTCCGGTCAGCGAGGACAATCCCGGCGGCGATAACATGGAGTACCACGCTGATTTTCAGGCGATGGAGCAGGCCAGCGCCGGTAAAGCGGAGCAGCAGTTTGGCAATACCATCATTCCGGCAGAACCGGCCGACTGGAACAGAGTCGAGAAGCTGGCGATAGCGCTGCTGGCGCGCAGCAAAGATTTGCGGGTAATGCTGGCGCTGACCCACGCCTGGACCGAACTGAAAGGGCTGCCGGGCTATGCCCAGGGCCTGAAGCTGATTGAACAGGCGTTGTTGCTCTACTGGGAGCCGCTGTGGCCCCGGCTGGAGGAGTTCGGCGAGCAGGATCCCTTCTACCGCATTAATGCGCTGGCGCTGCTGGGTGACAAAACTGATCTGAGCGGCGCGGTACGTCAGTGCTGGCTGCTGCGCTATCCCTCTGACGGTATCACGCTGCGCGATGCGGCCGCCCTGTGCGACGGCAGTAAAACCGAAGTCGCGGACTATCCTGGCGGCCTGCCGCGTCTGATCGACGAACTGGCGCGCGGCGACCAGCCCGGTATTGAGGCGGTGCTGCAGATTCATGAGCGGCTGCAGACCATCTGCGAAACCGTGACCGAACGGCTGGGCGAAGCCGCGGTGCCGGAACTCACCCAGTTGCGCAGACAGATTGCGCTGATCGCTGAACGTTGCCAGGCCACAGATATCAATGCGCTGATCCCCACAGCCGCCGTGGAACAGCCCGCAGAAACCACGGCATCGCCTGCACCGGCCAGCCCGCGCGCTGCCGCTGACTGGCGCACGGTGCAGATCAGTTCCCGCGCCGACGCGCAGCTGATGCTGGAGAAAGTGAAGCTCTACTTTACCCAGCATGAGCCGAGTCATCCGGCCCCGCTGATGATCGACCGTGTACAGCGCTTAATCGAGCGCGACTTTCTGGAGATCATCCGCGAACTGGCACCCGACGGCGTACATCAGCTGGAAACCATTTTCGGACGTCGCGATTAAGCAGGCGTGACGCACACACACTCAGCGGGACCTGCGCGCCTGCTGTGACACTTTATCCGCGCATCATGTATGGAGAAAACCATGGCAACAAGCAAATCCAGTGGGCAGAAGTTCATTGCCCGCAATCGCGCGCCTCGCGTTCAGATTGAATATGACGTGGAAATTTATGGCGCGGAACGCAAAATCCAGCTCCCGTTTGTAATGGGCGTGCTGGCGGATCTGGTGGGTAAACCGCTGGAGCCACAGCCAGGCATTGATGACCGTAAATTCATGGAAATCGACATCGACAACTTCGATGAGCGCATGAAAGCACTGAAGCCGCGCGCCGCGTTCCAGGTAGACAATACCCTGAATGGCGAAGGCAAGCTGAACATCGATCTGACCTTTGACAGCATGGATGATTTTTCGCCGGATGCGGTGGCCCGCAACGTGGAGCCGCTGAGCAAGCTGCTGGAAGCGCGTACCCAGCTGGCGAACCTGCTGACCTATATGGATGGCAAAAACGGTGCGGAAGAGCTGATTGGTAAGGTGCTGCAGGATCCTACGCTGCTGCAGGCCCTGACCCATCTGCCAAAGCAGGATGAGGCCACTGAAGGTAAGGAGCCGCAGGCATGACGCAGACTTCACAACAACCGCAGTCGCAGGGCGCAGCCAGTTTCAGTCAGGATGAGTTCAGTGCGCTGCTGAATAAAGAGTTCCGGCCAAAAAGCGATCAGGCACGTGCTGCGGTCGAAAGCGCGGTGAAAACCCTGGCGCAGCAGGCGCTGGAGAACACCGTTACCGTCTCCAGCGATGCCTATCGCACCATTCAGGCGCTGATCGCGGAGATCGACGAAAAGCTGTCGCAGCAGGTGAACCAGATTATTCACCATCCGGAGTTTCAGTCGCTGGAAAGCGCCTGGCGCGGCCTGAGCTATCTGGTGAACAACACTGAAACTGACGAGATGCTCAAAATCCGCTTTATGAGCATCTCCAAGCAGGAGCTGAGCCGCACCCTGAAGCGCTACAAGGGCGCTGGCTGGGATCAAAGCCCGCTGTTCAAGAAAATTTATGAGCAGGAGTATGGTCAGTTCGGTGGCGAGCCGTTTGGCTGCCTGGTGGGCGACTACTACTTCGACCACAGCCCGCAGGATGTTGAGCTGCTGGGTGAGATGGCGCGTATCGGCTCAGCCGCGCACTGTCCGTTTATCACCGGCACCGCGCCCGAAGTGATGCAGATGGAGTCCTGGCAGGAGCTGGCGAATCCGCGCGATCTGACCAAAATCTTCCAGAACACCGAATATGCTGCCTGGCGCAGCCTGCGTGAATCGGAAGATGCACGCTATCTGGGCCTGGTGATGCCGCGCTTCCTGGCGCGTCTGCCTTACGGCATCCGTACTAATCCGGTCGACAGCTTTGACTTTGAAGAGCAGACCGATGGTTCCGATCATGGCAACTATACGTGGAGCAATGCGGCTTACGCGATGGCCGCCAACATCAACCGCTCCTTCAAAGAGTATGGCTGGTGCACCGCAATCCGCGGCGTGGAGTCGGGTGGGGCAGTGGAAAATCTGCCGTGCCACACCTTCCCGAGCGATGACGGCGGCGTGGATATGAAGTGCCCGACCGAAATCGCCATCAGCGATCGTCGTGAAGCCGAACTGGCGAAAAATGGCTTTATGCCGCTGGTGCATCGCAAAAACTCTGACTTCGCTGCCTTTATTGGTGCGCAGTCACTGCAGAAGCCGATGGAGTATCACGACGCTGATGCTACCGCCAATGCCCGTCTGGCCGCGCGTCTTCCTTACCTGTTCGCCTGCTGCCGTTTCGCGCACTACCTGAAGTGCATCGTGCGCGACAAAATCGGCTCCTTCCGTGAGCGTGATGAAATGGAACGCTGGCTGAACGACTGGGTAATGAACTATGTCGATGGCGATCCGGCTAACTCCTCGCAGGAGACCAAGTCACGCAAGCCGCTGGCGGCTGCCGAGGTGAATGTGGAAGAGCAGGAGGATAATCCTGGCTATTACTCCGCGAAATTCTTCCTGCGTCCGCACTACCAGCTGGAAGGTCTGACGGTTTCTCTGCGTCTGGTCTCTAAGCTGCCGTCGCTGAAAAATGATAATGCATAAGGGCTGAAAGGGAGTCGTGATGCCGGGGATGACCTGGCATCACGTATCCGCTGAGTCACAGAGTTAACAGGCGCGAAATGGTTTTACGCCTGATGCCTGACACAAAGGTTGCTGAGATAAAGTCAGGGAGGATGACAGGATGCTTAAGAAGTCAGCTCTGCACCTGCTGCATTATCCGCTGGTATTTATTTCTGCTCTTATTTTAATAACCTGTGCAGGTTATTACATTTTCTCACTGGAGTATTGTAGTGCGAGGAAAGTTTGTTAACGAAGTTCTGGTTAATGTTTCTATGGATGGCGTCAATATCGCTTTATGCCGTAGCAGAAAAGTTGAAGCAAATTAATTAACCGGCTTTCTGCGCGCTATTTTAATTAAAATAAAAACAAAGGCCAGGCAGACAGCGGTAAAGAGAATTTTACCGGCAATGAGACCGGAAGAAGAGAGAGTAAATTCTTCATAGCGAGCAACCAGATATATCGAACCAATAATATCAGCGATGACGTAAAGAGAAAGCAGCGACAACACGACTATCAGGAAAAGTGAGATGATCTTTTTCATGTTCATTCCTTCTGTGAGCTTTTTAAGCGCCTGCCTACTATAAACTATCGGCCAGGATTATGTCTATGAAATGACCACCTGAAAGCGCGGGATGCAGCAGGGTATCAGGTTATCGATGTTGGCCTCGCCATGAAAAACGCATACTGATTTTTGCCTGGTTAAATAACTGGCAATACGACGTCTGAAATATGGTTTATGACGATATTTCAGAAGCAAGGCAAAGGTAAAATATGGACTGTTTTATTCAGCCCCATGCTTTTCTTTTTGCCATATCCTTGCTTTTTTGAAAGCAATAATCTCAACCAATAAAGAGTGAAAGATAATGGCTATTGATATGTTTATGAAGGTTGACGGAGTCACCGGCGAGTCTAAAGACTCTAACCACTCTGGCTGGACTGATATCACCTCTTTCTCATGGGGTGCTTCTCAGCCAGGTAATATGTCTGTTGGCGGCGGCGGCGGCGCCGGTAAGGTTAACTTCAACGACCTGCACGTCAATGCACTGATCGACAAATCCACCACGGCGTTGCTGAAGAACTGCGCAAGCGGTAAACACCTCGCTAAAGTTGAACTCTCAATCTGTAAAGCAGGTGGCTCTCAGGTTGAGTATGCACGCATTACCCTGGAAGACGTTCTGGTGACCGCTGTGAATTACAATGGCTCCGACAACGGCGACACCCTGGGAATGACCTACTCCTTCCAGGCTTCTAAAGTGAAGCAGCAGTACTGGGAGCAGAGTTCTTCCGGCGGCAAAGGCGCAGAGAGCAGCGCCGGCTGGGACATCAAAGGCAACAAAGAAGCGTAATGTTTTATAGCCGCCTCCCCTTCGGGGGAGGCTTTAAAAGGAGTTCTGCTATGGCACATTTGAGACCTCAGTTTTCGGCCGCCTGGAATCGCTTCTCTGAAGTCAATGTTGGAGTAGAGAAGGTGGGGGAAATACTGGGTGGAAAAGTAGAGGCGAATATCACCGCCGGAATTTTCGAGAATGCCTGCCCAATAAGAATGAGCTATGTTCTTAATTACACTGGTGTTCCTGTTCCCGCAAACAGCCGTTATGCGACCGTAACGGGTAAAGACAAAAAGCGTTATATGTTTCGCGTCAACGATATGATGGACTTTTTAGTCGGTGCGTTTGGTCAGCCAGACCTGACTGTGACCTCACCAAAACCCGGCTCATTTAACGGTAAACAGGGGATTATTGTGTTTCAGGGGAGTGGCTGGAGCAATGCCCGTGGGCACGTGACACTCTGGAACGGCAATATCTGCTCTGATACCTGTCACTTCCTGGGTGGCGCAGAAAATGGTAGTTTTGTTCCTGATGTTGCCTCCTTGTGGATACTGAAATGAAAAAATTCCTGATGTTATTTGCTCTGACTTTATCTCCTGCGGCGCTGGCGATAACGCCACCGGCGCCAGACTCCTTTAAGCAACCGGAGATTTTCAGCAACTGGCTTCTGAACCGTTGTGCAGGAAAAGCTGCGACTGACAAGGCTTTCACCGATGATGCATATAAAAGCGCGTCAGCCTGGTTAGAGGTAAGTCATCTCCCTGTTGAAGCATTCAGTGATGGTGATAAGTTAATCAATGAGTATCTGAAGATGAACCTGACTGGCTCGGTCACAGGAAACTTCAATATGATGAAATGCACGTTGCTTTCCCAAAGTCAGGATGCCGAGGCGCTCTACAATAAGTATAAGAAATAGCGTTTATTTTTAGGGGAATTAAAAGTTGATGCAGCGCTAAACATCAGCAGCGAATTTTCAAAAGAGAATATGTTTAGTTAAATGAAGCCGATAATTAAACCTGAAGTTGATCAGTATAATGTAAATTACTCTTATACGGAACTTGCCACATGATGAAGAAAGTAAGTCATTTGATTATGATAGTGCTTTTAGTTTCACCTTCATTTGTTTTGGCGAAGTCAGTTTCACACTTTGAAGGAAAAATATTCAAAGCGGATATTGAATATGGTTGTGATGAAGGTAACGTCACCTGTGATGATGTTTCGCTTAAGTCAACCAGAGTAAAAGACAATTCATCGATATTTCTTAAAGGTGAAACCATAAATTCAAATTGTCCTGACGTCTGCGACTTCCGGGGTTATCGCTTTACTAACGGCCAGTATGATTATTCGTTTTATCCAAGCCAGAAGGGCAGCGGCCTCTGGGAATATATTGTAACCTTTAAAAGTAAAGTTATTGCTCGGGATCTTGGGGTGATTAAATAACATCGTTTATAAAAACCCGGCATATTGAGTCTGCACTTGTTCTCAGGCATAGGTGTGTTATTACAGGTGAGATTTTCAATGAGAAATTATTTTTCTTTGTTGCTGTGTGTCACAGCTTTTTATGTTTCCCCCGTCTATGCAATCAGTGATTGTTCAAACGGCAATAATGACCAGGAAGTTTATACCTGCACCCAGAAAAACAGGAACGAAACTGAGCTTGATTTAAACAAAGAATATAAGCTGGCTAAGACCAGAGTTGAAACGCTTTTTAAAGGTGACAACAAAGAGTTAAGCCAGTATATGGATGCGTTGACTGAAGCTCAACGAGCCTGGCTGAAGTATAGAGAGAATGATTGTAAACTGGCTTCTTATGCTGCAGATAAGGGAAGTGATTTAAGTAACGCTAATATTAATATGTGTACTTCTGAACTTAACGAGCAAAGAATTAAAAAACTTAAGTTAATTCCTTATCATTGATGGTGCAGACTGCTGAGAAAAATATGAAGAGACTGCATAAATTGGCTTTAATCACTGTGTCTCTTTGCATCAGCGCTTCAGCGCTCGCTGAAGATACCTGTGCAAAACAGCCTTCAGACGGTGCGCTATTTCAGTGTACTGTTCAGCAGAAGAAGCTGGCGGAAGATGACCTCAACAAAGAATACCAGACGGCTAAAAAACGCATTGTACAGATGTACGGCACGCAGAAAAAACTGGCTGATGACTATGTCGGCACGCTGGTGGATACCCAGCGTAACTGGCTGAAGTATCGTGATGGTCAGTGCAAGCTGGAAGCCTTTGCCGCTGAAGATGGCAGCAATGCGAATGCGGTTGCAACCAACCTCTGTGTTATCCGCATCGACAAAGAACGCACTGCTATTCTGAAGCAACTGCCTTACTGATTATGTCGTCGTGCTCAGGGTTTACAGACTGGGCACGATATTCTCTATGAATATCACTCTCTGCATTACGCTGTAATCCCGTTTTTTCAATGCCGGTAAATAATTCTGTATAAATGACATTTCAGCAGAGTGGCTTCTGGTGGCTGTAATGCAATCATCTTTGCAACTATTTTAATGTTTACCCTGTATGTTAATTAAAGATAAGCCGTTAACGCAGCTTCATTTTCTTAAATAAATATAATTTTTATCTGTTTAAATAATTGAATTAATCCAGTAGCAGAGTATTTAAAGAGACAACTCCCAAAATTAAATCCCCCCGCTCTCTATACCCCGCGCCTTTCCCCGAGAGGTGCGCGGTATAGATGCCGAACCGCTAACCGCAGGAATCCGTTATGCGCTTTACGATAATAACGACTAAACCCGGCCAACAGCCGCCGCAAACTCATTGTGATTTCTTTCCGCCTGGCGGCACCATTGGTCGTGGTGTGGATAATAACCTGGTGCTGCCGGATGACGATCGCACACTCTCCCGCCTGCAGGCGATTGTGCACATCACGGCAAATGGCGAATGTCGCCTGACCAACCGTGGCAATGTGACGCGCGTGTTACTCAACGATATTCCGCTGGAACGCGGACGTCAGGTTGAGCTGCAGGATGGAGACATACTGGGCATCGATGATTACCAATTGCTGGTCAGCGATCTCAACAGTGCGCAGCAGCCGCAGAGTGAAAGGGCTGTTCCGCGTCCTGAGCCGGTGCAGTCCGTAGCACCCGCTCGCGAACCGGCAGCGGAAAAAGCCAGCACCACCGCCGCCATTCCCAGCGAAATCTGGGACAGCCTGGCGAAAGAGTTTTCGATTTCGGACGATCTCTCTAAACGCAAAGCTGCGCCAGAGATGCCTGAGGCCCATCCGCTGACTGCGCCCGCTCGTCCTGACCGAAATCCGGAAGATCCGCTGGCTCAGCTGATTAACGATGCGCCGCTGGATTATGGTCAGCAGCCAAAAAACAGCAGCCTGTTTGATGAAGGGGATGCGCTGTTCGGGCAGCAGAGTATTTTTGACGACCGGACGCCAAGCACGCTGTCTGCTCAGCAAAACACGGCGCCACCGCAGGCTGAAACGCCTGCCGCTGAACTTGATCCGCTGAGCCTGTTTGACGGCGAGAGCAGCACGGATGCGCGCAACCATGATGATCCGCTGGGTCTGATGATGGGCAACGCGGTGCCGCTGGCGCAGCCGGAGCTGACGACGCCGAAACCGGCCACGTTGCATGTGCCACCTCAACCGGTGGCAAAAAATGAGCCGATGGCCGCACGTCCATCGGAGCAGGATCCCGCCAGCCTGAACGACACCGATCACTCACCGTTGTTCAGCTTCGACGAATCACAGCATGAGACTCACAGCCAGCCTCACCCTGAGGCACAGCAGCAGACACCGCTGATTGACGAGGAACTGCCCGGCCAGTCTGACGCGGTAAATCCACAGATCGATTACGGCGGAATTACGCTGCCCACGCCGCAGGCGGTACAGCGTACGCCATCCCCGACGCCGAAAGGGCGGTTGCGCATCGATCCCGTAGCTTCCGGTCGCCATCATGCCGCCGCTGCGCACCCGACGACACCCAGCGAAAGCAGCGGTGATGCCCTCAAGGGCGAACTACTGGATGCGTTGCTGGAGGGAATGGGTCTGCGCGACCTGCAGCCGACGCCGCAATTTGACCGTGAGCAGATGCTGCAATTCGGGCAGATGCTGAGCATGTTTTCGCAGGGCACGGTGGCGCTGCTCTCATCGCGTTCGATCCTCAAGCGCGGTGTGAAGGCTGACATGACGGTGATCCTCGACGACGCCAACAACCCGTTCAAGCTACTGCCTTCGGGCAAAACCGTCTTAATGCAGATGTTTGGCAGCCGGATGCCGGGCTTTATGCCGCCGCGTCAGGCTGTGCGTGATGCGCTGATCGATCTGCAGGCGCACCAGCTGGGCATGATCGCCGGTATCCGCGCCATCATCGCCTCAATGCTGCAATCCTTTAACCCGGAGCAGCTGGAGGAGGAGGCGCGTCAGGCGGGATCGGTGTCACGTATCGGCCTGCCGGGCAGCCGTAAAGCGGCGCTCTGGGAGCATTTTGTTGAGCGCTACGGCGAGACGGCAGGCGAGATCGAAGACGATTTCCACACCCTGTTCGGCGAAGCGTTCCTGCACGCCTATGACCTGGAAGTTAATCAGTACAAAGACTCACAAACCCACACGGATGACGCATGAATATCACTATTGCCTCGACGTCGAATCAGGGCGATCGCGCCAGTAATCAGGATCAGATCGGTGATGTCATCGGTAAGCGCTCGGCCTGCTTTGTGGTCTGCGACGGTGTAGCCGGGTTTCCCGGCGGGGACATCGCGGCATCGATTGCCCGCAGCAGCCTGCTGCAGTCGTTTGATGGCGATGCGCATCTCAATGCGCAGTCGATTCGTAGCTACGTCAATCAGGCGAATCACGCCATCCGCCAGCAGCAAAAAGCCAGCAGCGAACACAGCCGGATGGGCACTACGCTGGTCAGCCTGTTCATTGACCGCGACTACCATCTGGCCTGCTGGGCCCATGCAGGCGACAGCCGCCTCTATCTGTTCCGTCGCGGCTATCTCTATCTTGTCACCACCGACCACAGCCTGGTGCAGCAGATGAAAGATGCCGGACATCGCACCGAAGGCATTAACAGCAATCTGCTCTATTTTGCGCTGGGGATGGGCGATGAGCAGCGCGACGCCAGCTACAGCGAGGTGGTCGGGATTGAAGATGGCGACGCCTTTTTACTCTGCACCGATGGTTTCTGGCACGGCGTGACGCTGGAACAGATGCAGCAGTCGCTGCACATGGTGAATACGCCGGAAGAGTGGCTGACGCTGATGCAGCAAATCATCAGGAACGATCAGCCGGATCAGGGGCAGCAGGATAATTTCAGCGCGCTGGCCGTCTGGATTGGATCACCTCAGGACACCACCTTGCTGCACTCGCTCTCTGAAGCGGCGCAGTTCTTCCCTCTGCGAGATTGAGAACGCCAACATGAAATATGGATTACTGGGTCTGGCTGCGCTGCTGCTCAGCACGCAGGCTTATGCTGAAAACTATCGCATCGTACAGTCCCCGGCACAGAAACTGGATGTCTGGATTGATGACGTAAAAAACAATCAGCTGTCGAGCTGGTGTAACAGCACCATTAACCTGCGCATCGTCACGCTGGGCGAAAAAAACGCCGCGGTGCTGAAAGATTTTCTGCCCCGCGTTGCCGGACTGATGGCGTCGCAGTGTAAACCGCTGCAACAGTTGCACTGGCAACTGACCGATGCGCAGGGGAGTGAAATTGCTACTGGCAGCGCCGCCCGTGCGCAGCAGTGGAAAACCGTGGTGACGCCGCCCGCGACTCAGCCGCTCCAGCCGACTGCTACGGCGGTCCCCGCAGACGCACTACGCAACGCCGCTCAGGCCGACACGTCGCCGTGGCTGCAATTCAGTCTGCTGGATGGCTGCCATTTCCGTACCTGGTGGCAGCACCCGGCACAGGGCAGCGCGCTGTTTGTTCCGGCAAAGCAGGGGCTGATCTGTGGTTCGGATGGCTGGCTAAGCGGACACAGCCGACTGACGCAACAGGGTAACGGCGCACCTGCGGCAGTCGGCGTGACCTTCCTGCAGGGTTTTCCGGTGATGGGGTTGAGCAATCAGTCGCCCACTGCCGAACTGCACATCACCACGGTCAACAGTGAACGCATGGTGCTGAGCAATGAAAAATCCCCGGACAGCTGGCTGATTCTGCCGTTCAGCAACCGCTTTAACGGCTGGCAGGCAACGCGTCAGGTGGTAGTGCAGATGCCCGTCAGCGAAGCCGCCGATCAGAGTGCGCTGCAGGCGCGTCTGCAGGAAGTCCGTAAAGTCTGGTCGCCGTGGATCAGCGGCGATGCCGCGCTGAGCGTGCAGCTGGTGGAAAAACTGCATCCTGAACTGAAAGATCCCGCCGCTGCGGTCTACCGCACCCTTAACTGACGCAAAAGGAGTTTGCATGGAATCCTTACAACACCGTCTGGCCAGCGCCACCCTCGGCGAGACGCTCGCTGACGTGACCCGCCAGATTCAGGCGAATCCGGCGAATGCTGACCTGCGGGCAGCCTTTGTGCAGCTGCTCTGTCTTTCCGGCAACTGGGCGCGCGCGCAGACGCAGCTGCAATCCTGGCTGGCGTTAAGCCCGCAGGCGCAACCGACAGTTAATCTGCTGCAACAGGCGATCGCCGGTGAGCTGCAGCGTGACGCGGTGCTGCGTGGCGAGGCCCAGCCGGTGCTGCCGGGCAGCGCCTGGCACTGGTGCAACACGCTGCTGGCCGCCTTGCAGGCCGAAACGGCGGGTGATGTCGCGCGCGGCAGCACGCTGCGGGCTGAAGCACTTGAGCTCGCGGCGGCCAATCCTGGTACCGCGACGCAGCAGGATCAGCCCACCGCATTCAGCTGGCTGATGGATGGCGACAGCCGTTTCGGGCCAGTGTGTGAAGTTATCAGTCAGGGCCGTTATTACTGGATCCCGTTTGCCGCCATTCGTGAGATGCAGTTTCAGGCACCCGCCAGCGTCACCGATCTGGTATGGCGTCACACGCGTGTGCAGCTGGTTGATGGCAGTGAGCAGGTGTGCCAGATCCCGGCGCGCTATCCGCTGCTGGCAGCATCTGACGAACGTTTTCTGCGCGCCAGCGTCACCGAATGGCAGCCACTGGGCGACGAACCGGACCAGTTCATCGGTCAGGGGCAAAAAATGTGGCTCAGCGACAGCGCGGAATTTTCGCTGCTGAGCCTGCAGCAGGTCGCGTTTGACAGCGTTGAGTCCACCGATGAGTCATGATTCAGGCGCGCAAAACGACGGCTATGCCCAGCTGCATGGCGGCTTTCGCGCGCGTAAAAAACGTGATGCGTTAACCGCCCGCGACAAGCTGCAATCCTCGCTGCTGGATCGCCTGACCGACAACGCGCCGGATAAACAGCAGGAAGCGGACAACAGCATGCTGATCACTCACAGCACGCTGCGCCGCCACGTACTGCGCGATCTGCAGTGGCTGTTCAACACCATCAACAATGAAGCGCAGCAGGATCTCAGCGGCTTTGACCAGGTGCAGCGCTCTGTCTGGAACTTCGGTGTGGCACCGCTGGCCGGGCAGAACGTCTCCGATATCGAATGGCAGGATATGCAGCGCAAAATGACCAACGCCATTCTGCACTTCGAGCCGCGCATCCTGCCGCAGGGTTTACAGGTGCGCTGCGTCAGCGATCTCGGCTCGCTCAGCCTGCACAACGTGCTGTCGATTGAGATCAAAGGGCGGCTCTGGTGCGTGCCTTATCCGCTGGCGTTTCTGTTCCGCACTCAGGTTGATCTGGAGAGCGGCCATTTCGAACTACAGGATGCAGGGTGATCATGGACAGCAATCTGCTCGACTATTACAACCGTGAACTGGCCTACCTGCGTGAGATGGGGGCCGAGTTCGCTGCGCGCTATCCTAAAGTGGCAGGACGTCTTGGCATGCGCGGCATTGACGTGGCGGACCCTTATGTCGAGCGGCTGATGGAAGGTTTTGCCTTCCTGACGTCGCGCGTGCAGCTGAAGATGGATGCGGAGTTTCCGCGTTTCTCGCAGCGTCTGCTGGAGATGATTGCGCCATCCTATCTCTCGCCAACGCCGTCAATGGCGATCGCTCAGCTGACGCCGGACAGCCGCAAAGGCGACATCACCCAGGGCTTTCGCGTGCCGCGCGGCACCATGATGGAGAGCCAGAACCTGAAAAAAACCGGCGTGACCTGCAGCTACACCACCGCGCACGATGTGGTACTGCATCCGCTGCGCATCAGTGAAGCCAGTCTCGGCGGCGTGCCCGGCGATCTGCCCTCTGGCGAGCTGAAACTCGGCGGTCTGGGCGCGGTCAGTGCGCTGCGTATCCGCATCAGCTGCGAAGGGATCTCCTCGCTTAGCCAGCTCAGCGTGGACGATCTGATGCTGTTTCTCAGCGGCCCGGATATCCAGGCACTGAAACTACTGGAGCTGCTGATGCAGCACCGGGTGGGCATCGTGCTGCAGTCGGTTGAGAAGCGTCCGCAGCGTCAGGTGCTGACAGACGACGCGTTACAGCAGCAGGGCTTTGCGCCGGAGCAGGCGCTGCTGCCGGACGATCTGCGCAACTTCGACGGCTATCGTCTGTTGCAGGAGTATTTCGCCTTTCCGGCGCGCTTCCAGTTTATCAGCCTGAGCCAGCTGGCCCCGTTTCTGCGCCGCTGCGACAACGCCATGGCGTTCGATATCATCATTCTGCTCGACAAAGCGGACAGCGCACTGGAAAGCGTGGTCGATCACAGCCATCTGGCGCTGCACTGCACGCCTGTCATCAATCTGTTTCCGAAAACCGCCGAGCGCCTGAAGGTCAGCGACAGCCAGCTTGAATATCACCTGGTGGTAGATAACATCCGGCCGCTGGATTATGAGGTGCACTCGGTACAGCGACTGTTCGCTACGGTAGAGGGCAAGCGGGAAGAGCAGGTTTTCCGTCCGTTCTGGAGCACCTTCAGCGGTGACCAGGGCGATTACGGTGCCTATTTTTCACTGCGCCGCGAACAGCGCACGCTGTCCGAGCAGGCGCAGCGCTACGGCACGCGCACGGGCTATATCGGTTCAGAAGTCTTTCTGTCGCTGGTGGATGAGCATCACGCGCCGTGGCACGACGAGGTGCGCTATCTCTCCGCGGACGTGATGTGTACCAGCCGCGATCTGCCGCTGATGCTGCAGCAGGATCAGGGTAACTTCGTGATGCCGGACTCCATTCCGGTATCGGAGCTGAAGCTGTGCAAAGGGCCGACGCCTCCGCGTCCGGCGCTGGCCGAGGGACTTTCCGCGTGGCGGCTGATCAGCCATCTGCAGATGAACTACCTCAGCCTGATGGACAGCAGCGACGGAGAAGGCGCGGCGGCGCTGCGTCAGCTGCTGAGCCTCTACGCCAACCTGGCGGAAGCGCCGGTCGCACGTCAGATTGACGGCATCCGCCACTGCACGCTCAGCGCGGTCAACCGCCGCGTGCCGGAGCCGGGCCCGGTGGTATTTGCGCGCGGCGTTAGCATCACGCTGGAAGTGGATGAGCAGGCGTTTTCGGGGGCCAGCCCGTGGCTGTTCGGCAGCGTGCTGGAGCGGGTCTGTGGCCGCCTTGTGGCGCTGAACAGCTTCACGGAGTTCACCCTGAACAGCCAGCAGCGTGGAGAAGTGGGCTACTGGCCGCCGCGCATGGGCCGGAAAGCGCTGATATGAGTGGCGAAAAGGTGATTTCGCTGCCCCGGCTCACCCGTCTGCCGGATGATTTCTGGCAGCGGGTGATGGCCGCGCCGTGGCGTTACGATCTGTTCCAGCTGCTGCGGCGGCTGGATGCGCAGGGCGGTCAGCGCTATCCGCTGGGCCGTGCGCCGCTGCCGAAGTTCGAATCGGTGCGCATCGGTCAGACACCGTCACTGGCGTTTGCGCCCGCCACCGTCGCCAGCGCCACGCCGCGTGACGAGGCGGGACGTCATGAGCTCTCCATCTACAGCTTCGGGCTGTTTGGCCCCAACGGCCCGCTGCCGACCCATCTGACCGAATATGTGCATGAACGTATCGTGCATCATCAGGATCACAGCCTGTCGGCGTTTGCTGACCTGTTTCACCATCGCGCTACGCTGCTTTTTTATCGTGCCTGGGCCGATGCGCAGCCGACCGTGTCGCTGGATCGCCCCGACGACAGTCGCTTCCTGAACTATCTCGCCTGCCTGGCGGGAATCGGTTTACCGGCCCAGCAGCAGGCCAGCTCGCTCAGCCTCCATGCCCGGCTGATGCTGGTGGGCCATCTCAGCCGCCACGGCCACGATGCCGAAGGGCTGGTGCGCATTCTGCGCCACTACTTTGGTGTGCCGGTCAGGCTGACGCAGAACCTGCCGCACTGGCTGACGCTGGACAGCCGCGATCAGGCCCGCCTGGGCGCGGGACGCCATATGCCCCGGCTGGGCGCTTCTGCGTTTCTCGGCGTGGCGGTGCGCGACGTGCAGCACCGTTTTCGCCTGCACCTGGGACCGCTCAGCGCCGCGCAATATGCCCGTTTTCTGCCGGATGCCCCCGGCGCGTGTGAAGTACGCGACTGGGTGCGTCACTACCTCGGCATTGAAATGCAGTGGGATCTCAGCCTGATCCTGGCCGCTGACGAGGTACAGGGTGTGACGCTGGGTGGAACTGCCCGACTCGGCTATACCAGCTGGCTGGGGCTCGCGCCGCAGCCGCAAGATCGTGAAGATTTTATGTTTGAGGTTGAGGCTGCTTCGCGCTAGCCCAGCCGCTTTCCCTGTTACACAGCCTGCGTCTTTCATTGAAGAGAGCCCCCTATGTCAGAAATCAGCCGTGCCGTGCTATTCGGCAAACTGGATACGCTGTTATTTACCTCGCTGGAAAGCGCCACCGCCTTTTGCAAACTGCGCGGCAATCCCTATGTCGAGCTGGTGCACTGGCTGCATCAGCTGATGCAGCAGCAGGATGGCGACTTACAGCAGGTCATCACACATTTTTCACTGGATGAAAAGGCCCTGACTCAGGACATCGTTGCCGCGCTGGATCGCCTGCCACGCGGTGCCAGTGCGGTCTCCGACCTCTCCGAGCATATCGACAGCGCCGTTGAACGGGCGTGGGTTTACGCCTCGCTGAAATATGGCGCGACCCGCATTCGCGGCGGCCATCTGCTTATCGGCATACTGAAAACCTTCAACCTGGCCAGCGTGCTGAAAGGCATCTCCGGTCAGTTCAGCCGCGTCAACGCCGATGCGCTGCTGGCGGAGTTCGACACGCTGCTCGGCAATAGCAAAGAAGCGCAGCAGGCGCTGAGCGCACCGGCGGATGCTGGCGGCGCACCGCCCGCCGCCAGTGGCAGCACGCTGGCACAATATGCGCAGGACCTGACGGCGCGCGCCCGTGAAGGCCGCATTGATCCGGTAACCGGACGTGACGACGAAATCCGCCAGATGGTCGATATCCTGATGCGTCGCCGCCAGAACAACCCGTTGCTGACCGGCGAAGCGGGCGTCGGCAAAACCGCGGTGGTCGAAGGTCTTGCGCTGCGTATCGCGGCGGGCGATGTGCCTGCGCCGCTGCGCGATGTGCAGCTCTGGCTGCTGGACATCGGCATGCTGCAGGCGGGTGCCGGCATGAAAGGGGAGTTTGAAGCGCGACTGCAGGCGCTGATCAATGAGGTGCAGTCCAGCCCGACGCCGATTGTGCTGTTTGTTGATGAGATCCACACCCTGGTCGGGGCAGGCGGTCAGCAGGGCACCGGTGATGCCGCCAACCTGCTGAAACCGGCGCTGGCACGTGGACAGCTGCGCACCATTGGCGCGACCACCTGGGCCGAATACAAAAAGTACATCGAGAAAGATCCAGCGCTGACCCGTCGCTTCCAGACCGTGCAGGTGCAGGAGCCGGATGAAGCCAAAGCGATTCTGATGCTGCGCAGCACCGTCAGCGCGCTGGAGAAACATCATCGGGTGCTGCTGCTGGATGATGCGGTCAGTGCGGCGGTGAAACTGTCGCATCGCTACATTCCGGCGCGCCAGCTGCCTGACAAAGCGGTGGCGCTGCTGGATACCGCCTGCGCCCGCGTAGCGGTCAGCCAGGGTGCGCAGCCCGCGGCGCTTGAAGATTGTCTTCACCGTCTGGCGGCGCTGGAGATTGAAGCGGAGATCATCGAACGTGAAATCCGGGTGGGCCTGGGCGACGCCACCCGCCAGCAGGCGATTGCAGCGCAGCGCACTGCGCTGGAAGCCGAGCGGGATGCGCTGCAACAGCGCTGGTTGCAGGAGCGCGAACTGGTCGAGACGCTGATTGCATTGCGCGCCCGCTGTGTGACAGAAGAGGATGCGGCGCTGCGTGAACAGCGTGATGCGACGCAGCAGCAGCTTACTGCGCTGCAGGGCGACACGCCGCTGCTGTTTGCCGCTGTCGATGCGGGCGTGGTGGCTGCCGTGGTCTCCGACTGGACCGGCATTCCGCTGGGCCGGATGGTGAAGAATGAGATCGACGCGGTGCTGAATCTGGCCGACACACTGAACCAGCGGGTCATCGGCCAGCGTCACGGTCTGGATCTGATCGCCAGACGGGTACGCACTTCGCGCGCGCGCCTTGATAATCCCAACAAGCCGGTCGGTGTGTTTATGCTGTGCGGGCCTTCCGGCGTCGGTAAAACCGAAACCGCGCTGGCGCTGGCCGAGTCGCTGTACGGCGGCGAGCAGAACATCATCACCATCAACATGAGTGAGTTTCAGGAGGCGCACACCGTCTCGACGCTGAAAGGGGCACCGCCGGGCTACGTCGGCTACGGCGAGGGCGGCGTGCTGACCGAAGCCGTTCGCCGTCGTCCCTACAGTGTGGTGCTGCTGGATGAGATTGAGAAAGCCCATCCGGATGTGCATGAGCTCTTCTTCCAGGTGTTTGATAAAGGCTGGATGGAGGATGGCGAAGGCCGGCACATCGATTTCCGCAACACCATCATCATTCTGACCTCCAATGTCGGCACGCAGTTAATCAGCGCGATGTGTGCCGATCCTGAACTGATGCCCGATCCCGATGCTCTGAGCACCGCGCTGCGTAAGCCGCTGCTGGAGGTGTTCCCGCCTGCGCTGTTGGGCCGCCTGCTGGTGGTGCCTTACTACCCGCTCAGCGACGCGATGCTGGCGGAGATTGTGCGGCTGCAGCTGGCGCGCATTGTGCGTCGTCTGGATGATAACCACGGCATTGAAGCGCAGATCGACGAGTCGGTGGTGAGCCAGATCGTGCAGCGCTGCACCGAAGTCGAGTCGGGCGGTCGCATGGTGGATGCCATCCTTACCAACACGCTGTTGCCACAGATGAGCCAGATCCTGCTGAGCGCCCACGCCCGTGATGAACGCTATCGCCGCGTCGATGTGCGTTGTGAGCAGGGTGAATTTGTCTGCCAGTTCGCGGTTTAAAGCCTGGCTATCAGAGAGTAATCGAATATGTCGGAACATGATCAACCCCTGAATGTCCCCAACGCCTTGCCGCTGGGTTACCGCTTCAATGAGTTTGAAATCAAAGAGGTCATCGGCGGTGGCGGCTTTGGCATCGTCTATCGCGCCTGGGATCACCAGCTTGAGCGTGATATCGCGATCAAAGAGTTTATGCCCGCCTCACTGGCAGTGCGCAGCGATGATCTGAATCTGGTGCTGCGCAGCGAACGGTTCAGCAAAACCTTTCACGCCGGACTAAACAGCTTTATTCAGGAGGCGCGTCTGCTGGCGCGCTTTAATCATCCGAACCTGCTGCATGTGCTGCGTTTCTGGGTGCAGAACGACACCGCCTACATGGGCACGGTGTTCTACAGCGGCACCACACTCTCGAACTTCAGCGAACGAAATCCGCAGTCGGTAAATGAGGCCTGGATCCGTCGCATGTTGCCACCGCTGCTGGGCGCGATCAAAACCATCCATGAAGCGGGCTATCTGCACCGCGATATTTCGCTGGATAACGTCCAGATTCAGAGCAGTGGCGAGCCGATCCTGCTGGACTTCGGGTCGGCGCGTAAAACTATCGGCAATCTGTCGGATGAGAGCGAGACGATGCTGCGTCCCGGCTATGCACCGATTGAGCAGTACAGCGACAACGACGAGAGCGAGCAGGGCGCATGGACCGATATCTACGCGCTGGGCGCGGTGCTGCATACCCTGATCACCGGTGCGCCACCGCCGGTCAGCGTGGTGCGCAGCATCGAAGATAACTACCAGCCGCTGGTGCAGCGTCGTATTGCGGGCTACTCGACGGCACTACTCAGCGCCGTCGATCGTGCGCTGGCGCTGAAACCGGAAGATCGTCCGCAGAGCATTGATGATTTTGCTGCGCTGATGGCGCTACCGGAACGTGAACCGGAACCGCTGCTTAGCGCAAAAATCAGCGGGCCGGGCACCATGCTGGTGCCGATTGAAGAAGAAGAGGAGGTGATCAAACCCGCCTCGAAACTGAAAACGCTGCTGGGACACCGCTTTGCACTGCCGGGCCTGGTTGCCGCTGGCGTGCTGGTCGGCCTGGGCGCCGGTCTGCTGATGTCACGCGGTAACGAACAGACACCGCCGGCTGAGATCACGCAGAACGACGCGCCTGCCGTCACCGTCGCGCCGGTTAACCAGCCGGTTGCCGCGCCACCGACCCAGGCTGACGCCTCACCGGATACGGTTGCCAGCACTCCGGCTCAGACTTCTGAGCCCGCGCAGACCGCCGCGCGTGAACCCGATCCACAACCGGCACCACCACCCGCGCCGGTCGCCCAGGTCTATATCCGTCTGCAGCAGGGTGAACGCGTTCAGGTGAACGGTCAGCCGCAGGCGCTGGTGCCGGCGGTGAATGGCTTCGCCACGCTGCAGCTGGCGCCGGGCAACTACACCTTCGCCATCAGCGGCCAGAGTGGCACCCGCGAACAAACGCTGAACATCAGTGAAGAAGGTGTCTGGTTGCTCGATCCACACAGTTAATAGTCAGGGATTACTTATGTTCTCACGCATTACTGCACAGCTGCCGGCGGACGGCCTGCTGTTCCATACGCTTAAGGGCACCGAGACGCTGTCCCGTCCGTTTGTGCTCACCGCTGAACTGCTGGCCACCGACGCGCGCATCGACCGCCACGCCCTGCTGGGGAAGCCGGTGACGTTTACGCTGCCGACCGACGGGCTGATGAACGCGCTGAGCCCGCGCTACCTTAACGGCAAAATCACCCGGGTGGCGGTGCGCAGCCAGGAGCTGAGCGGCACCCGCTACGCGGTCTATGAGCTGACGGTCGAGCCGGACCTGTGGCCGATGAAGCGCGACCGCAACCTGCGCATCTTCCAGAGCCAGACGGTGCCGCAGATTGTGCAGACGCTGCTGAAGGAGTACGGGGTCAACGTGGAGACGCGCCTGGCGGGCAGCTACCGGGTGTGGGAATACTGCGTGCAGTATCAGGAGAGCAGCCTGGACTTTATCAGCCGCCTGATGGAGCTGGAGGGGATTTACTACTTCTTCCGCCATGAGGCGGACAAACATACGCTGGTACTGTGCGACGCGCCGGACCAGCATCAGGCGTTTCCGGGCTATGAGACCATTGCCTATCACGTCACCCCGTCGGGCGGCGTCGTCACTGAGGAGGGCATCAGCCAGTGGTCGCTGGCGGAGAGCGTGACGCCGGGCATCTACAGCACCGACGACTACGACTTCCGCAAGCCGAACGCCTGGATGTTGCAGGCGCGGCAGAACCCGGCGTCGCCGGTGCCGGGCTCGGTGGACGTTTACGACTGGCCGGGCCATTTTGTCGACCACAGCCACGGTGAGTCCTACGCACGCATCCGTCAGGAGGTGTGGCAGGCCGAGCACCACAGCGTCAGCGGGTCGGGCACGGCCACCGGCATCGCGCCGGGCTTTACCTTCTCGATCATCAACGCGCCGCACTTCAGCGACAACGGCGAGTATCTGGTGACCTCGGCGACCTATGACTTCGCCGAGAACGCCTACGCCAGCGGCGACACCGGCGACAGCCGTCACAACATCCACTTCACTGTGCTGCCGTCGTCGGTGACGTACCGCACGCCGCCGGAAACGGCGTGGCCGAAAACGCACGGCCCGCAGACGGCGAAGGTGGTGGGTCCGAAAGGCGAGTCGATCTGGACCGACCGCTACGGCCGGGTGAAGGTGAAGTTTCACTGGGACCGGCTGGCGAAGGGCGACGATACCAGCTCCTGCTGGGTGCGCGTCTCCAGCGCCTGGGCGGGCCAGGGATTTGGCGGGGTGCAGATCCCGCGAGTGAACGACGAAGTGGTGGTGGACTTCATCAACGGCGATCCAGATCGTCCGCTGATCATCGGCCGGGTTTACAACGAGGCAAGCATGCCGCCGTGGGCGTTACCGGCAGCGGCGACGCAGATGGGGTTTTTGAGCCGGTCGAAGGATGGCACGGCGGACACCGCGAACGCGCTGAGGTTTGAGGATAAGTCGGGTGAGGAACATCTGTGGATTCAGGCGCAGAAGAACATGGATACGCATGTTAAAAATGATGCCAGCCATTCAGTCGCCAACAATCACAGCCACTACGCGGGCGGCAATGAGCTCTACCGTGTCGAAACCAACCGTGTCCACGGTGTAAAAGGGGGCGAAGAGCGGCTGACCGGTAAAGGCAAACTCGATGCGGTGGTCGATACCTATGTAGTGGGTTCGGGGACTAAACTTCGCCTTGAATGCGGAGAGAGTGCTATCGAACTGAATGCGAATGGCCAGATCAATATTGTGGGCAAGGGCTTCAATATTTTTGTGCAGGGTGATGGTCATATCACCACCTCTGGCGGCAAACTGAACCTGAACACGGATGGCGCGAAGCCGGGCACAAGCGCACCGGGCTCCAGTCATAAACAGAACATCAGCCAGGCCGTAGAGAATCTGTTCCCGCCGAAGCAGAAAGGACAGGCGGCTCCGAAGGCGGCTTCTATTAAACCCAGTGCAGTGGCAACACCAAAAAATGGTGACAATTTTTCCACCATTTCTCCAATAATATTAAGACATGAAGGTGGCTATGCAAACCGTGCATCTGACAAGGGCGGCCCAACAAACCATGGTATTGCATGGGATACATGGAAAAAATATTCAAAAGAGGATTTAGGTGTTGAGCCGACATTAGAAAATTTAAAAAAAATCACGCCAGAGCAGGCTGAGGTTATTTATAAAAAAAGATACTGGGATCCAAGTGGTTTTAATGATATTAAGGATCCTAAATTAGCTTTGATGTCCTATGACTGGAGCATTACATCTGGTGGGGCCGGAAAGCAGATTCAAAAACTGTTAAATAGCCAATATGGACAAAATTTGAAGGTTGATGGTGTGATTGGGCCTGATACAATTTCTGCTATGAATAGTATTGAAGATTCAGGTAAACTAACCAATAGCATTGCTGAAATCAGAAAGCAATATTATACTAACCTGACTATATCTGATCCTAAAAATTTACCTAATCTTAACGGCTGGATTAATAGGGTTAATGATTGTCTGGATTTTAAAGGTTAATCAAATGAATAAAGTTGGATTTAGCTTAGCGGTTTTGTTGTCAATTTCTTCATTATCCTTGTTTGCTTCTGATAATTTTACTGGTCAGTGGAGTGGGCAAGAGAAAAATGATAATGGATCACTATATTCCACTCTAACATTAAAATTAAAACAGAATAATAATAACATAACGGGTAGTTATTGTTATGTGACAAGGGGCGGAAATAAAATAGATTGCCCTGATGATAATGACAGCAATCTCAAAGGTACGGCAAACGGTAAAAATGCTTTGATTGAATTTGATTCTTCATTTGGCGGAGTGAAGGGTAAAGCAAATTTAGAACTTAAAGATAATAAAGTTTTATGGAAGTTAATCAAAGACCCTGAGAATGGGGATTTTTATGCGCCAAAAACTTATAATCTTGACAAAGATGTTAGTGAAGGAGATTTAAAATCAGATATGAAGGTTTTGTCTACATCTGATTTCACGATTACTTTATTGAATAGCTGTGGGGGTTTTTATACTGTGTGTGATAAGGTTAAATACATAGGCCTCAGAAATAAAGATGGAAAACAAATTACTCTTGAAGGTAAAACTACGCAGCCTGTAAACTCAAATAAAGCTGAAGGGATGATTTTCAATAATAGCGGTGTAGATTATGTTGTGAGCTTTAATCCGCTTGAATTGAAGGTGGTACAGGGTAATAAAACGCTTGTTAAGCAAGGTGGCAAGTGGGAATGATAATTTTCATTATCACTCAAGTGAGATTTTTACTGTATTTCAAGTAATAAGAATGACATTATAATAGTGTTATGGGTTTTATTAGGGTGGTGATATGTACTCTCCACCCCACATAATTTTGAAGTGTGAGTAATTTCTTTAATTTAAAAGATTTTAATTACGTTGCTCTTAGTGATTAAATACCCTTCTATTTTTCTATTGTCAACCCCCGATAAAAACACAATGATTGTAAACCGTTATTTCGCCAGCATTGTATTTGTGCCTGTCCTCATGGTTTTATCCTGCATTGCCAGGGCCGAATCCAGCACGGAATCGACCGTTCCTGCCCTTAACGAGGGCGATTTTTCCGTTCTGCTAAACGACTATGCTTTCACTCCCGGAGACACATGGAGCAATGAAAGCTTCGTACGGGCTGGTAAGGCTCTGAGTTCAGTTCTGGCCGGAGAAGTGGCTATCAATAACCAGCAGTACAACTACTTCCAGCATAGCTATGACGGCTTTGAGTTGTTCAGCGCGGCGGCGGTTGGAGATGCCAGCCACACGGTTCTGGCTGAGATCCTTCTGGAAAATGCCAATGTGCCGACGTCCCGAAATATAAAGGTAGGCGATAGCCTTGAACAGGTTCAGCAAGCCTATGGACCCGGAAAAGAAGATAACAGTGATGATCAGCACTGGCTTGTCTACCCGTCTGGCGGGAAACAGTTGATGTTTCAGATTGACCAGGGAAAGGTCAGCTGCATCATGTTGAAAACAGACATGGGTGCAGAGCAAAGCGAAATCAGCGCTGACCAGGCTATCAGCGCTGCAACCGAAGCAATTCATACCTGGCACCTGACCACCCTCGACGAGAAATGCCTGCGATACGATCTTGACGACAGCAGTGATGAAAGTTTCTTTATTATTACGGTTCGTGAAGATAATCACGACGCCAGTTGCGGTGGCGATCCTGATATTACGCATCGACTTTTCGACATTAAAGTTGCGCGTGATAATACACAGATACTCACTAATGCCGATAACGTTGATGGCGAATACCATAGCCTGATTCCACCCGCCACAAACAATTAATAAAACGGATACCCAATATGCATTACCAATTCAATGAGGGCGCCTTTGCGCTTTTTCCTGCTGCCTGGCAGGACACCACCATGAATATTCTCCGCGATGAAGCCAGTGGGCTGGCCTGGGTTGTGAGCCGTGGCGTTATTTCTGAGGGCAGTGATGCGGAAAAAGAGTTCCAGCGTCAGTGGGACACATTGCGGAGTCAGATGGGCCATATCCAGCAGACTGAATTTGTGCGTTTGATGGCAGGTGTGGATAACACATTACACGCGGTTGAAGTTGAAACCGTATTTGACCGTAACGGGCAGGCAGTGTGGCAGAAACAGCTGGCTACACAGGTGCCTGACTCGAACATCTTAATGATTTTTACGCTCTCAGCCATGCGTCCATTCAATAAAGAGGATGGACAGCGCTGGAGTGCATTTAAACAAAGCCTGAGTCTGAACAATCCACGGAAAGCATAACCTATGGATAACCCTGCTGCCCGCGTGGGCGACGAGATCATTCACTCCAGCATTTTCGCTGATATCACGAGCATTGTTGCGGAAGGTGCGGCCTATGCCGTCATTGGTGCCGCAGTGGGTGCTGCTATCGTCTCGGCAGCGCCCCTACTGGGCACAGGGGCGGCAGCGGCGAGTGTAGCAGCCGTGGGTAACAGTTGCCTGCTCAGCGGTATTCTGGGTGGTGTACTGGCCAATGCCGTTGGTCTGTCACAAGAGATCAGCAAAGCGGCCGATGGGCTGGGAAACATGATATTCCCGCCGTCACCTGCCGGAGTAATCGCCAGTGGATCCGAGAATGTCTACGTTAATGGTCTTTTAGCCGCACGCGCGGCCGGGATGCTCACGCCTGGCGAGACACCGCCACCGGAACCGCAATCGCCGCAGAGCTTCGCGGACTATGGCGGCATGTTGCTCTCTGCGGTCGGCCAGTTTGGCAGTGCAATGTGGCAGCCCACGGTAGCCTCCGCCGATGCGGGCACCTCTCCGCTGGAGCAGGACAAAGTGGCCTGTGAAAAACACAGCGCACCGCAATATCTGGCTCAGGGATCGAAAAGCGTCTTTATCAATGGCCAGCCTGCGGTGCGCGCAAAGGATAAAACCACCTGTGACGCCACCGTGAGCGACGATGTTTCCCCCAATGTCATCATTGGTGGTGAAACCGTCACGGTCAGAGAGATCAAAAGTGGCAAGGTGCCAGGTCTGGCCGTGATGATGATCGGCCTTTCCCTCATCCGTGGTCGCCCCAGTCAGATCATCAAAAACATGCCCTGCGCGCTGGCCGGTGCCGTGGGCGGTATGGCGGCGGACATGGCTATCAATGCGGCCTTCTCGTCGCTGTTTCCGGTTCATGCGGCGACCGGCGTCAAAGTCCTTAATGATGATGCCGAGCGCGATTTTTCCCTTCCAGGACGTTTCCCGCTCAGTTTTCAGCGTAGCTATAACAGCCTTACCCAGCGCGCTGGCCTGTTTGGTCAGGGCTGGGCCACGGTGTTTGACAGCTACCTGACGCTGGAAGGGAATCGGGCGACCTGGTTTGATGACAACGGGCGCGAACTGAGCTTTGACGTTCCCGGTGACAAAGAGGTGCTCTACAGCATCAGCGAAGGGCTGATGGTGCGCCGCAACGCGTCTGGCGATATCGCCATTGCCGATGACGACGGTGCGGTATGGCGTCTTTACAGGTGCACGGCCGCTGATCCGCAGGTGCTGCGGCTGGCTTCACTGAGCGACGAGTACGGTAATGCGCTGGAGATGGGCTGGGATGAACAGGCCCGCCTGGTGCGTATCCATGACGCGCCGCTGGCGATTGACGTCACGCTGCACTACGACGACAAACAGCACGCGCGGCGTCCGACATCAGCCAGCCATTTGGATGGCGATCAGCACTGGCCTCTCACGCGCTGGACCTACAATGATCGGGGCCAGCTTGCCAGCGTTACTGATGCCGCAGGCGTTGTCTCACGACGCTTCCGTTACAACGACGATGGATTGATGGTCTGGCACCAACTGCCGGGCGGGCTGGAGAGTGAATATCGCTGGCAGAAGCTGGATCACTGGCGCGTTATAGAAAACCGCACCAACAGCGGTGATGGCTGCCACATGCATTACGATCTTGAGGCGGGCATCACGCGCGTGTCGACCTATGACGGTCAGCAGCGCGAACACCACTGGAATGCCGCGGGCCTCATCACCTGTTTTATCGACGAGCGCGGCGAGAAGTGGCGCTACGAGTGGAATGAAAACGAACTCCTGACGCGTCGCATCGATCCGCTGGGCAACGCGGTGAGCTTCACCTATGACGATCTGGGCAACCGTGTTGAAGAGAAGGATGCTGACGGTGGTGTGCAGGCGGTGCAATGGCTGTCACACCGTTCGCTGCCCACAGTTGTTGCCGGAGCAGACGGTTCCACAACGAAATACTATTACGATCCCCATCACGGCCTTGAACGCGTTGTTGATGCGCTCGGGCAAAGCACGCTCTATCAGCGGGATGAGTTCGGACTGGTTGTCGAAGAGACTGACGCAGCAGGTAATAGCTACCGCTGTGAGTTTAATGATGCCGGCCAGGTTATCCGTGAAACCGACTGTTCAGGGCTCACCACGCGCTACCGTTATCATCCCCTGGGCTGGCTCAGCTGTGTCATCGCGCCGGATGGTGAAGAAACCCGTTATCACTATGATGCAGCAGGCCGTCCTCTTCAGCTGGAACGCGCAGAAGGATGGGAAGAGCGGTTGCACTGGAGTGAAAACGGACTGCCGCTCGCCTATGAATCGGCTGATGGCAAGCGCAGTGAATTCCGTTACGACAATGTCGGGCGATTGATCGCCAACCGTAATGCGCAGGGTGAGACGGTTCAGCGAAGCTGGGACAGCCGTGGCCGGTTGACGGCGCTGCAAAATGAGAACGGCGAGCAGTATCAGTTCGAGTGGGGCGCAGATTCTCTGTTGCTGGCCCAGGTCGGGCTGGATGGCGTTGCCACGCGATATGACTATGATGCGGCGGGCCGCACGGTATCACGCACCTTTGCCGCCGGACATCCTCAGTCCATTACCCATCGCTATCACTGGAGCCGTGCGGGGCAACTGCTGGCGCGGACCACGCCGGAAGGCCAGACGCGCTATCACTACAGCGGTGGGGGGCAGCTGGGTAAAGTCTCGCAGCATCTGCCGCTGTCTGACACCGAGTGGAGCCAGCAGGCCGAGCAGGAGATTACCTTTAAGTACGATGCGCTGGGCCGCATCGTCGCTGAGCAGGGGGAGCAGGGCGAACTGGCCTGGGAGTATGATGCGCTGGGCAACTGCACTGCCCTGACGCTGCCGGATGGCCGCAACCTGAAGCAGCTTTATTACGGTAGCGGGCATCTGCTGAGCATTGCATTAGACAACCTGCCGGTTACGGAATTTACCCGTGACACGCTGCATCGGGAGCTGAGCCGGACGCAGGGCGGTCTGACCATGCGCAGTGAGTATGATCGCTTAGGCAGACTGCGCCGCCGTGACGTGTTTAAGGGTGACTCACAGCGACCTGCACCGCGCGTCTGGTCCCGCCGGCGCGACTTCGATTACGGCAACAACCTGATCCGTGAAGAGCGCGACGATAATCCGTTCAGCCAGACATTATGGAACTACGATAACGCCGGGCGGCTGTTGTCTCAGGACGGTGCGCAGCCGGGTAATGAGCAGTGGCGCTGGGATAGCGCAGGCAACCCGCTGGATCGCCATAGTGCCGCTCATGTCATGCATAACCGCGTTACCGAACTGAACGGTATCCGCTGGCAGTACGATATTCATGGCCATACCACTGAGAAAGATGACGGTCACACCCGCTGGCGTTATCGCTATGATGGGGAGCATCGCCTGACGGATGTGATCAGCGAGCCGCGGGACCGCAATAAGCCGCGCACTAAAGTGAGTTTCCGCTACGATCCGCTGGGGCGCCGCATCAGTAAAACCAGCCAGCCGCTGTTACAGGGCAGGCCGTCTGGCAACGCCGTCACGACGCGCTTTGTGTGGGAAGGCTACCGTCTGCTGCAGGAAATCCACGACGGCATTCCGCTGACCTACGTTTACAGCGACAGCCAGAGCTATGAGCCGCTGGCGCGTATTGATGGTGTGGAAAGCCCGGAGATTTACTGGTTCCATAATGCGGCCAACGGAATGCCGGAGCTGCTGACTGACGGTGAAGGGCAAAAAGCCTGGGAAGGTATCAACAGCCCGTGGGGCAAGCTGCTGCGCGAGTCCAGCCTGCGTGTTCCTCTCGTGGAGCAGAACCTGCGTATGCAGGGCCAGTACCTGGACCGGGAAACCGGACTGCACTACAATCTGTTTCGTTATTATGACCCGGACAGCGGACGGTTTACCCAGCAGGACCCGATAGGGCTGGCGGGCGGGATCAACCTTTACCAGTATGCCCCGAATGCGCTGGGATGGGTGGATCCGTGGGGTTTGAGTTGTAAGAATGCATGGAATGATTTTCAACGGAAGACTAAAGGTGCATTCTCTTCAGTTAAACAGGCTGCTCGTGCATATAAAGCTACAAAAGGAATTGCGAAACCAGAAAAATTTCCTGATCCTGTTACTTATTTGGATTCCGACAAAATTAAATCTCATCTAAGCCAATTTGAAGGTGGCGTTTCCAAAATTGCGTGGGGTGTTAATCCTGCATATTCTGAAATTGGACCGCCAGGTGGTCATTTTGTTATGCCTAAATCAGTGGCTGATGATGTAATTAGCCGATCTGGCGGTGATGTGCGCACAATTGAGAAAATGTTAGGATTATCAAAAGGAGATCTAGGTGACGTACCTGTAAGAATTGACATATCCAATCCAACTGGGTTGCGTATGCCATCTGGTAATGAGGCGGGCGCAAATAATTTTTGGCTGCCTGGGGGATATACATCTGGAAGAATTCCGGAAGCAACTATAGATCCAACACCTTTGGATCAAGCAGTTATTAAGAAAATTTAAAGTAAGGAGTATATGATGGGTGAAGCTATATTTAGTGGGTATGGCATGTTTATTACTAAAGAAGATGGAAAATATTATATCAACTATGACGCTGGTGGGATTGCTAATAAAGATGTTAAATCTGAAATAAGCGAAGAGGAATTTAATAAAGCCAAGCTTAGTGAACAAGATGCTTATGAAGTGATCATACGCACTCAGGTAAGAGATAAAATAAACTGTTAGTAGTGAGCTAGTTAACCTTACCAACATAGTTATTTTTAAAGGCTGCCAAAGTATATTCTTGTTAAATATACTTTGGCCTTTTTAATGCGACATTCATCGCTCTGCTTTCATATGTCAACTTGTTATAATTAAATTTATTTTACAACTTTTGCAATTCAAGTTAATTAAATTAAATATAAGGTTTAATTAAATGGCTTTTGGGATTATAGTTCCGTATTCGCAAGTTTCCAAATTAGTGTCGGTTAAAGTAAATGCTTCAGGATTTCTAAGTTTAGGGTTACATAAAACTTCGAATTATAAGATTTCCGATAAGCCTGAGCCTAAGTATTCCATGCAGAAGAGTGACGGGCTTGCCTGCGGGCGTTATCACTACTATGTTGAGCATCCCCTGACGGATGTCATCAGCGAACCGCGTGACTGTAACAAGCAGCGCCCTAAAGTGAGTTTACGCTACGATCCGCTTGGGCGCCGCATCAGTAAAACCAGCCAGCAGTTGTAACAGGGCAGGCCGTCTGGCAACGCCGTCACGACGCGCTTTGTATGGGAAGGCTACCGCCTGCTGCAGGAAATCCACGACGGGATCCCGCTGACCTACGTTTACAGCGACAGCCAGAGCTATGAGCCGCTGGCGCGTATTGATGGTGTGGAAAGCCCGGAGATTTACTGGTTCCATAATGCGGCCAACGGAATGCCGGAGCTGCTGACTGACG
>Ga0308174_10000026_pt1 | contig 84458 bp, 87 predicted proteins | sample PhyPR2_FD_203894 | JGI IMG/M metagenome (GOLD analysis project Ga0308174, IMG submission 203894) | Soil microbial communities from UC Gill Tract Community Farm, Albany, California, United States - DLSLS.P.R2 | ecosystem: Environmental > Terrestrial > Soil > Agricultural land | place: USA... | reverse complement strand
CGTTAAGCTATTACTCCCCCAAAGTTATTTTCCTGTGTTATATTCCGTGTGATTGGCAGTGTTAGTTACACGGGATTTTACGTGGGGTATTTATGGCTATAACACAACGAGCAACGCAAAGCGTTACCATGACCGTAGAACGTGACTTACTCAGCCGTGCGCGTGAGGCCGGAATTAATCTCAGTGCTACCCTGACCACGGCTCTCGACGCTGAACTTCGTCAGTACGAGGCAAAAAAATGGCAGGAGGAAAACAGCGAAGCACTGGAAGCTCTAAACCGCTTTCACGATGAACACGGTTGTTTCAGCGATGAGTACAGGACATTTTAAGAATGCAGTTCACTGTATACAGTAATACCGGGAAAAGCGCCGTCTATCCCCTGCTGCTCGATGTTACCAGCGATATTATCGGGCAGTTGAACCGCAGGATTGTGATCCCCTTGCTGCCTCTTGAAAAGTACCCGAGCAGCAGGCGACCTGAACGTCTGGTTCCGCTTATCAGACTGACTGATGACAAAGAATATGCCGTAATGACGCATGAAATGGCGAGCATTCCCACTCGTGCTTTGGGGGCTGTGTTCTGCGATTCATCTCTCTATCGTACAGAGATTAAAGCTGCTATTGATTTTCTTCTCGACGGTATCTAGTGACTCCTACGATGTGGCCCTTTGGGGTTCTAAGCCAGAACCCTATCTAAACAATCTCCCCCTAATGATCCATGCCTGTATTTTGTGAAACACAACGTGAGTTTTCGTTCTACTGAGCATCAGCCCCCTCAAGGTGATTTATTAACGTAATTTTTTCTTGTTCCAGCCGCCGTTGGCCAGAAATGCGGCGCGCGAAACGCAGGCGCCCCACAGCAGTTGCATACCTATTTTGATCAGTTCACTGGCCTCATGCATGAAGAAAAGCGGCACGATAAACAGCGTGCTCAGCAGGAATCCCCATTCAGCAGCGCTTTTTCTATCTTTATCACTCATCGAGCTCATCGGCTTAAAGCCCAAAAATGCAGATAGCATTATTTTTAACCTGTCCATAAAGCAGCCCACCCATAGCCAGTAAGGCATCAAATAAGTATATAATCATCTAATCATCTAATCATCTAATCATCTAATCATCTAATCATCTAATCATCTAATCATCTAATCATCTAATTACCGGTTTTTTTCCATCCAATCATTGATGAGTTCAATTGTTACATCAGTCATGTCTCTGTCCTGCTTCAAACATGCCAGCTTGAAGGACTTGTGCAGATCTTCAGGAATGTTCATCTGGAGTTTCTTTGTCGGCAAAACCGGTTTGTGGATAGCGTCAACCGCCTGCATTGTACTTTTGCTAGCACCGAGTTTCATTTTCATTGGCATAATTCCAGAATGTCGTTTGTAAGTACGTCGATTTCACCTTTGGCATTTGAATCGTCCGTATCAAAAACAGTGCCGCCATCCATCATTGTTTTAATGTAACTCTGCCTTTGCGTCGTTCCTGTCCGTAGCGCGGGAATGCCCGTATCTTCAATCGATGCCTTAAGAACGCTCAGCATTTTGGCTGTATTAACCTTTTTTGTTATTACAAATCTAGCCTTGATTGGTTGCAGTTCCTGCCGCGCTTCAATCACAGCAATGATGGCGCCACAGGCGGCAAAATCCAGCGGTGAAGGTGTTACTGGAATTAAAACCACGTCGGAAACCATGACTGCAGCAGCTGAAATAGCAGATATCGCAGCAGCACCATCTATGATTATGTAATCATATGATTTCAATGTTTTCCTTACTGAGTAGACTTCTTTTTCTGATCCTGCATCAGCTACGTCAAAGAGGCATTTATCCTCGTTGTACCAGTTTCCGATGCTACTCTGTGGATCAGTATCGACTACTATTACTTTGGCCCCCCTTTTTGCGATTGCTGTAGCTACATTTATTGAAGTAGTCGTTTTACCAACTCCCCCTTTACCGTTTAAAAAAGAAATGACTTTAGCCATAAACACACCTTTCAAATGTAAAAATTCGCCTCAAAAACCGTAATCCTGCAATCCTGTAATCCTGTAATCCTGCAATCCTGTAATCCTGTAATCCTGTAATCCTGTAATCCTGTAATCCTGTAATCCTGTAATCCTGTAACTATACGTACGTGAGTTTAAAACTCAATGAAAAAGATTATGTGATTATAAAATCAATAAATCACATGATTATAAAATTATATAATCATGCGATTATACCCATCGCCTTGATTTGTAGAGATGCAAGTAAACAACTGATAAATAATAGATATTTTTAGAGGGCGTTACATTTGAAACAGATCAGATATTATTTTTGAGCATCGCAACAGCTTCCGTTCCGGGCATTTGGAACTGCACTCTATGTCTCGCAGCCACATCCAGCGCAAACACCTTCGTGTAGACTTCAGTGGATTTCATGCTTTTATGTCCCATCAGGCTCTGCAGAGCCTTGAGCGGAATACCTGCATAGAGCATGTGCATGGCGTAACTGTGCCGGAATGTGTGTGGCGTTACCGGCACGGAGAACGTGACTCCGTCATCGGCAGCGGCAGCGACGGCTTCGTTCAGCCAGGTGCGCACCGTCCGGTCAGTCACCGTCCAGAGCCTGACCTTTTCGATCCGGCCTGTCTCCGGGTTGCGACGCTCAAGCGGGATTTTCAGCGTGGCGACCATCATCTCCAGCTGGGCTACATACTGCGGATCGGACAGCGGCACCAGGCGGTGCGGCACAATACCGGCGGGAGCGCGTCCCGGACCGCGGGCGGCCTTCTGACCACGTTGCTTGAGCGTGGCCAGCTGCACGTAAGGGTAGGGCGGCGCCAGGCTGAAATCTCCCCGGGCCAGCGCAAGCGCTTCATTAATACGCGCGCCGGTATTCCAGAGGGTAGTGAACAGCATCTTGCGGTGCAGATCCGGCACATAATGAAGCAGCGCGCTGACCTCCGGAGCCAGCAGGTACTGCGGATATTCATCGTGCTGCGCGGCCATCTGGCGCAGCGCGAGTGCTGCGGGATAATCAATTGCAACCGGGAGGGCGGCGGTGGCCGGTGAAGAATATCCGGCTGGCAGATACGTCAGGTCCCTGCCGTTACTCATGAGCGGGCTCCTCCTTACTGCACCATGCTGCCGGCTCGCCGGGCTTGTGTGTCACGTAGGACGGAAAATCCGTGATATCGGTGTCAGAGTAAGGGCTATAATGCTCCTCGCCCGCCATAGCGACTCTGAAGCTATTCAGGCCGTTTTTCACGGTTTCGGGCGGTGCGCCGGGCACCGTCAGGACCATACTGTCCGGCTCGATCCGAAGATAGACGCCAGCGGGTACGGCGCGCTCGCTCGAACGGAACGTCAGGGCCATGGCCTTTGCACCCGTCCCCTCATTAAGCCACGCGATTTCTGTGTCGAAATCCGTGAGGTTATCGTGGCGGGCGAGTACTTTTCCCCGGGTAACCACAGTTGTATGTTCTGCTGACTTTGCGGCAGCCGGTAAATCAGAACGGCAGACCACAACGCTGCCTGGCGGGTAGGCAGTATCGAGACGATGAGCCTCTTCCTGGGTAACGGCCCCGGCACCGAAAGCCGTGCCGGCGAAAATGGCCGCCGTGCAGAATCGATGCGCGTTCCTTTTCACTCTGTTCATTGTGTCGGATCATCCTGTATCACTAGTAACGGGTCTGTAATCGCAACCTGCAGCTGCGGAACGGGGGCGTGCGGATAATGAGACGGCAGCGTCAGGGTCATTTCTGCTTTGCCTTATGGCAGTAACTCACAGGCTCGCCAGGTTTCCGGACCACATAGGAAGGGAAATCCGTAATTTCTGTCTGGCTGTAGGGAGCAAATTCTTCACCTGCAGTCAGACGCCGGCGAAAACCCTCAAGAACGGTTTTTTCCCCTTCCGGCCCGACAGCGGGCATTGAGACGGCCATACTGGCAGGATCGATTCGTGAATAATAACCCGACCCGTTTTTCCTTTGCTTGAACATATACGTGAGCGTCAGACCGGGTGCGGTGCTGCCATGCGTTATCCAGGTGGCGACACCCCGTCCTGTGGTCAGGTCAGCCTTCCGGCTGATAACAGTTTCCCGGATCTCCAGCCGGGTCGGCAGGCGCACCATACCGTCTCCTGGCAGATCCTGGCGGCAGATCACCACACTCCCGGGCGGATAGGCCTCATCAAGACGGCTCATTTCCTCATTCGTTGCCGCTCCAGCCGCTGGTATCAGTCCAGAACAAAGTAACCCGCACATCAAATCCCTTATTACGGCTGAATTCACTCTGAAACCACTCCACCTGCCACTTTGCTGTCATCGCCGAAGGGCGTCTCACCGATTTCCCTGAGAACGGACGACCATCCGTTGCTGAACCAGTCGCCCGGATCTTCACCGTTAAACACCTGCTGCAGCCAGCGGGCGGATGAACGGTGAGGCGAGTCCTGAAAATAAACGTGATGATGCTGGCCTATGACAGTCGAGAATCCAAAATTCGGGTGCTCGGGCGTCCAGTCAAAAGTATTGATGGACAGCCGGGCACCTTCTGTTTTGAGAAGCAGGAGGAATCTTTTCATATTCCCGTATCCGCCGCTCCCCATATCGCTGTTCAGATGAAAATCATTGATGACGCCGGGCGTGATCCGTTTTGTCTGCATATCCTTACGTAATATGAGCAGGGTGCCATTGTGCATACCGCCGGATATTCTCAGAAACTCAAACGTGTAATCGCTTTTACTTTCGGCAGGAAAGAAAAACTCCCGATACCCCACAGAGCCAATGTCAACAAACGGAAAGGGTTGCCCGCTTTCTCCCAGCAACCATTCAGCGGAGGAGCCAAATTTTTCAGCAATCACGTCCGCAAGCTCAAACGTAAGCTCCTGCAGCCCGTCCATGATATCCATCAGGAGCCCGGGGGATGTATTAAGCTGTCTGCCGAGCCGGACCAGGTCAAAGGTATCCAGCGTCCTTCCTCCGGCATAATCCCGAAAATAATTGTCCGCCATCAGCCGGTCAAACAGCCACCTGAGTCGCTTGCCCGTTTCGTGCTGCCAGCGTTCCCGTTCTGACATCATGGGCTCCTGACTGACGACAGGCTGATAATACTCCCGCAGGGCAGTCCGTATTTCGCCTTCCAGCGATCGTTCGTTTTTCATTGCTGACTGCTCGATGCGCTGATAGAGCGCGTCGTCCACGTTACGGGCCTGAATTTTCGCCATGACTCAACCTTTCTTCTTTTTGCAGGCAGGTGACAACAGGCTGAACGGAAAGGACAGCGCGCGTCAGATTAAAGGCAATTAATTATCAGTGTATTCATAATGAGTCAATAAGAATGCATTTTTGGAAATGACGCCTTATTAACAACTGAAACTGTTTCATACCGCAATTACCGCATCAACCTGTCTGCATGATCCGACTTTTTCCAGATACGGCAGTAACCGGAAGCGTACCACGGCGGCGGGGCGGGGAATAACCCGGCGCAGGCGGCCCTGGTACGCGTCATGACACTATATGTAGTGGTTAATGCAGCTGGCACAGCCACGATATGTAGTGGGTCGCGCAGAAAACCGCCATCGGGGATGAAAGATCCGGTTCTTGTTCTTTTCGGATCTCAGCAGAAAAGGAGATAAGAAAGCATATGCATTACATGTCTAAATACCAGACATCTGCAGATGGCATGCACACACATATCCTGAACATATGCAGATGTCAAGGATATGCATATGCATAACATCTGCCTATACTTGGCACAGGTATGAATATAACGGCCAGCCGGCCAGGAGAAAGACCATGAGAACCGTATCGATATTTAAAAACGGCAACAACCGTGCCATTCGTCTTCCCCGCGATCTGGATTTTGATGGGGTGAGCGAGCTGGAGATCGTCCGGGAAGGGGACAGCATCATTCTGCGTCCCGTCCGGCCCACCTGGGGGTCGTTCGCCAGCCTAGAAAACGCCGATCCCGACTTTATGGCGGAGCGTGAGGATGTTGTCACCGACGAAGGACGGTTTGACCTGTGAATAAGATCTGTATGCTCGACACGAACATCTGCTCATTCATCATGCGCGAGCAGCCGACCGCCGTCATTGAGCGTCTGGAGCAGGCGGTGCTGCGCGGCCACCGCATCGTGGTTTCGGCCGTGACCTACGCCGAGATGCGCTTCGGTGCCACCGGCCCGAAGGCATCGCCCCGCCACGTACAGCTGGTTGACGCGTTCTGCGCCCGCCTGGATGCCGTCCTGCCCTGGGACCGTGCCGCGGTGGATGCGACCACGCAGATTAAGGTCGCGCTGCGGCTGGCCGGGACGCCGATAGGCCCGAACGACACGGCGATCGCCGGGCACGCCATCGCTGCCGGCGCCGTGCTGGTGACGAATAATACGGGGGAGTTTGAGCGGGTACCGGGTCTGACACTGGAAGACTGGGTATGACAGGCGGCCCCCGTCTTCCACCGTTCCGGACAGGGGCCCGTCCCGCACTGTCTTCTGCGGACTGGGCTTCCTCGCGTGCGAGTCTGACAAGCACCACCACCTAAGAACTGGCCATGGCAACCCGCTTTCCACCATTCTGTAATGCCACGCCCGGCGCGGCGAGGCAGGCACGCGTTTCAGAAGCCTGAAGGCATATTTCTCAGGGAAAGTGGCCAGTCACCCGGCCATACATATCTGTCTTTCAGGATCCCGGCACTGTATCCAAGGCAGACACGAACCGGATAATCTGGATAAATACGATCCATTTCATCCATCAGCTACTGCGCGTTCTCACTGCGGCGTAGTTCCTTCACAAAATCGTTGATGTACTGTCGCGTATAACTGATGGCAGAAGAATGGAGTGTCATTGCACTGGAAGAGTGTGCAATCCATACGTGACAGTCGGTGAATACCAGATCAGAAGCAATCAGCGTCCAGCTGGCCGGGATCCATAAGGGCGCAATGTCAGTACAGTCTCCGGCCATAAAACCGAGGATCTGAATTGTTTCACCTTCCAGCAGGATTTTATCTTAAGTCCATTTTTCAACAGAAAATTTAATATTCACACCGTTATGTCCAGGAACCGTGTTTCCCCAGTACTGAATTTTGAAGTCATACACCTCAATGATACCTGAAGATACTTTTTTATAAGCAATCACTCTGGCGTCAGGATACTTCTGCTTGTTCACTTCCATACCCAGATAATGATCGCGGTGAAGATGAGTAATGTAGATAAATATAATATTACGGTCGATCTCAATCAGTTCGGCCACTAAACAGTGTGCATTCTCTATCGTCATAAATGACTGTTGACGTGATACCGAAGCCGTTACAATTATCGCTGCTCAAAAAAATTTTTTCTGAGTGATATTTTTTACTAACCCTGACAGTAATGGTCTCAAATATGTATAACGCCCGTTTCCTGATACTGTAAAGAAGAGACCTGAAAGGAATTCAGTACCAATTAAGAAAACCGAACACGCGAAAAAACTATCTTTCAGACAATAATGATAAAACACCTCAGAAAAGGCTTATTGAAAGACTTTCTAACAAATTGCATCTGGCAGTCATATATATTCTCAGTTCCGGGGCAGGCCGCTTCAATCAGATACTGAAACGCAATGACGGTATCTCACAAAAATGCTTTCCCGTACTCTAAAGAACCTTGAAGAGAATGGCATGGTAATGCATAGCGTCTATGGAGAGAAAATGCCCGTAGAAATGGTTTTAAGCATTACGGATTTTGGCTTTTCACTGATTAAAATTCTGGAGCCGCTCATTACCTGGTCGGGAGAGAACGTCAGCAAAGTCAGTAAGTACCGGCTGATTTACGTGACTAAATAAGGCGAAGATAAAAGCGGTGATCTTAAATAATAACGAAATCTGCGGCACTGGATTTTTTACGATGTAATCAGCATCATTATTAAAACGCAAGCACTATAACAGGAATTTAATATCAACCTGTAATTCCAGCCTTCATTTTTAAAAAGGTAAGCATACCTCACTTACCTAATCTTTAATCTTTAATCTTTAAGCCAGACGGAACGCAGAAGCATATTCCGGGAACAGAACACACAGATACCGGGAGTATTATTTTCCGGGAATGACTTTTACTTTCAGCTGGTTACTGACCATCAGAAAGACGGTCAGGCTTCTCTGAAGAGCGCGCATCCTGCTGCCCGTGATCCGGAAGAAAAACGGCTGGCTGACACTCTGCCTTTCAGACAGAAGGAGCACGGTACTGCTCATTGAGCGCCTGTGCAATCGCCTCGGTTTCTGCATCGGGTGTGCCGTCAGTGTTTTCCGGCCTGAAATGCATCTGAAATGCGCTGATGGTTTTTCGGGTGTCTTCATCCAGGAAGCCGCTGAGCGGGATCTGATCGTAACCGTATCGCTTAAGCAACGTCTGGACGCTCAGGACATCCACAGGGGCGTTCATTGCCCGTCCGGCCAGATACTTTTGCACACGTTGTGGCTCAGGCCAGGCTCCCACACCCTGAGCCGCAAGCGCCTTCCACGGGAAAAGTCTGCCCGGATCCTGTTTACGTAGTGGTGCGATGTCACTGTGGCCTAGCACGTTATCCGGCGTGATGCCATAGCGCCGGATAATCTCTTTGGCCAAGGCTGTCAGGGCGCTAATCTGCTGCTCACGGTAAGGATACCAGGTCTTTTGTCCCAGCATATCTTCCGTGAAACCGGGATTCACGATTTCAATACCCACCGAGGAGTCATTTAGGTTGATCCGCCCGTTCCAGTTGCTTACACCGGCGTGCCAGGCCCGCCTGTTTTCACTGACCAGCCTGTAGACGACAGGTTTGTCTGTGCGGCTGTCTGTCTGATCTGAAATCAGATAGTGTGCGCTGACGTTCTCGCCGGTAAGCAGTTTCAGCGAGGTGGCCTCGTCGACTGCCGTGTAATGAAAGACCAGGAAACGTATCCGTTCGTTTTGTGCTGCTGAGAATCGGGTCTTGTCCAGCAAATAATCCTTCATGCTGACGCGTTGAGATGTTTGCGTACTGCAGCCTGTAAGCACGCTGAAACAGAACCAGAAAGTGAGGATTAATTTAATTCCTTTACCGTAAACTGACATGCGAAGTCCTTTATCCGTTAATTCTGGGAGGCGGGGGTTCTGCGACGCAGAATACCGGATTCCGCGCGGCCCCCTTGGTAATTCTTTCTGTTTTCTAAAAACCAGATAATAAACTCATTGTTGTTTACCGCCCCAATTTTTTTCATTACCCTCCTTTTGTGATAGCTGACTGATTTCTCGGGTATCCCGGACCATTCGGCAATTTCCTTCATTGTCATGCCTGTCATAAAGAACCAGGTCACTGCAACTTCCTTCTCGGTGAATGACAGACAGCGCTCAGCGTTATCCATAAACGTCACGGATCCTCCATTTTTAAATTAATTAAATAATCATATGAGCCCCGGCTCCAGAGCAGGTTGACAGCCAGAAAACAGACATTTATTTTTAAATTTTAATTAAGCACCTTCATAAAGCTGGCATTTTTCCCGACATCATCAACGATGGTGTATTCAACAGGCGTCTTTTTACTGTTTACAGCTTCTGATAATTTAAAGCGCTTATGACTGAAAGGTGCAATCAACCGATCCATGCCAAGTTTTACTGACTGCCCGGCGTCAGGCGAATTTAACTTTACCGAAACAGGCGTAATGTAATACGGTGTAGGATTAGTTATTTCCAGTGTTCTTCCTCCGTCCGTTAAACGTAACCCTATGGATTCACCAGTAGTGTTAATATTCATGGCTTCTTTGAATGGCCGGTAAATAATCTTCAGCTGCGAGTTTAATCCGACCTCTATTTTATTTATATGGTGCGATTGCTTAGTTTGCTTGACGCCCGGTATTTCATAGAGGTTGATCCAGAAGACGGACTCACGGTCTCTTGGTAATTCACTGATTTTTTCCGTGGGCAGTATCTTCAGGTTTAAAACCTTACCCGGTGCCATCCGGGCCACCGCCGGAATGACCACAAAAGGATAGTTTTTTTCTTTGTTCATATCACCTGTAGCACCGTCATCAATCCAGCTCTGAAGAAGCACCGGCGCTTGTCCGTCATTGTTGACGATGAGCAGGCGCCTGTCGCTGTCGGTACTGCTAAACAGCACCCTGTCCTGCAAAGGAACAACCGTTGCGTGGACCCCGAGTGAAATAAACATGAAGACAACGCTGAAAAGGTGAATCATGTGTCTCATCACCAGTACCTCACATTAATATAGGCTGTCGCGTCAACCTGACCGGGTATGACTGGTTTAGACGGGTCAATGATGCCGTAAAATGCAAAATACTGTGACGTAATATCTACCTGATTATTGCCGTTGTTAGAACGGGAGACGACCCCGTCGAGTGGAGAAAACCATCCGACTCCCAGATCCTTATATGCGTTGGTTAAAAACCCGACTTCCTTACCCGCAACAGATAAGCCGATGCCAACATTAGAAGCATAGCCGTCTAGCCCGTCATTATCCGATAATGTATAACGCGACCAATCAACCCCACCCGGTACGGGATGGTTCGTACTGAATGCCACCGATATTTTATCGGCTCCCACCCCCGCGAACCTGTCAATAAGCTGAGCAATGGCTGTTCCTCCACACCTGTAAGTGACATTAAAGTTAGCGCCTCTTTCTACGCCAGCCTTCAGTTCACTGAGAGTGACTGGAGGAAGAGTTACAGGATTGGTGTAGTTGAAAACACGGCATCCCCATTGTTTCTGTGTGAAGGAATTATCCGCAGCGTAGTGCATCCCAAAGCCAATCCAGTTACTGGCGCTGAAGCCATCCCAGTTGGTATTGCTGTCGGTGCCGGGCTTGATGTTTCGGGTGTCATTCCAGCCGGGACCGACAAAAACTGTATAACCATTTGGCTGGGGACACGTGTAGCCTATCCCATTGGCAGTATCATCGGCGGGGCCGTTACATCCCCAGTGTGCGATCGGATCACCGCCCCTGAGCGTCGCAGGCAGACGGTAAATTTCTGCCGTCACGCTACTGAAGTCGCTGGCATAAAAGTTAAGTTTATTACCTTCTCTGTGTCCTCGAATGGGCGAACTCTGCCAGTACCTTGAAAATACTTTTCCATCAGTATCCCGGATGAGCTTTATGCCAATAAAGGGGAAAAAGGTCTGATAGACGCTGTCACCCGCGCTGATGTTGCCGCCCACGTTACTGTCTCCGTTGGTGGCAAAATACTCATAGGTCTGTCCCTCATCGGCAAGATCGCAGGTATATAACAACGTATCCGGCCCCTGTCTTGCCTGAAACGCCTGGGCCTGCCCCACTCTCACATTTGTGACGCCTATCAGGCCGACTGGCATGAATTCTGCCGGGGTAAGTTTTATGTTACCGTAGCTGAGAGGCACACCTCCCTGAGCATCCCCCCCCGGGGAGCCGTGCTCGACAGATTGACATCTTGCCAGGGCTGATGATGTAAAGAACATCACCATCAGCAAGGAAAAAATAGTTACATGCTTTTTCATGTTCTGACCTTATTCACAGAGTGCAGTGACATAATTGAGGGCCTTTACGGGCGTCGCATTCACTGGCGCGTAGTGGATAATACACTGTTCATCCTGTGCGCTGCCCCAGCGGGCGCTCAGCGCCTCACGGTTTTCCAGCCGCAGATAGGTATTCCCCGCCTGACTGACCGTTGCAACACTATTGCCACTGGAATCAAAGATATCTGATCCCAGGGGAACGTAGCTGCCATCCCGGCGTTTCAGCTGCATCATGACCGGTATTCCCTGACGGGTTTTGAAGACCACCCGGTTGACTGAACCTGCATAGGGGGTAACCACTTGATGACCGTCGATAATATCCACATCAGCGAACTCCCCCTCCGGTGCATCAAGGTTGACGTTGTTACGTCTGTACGGCATCAGCGAAGGGACGATGGCGTAACCTGAACTGTCAATTTTAATATTCTGGCCGTTCAGCACCGTCGCACCCTCAGCTCCTTTGGCTTCTACGATGGCAAAGGTGTCGCTTACGGTATGGCCCAGGGTGATACCGCCGCTGTGAACGGCGACCGCGCCACTGACAGAACCCGATGCCTGCCAGCTGCCCGTGGATTTTGAGACCGTTCCGCTTACGTTGGCTTTTGGCAAAACTGTGGCCAGATTAAGACCCGTACCACTGCCCGTTCTGTCCCGACTGTAATTGACGCCCCACTGGGTATTATTATTCCTGCCTGCGCTGCCAGACAGCGATGTCTGGTAGCTGCCTTCACTGTTGCTGTTAATGTATGAGGTACTGAGCGTAGTATTCCGAGTATCCCGTCCGAGAGGCACGGAAAAATTAAGGGCAAACTGGGTATCTTTGGAATACTCCTTGTAACGGTCATTATCACGTGCCCCCCATCTTTGCGCATTTGATACGCGGGTGCGGTACTGTCTGGAAATGCTGAAATCCATGTGAATACCGTAGGGCAGCGCTGTGGTGTATCCGAGCTGGTAAGACGTGTCTTTGTTCCGTCCGTCATAGTAATTCTGTGAAGAACCCGAAACATAAATGCTCCCCAGCCCGGCCAGCGGCTGACTGACGTTCACCTGAATGCGATTTTTTTGCATGAACGTTCCCCCCTCAACCGACGACAGCGGGGTGTCGTAATTATTCAGCGCGACAATGTCCTGGAGATCCCTGTACCCCTTCGTGGAATACCGGTAGCCAGCAAAACTGATCGTGGTTCCGGTTGGCCCCAGCGTCTTACTGTACTGAGTGTTTACCATCCATCCCTGCGTGGTACTGCCATTTCTCAGCCTAGCATTTGACCAGGTTGCGGAGCTCCCGAAGGCTCCGAGCGATGATGAGTAAACGGCCCCACCGTTGACAGCCTGGTAACCGCGACCAATACGTAACCCACTGTTGGCCGTCGTCGTATTGGAAACACCGTAATTAACAGATAGTTCAGAAAACTGGTTATCGCGGGAATAGTCGCGAATTTCCCCGGCAGAAAATGCATAGTCCAGTCGACCCGGGCGGACCGAACCCGGCAACGTAGAATAAGGTACTGAATATTCGGTTGTACTGCCGTCACTTTCCGTGACCCTGACACTCAGGTCACCGCCGTAGAATGCGGGTGCAAGGTCATCAATGCTAAAGGCGCCCGGTGGTACAGTCGTCTCATAAATCTTGTTTTTCTTCTGAAAAACCTCGACTTTCGCGTTAGTTCGCGCCGTCCCTTTTACAGTGGGGGCGTAGGCGACAAGCGAGGGGGGTAGCATGCGGTTGTCCGTCTTCAGGCTTAATCCCGTGAAACTAAGCCCGCTGAAAGTATCTGATCCCGAGCTGAGCTGTCCGAGCGACAGTTCACTTCTCAGCGCGGGTAAACCGCGTCTCATATACAGGCGCGATGAATTCCACCGTGAACCGTAACGGTTACGACTGAAATTGCCCTGCTGCCGGAACTGCCACTTGCCTGCATTAAAGCCGCTGTTGAGTCCAAGGTATGTTGAGCTCAGCACGCTTCCATAGGCGCTGTGCGACTCATACTGGTTTACCGTATAGTTTGAGAATAAAACGCTGCTGCCCGCCTCAAACTCACTCGCCGGAATATAGTCATCCGGTCGTGTTTCCAGCAAAGACTGTGGAACGGCAATATCGACCCTCAGAGAGGAGAGATCAAGCCCAACTTTTGACTGGGGCAGGACTGATTCCAGGAAATATTTTTTATCCCCGTCAAGAGCCTCAGGCTTTTTTTTCAGGGGCATGCCGTTTATAAAATCGCCTGTAAATAACGGAACTAAGTTTTTACCTTTCATTTTAAAACGTAGCGTTCTTTTAGAGTACAGCTTGTTATTCACATAAACAGAAACCTCATACTCTCCCGGTTTATAAAAAGCATTTCCATCTGATAAAGCAGCAACGCCCGTCAGGCCACTTGCTTTCAGCATGGCGGGGCTGAATTCGTATTCTTCCGCATGTAAAAGAAATGGGCAGAAAGAAAAAATAAACAGTAATATCTTAATATTCATTTCACTGAAATCATTAGTTTATTTATCGGTGATCAGGAAATTTACTGGTGTACCGTAATCATTGATCATTACCGCATGAAGCGGACCGCTGACAGAACCACCTTTAATATCTTTAGAGAAAGAATCACCAGGCTTCAGGGTCAGATTTTTCGCAATTATCAGTTTTCCATTGTTGATATCTCTGATGGAAAGAACATTCGGGCTCTGATTGCTGATGGATAACCTTCCATTCTGAATATGGTATGATACTTTATTTTCTTCTTTTGCAGAAAACGCATTAACTGATTCAGGTCTGTAGATAATTTTCAAGCGGCTTTTGATGATAATGTTTAAATGGTTATCGTCATTTTCACTTTTTTTGGCACCAGGGATCTGAGTGAAATTAAGGTAAAAAAGTGACTCTTTATCCTCTGGAAGAGATGAATGCAACAGTCTTATTTTTACCGTCTGCCCCCCTTTTTCTTTAATTTTAAATACAGGTGGCATGGCAATAAAATCAGGGTCCCCGGTATTATCGGATTCAACCTGTACGATGAAAGGGTTATCACTGGTATTATCGAATGTAACGGTTTTCTCCATGCTGCCTTCCATGACGATCCGCGAAGCATTCAGCACAACGGCAGCCTGCGAGAACCCACTGATAAAGAATAATGAAAGCAACATCGTCTTCATAAATGATATAATTTTCATGATGTTTTCCGGCCCCGCGAATATTCGCGGGGCACTTTAATTAAAGGTAATTAATGGCGTACTGAACTGATGCCTCGACATTACCGGCTGTGGCCGCACCAGTGGCAATATACTGCGCGGTAAACTGTGCTTCTGCACTGTCAGTACCTGATAGCAGTGAAAACGCTTTTGACGTAGCCTGGCCAGACGATAAATTGATGGCGTGACTGTCTGGATCCAGTAACTGAATAGCCACATTAGTCGCAGGGGATGTGGTGGCAATATTTTTCAGGTTGCCAGAAGCATCAACATTATTAGATACAAAGTTGATTTTGATATCCTCCCCAGCGGTTCCCGGATTCGCACATCCTGTCAGCTTCATGCTGAAAGTTGTGGGAGTTGAAGTATTACCCGCCGCAGTAAGGTCACTGACTTTTGCGGCCTGCAGAAGGATAACAGGCGCTGCAGAAGTTGAGTCATTGACGCTGATATTACATGTCTGAGCCGACACACTTCCTTTGAAACGAATGCTGTTTTGCTGTGCTGCAAATGCACTGCTTGCAGTCAAAGCAACAATCATCGTGACTAGAGTTTTCTTAAACATTTTTTCTCCTTTAAGGATCATAAAAAACTGATTACTGTTTTAGCCGAATAACCAGCCAGCTTAGTTACCTGCATTGCTGTTAATACCGAAGTATCACTTTCATACCGGCACATTAAATTTTCACCGGCATGTTAGACACTGAGGGGTAAAAAAGCACCTTTGAATATCTCTAAATATGTTTTATCTTATATTAGTTCTAGTTTATTAGTTTTTTTCGATAAAAATCAATGATTTATATTTTAATGTTCTTTTTTTTAAACATAGCAGGAGAGTGGCCTAACATCGAAAAAAATATGAATCATATCATTTAAATTGATTCATACAGTTTTAAGTATTATGCTCATTTTTTTACAAAAATATCTTAAAGAATTTTTATCCCTTATATTTATTGTGGGTTTATGGTTTTCTTTCGCGTCACTGGAGAATATCTTGAGCAGAAAAATCACTCTCAACGAGTTTCTGATTTTCGAACCGGAAAAAAAAAGAATAACCGGCAGGGGAAGACCTGTGATTATCAGTGCATCGGCATCACTGTGCCTGGAGCTGATGATTGAGAACGCAGGTCAGCTGATCACACATCAGCAATTTTACGATTTTGTATGGCGTCGTTTCGGAACAGAGCCTGCGCCGACGGCCCTCTATCAGAATATATCAGCTCTGAGGCGAGCGCTGAATAAAGCCGGTCTCCAGGAGGATATTATCCGGACTATGCCCAGGAAAGGGTTTATTCTGTCACCTAAAACGACTATATCCAGAGAAATTACTTCTGCTCCGGCTTCCGTTCCGGTGCAGGCAGAGAGTGTTCAGGCTGTCAGGTCCGATGAGAACAGCAACTTTGTGAATACAGAAAATCCTCTTAAGAAGACAATATCTGAAGAAAAGCCCAATGTTATACACTCCTCCAGGAAGCGACTTACACATTCTTTTTTTATCAAAGGCACCCGGTTCTGGTCGGCCTTATCCTTTAAAGAACCTATGGCAATAATCTCATTCACGCTTATGCTGTTTGTTATTGTTTATTTTTTCTCTCTCAGAACGGGCATGGATGATGAAAATGTATTATTCAGTTACAGCACAGATTACAAAGGCTGTAAAATTTTCAGTAAATCGGACGCATTCCTAAGCACTGAAAATGTTCTAAAAAAAGTAGATCAGCTTAAAATAGATTGCAGAACTGCACCTTATGTCTATCTTACTGCTTATGAAAATGCTGACAGACTGTCATATTTCAGATGTCAGCATCCCCTTGATAGCAGTCTTCGAGCAAACTGCCGCTCTTTCTACTATGTGAAGAATTTCAACGATGAATAAGATAATTTATCCGGTTTCGCTGTTTTTTTTGTTCTATCTTTTTTGTCCTGTAAAACGTCAGGGGGGACACGTCATCACGTGTAAAGCCAGCGTCTCTTATTTCTGGAATGGAGAGCGGCTTGACCTGCGCATCTCGCAGGACCTTGATGGTGGAAAAGGGTTTCTCTCAGTGTCAGGCATTGTTTATAACAGTGATAAAACTAAATCCTATCTGGACAAGACAATCTCATTTTCATACAGACAAAATAAAGAGTTTTATTATTTTCGGTCTGAGATGATCATGAACTCGCCACAAATGACGATGAGTGTCAGCGAGCAGAAGAAGTGGTTGCCTGAATTTTTTATCAACCGTGACGCGGCAATGTTGCTGAAGATAAAACCCTATGGCAAAAATGCCTGGTTATTTTATTCTGCAACCAGTCCGCTTTTTGTTTGCGAAAACATTCGCTGACGGCCTTCACTTCCTCGAACCCACCTTTGCGGCACAATTCTGAGAACTGAATACGTCATTAAAATCCGGTTCAGGGTGACTGAACTACTCCTGAAGTCATCACCCTGTTCCGGCCTTCATGCTTTGCGCTGTATAGAAGTTGATCGGCTACAGACAGGGCTTTTTCCATATCTGTATCATCGTGTTGAAGGCCGCAGACGCCTGCTGAAACTGTGATGTGGCCCGCTATGGGGAACCGGATACCGGCTATGGTTTGACGAATACGCTCAGCGACCGACGTAGCTTCAGTCAGCGTTGTATATTGAAAAAAAATAACAAACTCTTCACCACCAAACCGGCAGATAATATCCTGCGTGCGGCATCCTTTTTTCAAAAAACCGGAGACGGCGACCAGTACCTCGTCACCAACGTCATGTCCGTAACGATCGTTAACATGTTTCAAATGATCAATATCAAAAACAGCAACGCAGTGGGGCCCCGGATGACCAACAAAATGGGCAGTGAGTTGTTCAAAACCACGTCGGTTGTGCAGTTTCGTCAGGTGGTCAGTCAACGCCTCATCGCGTAACAGTGAAAACGTTTTGTTGATGGTCTTTGTATACATCAGAAATGCTTTTTTTAGCCTGTCTGCTTCTCTGTACCAGGTTTTTACCTCTCCGATCTTTCCGGTTAATCGCTCTGTGGTACCAGTGCCAGTCAGGTGGGCCAGCTTTTCAAGGGGCTGTGAAATACGGGCAGAAATATACATGCTCGCGCTTACCAGCAGAAGTGCCAGCACCAGCCCATAAAGAATGACATCACGGACAACATGGTCAAGGACATTGCTGGTGACGTCCGGCGAAACGCAGACAAAGACATGCCAGTTTGTTTTGACAACATCGGAATACCCCAGCAGACAGCGCTGCTGATTTAATGTCGTTTTTAGCGACCCGTATCTGTGCCGTTTAAGCTGCGCTGAGAGATCGGAACTCAAGTTGAGAGTTTGCCCGGTCAGCGATTCATCGGTTGAATAAACGACTTCACCGATGTCTGACACAATACTGACGACCGTTTTATCAGCATAGAAATGTTCACTTAAAAGACGGCTCAGCATACTCTCTTTTTTCAGATAGATTGAGCCTGCCAGATAGCCCAGATATTTGCCCGTGGACGAATGTAAAGGGGCTGACAAAAATACGAGGTAATTTCCTGTATAAGGCGTGAGGGGTTCCGAAACGAAAGGGCCTTTTTTTACGGCCTGTAACTGCTCAGGGGCAACATTCAGCGAAGCGCCGGATGGAATAAAGTTTAAGGGTGAAGTAATTATCACCTGCCCCTCAGGAGAAAGAACGAGCACCGAACCGAACATGTCTGACTGCAGGCGCAGCCTGTCGGTTTCATACCGCAACGCCTGAGAATCCGTGAAACTGGTGATTTGACTAGAGCTGAAAGCCAACTCCTGCTGCGCAGTACGGAATAAATTATCAGCACTGTCAGCCAGTTTACGGGCATAAGCAGTGTTGGATTCAAGGATTCGCTCTTCAGTAAAAATTTTGAGCACAAAGACAGTTATTGTGACAAGCAGTATTGCTGTTATCAGTATGCAACTTAAAGAAAGAAGACACAGCAGACTCTTCAGTGGCGGCTTGTTCAGCATGGCGTGTACCTGAGTGACCTTTTATTTTTACTGCCGGAAGATGTTTTGACAGCCAGTTATCAAGATAGGGTCGCTTTAGCAATAAGTAAATCAGTTATTCCATTTGTATCCAGGAATGACACAACAACGGTATTTCCCAGGAATTATGTTGGGTATTCATTTACTCGTCTCAGGCCCTTGAGGCAGACAAACAACATTTCCTCTTTCAACCGAACTTTTAACTAAACGTCGCACTCCTGCCATTATACCACTTCATTAGGTAGCAGTACCGGACGTAACGATCACAGACTGACGACATGAGTTAAGCCTATGTCATTGCTTTCAGGCCTTCCGAAAAATTCAAAAGATGTTTAAGAAGAATGAAATTATCAATTAATCTATTGATTTATAATAATAAAAATTGAAATTTAAAAAATCGCTAACTGCTGCCGGATCATGGCGATTGCAGAGTTATCCGGAACGTACGAACTCCTGCATTACAGAAATATGAAAAAAAACACATATGAATCAACACTAAACTCTGTTTCCGGTTCTGCCTTTTTTCGGAACCACGATAACCAGAGGAGATTGGTGAGCGACATAACAAATCCAGAACTCATATGCTTCAGCGATGCATTGATTTGCTGCGTATTCATTAGCGCTCGCCGCAGGTCATGACCGAGCCCGCTCGCGAATGACCGAGGAAGCGAAACGTCATCCGCATCTGCATTTTCTGCTTACGCCCGGTTCTTACCCGCAGGAAGGGGTTATGCACACTGTCCACAGGACTAAGTTTTAAAGGAATTTTTAGTATTTTATGATTTTTAGGCTTTTTAGCGCCTTGCTAGGCCATGCTGTTCGTGGCCTGGACCGGATCCGTAATGGGATCCTGCACAACTCTGCATGGGGAGCTGCGCAACTTTCCGTGGGATTGGAAGCATATTTAGATGGGAAATGCATCAACAAGCAGTGGGAAACACATCAAGTTGAAAATTTGTTTATGCACATGTTGATAAGTGCTGGATCAGGAGTTGCAATTTTCTCTCTTGATGCGAATATGGGTAATTATTTTTTTACCCACAAAGGCTTTGCATGAGCACTATCTCGCTGAAAAGTTTTAAAAAAAAGGTAAGTATCAAGCAATCTAATGAACTTACAGAAGCAGCCTATTACCTTCCTCTTCAGGCAAAGCGCGTACTGTGGCTGTGCCTAATGCAGGCCTATTTCAGCGAGGCCTCCGAAGACCTTGAGTCTGACGTATTGCCCCTATTCAGCGTAAGCGTCTCCGACTATGTCAGATATTTTAACGTGGCTACCGCGGTGGCGAGCCGGGATGTGAAGGCCGGCGTGAAGGCGCTGGGTGAGTCCACCGTGACGTTTTATCCAAGGGACGGGGAGTTTGAGCAGGTTACGCGTCCGTGGCTTTCAGAGGCGGGAATGAAGCGTGGCAGGGGCTCATGGCAGATCGAGTTTAACTACAAGGTGATGCCTTTCCTGGTGGGTCTGTCCTCTCAGTTCACCACGTATTCCCTTTATGATTGTGGCCAGCTCAATAGCGTGAAGGTCATCCGCCTTTATGAAAGCCTGTGCCAGTTCCGCAGCACCGGCACGTGGGTAACGGATCACGAGTGGCTCTGTGAACGTTTTATGCTCCCGGACTCGCAGCGGTCGAATAAAGCGGAGATGAAGCGAACTTTCCTCGAGCCAGCTATCAAGAAAATCAACGAAAAAACGCCTTTACGGGTTAGCTATCGCACTCAGGACGACGGCCGGCTGCTGTTCAGCGTAATTGATAAGCCGCTGGCCATCAGCTGACGGGTGTGGTATCGCAAAAGTTGACCTTTTTCCCATAGGGTTCTGAAGTTGATGTGTTTCCCACAGTGGCTTTGCTCTGAACTTGATGTGTTTCCCATACGGGCCTGATGTTTCCCCAGCAAACATGACCTTTTTCCCACAGATTGCTGACTCCTGAAAGTATTTCTCGCGGACGCATGCACAAATCTGACCTGTTTCCCATACCGGCTACCCCTCAAAAGCGTGAATTCGCACCTCCAGCGCGGTAAAGTTGATGTATTTCCCACAGTCAGCTGCCCACACAGCACGCCCCGAAATAAACATGATGTCTTTCCCACATACTTACCGGGCGTGGTTTAGGCCACTGTTGAGCGCCGGCAACTTGATGTATTTCCCATAACATCCTCACTGAAACATGACCTGTTTCCCATACCCGTCGCCAGAACATCCTGCCGGCAGCCGTGTCTTCCGACGCGTATTCTGTGCGGCCGCGCCGTGATGTGCCGCGCTGTCGACAGAATTATTGTAGTGATGTGCGTGAGGCTGGTCAGGTAGCACCTTCTCCCCGGCAGTACCAATCAAGGACCGGCAGCCTGAACTCACCGTTCACCCGGACGTGGTATCATCACGCATGGTGGCCGGCCCCCCTATACGTTAAGCAAAAAGCCATCCATGACCTGGATGCTCCTGCGGGGGCAGGAGATGATGCCGTGGCGCCGCATTGCCTCAAGTACCGCATGACGTCATCGCGTGGCTGCGCGTCCGGAAACCAGTTTGGAAAAGATTTTTTGGCGTATCGCGTTTCAAGCTCATTCCGGCAGCGTGCCAGAATAGCCGTTCGGAGCGCAGTATGGTTCATCGTTACTTCCTTTCTGACTTAACAAGAAGGGCAGGCAGGTATGTTTGCCCCCGTGAAGCGTTCAGTCTGCGGAAAGTACTTCAGCCTGATGAAACGATTTTTCTTTTGTACGGGACAGAGGCCGCGTAGTGTCCATGCGGCGTTACGGGGGACGCGTCGGCGGCAATTAACCAGGATTGCGAACCGCAGGCAGGAGAAGCCGCGAGGATTCACCCTCATCCATCGAGAACCGCGCGCCGAGCTGGCGTGTGACGTCAAGCGCGAACACTCTTGTGTAAATGTGCATAGTACTTATTATGTTAAATATGGCGGGCATGTGCGCAACAGTTACTAGTTATTAGCATCATCTGTGCTTAATCCACTTTCTATCTATGCAGAAGTCTCAATCCATAAAATTGATGTCAAAGTAGGCTTTGATTCAATGCGAGACGGGGAAAGCGAAATCCTACTTTAGTTTGTGCGAACACCGAATAGCGTATCATTATGATTTTAATGAAAATAATTTAATAAACTTAATTCGTTTTTAGGTTTATAATTACGCTTGGTTGCTCTTTTGCTACCCAAGTTGATGAAATCCACTTAGGTATAAGGAGTTATAGCATACCTCTTATTGAAGTATGGCCTTAAGCTGGAGGGGCAAATGGCAAACGGAAAAATTCTAAGACAACTTTTTAAAGCTGGAACCGTCGGGGATCCAGATGCTTTTCGTAGAGCTTCAGAAGCAATTATTGAAGAAGAACGTCAGAAGCAACACCATTTATTAGCAAACGATCTAGAAAAAATTTTATATGGTGGCTCTAGCATTCGGAACAATAAAGACAGTAGACCATTGCTGACTTATGATATTCCTATAGATAAAGAACGTGGGTTACCACTCTTAGATGTTAGTCATCCCAATCGTTCACTTGACGAGATAATTCTGCCTGAAGCAAGTATTACAATGATTGAGGAATTACTTGAAGAACATCGACGAGTTGATGTATTACGTAGTTTTGGTATAAAACCATCTGGTAAGGTAATATTTTTTGGCCCCCCGGGTTGTGGTAAAACACTTGCTGCCGAAGTTATTGCTTTCGAATTAGACAAACCATTGGCCATTGTAAGACTTGATGTTTTAGTTTCTTCTTTTTTAGGTGAGACAGCTGCAAATCTTAGGAAGATTTTTGATTTCATAGCAACCAATAACTTTGTGGTTTTATTTGATGAGTTTGATGCTATAGGTAAAGAAAGAAATGACAATTCTGAGCATGGTGAGTTACGTCGCGTAGTTAATGCCGTTCTTCAAATGATGGATTCATATGATGGTTCGAGTTTAATTCTTGCCGCTACCAATCATGAAAATATCCTTGACTCCGCTATATGGCGTCGTTTCGACGATTCGATAGAATTTCCACTGCCAGATAAACAAATTCTGAATTCCCTTTTAAAGCTTAAACTTCGAGGCGTTAGACGCCAGTTTGAAACTGACGATGCCGAATTGTTAGATTCTTTAGAAGGAAAAAGCGGTTCAGATATAGAAAGAGTTGTGCGTCGTGCTGTTAAGAGAATGATATTAAAAGGACAAGAGTTTTTGACAATTAAAGAAATTCGCAGCGCCTTAAAAAGAGAGAATTCACGTAATATTTAAATAAATTCAAGGATGACATAAGTGGCAACATACAATCATCTTAGCTATTTTAGAGAAGAAAAATATAATCGACGTCGTTCTAAAACCCCACCACGCTTCGCTAAACAAGATGACTTAGTTGGCCATGGACAAAAGCTTAATGCTTATTTTGCGAAGGCAGTATCGGTTGCAAAACAACAGGTCAAGTCATCGTCTGACTCCCCATACGTTTTAAAGCTGAAATATGATGGCGCCATGACTTTTGATAATTTGAAAGCTCACGGCTTGGAATTTATAAGCCAAGAAAGTAATCAAATTTGCATCGTCTTTGCTACAGAAGAAGGATTAGCTACCTTCCAAGATCATATTGCAAAACTAGGTTTTTCAGAAAAATCATTTAGTTATAAACAGATCTTAGAAGCAATTGAAACGATTGAGAATTGGAGCAATGAAGATCGTAAATGTTGGGCAATCAAAAACTATGGCATACCTACTGAAGATTTTATCCAACTTGACGTTGAGCTATGGCCGATTGATGTAATTAACCACCCATCAAGATTAAAATTATGTGGTAATTTTGAAAAATGGTTAAAATCTAACAATATTAAAAAGATTGACAGAATAAATCTTGATGGTTTGTTGATGTATCGGATAGAAATTAATGCTGGTCAAGTTGATTTAATTCTAAATCATTGTGACGTCAGATACGTTGATCTTCTCCCAGCCACTGGAATCAACTTTCCTCAATTGAATAGAGACATTGCTGATCTTCCTGATTACATACCTTCACCGCCCCCTCTCTCCTCTAAAATTTGTATTTTGGATAGCGGGATTAATACCAACCATCCATTATTGAGATCTTCAATTGCTGAAAGCCGATCATTTATTGATGGAGAAGATGAGTTCGATGATGTTGGTCATGGGACTGCAGTTGCGGGAATAGCTTTATATGGTGATGTTGAAAACTGTGATTCTAGTAACTACTGGAATCCTGAAGTTTGGATATACAATGGAAAAATAATGCGTAAATGTCCATCTACCGGTAATGCAATTTATGATTCCGGTACATTGGAAAAAACATTAAGTAATGCAGTAGAATATTTCTATGAACAAGGGTGTAGAATATTTAATTTGTCGATTGGGAATTTAAACTCGCCATATGATGGTAAGCATGTTAAAGGATTGGCATACATAATAGATGTTCTTGCAAGAAAATATAATGTTCTTTTTGTTATATCAACTGGTAACTTTCATGGTTCAGATGACCCTGCTGTTCCAACAGAAAGTTGGCGAGATGAATACCCTGATTATTTACTTAATCAAGCAAGCACACTGATTGATCCTGCACCTGCTCTTAATGCTTTAACTGTTGGGAGTATCGCCAGGCATAATGCAACTTTTGATAGTCAACGTTATTCTGAAATACATTAGTTATCTCCCGCCTCAGAGAATCAGCCATCACCGTTTACACGGCATGGTCCATCAGTTAAAGGTGCATTAAAACCAGAGCTAGTAGCAGCAGGTGGGAATCTTGCGAGTCCAATGCGACAAGAAGGTAATCAATGGAAATCTGATATGAGAGGTTTGGGAGTATTAACTTTTAATAATAAATTCCAAGGTAACACTCTCTTTAAAGAAACATGTGGAACAAGTTTTTCCGCACCTTATATTTCCCATTTGGCTGGTAGACTTCTTAATATTTATCCAGATGCTTCAGCAAATACTTTAAGAGCACTATTAGTTAACCATTCTTTCATGTGTAATGAGATTTCTGAAACATTTTCAGAAGCTATGAAAACTGCTTATAAGAAAAATAAAGAGACTTATAATAGAGAAATTGCTCGTGATGTGGCTGGCTATGGTTGCGTTAGTGAAAGTGATTTATTCAAATCATCTGACCATTGCGTTGTTTTAATGAGTGAGGAGGTTATTGAAAATGATTCCTGTCAATTCTTTGAGCTCCCTTTACCTTCAGGTTTTTTACGTTCTAAACGTTCATCCAGAGAGTTGACTATAACATTAGCACATTCACCGGCTGTACGTACAACACGTATTGATTATACCGCTACTCAGATTTATTACAGATTAGTTAAAGGATTGTCCCTGGAAGAGGTTCAGAAGTCGTTTGATTATAAAAATCAAAAGGAAGAAAAATCAAGAAACGATGACAGCACTACTAATCGAGAAATTTCTGCTCAGCTTCGAAGTAAAGGTACGGTTCAAAGTTCTAGATGGAAGTTTAAACAATTGAATCCTAAGTATAAGTGGTTTGTGGTAGTTACCAGACAGGACAGAGAGTGGACTCATCAAGACGTCAAAGAAAATGAAAAATATTCTCTAATTATAACTGTGTCTGATAGAGAAAACGAACATGCCCAATTGTTTACAGAAATTAAGAATATAGTGAAACAGAAAGTTAAAATTCGAGAAGAAATACGTCATAAAATTTGACATTCATCCGCCTCACTTAATAATTTTCATCATTAAGTGAGGCTTTCATTGAACTAAAAGTTAAAATAATCTTTTATCTTTCAAATTAAAGTATAATCTAATTAAACATCAAATAGTTTAAAAGTAGTGGTACCCCATATTTTATTTTTATTAACGACTGATTTCCAATAAAGTTCTGATTTTTCTCATTTCGCTTACATTATTTAAGAAATATTTTTTTATAAATTATTAACTGGTTAGATATTTTTATTCGAGAGGAAAAAATTTCGGAGATTCGTAGCTTTATATAATCGGTATTTAAGGACTGAAAGGTCTCGTACCGGTCTACTGTTCAGTTGTTTTGCTAAAATTTTAACCTTATATAATTATCATTATATAAGGCCAGACAGGATCCCAGAAACCCTGTATCATGCGGATCCAAACCGGACCCTGACCTTTGTGGCAGTTTATACAGGCGGTAATCGGGCATGAAAGCGACTGAAAAAAGGCAGCGCTACGTGAAATCTGGCGGGTAGCCACCCTGCTGTTTCCTCAGAATTCACGTAGCGTCGCCGGAGCGTATATGGGGGAAAACTGAACATGATGAACGATCTCTCCGTTTTTACCGGCCTAATCCCCGGAGCGGTGCCGGATGATGACCTGACCGAAAGGCTGGCAGCTTTTGTCCGTCACCGCGAGGCGTTTTCGCCCAACACTTGGCGACAGCTGCTGAGCGTCATGCGGATCTGCTGGCGCTGGTCGCAGGCAAACCGGCGCTCGTTCCTTCCCATGTCGCCAGAGGATCTGCAGGACTATCTCTTTCATCTACAGGCAATCGGCCGATCGACGTCAACTGTTTCGGTGCACGCTGCGCTTATTTCAATGTTACACCGTAACGCGGGGTTGGTCCCTCCGACGGTATCACCTGACGTGGTGCGCGCCAGAAAGAAAATTAACCGCACCGCCATCATGTCCGGCGAACGTACGGGACAGGCCGTGCCCTTCTGCCGTCCGGAACTCGACCGTCTGGATGAGCTATGGCAGCATTCGCCCCGTTTGCAGCACCTGCGTGATCTGGCTTTCGTCCACGTGGCATACGGCACCCTGCTGCGGATGAGCGAGCTGTCACGCCTGCGGGTGCGCGACGTCACGCGCGCGGCCGACGGCCGCGTTATTCTCGACGTGGGGTGGACCAAAACCATTCTGCATTCCGGCGGCATCGTCAAAGCGCTGAGCGCGCGCTCTTCAGAACGGCTGATGGAGTGGATCCACGCGGCGGGGCTGGCGGACGAGCCTGAGGCGGTGCTGTTCTGCCCCGTTCACCGGTCAAATAAGGTGACCGTCGTTCCGATCGCGCCCATGAGTGCGCCCAGTCTGGAAGACATCTGGCACCGGGCAAGTCGGCAGACTGGCCAGACGTCCCGCGCGGAAACCAATAAAGGGCGTTACGCCAGCTGGAGTGGACATAGCGCGCGCGTCGGTGCCGCGCAGGATATGGCCAGAAAAGGCGTATCCATTGCGCAGATCATGCAGGAAGGTACGTGGACGCAGACCCAGACGGTGATGCGGTATATCCGCATGGTCGAGGCGCATAAAGGGGCCATGGTCACGCTGATGGAAGATGAGGATTAGTCTGGCCTGCTGCGCGCCTGCTAAAAAATACCCTCGTATGGACGCCTCCCGTTGAAAGGACACATTGATTATTAAAATATTTTTGCCTGAGGTCGGATCCCCGCTCCTCCCGGCCTTTTCAGGCTCAATCCCACCGGCGACTACTGGCCATGAGCAGACAGGAAATTAAGTTAAAAATAACCATACGTTGTAAGTGATCATTATCCATTCACAGCATGCATTCCGTTAATAGGTTAATAAATGAGTAAGATGCAGAAGACAGTCCGGATGGAGGGTGCCAGGCTTATGAGTCAGAAAATAACACCGGCACCGCACGATGGAACGTTCTCGGCGTTCCGACGCGCCCGCAAACCAAGCGTCATGTTAGCGGATTGCTCATATCGTCAAAGTTTCGCGCCAGTAGCGATCCCGGTACATTCCGGCCAGAGGCCGGCCGTTTTGCTGTTGATGATCTGCGCGGCTGTTACGGCCTAAGACTACCGGGCGTGAAGGTCATATTTCCGTGATCACTGAGCATTCTTCCACACCCGCCCGGCATGTGGCGCTACGACGGATGCGTTACCCGCCAGAGATACCTCACACTTCCCGGCTGAACGTTCATCATATCTTATCCCTCCTTATCCGGCAGGCATGAAAAAGCCCGCAAACGCGGGCTGACTGAATATCACGATTTATCGCCGTAGTGATAACGTGCTGCATAGATAATAATCTCTCCGTTCTGGATTGAGTAGACCAGCCGGTGGCTTTGATCGATGCGTCGCGAATAGAGCGCCGGACCTTTGTGATGCCGTAACCGTTCAGGTTTTCCAATGCCAGTCAGCGGATCGGCCTCAATGCTGTGAAGCAATTGCCGCACGCGTTCAAACTTCTTTTTGTCTGTATCGCGCCAGTAATTGAGATCGTCAGCGCCATTTTTAGTGAACTTAATATTCCACTTCAACAAACTCGCCGCGCTCCGCCTGTTTCATTGACTCATTAATATGCGCAGCGTTCGCCGGGTTGCTGAACAGATACACCGTTTCTATCAGTGCCTCATACTCTTCCGCATCGACTATCACAACATCAGGTGCGTCGCGGCGCATAATGCGCACAGGCTCGGCGTTGTCGGTGACCCGCTTCATCGTATCTGCGAAATGTTTGCGGGCATCGGTAAAATTGATTGAATGCATGTTATTAACTCCCATCAGTTGGTGACCATTATGAAACATGTACTCAAATAAGTACAATTTTAAAATTTTCCCGATTTCTTATCAGGACGACATCCTTGCAATGGAATGATTAAGAAGGGAAGCTAGGACATCTGATCCTCAAAATTCGTTTGACATCAATTAAGTCTGTCGGTCCTCAGCTGGGAATGCATATGCCTGTCGTGCTACGCAGCCATAATCGCTGCAGCCTTTCTGAGCGTGGTGCCGGTTGAGAAGCGCTCAGGCACGTCGGTACGCAGTCGCCTCCCGCATGTCGGAAATAGGTCCGTGATCTTGGCCTGCTCCCCTTTAGCCAATGTAAGGCTGACGTTAATAACGCCCGCTATTGGCACAAAGCGGCCCGTTTTACCCTTCGGGTTTACGAGATAACCTCTTAAGAGCCCCTTTAATTTTCTCTGCGTCATGTTCAACGATGGCTCTCTCATCAGGTGTGAGCGGAACTTCTTCAAGTCTGTAATTAATTCACTATCATTGATATCACTTTTGCTAGAAAACGCGATACCGTGAGCAATATTTCTTTCTCATGTACAATAAGTTCATGTATTTTCGAAAATTATTGCCTTGTCATTTTTGATGTGTACAATCAACATAAAAATTGACAACGGAACGGTTAAATGAAAAGTCATTATGGTGGCGTGGACGAGACCGCGCGCAGAGCAAGCGCAATGTTGCGCAGTATGAGCGACGATATATCTCTCAGAAGAAATGAGTTTGGCCTGGATCAGTACTACCAGACATTCACACGCAACTCTGTGGCCAATCTTCCTAAACTCAGCCGGCGTGCAGTTGAGCAGGCGATCGATGAAATGGAAGCGCAGGGGCATATCTTCGGCAGAAAAGACGCCGGTAATACCCGGCACTATGCGCTGACAATCAAAGACGTTGTTGATATTTACGCTCACCGCAAAGTGCCTAAATACCGTGATTTGCACGTCGGGGAAGGTCCTTTTGTAATCTTTGTTGTGAATCTGAAGGGCGGTGTTTCGAAAACCGTGAGTACGGTGACGCTTGCACATGGTTTACGTGTTCATCAGGACCTTCTACAGCATGATCTTCGTGTCCTTGTGGTTGATCTTGATCCCCAGGCCTCCAGCACCATGTTTCTCAGCCAGAAAAACAGCATTGGCTCCATAATGGAGACGGCTGCACAGGCAATGCTTAACGATCTTGACGCTGAGCAGCTCCGTGAAGATATTATCAAACCTACAATCATTCCTGGTGTGGATGTGATCCCTGCCTCCATAGATGATGGTTTCATTGCCAGTCAGTGGAATGAGCTCGTCAGAGAACACCTGCCGGACAAGTTACCCTCAGAGGTTCTGCGCCGCACTATCATTGACCGTGTTGGCGGGGATTATGATTTTATCTTTATTGATACCGGTCCTCACCTTGATGCCTTCATGCTGAATGCTCTCGCGGCAAGCGATTTACTGCTCACACCCACGCCTCCGGCACAGGTGGATTTTCACTCAACTCTGAAATATCTCACCCGACTGCCTGAAATGATTGAGCAGCTTGAGGAAGAGGGAATTACACCGCGTATAAAAGGGAATATCGGCTTTATGTCGAAAATGACCTCAAAACGTGACCATGAGATGACGCATGGTCTGGCTCGCGATGTCTTTACGTCTTACATTCTTGATGCGGCACTGCCCCGGCTGGATGGCTTTGAACGTTGTGGAGAGAGCTTTGATACCATCATCAGCGCCGATCCCGGTTCTTATCCGGGTAGTGCTGATGCGCTAAAAAAGGCAAAGCGGGAAGCAGAACGTTTTACTCAGGCTGTATTTAAAAGGATCGAGTTCATCAGGGGTGTGAAATGAAGAAAGAAATGGTGAAACTGGGCCGGCAGCTGGGTAACTCAAGTTTTTCGAAAATGATGAGTGAGTCTGACAGCGAGCGAGTCTTCACCCTGAAGTCTGGCGCTCAGGCCCGTTTTGTTCTGACAAAGTTTTTGCATGATGATATTGAAGCACAGACTTTTATAGACGCAGCCGTTAATGGTCGTGACCAGGTCTTTTTGACGCAGGAATCGGTCAGTGATATTTCCCGGACCATCAGACTGCAGCAATTCTTTCCCGCTATTGGCCGGGAGGTAGACGGGCGTACAGAGATTCTCGATGGTTCACGCCGTCGTGCGGCCTGCCTTTACAACGAGACTGCCTTTGAAGTGCTGGTGACGCGTGATGCGTTGTCTCTCTCTGATGCCAGACAGCTGGCCGCTGACATTCAGACTGCCAGAGAGCATACGCTTCGTGAACTCGGTAAACGATTAAAGCTGATGTATCCTGCGGATATGAATCAGTCAGATATTGCCGCCGCAGAAGGACTTTCTGCGGCCAAGGTCACCCGGGCGTTTCAGGCGGCTGCAGTTCCTGAAGAGATCATTGCAGTTTTTCCTTCGGTCAGTGAACTCTCCATCAGTGACTATCAGATTCTGCTTGAGGTGACTGAGAGAGCCCGGACGAGAGGCATCAGCACGGAGGAGTTAACTGGCCACGTCCGTGCACGTATCGAAAGTGACGCGCATTACGACAGGGGTGATCCCACCTATAAGGCAAAGATAATCAGTTATTTTCGCGCTGAAAGCGCAGAACCCAAAAAAGGATCGGCCAGCAAAAAAGTCGTGACTGAAAAACTGGCTGAATTTGCTGATAAAAAGCAGTTTGCCAGAAAGAAAACGGATTCGGATAAACGGGTAGTTACTTACGAATTCTCGCGCCTTTCTGCAGCATGTCAGGCTGAACTTGATGCCGCGGTCAGAAGCGTCATTGAGCGTATGGTTGTGAAGGCAAAAGGCGCATAACTTAGTGCCAGTTGCGGGAAATTCAGAAGGGATTCCCCGCAAAAAAAACCTTTAAACCTATGTTTTTAAAATAAAAACCATAAAAATTTCAGTCTGAAATTCCCGGAAGCAAACGTTCTTTAATTATCTGCATATTACAGAGCCAAGTCTGGCTAAAGCAACACAGACCTTAAACTGATCAATGTTAAGCATGAAGAAAGAACGAGTGCTTATCGGATTAAAATTCAATTTAGTTTAAAAATGCAGTTCTCAGTGAGGCTGAACAGGAGAGAGGCTTTATCTGACTCACGTTTCTCCCTTCATATAATCTTCAATCAGTACACCCCTTATTCTGAGCCGGACTCTGCTGTTCATCTCAAAATTTTAATCCCTGTATTGCGACGTTACATCAGATTTTGAACCCTTAACAGACAGCGGGCATATCGGTTATTCATAATAATAGAAGCTGTAGATACAGCCGGGGCACGGGAAGTCAATATGAGAGAAAACTCGCTGGCTGATCGTATCATTGCATTATGATTAACCGGCCAGAAATGCTGGGCCTGACGGGGACGCCAAGGCATTATTATGCTATCTGAACACGCAACAGCTGCGAATACTACAGTACTGCCGGGTGTGATCAGCGAAGCCGTTATACAGTCTGCAATCGAGCGCGTCAGCAGAAAATGGCGCAGCAGGAGCTACATATTGTATGTATATCAGCTGGTAGTACCACTACATGCAACTTTATCCACAGAAACGGTGGGTAAGTTAGGGATAATTGTCGGAAATAGACAGAATTTACTTAATATGCTTTTCAGGGGCTTGTATAAAAAGGCCACCAGGGATAAGGGCTTCAACGATAGGTAAATGGCCCTGCCGGCCTTGACCGGCAGGGGAGCTGTTAACGCATAAATTCAAACAAAAAGATAATCACGCTGAGGGCAACACGAATTGCCTTGAGTGTAGTGATCAACACTTCCATAACGTCCTCCATTCATTCAGGGACATCAAGGACATTGCATGGTTCAGCCAGCCTAGAATTTTCCGCTGCGCTTTTTTCCGTGCTGTTCGTTTTACAGTGTACAGACAAAACATTCGGTGAAGTCTGTGGAATGATGAAAGCGATGCCACGCTTATCAATGAGCACTGGGCGGTTACGGTTTTCTGGTGTCATGCCGTGCAAGAAAATCGGGCTGCAGCAGAGGCGCCGCGTGGTCATCAGCAATCAGCTGCGGGCGCGTATTCCAGCGTTCCTCGATATAATTGCAAAAATCAGTGAAAATCCTGGTGTGTCGGGGGCGCTGACGCCAGATAAGCCAGACCGGGAGGTCAGGTATATTCCATTCCGGCAGAATGATTTCAATTTGTCCACGCCCCATATAACCGGAAGCCAGCCAGCCGGGCGTGGCGACGCTGATCCCGCACCCCTGAATCGCCAGGTTCAACATAGCGAACAGGTTGTTTGATGAGATGCCTGTTTCAGCATCCCGCTCCAGCGCATAGGACTCTTCTCCCCTGAAAAACAGGAGCGGACCTGCAAGGCCGTGATGGTGCATCCCCAGAAGCTGATGATTTTCCAGGTCGCGCGGATGAGAAATGACCGGATGCTGCTGAAGATAACGGGGACTGGCACACAGCACAAGCTTCAGGGGAGACAGCTTTCTGTGCACCAGGTCTTCACTTTCAATCCTGCCACTGCGCAATACCAGGTCATCCAGTTCGGGGGATTCCCGGCTAAGATCGCTGCGTTCACGCGCGTCGAGGAACACCTTCACTTTCGGATGCATCTGCGCATAATCGAAGACCCATTCATTGGCCAGAAACTCACACACGATGGCGGGTGCCGTCAGACGGATATGTCCCTTTATTTCATTGTCCGGATTACGGATGTCCTCAAGCAGCGAATAAAAGGACTCAGTGATCTCCCTTGCACGGTTTAGCGTTGTCAGGCCCGTTTCGGTCAGGTTCATTCCCTGCGACGTCCGGCTAAACAGTATCGCACCCAGATAATTCTCCAAGCGACCGACGGCCTTGCTGACGGCTGCGGTACTTATATTCAACTGCCGGGCAGCCTCTGAAATGCTCCCGGATTCTGCTGTGCGGATGAAGATAAGCCAGTCCCGCATACCACGGTTATTATCCTTATCCATCATGGATCCTTAGTCAGTGTGTGCAAAAAGCAGAGCTGATGTGTTTTTCAACACCTCTGTCAGGGGGGGATTATGGGAATACAGGATAGTTTAAATGAGAACACTTTGTTATCAAGCCCTGACGCCGGCGGTGAGCCGCCTTGTGAAAACACTGAGCAAAGGAGTTGTCCGTTAAGAATGATTACCTGGGGTATAGCCAACGGGTATTCATACCGTGGACACGAAGTATAGCCCCCCTTCCTGCTCTGTACGCTTGAACCTTTCCTGAAAGTTAACGACGGGTTAACCCCTGATGGGTTTTCTCAGCCCCTTCCCGTCACTATGATTCGCGTCCTGAATTAAGACCTCAGTTGACAGGCCGCCGCGTTTATCCCTTTCAGGCAGACGGCACCTGTATTTTGTCTGACGGCGTAAATATAACGGGACCATCGCATGAACCATTCAATAATCACTAAAACCCTGCTGGCCGGGGTTTTGCTTACCCAGTGCCTCTCTGCAACAGCGGCGGTACTCCAGCCAGCAACGAGCTCTAACACTTTCCGCGTAACACTTGGATCCACACGGGTTATCTACCCGGAAGGGGCGCCTGGGGCGCAGCTGTCGGTGTCAAACCCGCAGGACCGCCCCATGCTGGTCCAGTCCACGGTGACCGGCGAGGACAAGAAAACGCCGGCTCCCTTCCTGGTCACGCCGCCGCTGTTCCGCCTTGAAGCAAACCAGCAGAGCCGGCTGCGTATTATCCGCACCGGAGGCAGCCTTTCGCCGACGCGGGAGAGCCTGTACTGGTTGTGCGTGAAAGCGCTGCCGCCGTCGGGCGACGCGTCTGGTCAGTCAGCCGGTGTGTCGATGACAGTGAACATGGCCATCAGCATGTGTGACAAGCTGATTTTCAGGCCGTCCGGCCTGAAGGGCAGTCCGGAAGATTCGGCCGGCGCGCTCACCTGGACGCGCATGGGTAAGGAGTTAAGGGTCAGCAATCCGACGCCATTTTACATGAACCTGAAGGCGGTGAACGTGGGGGGGAAAGAGGTCGGTAACCTGACCTATGTCCCGCCGCAGGGAAGCGTGACACTGCCGCTGCCTGCAGACTCGGGCCCGGACGTGAAGTGGAGCGTCATCAACGACCAGGGGGGCGAGAGCCGACAGTTTGAGACCACAGCTGACTGATTTATCCGATTTAACGCGAAGAGCCGGAGGGACGTGTGCGTCGTACAGCTTTCATCACGGCCGTGCCGGTAGTGTGCTTTACCTCCGGCGCGCCTGCGCAGCAGTATCACTTTGACGCCTCGCTGCTCGGCGGCGCGGCGAAAAACGCGGACCTGTCTCTGTTTGAGCAGGGGCTTCAGCAGCCGGGCACCTACCGGATGGACGTTCTGCTTAACGGCGAACAGGTTGACAGCCAGGACATCACGCTGCGACTGGTAAAAGCGCCGTCGGGAGAAAGTCTGCAGCCTTGCCTGAGCGTTGCACAGCTGCTGCGCTGGGGAGTCAATACGGCGGCCTGGCCTGCGCTGGCCGAAGGCGGAAAAGCGTGCGCCCGCCTGTCGGCCATACCGCAGTCGCAGTTGACGGCGGACGTGGCGGCATTGCAGCTGAGACTGAACATTCCGCAGGCCGCCCTGCGTCCGCACTACGGCGGTCTTGCGCCGGAGGCGCTCTGGGACAACGGCATCACCGCCTTCAGAATGAACTACAGCGCCGCCACATCACGCACGGACGGCCAGCCCGGCGGCCCGGCGGAGACATCGTGGGCACAGTTGCAGCCGGGCATCAATGCCGGCCCGTGGCGCGTGCGCAGCAGCCTGAGCTGGCAGAGTGGCGGACGCTGGCAGCGGGCTTACGCCTGGGCAGAGCGCGGGTTCGTGAAGATAAAGAGCCGCCTGACGCTCGGTGAGCGCACCACCTCCGGCGACGTTTTTGACGGCGTGCCGTTCACCGGCGCCATGCTTGCCACCGACGAAGCCATGATACCTGCGGGGGAGCGCGGCTACACGCCGGCGGTGAGGGGCGTGGCGCGCACCCGGGCCAGGATTGAGATACGCCAGCATGGCTATCTGCTCAGGATGCTGCAGGTCGCGCCCGGGCCTTTCAGTATTGAGGATTTGCCTGCGGGGCAGGGCGGAGACGACCTGCAGGTCACGGTGTATGAGGCGGAGGGGCATAACCAGTTCTTTACGGTTCCGTGGCAGACTCCGGCCGTGGCGCTGCACGAAGGATACCTCAGGTACAGCATGGTCGCGGGCCGCTACCGCCCGTCTGAGGTGGGGGTTGCCCGGACACCGTTCGCACAGGTCACCCTGATGTACGGGCTGCCCCGCGGACTGACTCTTTATGGCGGACTGCAGGAGGCAGCAGACTACAGCGGGGCATCACTGGGGCTCGGAAGCTCGCTGGGCCGCTGGGGTGCCGTCTCGTCTGACGCCACGGCGGCCCGTGCCCGCACCCCGTATGACGGGGCACGGGCGGGAGCTGCCTGGCGGGTGCGATACAGCAGCCAGTTGGGTGGCACGGGAACGGGCCTTGCCCTGTCGAGCGTGCAGTATGCCTCACCCGGCTACCTGTCCATGACTGATACCCTGGATCGCTGGCGGCGCACTGACCGCCCGGCGGGATACGCAGGGCGGTCAGTGCGCGGTCGCAGCACGCTGCAGGTGAGCCAGTCGCTGGGCGCGGCGGGCGGGCTGGGTCTGAACGTCACCCGCACGGACTGGCGGGGCGGCAGCGGACCAGACTACGGTTACGGCGCCAGCTGGAGCGCGTCGCTGCACGGCGCATCCGTGTCGCTCAGTTGGCAGCAGAGCCGTACCGGGCTCGGCTGCCGGGACGGTCTGCTGAGCCTGTGGCTGAGCGTGCCGCTCGGACAGAGCACCCGCGCCAGCTGGAGCCTGACGGCCCCGACTCAGGGTGCACAGGCGCAGGAAGTGGCGCTGAGCGGCCGAGCGGTGAACGACCGGCTGGACTGGAGCATGCGGGAAAGCTACCGCCCCGGCAGCGGGTCAGACCCGACGGGTGGCAGTCTGCATGCGGGGTGGGCCGGCACCTACGGGACGGCCAGTGCTGGCTACAGCTACAGCGCGTCGGGCCGACAGGCCGACGTCAGCGTGGCGGGCGGCGTGATTGCTCACCGGCACGGGGTGACGTTCAGCCAGCCGCTGGCCGACACGGTTGCGCTGGTGAGTGCCCCCGGCGCCGCTGGCGTGGGCGTGGGTGGGTGGCCGGGCGTCAGTACGGACTGGCGAGGCTACACCTCCGTGTCCGGGCTGGCCGACTATCAGGACAACTTGGTGAGCCTGGACACCACCACTCTGCAGGATGATGCGGATGTGCCGCAGACCGATGTGAGAGTGGTGCCGGCCGCCGGTGCGGTCGTGATGGCGGCCTTCCGTACGCGGTCCGGCGCCCGGGCGCTGGTCACGCTTCGGCACCCGAACGGTACACCCGTGCCGTTCGGGGCGCAGGTGAGCGTGTCGGGACAGGCCGGCAGCGCGGGTCTCGCGGACGGCAGCGGGCAGGCCTTTCTTACCGGCCTGCCGCCTGCGGGTCATCTGATGGTGCGCGCGGACAACGAGAGCTGTCAGGCGGACTACCGGCTGCCCGGAGAAAAGGGCCCGGCCGGCCTTTACACCTTCAGCGCGGTCTGTCGCCGGGCTGCACAACACGGAGAAGAACATGAATAACGCAACCGCCAGTGCCCGGCGCTGGCATTTTGCCCTGACGGGGCTGCTGCTGACAGTGGCGGGAGCCGCTCAGGCCGGCCCTGTGCTTCAGCTGACCGCCACTCCCGGCCTGCAGGCCGGGCCGGTCAGGGACGGCACGCTGCTGATGCGGGGCCGCGTCAGCAGCGACGAGCCGCATAGCGGCTTCCGGCTGTGGTGCGCAGCGGATTCGGCGGGCGGCAGCTCAGCCCGATGTGTCCTGACCGGGCAGCGGCATGCCGGGAACACCCTGCGGGTGCGCCTGAGTGGAGAGGGATGGCAGCCGATACCGCCGCCGGAAGGCGGAATGATGACGTTTAACGCGGAGCGCAGCGTTGCGTTCCGCATTGAGGCCGACGGCGATCAGAACGCCGCCGCTGATACGTGGGCCGTGGCGCTGAGCGCAGCCACAACAGACTGAGGCCGGCAACACTGCCGGCATGGAAATATTTAACCATAGAGGAAAACACCATGAAATTACGTTTACTTACCGCCCTTGTAGCCTCCTGCTGCATCAGCCAGATGGCCGTAGCTGATGATCTGACGACGGGCAGCATCACCAATAAAACTACCGCTACTGCCACCTTGACGATAAGCCAGCCTATAACGCTGGAAAACGTCCTGACCCCTGTGTCAGGGCTGAAAACGGGTGGGACTGATTCTACAATTGCCCGTGGGGTATTGAAGATAAAGGATAGCGGCGTAAGTGGGAGGCTGGCGGTAATGACAGTACCTAATAGAGGTGTCTCTTTCGTATCGTATGCAGTAGGTCATGAAAATGATGATAAATACAAATTGTCTTATAGCTTATCGTTACCGTTAGAAACCAAATTTAAGATGTTTAACGATTCAGATGGGGCTTACGCTGTTACTGACGAAAGCGTCAGTCAAATTGCTTATAGCATTCTCCGTCTCGATAAAGCACTACCTCTCGCGGGCAACTACATCATCAGCGCTACGGGTGCTGTATACAATCCGTAAAGTCCACTTAACCTTTTAAAGGCTGTCAGGGGGCGTCACCGTACGGCCCCTGACGGCATTATGTGAGAAAAAAATGATAATGATGAGGAAAACCGCGGATACCGGACGAACAGTGCGCACGTTCATTCTTCCGGACCTGGCCGCCAGGCTGGGCCGGTACGGCTTCAATGAATGCAACACGCGGCGGGCTTTTATAATCTGCATCTGCGGCGACACCCCAGGTACCGCGGAGCTAAGCTACATCCGGCCTAAGTCAGGGAGTGCCTGTACAGCCGCCATGACGGCAGCGCCGGGTTTGCGAACCTGAGCGAGGTTGAAAGGTGGGCGGGTGCAGCATGCAGGACGACTGACTGCTAGGTCGCTGAAGCTAAAAATTAAAGCACGGCCAGTCACGGAAGCCGGTCATGAATCCACTGGACAGGCTGCGCGATCTGATGCCCGGGAAAGCCGGCATTACCCGGCCTTAAACGTCAATACGGTCTGGATATAACGTTTACACTTTAAGCCGGTTAACTTTGCTTATCGTGATAAACTACGCACTAGAAGCCGCAATCAAAGAGCATATAATGTAATTTATGTTAAATTAGGTCAAAAATCGCTAAAAATCATCCGGATGGCTACCTGCAGGAGTAGCGGATTCGGCCCCTATTGATACAGACGGTTTTCTGCCTGTGGTAACATACGGCGGTTATTTTTCAGAGCCGGAACTGAAGAAGAAAAAAAACCGCACGCCAACTCCTCACGATGCCACGTTCCGGCAGTTCCTGACACACCCGGATGTCGCCCGTGATTTCATGGAACTCCACCTGCCCGCAAAGCTGCGTGCTATCTGTGACCTCAGTACGCTGAAGCTGGAATCCGGTTCATTTGTTGAAGACGACCTCCGGCAATATTTCAGCGACGTGCTCTACAGCCTGAAGACCACTGCAGGCGATGGATACATACATGTCCTGGTCGAGCATCAGTCTACTCCTGACAGGCATATGGCGTTCAGGCTTATGCGATATGCTGTTGCCGCTATGCAGCGGCACCTTGAGGCGGGCCATAAACAGCTGCCGCTGGTGATACCGGTGCTGTTCTATACCGGCAGGCGCAGCCCTTATCCATACTCAACGCGATGGCTTGATGAGTTCGATGACCCGGCGCTGGCGGAAAACCTCTACGGCAGCGCCTTTCCGCTGGTGGATGTCACGGTCATTCCGGATGATGAAATCGCGGACCATCGCAGTATGGCTGCCCTGACTCTGCTGCAGAAGCATATTCATCAGCGGGACCTGGCTGAACTGGTCGACATGCTTGCCCCCATTCTGCTGGCCGGATATCTGTCTTCAACCCAGGTAATATCGCTGGTACACTATATTTTACAGGCAGGCGAAACGTCAACGCCGGAGCCTTTTTACGCGAACTGGCACAGCGTGCGCCGCAATACGGAGACGCACTCATAACCATCGTACAGCAGCTTAAGCAAAAGGGCATCGAGAAAGGTATCCAGCTGGGTGTACAGCGTGGCATTGAAAAAGGCCGAAACGAAGGCAAACTCGAAGTTGCGCGTACCATGATGTAGAACGGCCTCGATCGCAGTACCGTCATGACAATGATCGGCCTGACGGAAGAAGAGCTGGCACAAAACCGCTTCTGACTAATTCAGTAGTTTTCCGGCCGTCAGGCTCAAGCCCCACGTGTCTGGTAAGCCGCCCCATCAGCGGCGTGACCTGCTGGCCCTCGTCGTCAAATGCAGTATCCGGGCTGGTCCGGGACAGATATATTCCGTTTACGCCAGCGTTCAGGGTTGTGGCATGCTTTCCCGACTACTCCCGGTCGCTTAGTAGCCGGTACGCCCAGCACATATATTTCGCCGTCTCCAGGGCATATGTCAGCCGTCAGCCGTCAGCCGTCAGCCGTCAGCCGGAACAGACCATTCTGCTGGAACAGCGCCATGCGTCTTTATCAGCTTATGCAGCACAGCAACGTTTTATACCTTCGTGCCTATTAAATCTCGCGGCTAATCGCTGGGGGGCATAATAATTCCTGATGCTGCGTTTTGCCTGATATCTCCTCTCTTTCATCAAGCGAAAGCGCTAACCGGTGCTGCTTTCTCACTGGGGGGCGATACCCACCCATCTAGTGGATAGTGGGCTTGATAGAAGAATGATATCTACCGAACATATCTGGCGAAATCATGCAGTGAATCACCTTGCTTATACCTATTCCAGATAATCGCTTTCTGTTTCTGTGTAATTAATACGCGTTCTTAGTTTCATGGCAACGTCCCACTTGATTAAGGATAACGTGGCATCGACCCGTTGAACAAACAGTCAATAGCGGACATAGGGACTCTGTGAAAATGTGGTGTAAAAGGCGCTATATCCGATCTGTTGCAGCAATTTCATTACAGCTTAAACTAAGGTTCCACAAAAGCAGTACATATCACGAATCATCATATTAGCGGCTTAAGCTAAGTCACCTCACATAGTGCCATAAATATCCGGGTACTCGATCAAATAGCTTACCTGCAGCCAGCTCCGCCTTACGGTGGTCATAAGCCTGCGTCATGGTGAATTCGTGAGCGGGGTTTCCAGTAAAGCAAAGGTGCTCATAAACTTTTTCCAGCGTCTCCGGCGTGCGACAGCGACGGAACTTCAACAGCCATTGATATCGGGTCATCAGAATTCCATTAAAAATGACAGGTTGTGCTAAGGATTTACCGCAGAAAAATAGTTGGCGGTATTTACGCTAACACTTGAATTTGTAAATTAATTAAATCAGATGTTTTCATGAGTCGGTATCCTGCGGCGCAGGATACTAAATTCAATTCTGCCACTCTCATAACTCTGTTTGTTTTCTAAAAACCATATAATAAATTCATTATTGTTTTTAACGCCAATTTTTCTCATTACTCTTCTTTTATAGTAGCTGACTGATTTCTTCGACATCCCCATCCATTCTGCTATTTGGTTCACCGACATGCCAGTCATGAAAAACCAAGTTACAGCGACTTCTTTTTCATTAAATTTCAGGAGGCGATTTGCGTTGTCCATAAATATCACATTAACTCCATTTCATTGCGTGCTATCTGTTGTCGTAAAAGTATGCTGGCGGATTCTAACTTCCAGGTAAAATTCACCTAAAGGTAAATAAGTTAATTCAGGACCTTAGTGAATAGGATGCTTTTTCGGCATCATTAATCAGGGTGTATTTTTTTTCACACTGTTGTATGAAATTTCGAGGTCATGTTATAGGTCGAAGAGTTAGAATGCACCTTTGTATTTCTCTTATAATGTTTAAACATCTTAAAAAAATAATTAATTTATTATTCGTTTAATTTTCAGTGAGTTAGGTAATTTTTATAAAAATTTTGTTGTTTTTTACAAGAGTTACCACCATAAGGAAATGTGTTATAATTGTTTTAGTTTCCCTATGGGTTGCTCATTTTATGCCTTTCCTTAATTGAATTTTATTCGCGTATTCACATATTCTTCGAGTATGTTTTTATTATGAAAGTGTAAGTATCCCAGCTTTAGTTTCACACACTTTTTGAGATTTCCGGTTTCTCAGCCATCAGCCGGTATTCTTCCGGTGTTAGGTTATTCAGGGATTCATGGGGCCGCTCACTGTTGTATTCATTCAGCCAGCGCTCTGTGATTTCCCGTGCTTCGTTCAGCGTTCTGAACAGGTAAAAATCCAGTATTTCTGTCCGGTACGTCCTGTTAAACCTCTCGATAAACGCGTTCTGTGTCGGCTTACCCGGCTTGATAAATTCCAGCATCACACCATGGTCTTCAGCCCATTGCGCCAGAGCCAGTGATATCAGTTCCGGGCCGTTATCTATCCGCATCTTCAGCGGATATCCGCGATTCGCCACTATCCTGTCCAGAACCCGCACCATTCGTTGCGCAGGAATATTCAGATCGATTTCTATCGCAAGGGCCTCGCGGTTAAAATCATCCACCACGTTGAAGGTCCGAAAACGCCGACCACAGACCAGCGCGTCGTGCATAAAATCGATAGACCAGCTCTGATTGAGTGCTTCCGGCGTTGCCAGCGGAGGCGGATTGCGCACCGGAAGACGTTACTTACCCTTGCGTCGAAAATTCAGTTTCAGCAGACAGTAAATCCGGTGTACGCGCTTGTGGTTCCAGACGAGCCCCTGCCTGCGCAGCACCTGAAAAAGCTTCTTAAAGCCGTAGCGGGGATAGCGCTCTGCCAACCCGGTCAGCACCTGGATCACCGCTTCATCACGCCGGGTATCGGGCTGGTAACAATACACCGTCCTGCTCAGCGATAACGTCCTGCATGCCTGACGTATGCTCATCGTAAACTGCGCGGTCAGATAGTTGACGAGCTCACGCTTTATCGCTGGTTTTAAAGCTTTTTTTCGATGACATCTTTCAGTACACGGCATTCAGGACTGAGATCGGCAAACATTTGTTTGAGACGGCGATTTTCGTCCTCAAGATCCTTCATCTTTTTGATATCAGAGGCTTCCATCCCGCCGTATTTTGCTTTCCAGTTGTAGTACGAGGCCTCAGATATTCCCGCTTCGCGGCAGACATCTTTGACGGTGCGTCCGGCTTCGACGGATTTCAGAACGGCGATGATTTGGTGCTCAGTGAATCGGGCTTTTCGCATCGTGATCTCCTCGAAGGACATAATCAGTATGTCGGAAGATCTCTAAAAGTGAATGGTCCGGTTAAGCGGGATACTTACACTTACACTTCTCAGCAACAGCGACTGGATGACGCTTAAAAAACAGATTGAGCAACACGAGCCGCGGATTATCAGCCTAGATGTGCCCACCTCATGGCAGGCGTTGTCAGAGAAAGCCCCTTCGCAGGCTGATCCGATCACACGTGCCGTGATAATCGTCATCGATAACATGCTTATCGATCTGTGGCGGCAATGTCACATAAGGGCTGGTTGAATCGCCGCCAGCGGCAAAAACAGGGAATTGAGCGGGTGTATATGCTGGGTAAATACCGGGGCTGGCTGGCCGATCATGAACGGCATCAGAAAAACCTGTACTTACCGACAGTTTAAAAAATTGAGTATCCGGGAAACTGCGAATTCGATAGGCTATAGCACTTCCCGGGTTTGTCGCATACAGACTCTCCACAAAAATTCAGAGTCTGAGCAGAACTTCTACACCAAGTCGTCAGGCAGGTATGCCACCTATTTGTTCGAGTAGGTTTGACAGATCAGGTTGCCCGCGTTCTTCGCGCAATTTTTCCTCTGAAAATCTATAGAAATTAACAGCCGATACTTTGATATTTTTTCCCGTTGCTGGTACACCAAAAGATGATCCCTGATGGGTACCTCGCATTGTGAAGCACGCAGTAACCCTGTCATTTTCAGCAATCATTTCGTCAAGTGTCCATTGTATGTCTGGGAATCCAGCGCGCATCATCCCTATAACATCAGGTTAGCCCTCAGGACCAGTTAAAGGCTGCGAGCGTCCGAGCACATGGAACACAGCATCAGGCGCAATAAGCTCCTTTGCGAGGCTTTCGCTTACTGAGTTAATAAATGTTACAAAATCCGTCATTATCTGCTTATTGATTTGAACAGTCATATCCCGTTTCCGTTGTGGCGTTAAGTGTTCAGTATTGATTGTTAAAAACTGAATTCATAAAAATCGTAAACTCAGCCTTGTAATTCTCACTGGTTTCGTTAACTGAGGCCAGCTAAAGTCAACAGAACCAAAAACAATCTTAACGTACAATATTCTATGTTTCCCAAACGGAGTCCTGGAAGACTGAACTGTCTCCCGCCACGGCGTGAAGCCTCAGAACCGGTAACTCACCTGTAGCGAACCCTGGCTGTTTCGGTAGCCACCGACACCGGCCTGCTGCGTGAATACCACGGCTCCCGTCAGGCTCTGCGAAAGACGCCCCTCAACGCCCGTTTTAAGCTCCGCGATATTCCGGCTCCCCCGCACATCATCCGTTTCTCCATTCATACGCACGCCGTACACTTTTGTATTATGCAGCCAGTTCGCTTCCACGAACGGCTGGAATTCGCGCACGGTCTGTTGGTCCTGCCGACTTTTCCCGTTCAGGTAAGTTCTGAGACCGAGCCGGGTGGTGACTCCGTCGTTTCCCGCACCCTGCACGTGCGTGCCGCCAGCCTCTGTGTGGTCATCCGCCCGGATGCCGGACCAGACGGCCTGCACGTGTGGCTCAATGAACAGTCGGTTTTCCATGCCGGAGCCGCTTTGCCAGCTTTTAATCTGCCACGCATATCCGCCTTCCAGAGAGGCTTTCAGCCCTCGGCTGTTATAACGCTCCGCAGGCAGCATGTCGCCTGACACCTCGTTTTTGAACCAGTTGTACTGTGCCCACGTATCAGCCCATGCGCCGCTTTTTTCCTCTGCGTTCTGGTACCATGTGCCGTATACACCTGCGCTGTATCCGCTCACGCTGCCTTTCGCGTCATGCCCCGTCAGGCTGCTGTGCGAACTGCTGTCCGCCCGGGCGTAGCCGCCCATAAGGCCGGCGTGAACTGCATCTGTGCCATTGGTTGACCCCTGAATAATATCCCCTCCCAGCTGCAGCACGTAGCGGTTAGTCTGCGTACGGTTCTGCCCGTCTGTCATGGCCGCGTGCCCGTGGCCACCCAGATTACGCATCCACATGCTGGTCGTACGGACCGACCCCGTTACCGGGTCGGTATAGCGCGTTTCCCCGCTGCGGTCGCGCATTGACAGATCAAACAGAGTATTCGCCGCCTGCAGGTTAGCCGTGTAGGCCGCCGCCTCTGGACGGTACATGCGGACAGGTTTAGTTTCAGGTGATTGTGCAGGAGACGGTGCAGGAGACGGTGCAGGAGACGGTGCAGGAGACGGTGCAGGAGACGGTGCAGGTGATTGTGCAGGTGATTGTGCAGGAGACGGTGCGGAGGCAAAACTGGTCAGGTACCAGCCCGCCGGTTCGGTTCCCGAAACATTTCCTTTGCGCAGGTTGTAGTCGTAGGCACCGGCCACCACGCGGTTACCCAGCGAGAACACGGCATCAGAGCGCCCGCCCACGCTGATGAGCTGTATACCGTCCAGCGTCTGACCGCCGCCGCCGTTCTCGTTGGTCACGAAAAGGGTGCTGGCGCCGCTCGTGTTCCCGCTTACCACCAGACGGTCGGTCAGCGAGTCATCACCGGTCAGCACGCTGCCGAACGACACTGAACTGCCGGACAGTCCGGTATAGTCACCGTTAACAGTCAGGGTATTGCCGGCGCTGGTCGGGGTCGGGTTCAGCACAAGGCTGCCGCGGTTGGTGAGGCTGGCATTTATAGTGGAGGAGGCCATTTTTTCAGAACTGAAAAGCAGTGTGCCGTTCTGAGACAGTGTTCCGTCAAGGATGCTGCCGTTTTCCAGCATCAGTGTGCCGTTGTTTACCGTACCGTTAACGGCAGTCCAGCGGGCCGACGGTGTGAGGGTCAGTGTACTGCCGGAATTGACGATAATATCGTCCACACTGACGTTATTCGTAGCGGTGAAGGTCGCGTTCGTGCTTTCATCCCCCACGGACAGAGAAGAACCCGTCAGGCCGGTCACTGAACCGTTCACAGTCGCACTGGATCCACTGATAAACAGTGAAGAGTGCCCGAGATAAACCGGGCCATCAAGTAAACCGGCGTTATGGATTCCGTCACGTATGTTGCCGGAGTTAAATACAGACCAATCCCCCCCTTTAATGGTACCGCTGTTATTAATCTGAGTGAGATTTCCGGCATTGCTAATTCCCGTGTCTGCTCCCTGAATTATTCCGCCAGGCTTGTTTATAATGCTGCCGACCGTTCCTTCGTTGAGGATGCCATTGCCAACGGTGCCCGTAATGGTGCCCGCGTTGTCAATTTTACCTATCCGATTGGTTATGCCACTCGTTGTCAGATTGGTAATGCCGGTCGCAGCCCTTATTACCCCGCTGTTAAGCACCGAATCAATGGATGAAAGATTATAAAGGGCGGTAGTGTAATTATCTTTACCGGTCAGGTCGCTGTTCAGCGCCATGCTGGTGTTAACGGAGTCATTTTGCAACGTTCCACTATTTGTAAAATCACCAATAAATCCTGAAATATTATACACCGCGGCAATACCTGAGCCACCACTGACTGATATCAATCCGTCATTAATAAAATCGTCTATATGAGTTTCATTTTCTGAACCCGGTCCATTACTGGCTATGCGAACACCAGTGTATGCAGAAGCTATCGTTCCGCCGTTGCCAAAACTCTCAAGGTTATTATCTAGAATAGAAACCGCAACGAAACCGTTGCCTTCACGGGTGACGTCAACAGATGCGCCTTCTGCCACAGTAAAAAAACCAAGTGATGGAGAGACCGTACATTCTTCGGTTTCCTGACTGGTAATAGTCTGAGATTCATTATCGCCAGCTGCAGCACACATGCTGGCTGCCACAGATGAAAATGATAGGAAACTCAAACTCATCAGGCTAACAGTCCATATTACATGCTTTTTTTCATGAGTCATTATGTACTCCGGTCAGGAAAATTTTATAGAAAATTGGCGTGAAAAATAGCGAAGTCTAGTTTCAAAGATACACATATCTGATGTTGTACGTATTCTGGCACAAACCGATCATTGATTCCGATGTGGCTTGATCGCATTTTTCGATTTAATTCGACCACAGATTCCGGTTTGTTCTGGCCAAATATGGCCATCTGTCAGAATCTCGCGCGTTTCACTTTTGGAACAATGGACAACACATCTTCCTGATAACTCATTTTCCGGAGAAATGTCGACATGGCAAGACTGAGAACGCGGCTGAATGAAATTAAAGAACTGCTGCGCATGAAATCTGACTGTCACCTGCGCAACAGGAGCATATCAGGCTGTCTGATTATCCAGTTTAGTACCATATCTGATGGGGTCACCCGCTACAGATATAGCCAGCTGGCATGCCCCTGCCCTAGCGGCTAACCGACAGCGCAATCTGCTACCGTGCAAGATTTTTTTCACCTCCGCCTTAGCTCAATGATGTTGTTTACAGGTTCAGCCCAGACCCATTGATAAGTCCGATTCAAATGAATGGTTCCCTATGGTTTGCTGTCTTCGGGCGCTCTTTTCAGCGAAATATTTCCGGCAATTTTTTTTCCTAACTGTACTGAGGGTATTTCAACCAGTCTGAACATAACTGACGATATTCCGGTGCTTACTACAATTGAGAGTAAAAAGACTGACGGATTTCCGTTTTGTAGCGCTGATGACGGTAAAGAATTTTTTATATAAAGCATCACCGGGTAATGAACCAGATACAGTGAGTAAGAGATATCACCCAGAAATGACAGCACACGAATGTTTACTGTTTTCTTATGGCAGCTCAGTGTAATGACTGAAGTCATAATTATCAGTGCAGGCCAGAAGCCGCCGCTCATGCCGAAAACTTGCGGCCCAGTGATAGTGACAAAGGCAAAGGCAAAAACGAGGGCGCCCCATGCCATTGCCCGGATGACGCGAGAGTTAATGATTTTGTCATTCACCATCAGTTCTGCCAGAAACATACCCATAATGAATTCAAAAACAACCGTGTTACTGGCAATTTTAATCCAGCCCTGCCACCAGTGCGAGACAATAATTTGAGGCGACATTTGTGAGGAAAAGCTGAAACTGCCGTTATAAATTAGCTGAAATCCCACTATTGCAGCCATAAAAACCAGCGCACAGAGATAGCTGCGGTAGCGATAACAGAGACTCATGGAAAGGGCAAAAACGACATAGAACATGACTTCATAGGACAGCGTCCAGGGGGGGCCAAGAGGGCTGTAACCAAATGTAGGGCCCTGCCTGCTGTAATCCTGAAGACAGAAATAAAGCACACATGACATCTCGCCAAATGTGCGATCATGATAAACAAAGAGAAGCGAGGCCAGCCACACCATAAACAGAGGTGGCCATATGCGGAAAAAACGCTTTATTAAAAATGTATCGGCCCCCTCCTGCATCTGGCGGGTAATGAACGTTATAATGAAACCACTGACGATGAAAAAGATATCTACTCCCAGGGCGCCGGGAATGCGGTTTACCCAGAATTCGCCCAGAAAGGCAGAATTATGGGCAATGACTACAAGCAATGCAGCCAGCCCACGCACGTACTGAATAGTAAGTATCCTCACGGCTCTATCGAATCCTTTTTAGTAAGAAATAATCAATGATTATTTCAGTTAGCTGCATTACCCTTACCAGACCAGACCAGACCAGACCAGACCAGACCAGACCAGACCAGACCAGACCAGACCAGATAGCAGCTGGAACTAAACTTGAGCGTAAAGCATAACTGGTAATACAACAGGATCCACCAGAAAAAACCACCCGGACGTTCAGTATCAGCAGCTCACCAGAATTGAGCCCTAGCTGTTACGGTTACAGCTTTTGTAAAAATACTGTTTTGCACACCACTTTTCAATACCAGTAGTAAGTTAAGTAATGCCGCAGTTTCGTAGGAGGTTAGTTATTTCCTAGCGGTGAATCCCCCTCAGCTGCGGGGCTGAGCTACAAAAGGAGTGAAAGCCTTGGCCAATAAGCGGGTCAGGTTATGGCTTTTCCTGACTCACCGGCAGGCACCCGGTACCGCTTAGATTTCCTGAGGGAAAATGACAGATGTAAACAAACTGAGGTAAACGGGGCCGATACCTGCGGTCAGCCGGCACGCTCTAAACAGCGACTGTTTTCAGCAGACATAAGTCCTGCGGGATTCTTCTGCAGGGATTTTTATTCATTACCGACAGGCAGACAGTGACGAATTTTATTGTACAACTGTCGTAAGAAAGCACTGATAGCGTTAAACATATTATTCGGGAGGATAAAAAGGGGCTTAAATTTTTGTTACAGAATGCGGTTCTCGTCTTTAGTACGCCATAATACCAGTGCACCAGTTTTCTCATCAGGGCATCGATGGCTACCACTTTCTGTTTGTCCCATAGACACAACACATCGAAGATATTGCGCATCCGTTAATTGTGAATTTCCTCGCACAGAGCTGACATGTAAAGCTTCGCTCTCAGCTGAGGCGGTCCGATTGTCGGCATGCCGGGGCGACTCCGTACTGACGTGCCTGATCACTTCTCTACCGACATCACTCCCAGAAAGTCGGCAGCCTGCTCAACTGACTCAAAGTTATGGCTGCGGAGCACTACCAGCATGTGCATGCCCAACCTCACTTCTCTCCCATAAACCGTCACGACTGTTCGCCTTGTACATACGGAGTCGTGCTCCCGGTAACCGTTCAACCTGATGTGCTATGGTGGTAGCTAATCACCACATAATGTTAGATATAAGGTAAAGGCTGTGCCGGTAGACCCTGACGCACCCTAGCCAGAAGGTACGTATTTTCATACTGATAACCCACGGACGCAGATTTTTACGAGTACGATTTAGTAAAAAACGTAAGTGTCACATATAGACCGCATTGACGTTTAGACTGGCGTGGGATTGGTTTTCAGGGCAGCAGGCCGGCAGCCCTTACGATCCTTTAGAAGTGAGTTCGAATGATATTTTGAAGATGCTGTTGCGCATACCGCTGAATAGTGCCAGTTATAAACAGAGTAATTTCAGGTTTTTGTTGAAATTGTGCTATTTTTCTTATGCGGTGAATCCCCCTCAGCGGCGGGGCTAAGTCACAAAAGGGTGCAAGCCTAAGCCAATAAGCAGGTCAGGTTGTGGCTTTTCCTGACTCACCGGGAGGCACCCGGCACCGCTCAGTTTTCCTTTCGGGACTGATGGATGTAAACAAACGGACGTGAATCCCCCTCAGCGGCGGGGCCAAGTCAGATACAAACATAATCATCCTGGCAATGAGCAGAAACGGCAGGTCAGGTTCTGGCTTTTCTGACCTATCGGGAGGCACCCGACACGTCCGGGACAGTTGCAGTTTTCAGCAGACAAAAGGCCTGCGGCTTTACCCGCAGGCCTTTTTATTTATGCTGAATCCGGAGGTGAACTACACGTCACAAAAGGGCACCGGAATGCCTGCGTAATTATTATGCCCTCCGGTTTCTTCAGGCCCTGATTTTCCGGTATGCAGGATGCGTATTTACTCCCCACAAACCGGCCAGCGCACTGACAACAGCCCCCGCCATAAGAGCGATAAATGACCACAGTGCGATTTTTGCAGCCGCGCTGGCAGCTTCATCTGCTTTCTCTTTTGCCTGCTTTTTAAATTCAGCGTACTGCGCCTTCGCATCGTTCAGATTATTCTGGAGCTGCGTTATGCGGTCGCTTACCTCCTGAACGGTTTTGTCACGCGCCTGAATGAAGTTATCGACGGCCTTGTCCGCCTCCTCCGGTGACAGACGGGTATTTTCGGCCAGCGCCTTTTTCACCTCTTTCCTGTCGACACCATTGCTGACCGCTTCCGCCCGTGACTTCAGTTTACCGCTCAGCGTATCAAAAATGGCGTCGCTGTTGTCAGGGTTGACGGCCAGGTTTTTGACCGAATCCGCAATGTCGCTCGCTGCCGCCTCAAGCTGAGACTGCAGAAACTCCGGCTGAAGTTCTTTAATGTTGCTCCTGCGCAGCGCATCCATCACCTGTGTGTCGGCCTGCGTGGCCGCGAGCTGAGTGTTAAGTCCGAGCCTGTCAGTGATATTCTGAGCGATGTCTGCTGTTACGCCAGATGCTTTACCTGCGGCATTGCCCAGTCCGCTCACGGCAGAGCCGGTGGCTGATGCGGCCGCACCAACCGCGCTTCCCGCCATGTGCAGAATCCCGCCAGCGGCGGCGAAGCCCAGCACGGAAGCAACAAGCAGAGACGTTGCCCATGAGAGGAATCCGTGGATGGTCCCATCTGCGCCCGCCAGCCTGCCGGCCACAAAACCGCCGCAGGCCAGACTCAGTACTACTGAGATAGCCGACCAGATGATGACAGCCTTGCCGGCACCGCTGATTACATCGTCAGACTGAGGTGAAAGCAGTGAAAAACCCAGGCTGGACCCCAGCGTAGTCAGTAACAGGGACACTGCCATTACCGTTACTACACCCGCAATGATGCTGCCCCATGAGACGTGCCTGTTCAGTTCCGCTTCTTTTACAAGTTCCATTGTAATCTCCATTTAAAAACGTATAAAAAGGCGGGATTCTTCCACGCCCAGATTAATCTTAGTAAAAATATGCGTCACTGACAGTCGATTAGGAGATACAGGCATCACCTGGTGCTGTCAGAGTGAGGGAATTCGGGGCACGGGCAGACAGTTCAAAGCGCAAGACGGTGCAGGTGAGACGCTTACGATTATCCTGCAACTGCTGCTCGGCATGTTGTGCCCGTCACTGCGGATGAAGACCGTTTCCTGCGGCTCGGTTTCGCAGATAACCATGATCAGGACACCGCGGCGCTAGTCTCCCTGTTAGCGCGAGGCGCGTTCTGACGTCATCAGTCATCTTCAGCGCGGGAAAACCAGCAAACAGCCCCAGCGGAAGCGTAGACTGCAGCCGCACCCGTCCGATACGTACGCGTGCGACCCTTTCATTAAGCCGCCAGCTGATCCAGCCCGGATAGCGCTTTCCCGGTCAAAGTCGGGGTACCAGACTTTGATGCCGGATTGCTCCCAGAACAGGTGCAGCAACCTCAGCAGGCGCATAGAGGGCTGCCAGCGCCGTTTAACAGAGCCTCCGCTGACCGGGAACGCATTCGTTTTTTCCTGAACATCTTTCTTCTGCAGGTCGGTCGACAGACGTACAACAATACTGCCGTCCGATGCCGCCTTCACGACGTCAGGTGCATAAATAGCGGTCTGCCTTTCATCTGACAAGACAGAATAAAAGCGATAGTCCGGCTCGTGCTATTGGCCGGAGAACGGCCATGAAGCGAGCCAGCACTGCTCTGTTTTCTTACAGGTGCTGGCAATGAGCGTCCTCATCGGGTGGCTGGCACAGGTAGGTCACCACCGTAGTGGCTTTCTTATCCCGCGCGTATTTCAGCCAGCGCTGCCACTGTTCCGGCTTATCGGTACGAAAGTCTGCGCCGCACTCACGCGTTCCGCGCATGCCGGCAAACCGCATAGGAAACGTTTTATTTACCGCCATAATGAACATCCTATCGGTCAGGATACGGAAATTTATACCTTCGTAGTTTTAATTCATCCCGGCTGATGAGCAGATTACAGGAGAAGATTCATTCCACAGGCGGTTAAATTCCATCCGATATTGTCGCGCGGCTTCCGGCTCGCCAGTAATAACTAGCGCGTTTTCAGCCGATGACGTGTAATTAAATGACGCCGTTTCAACCGCACTTCCGTCAGCGACAATAAATTTATTGTGCTGTTGTACATGCCGTTGACGCGTACCTGAACACCCGCGTAGGCCAGTGCACTGACGAGTGACCATCGGTCCTGGCTTTTCTTTTCATCGGCAACCAAACGCACCGCCACGCCCCCGCGGCACAGAGGAAACAGCGCCTGCACCAAGGGCTGGCTGGTGAAGTCATAGGCCGCCACGTCTATGCACTGGCGGGCGTTGCCGGCGAACTGCAGTATCAGGTTCAGCGCCGTGCTACCGGGAGAGAACCCTGTCGTCACGGTGGCAAAGGAACAGAGTATAAATGCAATTTCGGATAATACCATTACTCTGGATATATATTTAACCAAGGACATTCACCTACCGGTAAATTAATTAAATATTCTATCGCGGAGTTTATTAATTCAATCGAAAAATTATGTTTATCCTCGCAAAAAATATAACAAATAAAGATTGAATCCTTATGGGTCCCTGCTGATAATAGTAAGCATTCAGGGAGGGGCAGCCATGGAGGGATTTCACGAAATAAACATTCTCACATCTCGCGGTGATATTAACGGAGCTCTCTCACTTATCAGTAAGTGGAGTGTGAGCAATGCCCGTAGAATCATGAAAAAGGGGGGTTACAGCGTGACGCCGCATGCAGGTTGTGCATTCTGGACGTGGGTCTAGATCACGCTGACCGATTCAGCCCGATAGCGCCGCTGTGGCTACAGGATACGGACTGAGCGTAAGGTATCGGTTCGCTACAGTCTACAGCAGGCGCTGGAGAATTATGACGCGGACGCGCGGATGGTGGCCTCAGACGTCACGCCGGAGGCTGAGGCTGCCCCGCAGGGAGATGTAGCGCCCATCAATATGGGTCCTGAAAAAATCGTCGCAGTCTGCGGCCGCACAGAAAGCCTGATAAACCTTTGACGGGACGGCAAGCAAGCGCCGGCACGCTCCGTTCCTGTACTCCAGCTCCAGCACGCCTGTCGTCGCATCAAAGCCTGCCGACCGGAACAGTGCCGACGCGATGTCATGTCTGTTCATCCTGTGCTCCTTCTCATCCTGTGCTCCTTCTGCACGACGCTGTCACGTCGCCATGTGAAAAAAATGGGCCCCTTTTGCCGGTAAAAAACCGGGGCATACACTACGCAGCGTTCACCGTGCTCAGCTGTAAAGTAACATCGCTCGGGTCGGAATATCGGGCGAAATCCGGTAAGTACAGCCCCCCAATGCGTCACTGCCCTATGTCTCCGTTACGCAGAGTGCGTTCCGGACCTTAAGGAACATCACGTCACTCAGCCCAATCTCATCGGGAATCAGTCCGCCGCAGAAGCATCCGCCCCTTAATCCTTCCGGCTGGTGCTGGAGCGGGAACCGCGAAAGGCGCAGATGCAGTTATAGGGATGCGCGGCCAGCACCCGGAGAATATCGTCACGCTGCATGTTCTGCTCCTGATGTTGTTAATCGTACTACAGCATCTGCCACCCTGAAATCAGGTGGCTCAGTGTAGCGCGAAGCCATTTTCCCTCTGTATTCCCGGTCTGACACTGACGCTTCTCTTACCGTCAGGCTTAATCTGCTAAACAAGGCAGAATGTCAGGCCTACAACCAGAACGGCAAATATGGCCGTTGAGCTCCATGCTATGGCAGGCCAGAACGTGACGGCCAGCATACTAAATCCGATAATAAGTGCTGCCGGGATAAGGGTGGCCGCGAAATAGCGGACCTGCCGGCGCAGCCAGCTGACAAAATAATTACTCATCTGAGAACCTGCATGATGGCACCGGCGATATCGTCCTCTGCGGCGGCTCCGGAAAACAGATGGACATTCTTATTGATCACCGGCTCAATGAGAAAATAAAGCATTTCGAGTTTTTCAGCATACAGCGCCTGATAATAAATGGGGCTTAACTGTCTGAGCCTGTGAGCGGCCTCTGCCGCCTCCTGAATATAACCGTAATAGCTTGCAAGGGTGACTGACACAGCCGCGATTCTGGCCAGCTTTGTGCCTATAGCGATTTTTATCACGAAGCTGAAACCAAGGGCCGCGACAATAGCGGAACTGAGGCCCTGATTGGTCAGCGAGGACATCATCATATTTGTACTGATCTGCATAACTGCCATAGGATCAAACTCCTCTCCATTACTGAAGAGGCTTTCTAGCTCTCGCGTGCCTCTTCGTTCATATGGCTGAAGTCCTGTGTGCGGTACCAGATTACGCACCTTTTTTCCTTTATCCATTTGGCGCGCAAATTCAGCGTCTTCGCTTTCCGTCATAAACTCCCCTCAGCAATGCCTGCACTGGTCTGTCTGTACTTTCAGAAATATCGTATGCCGCACGCGAAGGTCTCATCCCTTATCAGTCCATTGAAACCCCAGGCAAGCAAACGCAGGATGCCTTATGCGTCACTGAAACCCTCAGCCAGCAGATGGTGCATCCGGCCATCCTCTCCGGCCAGCACTCGGCGCCAGCCTGTGCGGTTCAGTAATACGTCCAGTCCTGCGAGTTCACCGGTAATCCGGACCGGCAGTGGAATGCGCTGCTGACCCTGTTCGTCAAAGCCGGTGCCCAGCGCATTACGGTTGAGGTAGATGCCCGATACGGACTGACTGAGCCGCAGCTGCCTGCGGCCACTCCACTCGCTTTCTGCCAGCACCATGTAAACCCAGCCGGTCATCTTCACCGCGTGAAGCGCGTGCTGCAGCCGGAACAAATCATTCTGCGCCTGCAGGTTGCCGTTGCCGGCCCGCCACTGCCGGGCAGGTCAGCGCGCAGGCCTTTCTGACGTCCCTCTTTCAGCAACCAACTGATGTCGCTGGCTAGCTCCCGGCCAAAATGGCGCTGCTTCTCGGCAGTAGCCAGCCAGCGGGTCATAAACAGGTTGTCCTGCGCGGGTGAAGTAACAATCCCATCCTGGCGGGCGGTATGCAGGGCAATCAGCCCGCACCAGGCAAGATGACTGACGTTCAGATTTTCTTTATCCATAGGGGTATTCCGTAATGCCTGACCACAGCATAGGTTGGTACTGATAACCGGCATTTTATGACATCAGCCCCTCTTAGAAAACCCCGCCGTCGCAGTGTAACCCCACTATTTGGCCTAGTGGGAGCGAAGCTGCAAAATGCGACATCTGACTTCTTTGAACTGGGTCTGAGTAAAAATCCCTCATCTGTGAAATGGTTTCTATAGCTATTACCCATTGATTCAGAGAGTTGGAATGTTGGCACCGGAGAGGTTTTTTGATGACAGGGACGAGTGGCGTTTGCTTGCTGACGAGCTTTCTCTGCTACCGGGGATGACCGATACGGGGCGTCTGGGATTTGCCCTTCAACTAAAATTCCGACAGGTTCAGGGCCATTATCCAGACTCTGTACACTATTTCCCTTCCGCCATTGTGCACACCATCGCTGAGCAGGTCGGATGCGCTTCCGTATCCCCTGAAAACTATCTGTTTCAGGGACGGCAGGCTCAGCGACATCGACAACATATTCGTCACTATCTGGGTGTCAGACTCCCCAGTAAAGCTGATATTGCACGACTCAGCGCCTGGTTAACTGAATTTATTCTCCCGTTAAATCTGCAGGCTGTTCACGGCAGCAAATTTGTTACCGACTGGTGTCAGGAGCAGCTGATTGAACGGCCAGCTGCCGAGCACCTGGAGCGAATTATTCGTTCAACCGTGCACCGGTTCGAAACAAAGTAACAAAACACCATATTTACCCGACTTTCACTTGACAGTAAGGTTGCCATCAATCATCTACTGTCAGCCGAAGATCCGGGCACTGCCCGGGTAAACGACGTCACATTCAGCGGCCTCAAAGCCGACCCGGGAAGGCCTGGTCTGGAGAATGTCCTTTCCGACATCGCCCAGCTAAAATGCCTTGATGGTATTGCGCTACAGCCGGATATTTTTCAGGGAGTAGCCCCTAAATTCATCGTGCAGTTTCAACAACGCTGTGCCAGTGAATCGATCAGGGAGCTTCGTCGCAACCCTTCAGCGATCCGTTACAGCATGGTCGCTATGTTCTGTTGGCGTCGCCGCCAGCAACTGACCGATGCGTTGATTGAGATGTTGATGGTGCTGATCCATAACCTCGGTACCCGGGCTGAAAAAAAGGTCGATAAAAAGCAGTTTGCGGCGTTTAATAAAGGTCAGGGGCAAGGCGCGTCTGCTGTTCCGCATGGACGAGGCTACCGTTGACCAGCCGGACGGTGTCATAAAGGGAATTGTCTATCCTGTTGTCTCACAGAAAATGCTGCAAAATCTGGTCGATGAATTCAAAACTCTGGGGGTGAATACCGAGCAGCAAGTACATGAATCCATGCGTTCATCTTACGGTAGCCACTATCGCCGGATGTTGATGCCGGTACTGGAACGTCTTAACGCTGGAGTAAGTATTAGTGCTATTGCCCGTGAGTTTAGCACTACACGGCAGACCATTTTCGCGTAAGGAAAGCAGCCGGAAACGCGCGCGGATGCCGAGAACCTTTCTGGTGAAAAAATATCGTGAAACAGCGTCTGCTACCGAAACCTTAACCATGCCTTGCGGGAAGAAAAGGTTCCAGAGGATTAATTTTGCCTTCAATGACTAACTTGATAAAATGACATATATATTGATGGAAATTTCAACACAAAAACTGTCTGACGGCATCGTTCTGACGCTTCGCTCTCCCTCCGACAGTACAAAAAGCCCGGCGATCATTTTGTGCCATGGCTTCTGTGGTATCAGAGAAATTCTGCTACCTGATTTTGCTGAAGCATTTACCCGCGCCGGATTTTCCACCATCACGTTTGATTACCGTGGTTTCGGGGACAGTGACGGCGAACGCGGCCGTTTAGTTCCTGCTATGCAAATTGACGATATTATCTCTGTTGTTAACTGGGCAAGAGAACAGCCCTCCCTTGATGCGCAGCGTATTGGCCTGTGGGGAACATCATTTGGTGGATGCCACGTATTTGGTGCGGCGTTCAGAGACCCGGGAATCAAATGTATTGTCAGCCAGCTGGCTTTTGCAGACGGTGAAGAGATAGTCACCGGGAATATGAACAATGAAGAGAAAGAAGCTTTTCTTTCAACCCTGGACAAGATGGCTGAAAAGCAGAAGAACACCGGTAAAGAAATGTTCGTGGGTGTCAACCGGGTACTGAGCGATGCAGAATCAAAATCATTTTTCGAAGAAAACAGAACGCAGTACCCAAAGATGGACATTAAAATACCGTTTCTTACGGTGCGCGAAACTCTTCTGTACAAACCCGCATTGAATGCCTCACAGGTGATGTGCCCGACCCTGATCGTTATTGCTGGTCAGGATACGGTTAATCCACCGGAGCAGGGACGGGCCTTATTTGACGCTGTGGGAGCCAAAGAAAAAAGGCTATATGAGGAAAGCAGTGCCCGCCATTACGACATTTATGCAGGAGAGCACTTTAAGCAGGTTATCAGCATTCAGACAGAATGGTTTAAAACGCACTTGTAATTTTACTGCATTACTAGCAAGAGGATGGTGGCTAGCTGTGAGCAGCTAGCCCTTTCCTTGTATTTCTGAAAACTGGTTCACTGGGGATACTGGATCCTGAACAATGACCAGTTATTCGATGCTAATTTCAGAGGCGAGAAAAGAATCGCTTGCAACATCTAAAGTTAATTCATTTATAACCTAATAACTTTAACGGATGCTGTTTTTTCAGTTAGTAGTATCTGTTAAATTTGGTATACCTTCAATTATTAGAAATTCTGCATGTTTAATATCAATGAATGGCTTCCGGCCTGGCTTAAAGATCATCCAATCTCCTCCTGTCTCACCTTCCTCATTCTTGGTGGGGGTATTACCTATGAAACAATGAACGCAACTGTTATCAGTGAAATGAAAATTCGTTCTGAAAGCCAGAATTATGAGAACCAGCTTCTGCAAAAAAATCTGGAATTGCTTCAGTCCCGGTATGATACGGCGCTGGCCAGCAGAGACGATGAAGTTGAAAGGAAAGTCACTGCAATGTCTGTCGTTTTAAACAAAAGTCTGAACACTCTGACAAACCGATATACGGAGCTTTTAAAAGAAAACCAGAACTTAAGGAATACGTTTAATCAGCTTGGCAGTCATGATAGACAGCGTCAGGATGAGTTAAAAGAAAAGAAAATCAAGGATTTGAGCGATAAACTCACAGCTAACAATCATAGAATAGATGAAGCACAGGCATCGTTACAGGAGACAAGTGCAAATGCAGGGTCGCATAAAAAAAAATGTGAAGAAAAACAGGACTACGATGTATTTGCTACGCACTGTTCACTCGCCTCAAGGTATGAGGCTGAAGTAATTTCACTGCGGGAAAAGATAAGTTCACTTGAAAAATACAATGAAATAACAAATACACAGATTCTTACACTTGAGGGGAGAGACAGGTAAACAGTTTTTAGGTTTTATACGCTCATACCCTGAGGATGCTTTAATGATGAATCAGAAAAATACTAGTAATCCTCGCGAAAAATTTAAGCGAACTCAGGGCTGATACGATGAATAGTGCAGATATGTACAGCTGAGCGATTTGATATTTACGGTTCAAGGTATTCACTAAGTTCCGCACCTGCATACCTTATGCCACATCAGCGGCATGGAGGCGCCAGAAACTGTCAAGGACGGCTTCCGCTGCCATCGGGCGCCGTAAGCCCGGCAGAGCCGGTTACAGGGCTGATGGTGGCGAAAGCCCAACCCCTCCCTGCCAGACGCCGTTTAAGCAGCGGCCTTTCAGGCGCACTGAAGCCTGACGGTCGCAGACGAAAGATAGAATCAGCGGTACTACTTACAGCCATGAGGAGCCAACTAGTTACAACACCCATTAATCAGCCACTCCTGTTCCGGCCCTTCGGGCCGGGGCGGGGGCGGCCTGTTAATGGGCACTCGGAGTTTCAGAACGGCTCGGGTTCTGGCTGATAGGGGCTGGAGGTTTCAGGCCTGCTCTGAAGTGCCCTTATATCGTGATTATGAGTGTTGTAACTAATGAGTTTTCACCATGCCCGCCGCAGGCGGGAGCTATTTTAGATTCTGAGCGCCTGCGGCCGCTGCAAGCGAAGCCCTTATTTACCCTCAGAATGGCCCGACTGAAAACCTTATTTTCTTTTTGATTATTTCTTTACTGACCGAAGGTCAGGAATGTCTTGCGGGTAACCTCAGACTCACTTGCAGGTAAGGTCAATTTTCCAATTGCGGATAAATGTGAGTAAAAAAAGACAGCCCCCGAAAAAGCTGTATTTATGTCAGTTGCGGGGTTGGAATGGCGCGGCTGCGGGGAGAAAAACAGTGCGTAAGTTACGCGGCACAAACGACTTTACCGCCAGTCGAGGCGGTTAAAATCGAGCGGGAAACGTCAGTGAACGACGTCGGGAGGTGCAGGCTCGTAGCCGAGGCCCAGCTCCAGCTGGTTAAGATGCTGCCACACCAGGCGATCAAAACTGTCTGCGTCGAGGTTGATCAGTTCGTGGTTCGGCCGTGTGCGAATGAGCCAGCTGGCCATCGTGCTGCGCCGTTCATCGAGGGGGAGCTTGCCCAGCTTATTGCGCCTTTTCCCCCGTACTGCCTTCTCGCGCCGACTCAGCAGCGTCGCTATACGGGCTTTTTCATACCAGCGCCGACGGGCGGCCCTGACGGAGTCACGCGTACCGGATTCGAGAATACCGTCCTCTTCAGCCTCGATGCGCTGATTTCGCTGCAGAAGCAGCTTATCCATGTTAACGCCGCACAGCTGCCAGAAACGTTCCGTGAGAATGATATGCCGGGGCATCCAGTACTGTTCAATAGGGTCCCATTCCAGATCAGGCATTTCGATAAGACCAAATCGGGCAAGCTCCGGAAACAGACGCGACAACCGGCAGGGTTCTACCCGGGTTTCGGGGATGACATTGCCTTCACTGTCTTTCGGGCTGAGTTCACTGGCCAGCCGGTTAACATTGGCGGTCACAACCCAGGTGGCCATGTCGGCACGCTGAACAAGCAGAGGGAATAATGCATCAATAAGCGCACGCCGTTCCGGACGGAAATGCCGATCGCGACCTGCAGCTTTACGGTACTGCGTGAAGTAAGGATGAAGTGACGGCCGGAAACGCAGCTTCCATTTACCGCTGCTCTTCTCTTTGACGACCAGACGACGCATGGCGTGGCCAAACTCACCCGGAAGCGGGCGATAGTCATCAGGTGCGAACCACCGGGGTTCAGGGCATTTGCAGGTGACATCATGATCGCCGCGGCGACGTCTGTCATTTTCTGAAGTCGGGCTGTTTATCCCTATTAAAATGCGGTCATTCACCCTGTCCCAAACTTATGGCGGGCAGGGGTTGTCTTATGAATAGCATGCGTTATAATCCTTTACAGGCGCTGCGCCTGCTTTTGGACCCCCTGATTCTGATTCTTCCGCCAAGTTGATCTCAGATTCGGGGGGTTTTTGCATTCAGAGTACGGTAAACCGTAGACTCTATACCCTGGACGTTTTAACGGATACGTCCTATCCGGTTAATTTATTCCCGTGCCGCGCATGACCGGCCACAGGTTTACTGCAAATCCTCATCGTCAACCACCACAGTATTCGATAAGGATCTAAAAAGGATCGCCGCCCGGCGAATTCTGAAAAGAATACCCATCTCACCCGTTTAAATCCAGCACAGTTTGCGCATAGCTCGAATCGTATGGATAAAAAAAGTTCACTAATAAACTTTATTTTGAACGTCTTCGCATTTGCGGCCTGACTTAATCCAAATTACGCGTCTGGCGGGACGATGTAACCCGGAGGAAGATCTGGGAGATGTATTTCCTGATTTTCAGTAGCAGGCTGTGCTGCAATCATGAATTATCACTTAATAATACGATGGGCAGGGCGGTCAGGCTGAGGCGTACCGCAGCATCGCGAGGAACGAACAGTCTGAGCGGCGTGGCCGTCAGCGTCTCTGCCTCACGTTCATCAAGCAGAACGATGCTTTTGAGCCAGACACAGCCCCGATCAAACTGCCAGTAGCACCCCTGTGAGCAGACGGGACGTTCCGGTGGCCACCAGTTTTCGCCCATCTTTTCGCATGCGGCTTCGGCCAGCGTAAAATCCTGTCCGCTGAGCAGCATGTGATATTCGTGTGAGGTGCTTCCCACCTCCTCCTGATAACTGACCAGCCAGCCAGACATTCAATCTGTTTCCCTCCGGGCCTTCTGGACTTTACGCTTTCTGCTCAGTCGCGCATAAATCCCCAGCTGAGGCTGATATCAGCATCCAGCGCCCTGTCTGCCAGTTCGATCGCTGCGGTCACTTCACGTAGGCTGCTCTGGCCCCCAGTTTTCTGCCCAAGTTACGCGTGCCCCCTCTAAGCAAATCCATGCGCGGCAGGCATCCCCTCGCCGACCACAGACTATGTTAAAAGTGAGCGTGATCTCACCGAGCTCTGCATCCGCCGGCGCGCCTCCACGTTTTTTGTACGCGCCAGCAGCAGCATGCAGGAACTGGGCCTGTTTGATGGCGACGTCATGGCGGTCTATCGCGCAGACGAGGCCTCGCACGGGGACATCGTCATCGCCGAGGTGAACGGCGAATTTACTTTAAGCGCCTGCAACTTCATCCCCGCCCTGCTCTCCTGCCGAAGAATCCGGCATACTCCGTCATTTATCCGGAGGAGCTGCGGCTGCTGAGCGCCTTTACCGGGTTCTTCAACAGTACATAAAGCGCGCAGGAGGTAGTTATGGCGCTGCCTATGTTCTGACTGGCGGACGTTAACTCGTTTTATGCGAGTTGCGAGCCTCTGTTCCGTCCCGACCTGCGCGGTAAACCGGTGGTGGTGCTCAACAGTAATTATCTGAGTGGTGAGAAGTGATAGTTAGCTTGTTGCTTATCAATTTTCTGGTTTGATGAATTGGATCCCCCGCAGTGCGGCTTAATAAGTGTGTTTCACCCATCGGTTGAACTCACAGCGAAAAGCTGACGATATTGCATGTATCCAGACTCATAGATTCACTTAATCGATAATAATCGTATAAACGAAGGGGGTATGTGCTCAATTCCAAAATGGGTATTTTTTATGTATCTTTATTGCCGCAGTTCATACCCGCCGGTCACTCACACTTGATATGGACTTTTATCCTGGTCAGCATCCACGTGGCGATTGGGACTATATAGTCCGTCACACTTATTTTATCCATATATTTTGCGTCAGCCGTATTGAATAAAAGTCGCGTTATCCGGGTAATGGACAGAGCAACAGGGGGCTTATTTTTATGCTTCGCGGCTAAACTTGCTATGAGCACGAGAGAGTCGGGGTTTGGCTGTAAATTCCCGTGTTTGGTACATAGTAGCCTCGTCAAGCGCTGCTAACGATTCCTTTGTAACACCTTGATTTATATATAATTTAACACTCAAGTAGTTTTGATATTTGTATTCAACGTTAAGAAAATATTGACATTAGGGCTATCGTTACATTTAGTTTCAATTTGGTAAGCTTTTGTCAACAAAGGATTTATTAATAGTTTTGCGGTTTAATTTGGATTCAATAAGCATAAAAAAGATGACCCATTATCGTTATTCGGATAATTATATTTTCCGTGTACACATGCAGTACTTCGCGAAAGGTAATTTAATTCACCATTTCAACTTATTAAAGTGAGGTTTTAAATGGAACGTATCGTAGAAGTAGCACCTGATAAAATTTCAGAAATCCGTGGTTATATGGCAAACAGCGGGCGGGACTGCGCCAGTGGTACCTGTGACTGCGGTGGCGGTGGTGGTGGTGGCTTCATCAGTGCAGAGGATTTCCTCATCAAGGAACTGGAAGAAGTTTCAGCAGATTTCTTTAGCTGAGTGATGGCACAACAAGTGGCACTCTATGCAGTGCCACTTTTCGTTTGGGAATCTCAGATGAAATATAATGTCACAGAGCCACATAGAGCATATTTGTATTTTCCTCATCTTGAAAATTTTCATTTGAAAATTAATGAGCTATTATCAGCGCACAATCTGACTCATGTTGATTACAGCGCAGTTCTAACTCACATCGGTGAAACTCTAGATCAGATTTATTTACCAGATTTTGTTATTTCCTTCGATATCTGGCTGAGCTTACAGCCTGCCTCAGTAACTGACCGTTATACTCATTACTTCAAGAACAGTGATGGAAGCTGGCGTTCGTCAATCTCAAAACAAAATGCATACATTGAGAAACTCGCTGCACATATTTGTGCAAGTACCCTCGGTAACTTGTCCCTTTTTCTTGACCGTCTTGATGCTGATTTCAGCTTACTTGAGAAAATTTTCGGTATTCAAGCCCTTACCTGTGCAAGTTCAATCGAAATTCTTGGCGGAGACCGCCATGAAAATGGGCAGCAGCCGATTCTTTTAACTCTGAATGATCAACGTATTATATATAAACCAAGAGACTCGTGTATAGAGTCAGTACTCAATGAGATTTGTGAGATTATCGGCATGAAAAGAGTCTGCCCTGAGACTCTGAGCAGGAACACACATTTGTGGCAGGCTTACATAGATAATCGCCCTCTTCATTCTCTGGGTGAAGCCCGGGATGTTTACCGGCAGTATGGAAATATCCTGGCACTAGTCGATCTGCTAAATATCAATGACTGTCATTTCGACAATTTCATTGTTGATCAAAATCGTGTTTTCCTGATAGATGCAGAAACCAGCTTTCAGTATTACTTTGAAGATAACCCTGACCTTGAACGTTCAGTATATCAGAGTGGCTTACTTCAGAGCGAGGAGGTAGTAATTAACGGCATCGGACACACATCGGCTCTGACGGCGGCCACTAACATATTTCAGTCTTATACACATCCCCATGCACTTAACGACGCCAGTGAACGCATTCAGGTACGCTATGAACACGGTTTCATTAAAAAAACCCAAAACTATCCTCACTTTGAAGGGAAGCCTGTCCAGTCCCTGAAATATGTCCCGGATGTTATCCAAGGATATGAAGAGTCCTATGAGAAAATTAAACAAAAGTCAGATGATATTCTTGCCTGTATTACGGCACATGATGAAATTAAACCCAGATATTTAATCAGGACGACAGCCTATTATATGTTGGTGATCAATAAGATCATACATCCTGATGTAAGCCGCACCATTGATACTGCTTTCCCGTCACTTATTAATGAGTATCTTCTTTATGAAAGTGCGCACCCACGCTTTAAGTCACTTGTTAATTATGAAGCTCAATGCCTTAAAAACTTCGACATTCCTATATTTTATATTCGTTGCAATACTAAGTCTTTATTCGATTCTAATGGTAAAGTTATTAAAGATTTCCTGACTCAGACTCCACTTGAGCAGATTAAGTCCAATTTTCTTCTGCCTGCCTCTTATCTTATCAGGCAGCGTGAACTTATCGTCAGGAGCATGCATGCTCATCTCGGCACACGATAATCGTACGATTACTTTCCTTGGGCAGAACAGCCATGGTTCTGATGAATCCTGGCTGATGAGAAAAACATATATAAACTTAATGTCTCAGCGTGGGCCTGTGGCAGTGGTTGTTGAATGTCCTACTATTGATCTTATTTTGTTTGCACTGAAACGACATTCTCTGAGCAGTACTGCAATGGCGAAGTTTCTTGCTTCATCAACCTATTGGTGGATGAGATCTCTTGAATTCAGGATGTTGCTGATGAATCTGCCTCCAGATGCAGATATTTTCGGCATTGATCTGCCGCTTACGACAACGCGACAGAGGGGCTATATCTCTGCGCTGAGTATACTGAACAGCCCTGCCGGATCGGTTTTATCTGAGTTGCTGAAATTTGATGCGGCTAACAATGAGGTCTTAAGCAGTGCTACGCCCGAACAGCGGGAAAAAGCCATGGCAGATAAGCTTTGCGTCATTCTCAGTAATAACTATCCGGAAGTAATTGTCATCTGTCATAACTTTCATGCTAGTCGCCATTCCTGGTTAACATATCCATCTCTATGTCAGAGGATAATCGGGCTGAATCAGTTCAATCTATCTGTTAAATCACTTAGTGTTTTTTCTCAAGAGATGAAATTTATTGCCACACCCGATGGAAAAACACTCGACTCATATCAAATAAGTAATGCGTGTGTGCATAGAGGCGACTATTACCGTGTAAAAATGATCTCATCTTACTACCGAAATGAGAAACAGGATGCCCTATTAATGAATATATGTGCACCTCTGCATTTTGATGAAATCATTGTGTACGCGTCTGGTAACCCCATTACAGTGGAGAATTATAATGTATAAGATAAAAGATAAGATAATCTTGGTAGTATATTCGGTCTCTCTGCTGCTTCGTTCGTCTCCGAAGCTTTCTTTGCTTTTTATGGTTTTAATCACAATTCAGGGTCTCCTGCCGACGCTGAGTGTGATGACAAGTATCCATCTTGGAAACGTCATCAGCAGTGATGATCGTACCGGTTTAACAACCATTGCCATATTGTGGGCGCTGACTTTCGTCATCCCCGGGATTCTCTCGCCGATTATCAGCACACTACAGAGTATCCTTAACTCCAAAGCTACTTTTCTGACACAAAGGAAAATAATGGAGGCAGCCTGCCGCATTGATGATTTAATGCTGATTGAATCTCCTGAACTTCATGACGACCTGGAAGTACTGTCCCGTGAAGCGGCGCACCGCCCGCTCAACCTGCTGGTCAATCTGATCGATATATTTAGAGGGACCCTGACGCTGCTCAGCCTTTCATTGGTTCTGGCTTCAGTAGTATGGTGGTTGCCGCTGGCGTTCCTGCTCCCGCTCATTCCCGTGACGTTCGCTGTAGCGTATTCGCAGATAGATATCTTCAAAGCGATGCTCGGGAAAGGGATGCCTGCGAGGAGGATCAAATATTTTCTCTCCGTTTTGCTGGACGTGAAACTTGCAAAAGAAATACGGCTCTTTAACCTTTCCGCTTTTTTCCTTGATAAACATCAACAAGCTTTCAATGAACTTGAAGACGAACTCAATAAGGTACGAAAGAAACAGTTGATGCGTCCGCAGCCCTGGAATCTGCTTTACCTGATCTGTGCACTGGGCATGATGTTCTGGTTTGTAAATTATCTCACAACCGGGAAAATCACTGTAGGAGGGTTACTGGGGACTATCCAGTCCATTTCCTTCTTTGGTCTTTCCTGTCAATGGATGGTGTACTCTTTTGCTAGTGTGGGTGTCTGTTTTGGTTTTTTTGCTCGGCTAAAGTCTCTCGAGGCCGTAGCTGACATACCTAAGTTGGGCATAAAAGAAGAATGGCTGGAGCCGATAAAAGAGATTCGGTTTGAAGACGTGTCATTTGCATATCAGCCAGGCAATTTCGTACTGAAAAACATTAATCTCACTCTTCGCGCTGGCGACCATCTCGCTATAGTGGGTGAAAACGGCGCGGGTAAAAGCACGCTGATGAAATTGCTTTGCCGACTTTATAGTCCAACCTCGGGGCGCATCACCTGCAACGGCAAGGACATCGCCGGAATTGATATTCAGCAGTGGCGCCGCCGCCTCAGTGCTGTATTTCAGGATTTTGGACACTATAATCTCAGTATAAAAGAAAATGTCACATTCACTCATATTACTACCCCGGAAACAGAGCGGGATTTTCAAAATGCCTGTGCAAAAGCCCGTTTTTTACTTGATGCGGGGACAACACCAGACACCCTGATCGGTAAGGAATATGCTGGCACGGAACTGTCGGGCGGCCAGTGGCAGCGTTTGGCTCTCGCCCGTGCCCTGTATTCTCCTGGAGAGTTGGTTATTCTTGACGAGCCCACAAGCGCGATGGATCCCCGTGTTGAAGCAGAAATATTCCGTCAGTTCTCTTCCCTGGTTCAGGGCAAAACAGCTGTTATGGTCACTCATCGTCTTGGCGTGGTGAAGCACGCAAGTTTCCTTATTGTTCTCAGAAAAGGTGAGATCGTTGAACGGGGAACACCGGCAGAACTGGAACAAGCACGCGGGGAATATTACTCTCTGCTGACGTTGCAAAGGGAACAATATAAGTTTGGAGAAGATAAAAATGATGAAGTGGCCTGACATAATGCGCCTTCTCACCGATATAAGAAGCATTCTGATGCTGATGTGCATGTTCTGGGTGATGCCGGGACAGGCAAGAGAATACGTCGCTGATAAAGATTATTTCGAACTGCCTGATACTGTTACGGGCGTACCTGACGTGTTGAGCTATTTTTCTTTCAACTGTCCGCACTGCTATTATTTCGAAATGAAATCCAATATTAACAATTTTATTGTTGCTTCACTCCCTAATGGTACGACCTTTGAACGTTATCATGCATCAAGAATTGGCGCTTCAGGCCGTGATTTGACCCGTGCCTGGGCCGTAGCAGTTTTCCTTCATAAACAGACTGAAATGACACCTATTCTGTTCAGGGCGATGCAGCAGTCACACTCTGTACAAAGTGAAACTGACCTTCAGAAATTATTTATTGATCAAGGTATTTCTGTTGATAAAATAAAAACGCTATGGAATTCCACAGAAATTACTGCCTCTGTAAACCGCCAGGACAGGCTGGCTGAACAACTGGGCTTAAGATTCGTGCCAGCCTTCTTCGTTAGGGGAAAATATCTGGTGAATAATATGGCGCTCGACACTTCCACAGATGAGAGTTTTGAGAAAGACTATGCTGGTGTTATCCAGTATCTGCTGAATAAAAAGCCAGCTGTCGCCGGAAATGCTTCAGGTGCTCATCCGTGAAATGAAAGGAGGGAGCCGATGATATCTCCCCACATGCTCACTTATCTGGCTGGTTTCCGGCATCACTGATATGAAAAACGGCTTCAACGGCCTGGCATCATAAGGTGCAGAACACGCTTAGCACTGACACGTTCGGCGGCCACCTGTTCATTTTCCGTGGTCGCCGCGGCTACATTATATCGAAGCGGCTTATATGTCGCACGCCAGTAGAAAAATCCACGACGTTCACGTCCGCACCCCAACTGATATTACCACCGAGGCGCTGAAGCGCATCGGTGAGCTGTACTCCATCGAAGCGGAGATACGTGGCAGCCCTGCAAAGGAGAGACTGGCGGTCCGTAAAACCGAGTCCGCGATCTGTTTAGACCTTACCTCGGCTTGAACGTTAATACGGTCTAAATGCGATGCTTACCGTCGACCGCGAATGATCGCTTTAACAATACAATGGGCAGGGCGGTCAGAGCGAGGAACGAACAGCCTGAGCGGCGTGGCCGTCATGGGGTAAAGGTTCTGGCGGTATGGCCGATACTCATTGATACTGTCGGCGCGATTGTAAGTACATCCGATGGCCTTGCCTTTTCCATTGTGGATACTATGACTGGCCCTTTATGACTCAGGCCGGTCTTTTTTATCCTTTCTCTGCCCGGGCAATGGCCTGCTGCATAACCTGTTCGCTGACCACGCCCGGGATAACCGTGGTGTTATCCTGTGTGGCGTTCTCAGCAGGCATCACGATAATGCCCGGCGTCCCCGTAAGGCCCAGCATCTCAGCCAGGTCAGCATTGTTCTCAATAATCTGGTCGGAGGCAGCATTACTATCGTCTGAAGCGTTACCTGCACCGGCAGCAACGGCGGCTTTCTCAATATCTTCTGCCGTCAGTTTCCCTTCGTTATGCCCGGTCTGGTAAATGCCGTTGTGAAACGCCATGTACGTATCTGCGCCGTGTTTCCTGTAAATGCTAAGGCCGCGGCGTGATGCCTGCTCTGATTCCGGATAACGGGCGGCAAAAATGGTCCAGTCCCGGAATGCAAAGCGCACGCCGGCGTTTGCAGCCATCACCTTTTCCATCACCGGCGCCATCATGCTGCAGGCGATACATTCATAGTCAAAGAACTCAGTCACGATAACCTTTGAGTCAGCCGGCCCTTTCACGGGAACGCCATCAAGCTGCATCAGCAGCCGGTGTGTTTTCAGCGCTGACTGCACATAAGTTTGCTGCTGCATTGCCTGTTGCCGCGCCTGTAGCTTTTTGCTCACCTCTATGAGCACGTCCGGGTGCGCGACCAGATAGTCCGCCGCAATCTCGCCGATACGGGCCTGTTGTTCGGGGCTAAAAGTTTCCGCGCCGGTCGCGCCGGACTGTACTGAAAACAACGAGGTGCTCATGGCCAGCGCAAAGGTGGCCATCTTAAGGGTCTGTTTCATGATTTATCTCATATGCCTGCCCGGAGCAGACTGAAGGTGAGGCGGCCGCAATGAGTGCGGCCACGCTGATTTTTAACGTTCTTTCTGAATGTTCCTGGAGGGTGCATGTGACAGTTCGGGTGGCATTCGTTCCGGAGCATCATGCTGAACCGGCCTGCTGAGACCTGCCGCAATCTCTCTTTCCGTCCGGGCGGCGGCTGACAGCTCAGTAGCCAGTTCTGTATCGCCCTTGCCCGAATGTACTGGCTGCTCCCGGCTCTCCTCCGGCATCCTGATAATTTCCGGAGAATCCTGCCGGGTATCTTCCAGAACCCGGCCGGCAAGTTTCGCCTCGTCCGTTACAGACCTGACATCTGGGATCTCAGGTTTCTCACTGTCTGTCATCTCCTGTGGAGCAGCCCGACTGAGGTCTGTGGCAAGCTTTTCCTCTCCTGCCACATCTGCCCGACTGTCACTGGCCATAATATGCGCCTCCGGTACGACAGGAACGTCAGGCTGATGACTGTCTCTCCTGACAAGGTCTCTGACAGCTGCGTCACCAATGTCGGCAGGTACCGCTGTTGACACCGTATCTTCCGGAACGGGCGGTGTGTTCTGCACACTATTAACGGCTGCTCTTACCACCGTTTCAGCTACGGGCTCCAGGCCCCCTGAAATCTTTAGCAGCTGTTGTGACGGCGAGTCGTTTCCGGTTTTAAGCAGAATGCCGGACGTGGGATGCTTTCTCGCCGTGCTGAGCGCCTCGTCCAGTGTGTTCGCCACCAGAGTTTCACCGTTCCGGCTTTTCTGCAAAAGCGCCGCCTGTCCGCCGGTAGTGATAATCCGCCTTTCGGTACCCCGACTTACTTCACCACTGCCGGGACGAAGCGGCACCATCGTCAGGCCCGCCGCTTTACCGTTACCGATGTAAACGGCACTCTGACATGTCATGAAATAACAGATTTCATCCATGATCTCCTCCGTCCTCAGCTCTCTCAGGCCGTTAGTTCGTCGCTGCGCATTCACAAGGGCTTTATACTGACGCAGGATGTCGCGGGTTTGCGGTGACAGTTTCATTTTTTCTCCTTTACGGCAGGGCTTCCCCTGCCAGCGTCATCAGTTGCTGAATACAAAGCCGTCGTGCAGCACATACCCGCTGCTGAACAGGTCACGGGTATAGGCTTCATAGTTGAAATAAGAGCGCAACGGCTCCGGAACGTCATTCAGGAGGCCGCTGTCTTCAATATGCTCATACGCATAATCTTCCTCACTTTCCGCCTTCCCCCTGTACGCATCATCAAATGCGTCGAAATCGCATCCGCCGGAATAATCCGCCCATGCAACAAAGGCGTCTTCCCTGCCCTCTTCTTTCGCCTGCTTCCACGCCGCGATGAAATCCCAGTCGATAAAGGATTCAGACACGAATTTAGAAGGAATGCCCTCCCAGTCCTGAAACATAAATTCAGGATCTTCTTCAGAGGCGTGGAGCTCGCGACACGCGTCGTGAAACTCGGTCTTATCCTCAAAGTCAGTAAGATCAAACCACTTCCCGAAAATACTGCCGCAGTTATATTTATGGTAAGTCCCGACGTATAACGCTGGTCCGCTAAATGTCATAAGAAATCCTCCGCAGTCAAAGTTGTCTCAGTTCCGGCCTGTGCCGTGACTGAATGACAGCCCGACGGAGAGACGCAGTGGTCAAGCGTGACGAGGAGGCCGCAGCGCAAGCGAGCGGAGACGTGTTTACGCACGGCGCTGACGCGAAGACTGAGCGGAAGCGCGACGGAAGTAAGCGCGGTGGAGGGAGTGCGAACGGGCGAAGGAGGCGCGCTTTACCACAAGGCGATCGGGCTACAGTGAAGTCACGGCACCGGCCGCAGCACGCACGGACCGGGTTTTCTGCCCTGTCCCGCCGCATGGCGGAATAAAGCGGCGCGCAGCAACTTCCTTATATCCATTTGTCCACAATCCGGGTGCATAGCCTGGCTATAACCCTGTGGACAAAAGTGCAGCGGCGGCTGTATCAGCGCACAGACAGCAGGCGGTCATAAAATGACCACCTGCATCCGTTACTTCAGGTGACTGTGCATTTCGGCAGCCCGCCGGTACAGCGCCATCAGTTCGGTGTCTATCTGCTCGATCAGCATTCCGGCCATTTTCTGCGCCGGCGCTGCGCCGCGGTAAAGATGGCGCTTTGTCATGTCCCGTAACCGGAGGTGAAACTCGTAAAGCGATTCCTCCAGGTCGTTAATGTCGCCGGTAAGCTGCGTGATTTCGGTCGTCAGTGTCTGGTCTGTCATGTTGCTGTCCTTATGATCCGGTCAGAGAATATGCGTTATGCGGCACGGGCGGCGCGCAGTTCACCCAGGCGGCGCAGGCCGGCTGCGTGGTACTCCTCAAGCAGTTCGATCCCTATCCAGCGGCGGCCGCACTGGTCCGCGGCTACGCAGGTCGAGCCGGACCCGGCAAACGGGTCCAGAATTAAATCCCCGGGCTTCGTGAAGGTTTCGATAAGTGGCTGCAACACACTCACCGGCTTTTCGGTCGGATGGTGCCGGTTGCCCGTGTACTGCCAGGGCATCACGTCGGGTAATGGTTTCGCCGGCAGCGGCGGCCGCCCTTTGGCCAGTAAGTAGGCGTTTTCATGCTGATAACCGACAAATGCCGATTTCGAAGCGTAGGTTTTGGTGAAGACGAGGTGCCCGACGACGCGGAAGCCCGCCGATTTCCACGCCTGCATAAAGACGTCCACGCGGTTCCAGCCGTAAAAACTCACCGCCAGGCTGTTGTTTTTCAGTACGCGAAACATTTCACGGCTGGCCGGCAGTACCCACTCGTCGCTCACGTCGCCCGCGATCGAACGGCCGGAGCGGTCCTTAAAGCCGACGAGGTACGGGGGATCGGTCAGAATGAAGTCGATGCTGTTATCCGGAAAGCCGGCCATGATCTGTACGCTGTCGCCACGCATGAATCGGGACATAGTTATGCTCCTTAATGTCAGGGGGCACCCCTGTGGTGCCGTGACCAACACGCAGACGGGCGAACAGCTGAGCAAACAAGGGCGGACGCGAAGCCGCACGCGCCGCCGGAGCGGACTGAATGTCCCGCGCACGGCGGGGAACGGGTGAGAAGGCCGGCGACAGCTTCGCTTGTTTGGGAAGCCGCCCGGCTACAGTAAGGGCACGGCACTTTACCTCTGCCGGTTTCCGGCCGCAGGACGGGAACCGGCAAAAGGAGCGGAGCGAAGCGAAAGCATTATTGGATGCATAAAGATCCTGAATTACTTCCAACCTGAATAAAACCGTTCATAGCATATAGGCCATTTAATTTTTCGTAGAAATGTTGTGTAATGAGCGGGTCGTTTCAAAAAATTTTTTATATATTATCTTCGATTCATTTAAAATGGCTGATGAAAACCCATGAAAAACTGCATATACTGTCGCAAAGATAAAGATGAGAAAGAATTTACTCTTGAGCATATAATTCCGCAGTTTTTAGGTGGGGCACATGCTCCTGAATTTCTGAAAACGAGAGATGTATGCAAAACATGCAACAATAATCTTGGTTTATTTGTTGATGCGTCTTTCGAAAAAAACTGGCTAGTTACAAATTGGCTTCGTGAGTCTTCCTCGGCGTTTTACAGTAAGGAAACTCCAGTTGGGGTATCGCTTAAATGCATGGGTAACGTTAGTCTTTCTCCCCCCAATCTTCCCGAGGATCACGTTTGCGAAATGTGGTTGGGCCCACATGGAGAACAGGTATTTTGGATTCGTCCACATGATAAAAAACTATCAGCATATGTGGGCGGAAATCCCAGGACTACAAAAGAGCTTCGGACTAGAGCTTACTTCTTGTTTTCCGAAAACACATCAAAAGATGTTCATAAGACATGGCTATCTTTTGAGCAGGCCTTTCGTTTACGAAAAGTCAAAAAGATTTTGTGTGGCGAAGTTATAGGCGCAGATCCGATTACCATAGGATTTACAGAACCTGATGAGATAGATAAGGCCCGGAGTAAATTTTTCATAGCAAATGCTAAAGCCAGACTGCAACAAAAGGCAAAAGTCGTTTTCGACACGAAGTTTGACCAGCGTTTCCTTTGTAAAATTGCTATAGGTATCTCTTTTTGCCTTTTTGGTCCCAAAGTTCTTGAGTCAGCGTATGGTAAAGAGTTGCATGATGGACTTTGGTATCGCAATGGTAATGATCTACCTAAAATCCGTGGAACCAATTTATTTTCTAAAGGTACCAGTTCGAATCTTAATGAAATTATAGGTTTTCCAAATGCGATAACCATTCTGTTGTTTTCCAATCAGGATGGAATATCAATAAATTTGAACATTTCATCGAAATTAAATTGGACCATTCTGTGCGCACCAAAGGATATTTTGACAGATGACGATATTGCAAAAATTGGGGATGGGAAGATTCTGCTACTAGTACGAGCTATGGAAGTTGGCGTTTATCTTGATTTGCCCTTTTACCTCGCGTGTAAGTGTGGAAACACTTCACACCCAATGCTAGACTCTATTTTAGAGCGATTAAAAATAAAATAACTACAAAACCTATCAGATGATCAAGCATTAGCTTCCTGCATAAAATATAGTTAATCACGTTCTTTTAGCAGATAGCTAATGCTCTTATGGTGGTTATTTAGCTTATTTTATTCGTGGAACATCCTTAATTCTTGTTGTGTATCGTGGTGACAACATTTCACGCTTCATCTGCCATGAACTGTCACGTTCTCCCTGACCCGCGAAAAAGACTTTTCCTTTCCCGGATCTATTAATACCGTCCAGTGCTGCCATTAACTCGTCTGCGTTCGCACGCGGCTGCTGCTCACTAAACATGTCAAACTGCGCAATACCTGACTGATAAAAATCACCCAGCATGACGCCCGCTTTAGCGTACCGATAGCCTTCCCGCCAGATGGTGTTGATGCCGCGAAGCGCTAACTCAATGATGTCGCGGGTATCGTTCGTCGGATAATCACAGATGCGAGAGGCGGTATTCGAATACTGCGGTTCACCATCGTGCCGACCGGTAGCGATCGAGACGCTTATATGGCGGCAGCGTGAATTCTGCTGCCTGAGCTTTTCCGCAGCACGCGTGGCATACAGTACGACTGCCTGCTGCATATCTTCCAGCTGTGTGACGCGCTGGCCAAAAGAGCGCGAGTTTATAATCTGTTGTTTTGGCGGCGGTGCATCTTCAAGTGCCAGGCAAGACTCACCATTGAGTTCACGCACTGTGCGCTCGACAATAACGTCGAAATTCTTCCGTATCATGCTGACGTTGCTGTCCGCGAGTTGCAGGGCGGTAGTGATTCCCAGCTGGTTCATGCGCAGGCTGATCCGCCGGCCAATGCCCCAGATATCACTGACATCAGTCAGATGAAGGAGTTTTCGCTGTCGGCTTCTGTCTGACAGATCTACGACGCCATTCGTCTGCGTCCACTTTTTAGATGCATGGTTGGCCAGTTTGGCCAGGGTTTTGGTCGGCCCGAACCCCACGCCGATTATCAGCCCGGTTTCCTTCCGGATACGCTCGCGCATCTGCTGCCCGAATGCCTCAAGCGGGATAAGGTTATCAATCCCGGTAACGTCCAGAAATGACTCATCGATGGAATAGACTTCCTGTCCCGCGGCCATCTCGCCCAGTATGGCCATCATGCGTGCAGACATGTCGCCGTATAGCTCGTAATTGGAGCTGAACACGTGCACACCGTTTTGCCTGAAATAATGCTCATTCTGAAACAGCGGGGCGGCCATTTTAACCCCTAAACGCTTTGCCTCGGCCTTATATGGAATATAAAATCTATAAATTACTCATTTGTTAAATCGCTGTACTGCCGGGATAAAAGGTGACTTTCTTTTGAGGCGTAATATCACTCAGCGAAACAGACGTCTGGAACTGATGATAAAATCTGAAATCACTATTTACTGATGTGATCAGAATGAGCCCCTCTTACTTCTGGTTGTGGGTAGATGGTTTGGTGTTGGAAGTATCAATTCTGTGACTTTTTCTTGAGATCAGGCCTAAAAGGTTCATTACCGAATCATTTTCTTTTCTTCCGGATCACATTCCCTGATACTCGTTAAAAACTTATGAGTTTAAACCGGAATCTTCGCCATGCATTTAAGAAAACTGCGCCTGCGTACGCTCCTTACCTCACTTTCTGTTGGTGGCGTGCTTCTGACTTCGTGCCTGCTTTTGGGAACACTACTGATGTTTCAAAAGAGCAACATTGAAAACAGTCTGCTTGACAGTAATATCGCTTATGCCCGAAAACTTGCCGACACTACTGACCGCTATTTTCAGACGGCGGAGAGTGAGCTTGCCTGGAGCGCCAGCGAAATAAAAAATCTCAACAACCCGGCGCTCCTCAGAGACGAGGCTGACCGCCTTCGCCTGCAGTCCAGCTTCTTTAACTCCGTTGTGGTGGTGAATAGCGAGGCCGTTGTTGCCGCTACTTCACCTGAAACCCTTAAGCTCGTTGGCGTAAAATTGACATCTGACGCAAGTCGTCTGGCACTGACCACCCGTAAGCCTTATATCTCTGAACCTTATGTATCTGCAGCAGGCAACTATGTGGTGTTTATCTCTCACCCTTTGTTTTCATCGGAAGGAAATTATCTGGGCTACATCGGTGGCACCATTTACCTGAGAAAGCAGAGCATGCTCAGCGATATTCTGAGCCTGCATTTCTATTCCGATAATTCGACAGTAAGCATTGTTAGTAATGAAGGAAATATTATCTTTAGTCACAACCCCGCACTCGTCGGAACAAAAATGAATATTGGGGACGTGCTTAAAAAGCAGCTCAGGAACACTGAGTACGGCCGCTTCAGCATGGACAGCCATGGCGATGAACTCCTTACGGGGTATGCCAGCCTGAGTAAGACCAACTGGAATGTTTTTATATCGGGAACGTCTAAGACGGTTAATCTGATACTCATTAACACCATTGAAAAATCGCTGTGGTTCCTCCTGACTATCGTCGCACTGACAGCTTTAACGGTAGCTGCTCTCGCCGGGCGCATTGCCTCACCACTGGGAATGCTGGCTGATCTGGTGCGTAGTACAGAAAATGATACAAAGTCAACATCCATACAGTCAGTTGAAGCCTGGTACCATGAGGCCGAAAGCCTAAAAAAAGCCGTTCAGGAATATCGTCAGTCTGTCTCAGGACATATAGCGAAACTCAGTGACGAAGCAATGACCGATCCCCTGACCGGGCTCTGCAACCGCCGTGGGTTTGACGTGCTGACCAGACGGAACGGGGATGAAATGAATCAGAGTGTCATTGCCATTGATATTGACCATTTTAAGAGTGTTAACGACAAATATGGCCATGATGCCGGAGACGCGGTGCTGGTAAGACTGGCCGCGCTGCTGCGGCAAACGTGTCGCACGTGTGATGTAATCGCCCGCACTGGTGGCGAAGAGTTTATTCTGTGGCTGCCCGACACAGCGCTTTCTGATGCAACCAGGACAGCTGAGCGCATTCGTAAGGCTGTATGTAACACAAGTTTTCCATTTGCAGGTAAAGTAACCGTGTCTGCAGGTGTGACGTCTATGAACGACTGCAACGGTGGCCGTGATGAAATGTTACACAATGCAGACCGGGCACTTTACGAGGCAAAAGGTGCGGGACGAAATGCGGTCGTCCTTTACAGCCCGCCAGGTTTTAACCTCTATGAAACCCATGAAGATTCAAAATAAGTTTAGTCAGAACTGACATTAAAGACAGGGCAGTTATCAATCACTGCGGATGAAACGCCTGACAGCGTTTCATCCGCAGACTAACTAATCTATATCTCACGATCCGCTGAGCCCTGGAGCATCAACTTCGCATCTTGCTAAGACGTCATATACAGACTGTATTTTTTGCTTACGTTTCCTGTCACAGACACTTTAGCAAATGTGGAAACTGCCTTAGACAAAATACGCCTTACATCACAGGGCCCAGGCTCAGCCGGGGCTTTATCGATGCTCTGATTTATCGTAAAGTAACTGAGCTTCAGTACTTCCGCTACGCATTGCATAAAATTTCCAGCTCAGTGTTGACGGCATTATCACCACAGCACTTAACACACCAGCCTGTAACTCAAGCAGCCACCTTGACTAAACCCATAATCAGAGTTGATGATCAAATATTTTTTAATACCATTAAGCTGTTAATACCTGGTTATTGGTTTTATTCAGATAAGTTTATAGTGCGTGGATGTGATGTTAGTGTAATTTTAATCCCTCGATAATTATGTAATAGGTATTTTAAAACCTGAAAAATTTTATTTTTCCTCAATATTCATATCTGGAGATGCAACATTCCGCAGCGAATCCGTAAGTTTTTTCATTGCTTCTACACCATCTTCAACAGCGGCCCTTTCGCTTTCAGTAAGTGGTATCTCTTGCATCAGTCTTAGTAAATTCCGTTGTCCCTCGACATACTGCGCTTCTGAAGATGATTTAGGCAGATAAAATGAGCATTTTGCACAGGCCATGCGGTGGGGACATTGTTCAAAGAAATCATATGAGCACAGACCATGCCCCAGATCGTAATAACGCCATGGCATGCCCCCCACAGCCTGCCCTGCGGCTATCACATCCTGATCTATGAGCACAGACACCATGCGACGGTTACGTTCAAAATAACCTGCCTTTTCAAGAGAACCCGCCAGTTTTGTCGGCGTGATTTCGACATAATGGCGGGTAGATTCCGGTGACGCATGTCCCAGCCATTTCTGAAGCTCGAAAATACCCAGGGGCTCTCTGGCATTATATAGCTGAGTAGCCATAGTGGCTCTCGCACGATGACTCGTTATCTTCCCCTTAGCATCACTCTCAGGAACGCCTGCTTTTCTGCAAAGCAAAGGGATAAGAGAATTATTTATGTAGCCTGTATGCACGCGTTTTCCACGATGCATGAACAGGAAATGTACACTTTCCCCGGTTTTGGGATCTTCCTGAAGAGGATGCGTACTTCTCCTCTTCTCCCACTGTTCAATTGCTTCCCCGATAACCGGGTCCACAGGTTTTGCGAATGCCGCGCATGTCTTGCTGACCGGTACGTCCAGCAGGCAGATACGGCACGAATCATTATCTTCCTTCTGCCAGCGGATACAATTACATCGCATCCTCAGGATTTCATCCCGTCTCAGACCACCAAAAAGCCAGAGTATGCTGAGAGCACGCACCATTTCCAGCGGATAAAAGGCTGGATAAGCCGCAGAGGGTTTTAGATCGGTTTCCTGAAGATTCTGCCCGGCATGTAGCAGCCTGCACCAGATATCGTCCGCCACAGGGCGTGGGGCAGGCCCCGTAAGCGACGTCAGACTTCTCGGTGGCCGGAGTATTCGTTCAGGGCTGAACTGCACCGGTATCCAGCCCCATTCCTGCAGATCATGAAAAAAACCCTGGATATGTCCAAGCAACCTTGTCCGCGCAGCCGGCTTCATTGTCATTCCACGACGACTGAGGTACATGCCGCAAGGATTTGACCACTCTCCCACTTTCATCCTGCATACTGCTGTCACCCAGTTCATTGCCGTCTCGCGCGTCCAGTTGGCTGGCGACAGGCATTCCGGATGACATTCTGCCAGCCAGCGGCCGCATTTCAGCAGGACGTACCATGCAGACAAAACGGATGCGGGCCGGAGTACCGAGGTGACACGCCACCGTTCACACCATGAAAGCCATTCTGGCGGAACATCGGCCACTGCAACATACTCACGGGGAGGCCGGCGACGCTCCTTTACGCGGTGGTCAAACCCTTCAACTGCTGTATCTGCCGCAGCCAGGATGCGTGACAGCGTGGCAGAAAATTTTCGGAGATAAACAGGCCCGACTGTCGAAATGTGTTTAAGTGTCTCTGTTTTCAGCTTTTCCGGAACGGGTTCTCTCTGGATAAGCATTGCCATACACATGGCATTTCTGATGCCATTATTCCGGCCATCTCCCTGAACGTACCCCAGCCTCTGCATCATACTGTTGAGCCGGTTCACGGCACTGTCGGTGGATTGTCGGCCAAATACCTTGAGGCAAAGTCGGTACTGATAGAAAACGCCACAGGAATCCAGCCGGTCGAAACCACACAGCAGCCACGCCAGTGCCATAACGTACTGCCGGCAGTTACCGCTGGCACCAAACCTGCGGTGAAATTCACCTTCAGTACTGCAGATGACTTCTGACCATTCTGTCTGCGTCCAGGCCCAGTATGTTTTCCGCAGACGTTGCATTTCCAAAGTTATATCGTGAATAGCTGAATTATACGGCGCTCTGGCCGCATGCATATTTATCAGCGTGTCACGTAGTGGTAAAAGGAGGCGGGAAAGCCGTTTCAATATATGATGTGGCCAGTTCTTTCCGCCTTGGCGGAAGTGGCTGACCAGTGCATCCAGTGCCTCAGCCTCGCCGGAAATAAACTCAGGGCGAGTGTCCCAGCGGGGAGCGGGAAGAGCCATAGTTTCTTCTGCACAGGGAGCTGTCTGTTCGGATCGCATCATGATAAATGTTCCCCCTTACTACTTCAGTACTGAGAGCCAGGAATCATGCAGCGATGTCATTGTGTAACTGAACCGGCTGCTCAGGTCACGAGCACTCAGATGAATATAAAGCAGTGTTGACTGAACACGACGGTGGCCGGCAAAAGCAGCAATTTCATGAATGTCCCACCCGGCGCGGGCCAGCTCCGTCAGGCAGAGATGGCGAAAGGTGTGCGTACTGATACGAGGCTGGCCGGCACTGAGTGCAAGGCGGCGGACCACCTTTGACCAGGTCCAGCCAGTGACAGGCTCTGCACGGTTACGTGGTGAACGAGACAGAAACAGCGGACCGCGCGTCGAACTGAGCAGGCGACGCTCAGCCAGCCAGGCGGCGTAGAGTTCTCCGGTAACCGGTGAATAAGGTACCACACGCGCACGACGATTTTTGGTGTTCTCTGCCCGCACTGTGAGCAGCCGCCTGGACGGATCAATATCACAGGTGGACACTGTGCAGAGTTCCCCGCGTCGTAACGCGCAGTCATAGGCAAGCGCCAGCATGAAGCGGGTACGGATGTCAGCCTGTGCGGCAACGTTCAGGAAGCGCTGCCAGCCTTCCGTATCCGGAATCCACGGCAGCAGACGCTGAACCGGCACGAGACCTGCTGCGCCTTTTCCCCCGTCTTTCCAGAAACCGCGTCTGACAGGGTTGGATTCCCGAAGTCCTTCCTCGCAGAGGAAGTCACAGTAAAGTCGAACAACAGTGACACGATGACGGATGGTTGAAACGGCAAGCTTACGGTCATCATGCAGAGTACGTATATAAAGCGCCACGGTATCACTTTTTGCCTCACATGGTTTTTGCCCGGAAGAGTGACAAAACGCGAGCCAGTCATTGATTCCATGCGCGTAAGCATTGACAGTATTTGCAGCAAGTAAGAGGTTGCTTTGCAGTATTACCCACCTACATGCCGAAGGATCGTCTACAAGAAAAGGCAGTGTGTACAATAACTTTTGCTGCATGTCCTTTCCCCCTGAACAGAACACTGTCTGTACAAATTACACCCAATTCCAAATAACATATAGATCGTGCGATAACGCATCCGTCGTTGTTCGACACGACGACAATCGGTTTACCACGCAGATCGGGCCTGAATACGGTTTCGCATGAGGCGTAAAAATTGTTGGCATCGGCCAGCGCAAACATTACTCGTCTCCTGCCGGTCCGTTAAATCCCACCCCGGCTACATCGGTGAGGGCATAGGCAACCACACCCCACACTGGCAGCACATGGCTTACATCAAGCAGCGTAACAGTTTCGTCCGCGTCCAGCGCCTGCAGGGCGGGAACCGGATTGAGCAGCAGCCGCCTCAGCGTCAGTTCTCCCTCGAGCTCGGCAACGATTAACTGACCGTGTGCCGGTGTCAGCGCGCGATCGATGGCCAGCACTGACCCTTTAATAATACCAGCATCTGGACAGTCGCTTTCGCTGCGCATCAGATAGGTAGAGTAAGGGGAAAGATGCACCAGATCGCCCAGACTCAGGCGCGTTTCGGTGTAGTTCTGGGCCGGACTCTGAAAGGCCATGAATTGCTCCATTCTTTACAGCTTTTCAGCCTTGTGAGGTGAACCTGATAACGACCGGGTGTCCGTCATGCAGGCGCATTTAATACTCCTGATATCAGTATACGTCGCTATCCTTACATCAACAGCAGGAGGTAACCATGTGTGGAAGATTTGCGCAGTACAGCAGCCGCGACGACTATTTTGACTCACTCGGCCTGACACCGGACGAAATCACATTCGATCCGGAACCTCTCGGGCGCTTTAACGTAGCACCAGGCACTAAAGTGTTACTGCTAAACGAACAGGAAGATTCGTTGCGCCTCGATCCGGTATATTGGGGCTACGGACCGGAATGGTGGGATAAGCAGCCACTTATCAACGCGCGCGGTGAGACGGCTGCGAGCGGCCGCATGTTTAAGCCTCTCTGGAATCATGGCCGCGCTATCGTGCCTGCTGACGGCTGGTTCGAATGGCAGAAAGAAGGTGGTGAGAAGCAGCCATTCTTCATCTTTCACAAAAAAAAGGAGCCACTTTTCTTCGCCGCCATCGGCAGGCAGCCGTACGGGCAGGATCACGGCAAAGAGGGCTTCGTGATTGTCACGTCAGCCAGCAATCAGGGCATGGTCGATATACATGACAGGCGGCCGCTGGTGATTACGCCTGATGCTGTTCGTGAATGGCTCAGTGACGAAACGTCTCCAGCGCGTGCAGAAGAAATTGCCCGCGACGCAGCCATTCCGGAAAAAGCATTTACTTGGCATCCTGTCAGCAAAAAAGTAGGCAATATTCATAACCAGGGCCACGAGCTTATCGAAATCTCACCGGCAGATAAGGATTAACGCTTTTATAGTTCGCATCTCTCAGCTGGGTATTGTTGCCGGAATAGGTAAGCCGGAAGAGTAACAGGGCTGCATATTTCTTTCTCTGAACGTGCAATTGTAACGCTTGCCGCAGGCCCGGCTGAGGCGTACCGCAGCGCAGCGAGGAACGAACAGCCGTGGCGAGGAAGCGTCATTTCACCGATGCCGGCATGAACTGCTTACACACCATACATACATTCTGCATTACTGTTAAAGCAGCCGGGCCACTTAGTGCCGGGCTGACCTTCATAAAATTCCCCATCCTGTCAGACAGATGGCTTCGCTTTTATACATGGCCGCTTCGCTTCCTCTTGCCAGATTAATTCACCTCAATAATACTGTACGTATAAACAGTAAAATAAGAGGAGGAATTTTTATGCGCAATTTCAACAAAGTTTCCGCAGTTCTGCTGCAGTATGGCCAGGGCATCAGGTCATGAATCCGGGTAACTATACTCCCGGGCTGACATTGCTCTGGCCACCCATATTTACGCCCCGCGTCAGGGTGCCGCTGTATGCAGATCCTTGCGCCGCCGGCTTCCCCTCCCCCGCTCAGGATTACGTTGAGAAAGAACTCGATCTGAATGAGCTCTGCATTCGCCGGCGCGCCTCAACCTTTTTCGTACGCGCCAGTGGAAACAGTATGCGGGATCTCGGTCTCTGCGATGGTGATGTCATGGTGGTTGACCGGGCAGAAGAGGCGGCTCACGGCGACATCGTGATCGCTGAGGTTAACGGCGAATTTACGGTCAAGCGTCTGCAGCTGCAGCCCAAGCTCGCCCTGCTGCCGATGAACCCAGCCTATCCGGTAATTTATCCGGAGGAGCTGCAGCTGCTCGGTGTGGTTACCTGGTTCTTCAACAGTACCCGAGCCCGCCGGAGGTGATCATGCCAATGTTTGGCCTGGCCGACGTCAATTCGTTTTATGCCAGCTGCGAAGCACTGTTTCGCCCTGATCTGCGCGGTAAGCCCGTTGTCGTCTTGTCGAACAACGACGGCTGCATCATCGCACGCAGCGCCGGCGCAAAAAAGCTGGGCATCAAAATGGGCACACCGTGGTTCCAGATAAAAAATCAGGATTTTGCCGAGCGTGTGCACGTCTTCAGTTCAAACTACGCGCTGTACCACAGTATGTCTCAACGTGTGATGACCGCACTGGAAGAGATTACGCCTCGCGTGGAACAGTATTCCATTGACGAGATGTTCCTGGACCTGACCGGCATTGATTTCTGTGAAGACTTTGAATATTTTGGCCGGCGCCTGCGCGTACACGTGCTGGCTACGACCGGCCTTACCGTCGGCGTGGGTATGGGGCCGACAAAAACCCTGGCCAAATCAGCACAGTGGGCCAGCAAGGAGTGGCCGCAGTTCCGTGGTGTATTAGCGCTGACGCCGGGTAATCCGAAGCGCACCGCCACCCTGCTGGCGAACCAGCCCGTGGAGGAAATCTGGGGCGTCGGCCGGCGCATCGGCAAGCGCCTTAATCTGATGGGCATTGAAAACGCCCTGCAGCTGTCACGCGCTCACCCTGCCCTTATCCGTAAGAATTTCAGCGTGGTGCTGGAGCGTACTGTACGGGAACTTAACGGGGAATCCTGTATTCCTCTCGAAGAGTTTGTGCCGGCGAAACAGCAGATTGTCTGCAGCCGGTCTTTTGGTGAGAGAATTACGTCAAAGGTGCTGATGCAGGAGGCGCTGTGTCAGTATGCAACCCGAGCTGCAGAGAAGCTCAGAAAGGAGCGTCAGTTCTGCCGGCGTATCAGCGTCTTTATTCGCACCTCGCCGCATGCGCAGGGTGAGATATTTTATGGCAATAGCGCCGGTGAGAGTCTTAAGATTCCTACCCAGGACACACGTGACGTAATTGAAGTTGCCATGCGGTCTCTCGATCGCATCTGGCTTGAAGGGCGACGTTACATGAAGGCCGGGATAATGCTCGACGATTTTACGCCTAACGGCGTCAGTCAGTTGAATCTGTTCGATGAGAATAAGCCACGTGCTAACAGTGCCCAGTTGATGAAGGTTCTTGACGGGATCAATCAGTCCGGGCTGGGCAGTGTGTGGTTTGCCGGTCAGGGCGTGAATACGGAATGGAAAATGAAGCGGAACATGCTCTCACCGGCATGGACAACGCGCTGGAGCGATATTCCGGTAGCGCGCGTGATGTAGCCGGTTTCAGGAGAGTGTGATGTACGCCTGAAGCTCTGGTTTCTCAAGAAGAGTGCTGCCAGAATTTACCAACAGCGTAGAGAGGTCTGCACGGGCGTTTTCCACGGAATTATCGCCCGCGTGGTAGCCTGTCACCATGAGCAAGCTGATAAAGCCATCCCTTAAAGACAGGGCAGCGCCTTTGGACAGGACCCTTAAACATATCGGCTTACTGGGTAATCGTTGTGAGCATCACCCCCTACCCGCGCATATACGTCAGTAGTTCCTGTATTTCCATCAACACTTCTGCATTAAAAGGGGGCTGACGCGCA